>Ga0315268_10009023_pt1 | contig 10374 bp, 15 predicted proteins | sample C1_top_MG_FD_204535 | JGI IMG/M metagenome (GOLD analysis project Ga0315268, IMG submission 204535) | Sediment microbial communities from Yellowstone Lake, YNP, Wyoming, USA - C1_top | ecosystem: Environmental > Aquatic > Freshwater > Lake > Sediment | place: USA: Wyoming | collected 2017-08-01 | reverse complement strand
GTGGACTTGTCGCCCAGGATGCTGGAAAAGACCAGATGCGCAGTAGCCGAAGCCGGCTTTACCAATGTCAACCTGCGTCAAGGCGATGCCCGTTCGCTCCCCTTCGACGATAATTCCTTTGACGTTCTTTTCAACAGCTACATGCTGGACCTGATCCCGCTGGACGATATGCCTGTCGTCCTGGGCGAGTTCCGGCGAGTGCTGAAGAATAATGGCCGGCTGGTTCTGGTGAACATGAGTAAAGACCGCGGGTTTACTTTATGGGAGAGGTTCTACCGGGCTACTTCGACCAGGCTGGTGCCTTTCCTCTACGGCGGATGCCGCCCGGTGTTGATGGCCGAGCACACAAGAGCGGCCGGCTTTCAGGATGTTCAACGCGAGTTCATCAAGAACATCATCCCGTCTGAAGTTGTAGTGGGAAGAAAGTGAGATATTCGCCATGAGTAGCGTATCAGAAACAGACAATCTCATGTACGAGTCCGGCCTGGAGGTGCTGCATCCTGGTGGGTGGGAAAAGACCGACGAGATGGCGCGCGCCTGCTGTGTAGGACCCGCTGTGCGGGTCCTGGATATCGGCGGCGGGCGGGGGACCACGGCTAGCCGCCTGGCTCGCAAATACGGCTGTGAGATTGTCGCCATTGACATCTCGCCCGACATGGTTGAAGCCGCCCGGCAGCGGATCAGGAAAGAAGGACTGGAACACCTGATTGACTTCCGGCAAGCCGATGCCCACGACTTGCCTTTCGAAGACGAGAGCTTTGACGTGGTGCTCATCGAGTGCGTGACCACCTTGCTGGATAGAGAGAAAGCCTTCCGCGAGTTCCAACGAGTGCTCAAGAAAGGTGGCTACCTGGGTGACTTGGAGATGACCTATCAGCGGGAGCCAGCCGAACCATTTGTTCGGCAATTGTGTGATTCTTGGGAAGGTTTCACCACCATGACTCTGTCCGGCTGGGAGAAATTGCTTCGTGATCAAGGATGGGAGGTAGTCAAAGTCTCTGACTTCTCAGAGAAACTGGACAATATTCAATGGGCGATGATGAAGGAGCTGGGGGTAGCTGGTATGGCTAGGATGGCTTGGAAGCTCCTGTGGCACCCGACCGTCGCCAGAGGACTGATGGAGTGGGAGCGGTTGTTCAAGGAGGGTGAGGGCGTCATCGGCTACGGGTATTTTGTGGCGAGGAAGGTCCAGTGAAGTGATTGACAGACCTAGCGGTCGGTTCGCTTGGCACCAGTTTCTGCACCGCCCTCCGCGGCAGCGGCAGATGCTGCGGCCAATGATGACCGATTTTCCTCCTTCCGCTAAGACATCTGGCCCCCGACTGCTCGCCGTGTTCGCTCACCCGGATGATGAGACATTCGGCACCGGCGGCACTCTAGCGCTATATGCCCGTCGGGGAGTGCAAGTCCATCTGATCTGTGCCACGCGCGGCGAAGTGGGAGAAGCGCCCCCTGACCTCAAGGGATTTGCTTCTATCGGCGAGATGCGGGAGGACGAATTGCGCCGCGCAGCTTCTGTCCTGGGATTGAAGGCAGTGTATTTTCTCGGCTATCGGGACTCGGGTATGCCAGGCTCACCCGATAACCATCATGCTCAGGCGCTGGTGGCGGCTCCTCTGGAACAAGTGGCACGACAGGTGGCGGGTTACATCCGAGCGATTCGTCCTCAGGTAGTCATTACCTTCGATCCGATTGGCGGCTATCGTCACCCAGACCACATTGCCATCCACCAGGCAACCATGGAAGCCTTCCGCATGGCAGGAGATCCAGCCCAGGACATCGAAAACTTGCCAGCTTATTCCCCACAAAAGCTGTATTACTCCACCTTCTCTCGCCGCTTTGTGCGCGGGATCGTGTGCTTGATGAAGCTTTTCGGACGCGACCCGCGACAGTTTGGCCGCAACAAGGACATTGACCTGGCTTCGCTGGCGGAGACGGATTTTCCCATTCACGCTTCCATTTCCATCGGCGAGGTGCTGCGGCTGAAGGAGCAAGCTTCTGCCTGTCACGCCAGCCAGGGCGGAGGTATCAGCCGTCCTGTGACATGGCTGCAACGTTGGTTTAGCAGGAACGAGACGTTCATGCGTGCGATCCCTGTAATACCTCCTCCACATCTGGAGCAGGATTTGTTTGAAGGGGTAGAGTCAACTGGCTAACATATCCTGCTCGGTCCCTGCCCAATGGCAGGGATCATGTGTGTGTCCATCCCTCTTGACAGACAGCCTTGACCCTGGTATAATATTTCCATATGGAATAATTGCAATTGAAACTAATTTGGCGTCAGACCCTTTCGCCATGCCGCCAGTTGCCGGCCATTGCAGCACTGGCAGTAAGGTGCTGAAGTAGAGGGAAGCCGGTGGGCGATCAAGAGGATCTACAGCCCAAGTTAAGGCAAGAGGCAGATGCGATCTTGCGCCGGCTCGCACCGCCCGAACGCGAAGGGCTGCTCATCAAATGCTGGATGTCACATGACGCGCGTTGGTTCGTGGCGGTCGCCAGGGAACATGGTATGCGGATCGCGAACCAGCTCAATCGGATCGCTGCACATGAGGTTGGCAAGGTTGAAGCCCAACGCATCATTCAGGCGTTGGGGCTACCACTGATGACGACCCTCGAAGACTATCTCCTGGCGCAAGAAATCTTTATCGGCTTTTTAGGGCCTGACCTGCTCGATTACGATGTGCGCAAGGTCAGTGACTATGCGTACCAAACACATGTGCGTCGCTGCTTTGCCCACGAAAACGCAGTGCGTGCAGGTATCGCCGAACACTTTGAGTGTGGGGTCTTCGCACGAGTCACGGGCTGGGTCGAGGCCCTCGGCCTGGTATATGAGATGACGCCCTCCTTGGGAACGTGCCTGAAGGCCCAGGGACAGGAGTGCCTCTATACCATCGCCCTGGGAAAGGATATTTCGTTAGCGTAACCGGTCCATCCGTGAAAGGGTTCTCTCGTATGAGTTTGTCCGAAAAGTCAAAGACACAACGCTCCGCGGCCTCTTCTTCTCTGAAAAAACGTGGCTCTGAAAGTCCTTCCCGGCGTGGCCTTACCATGCAGACCGACCAGATTACGAATATCCTGTGGGACCTGATTCGCCTCAAGCATCGTCTCAGCCCCCTGCTGCTGCCCGACGACCTGGCCCGGCAGAAGGAACGTCTGAGCCAGTTGCTGCCTGAGGGTGAGCGCCGGCGTGCGCCCTACTATGATCTCTACCTTGTGGGGACTGTCCTGTCTCGCCAGAGGGAACCCGTGATGATGAGCGAACTCTGCGAGGCGTCGGCCCTTCCTTTCAGTTCGGCCACCCGCATCATGGATTGGCTGGTGGAAAGCGGCTATGCTGAGAGGTTCGCAGATCCAGAAGATCGCCGGATCGTGCGGGTGGCACTGACCAAGACCGGCCGTGAGCTGTATCAAGCCATTGACGAGTTCGTGCGGGAGCGTGTCCAGCAGATTCTCCGCCAGTTCACTGACGAAGAGCGCGAAAATCTGGTCATATCGCTCCGGAAGTTAGTGGAAGCCTTAAAGGAAATGGGGGGATGATCTTTTCCCCACCTCTTTTTTTTAGCCATATATTTCTATTAGGAAATGTTCTTTTTGGAAGGAGATGGCGAGCTATGAAACTCGTTATGGTTGCCGTCACTCTCATCAGGCAAGGAGGCCAATCATGAACCTGCGCACGCTTTTATTTCTGGCTGGGAAAGATCTGTTCAAAGACCTACAGGTGCTTGTTCTGGTCCTCCTGGCTGTGGGTAGTGGAGCTTTGGCTATCATTCCGCTCAATGGCCTGATGGAAGGCTTTGCCGACAACATGTCGGCCACTACCGTGGACGTCTCTGTAGGTCACGTCATCGTTTCCCCTGCCGAGAATGAACCTTACATCAAGCAAGCACAAGAGGTGAAGAAGGAGATAGAGGAATTGGGGGGTATCGCCGGAGTTTCGGTGCGGTTGATGGGCAGAGCGACGGCTACCAAAGAAGGAAAAACCGAGCCGCTGGTGCTCAGGGGCGTCGAGCCTCAAGACGAGACACGCACTACCACCATCACTCATCACATGGTAAAAGGACAGTTTCTGGAAGAGAATGATCGCAACGTCATTGTGCTAGGCAGCACCCTGGCCCAAAAGTTGAACGTCGAACCAGGCGAGCCACTGTTCATTCTATTCGGCGACGAGGTCAGGTTGAGATTCACTGTCAAAGGCATCTATTCCACGGGGTTGCGTGACTTGGACAGCGGCGGGTATGTGTCCCTCAAGCAATTGCAGGGTATCCTCGACCTGCCCAACCGGGCCTCGGAGATAGCAGTTCGCCTGACAGACGAGAAGCGAAGCGAGGATTATCAAAGGCGCATCGGCAGCGATGTAAGTGATATAACAGTGGAGACGTGGCGAGACCGAGTGGCCTTCATTGGCTCATTGCGCCGAAACTTGGGTATCATCCAAACCATGGCAGTCATGCTGTCGCTGATCGCGGCCGGCATCGCCACATCAGTGTTGATGTATACCAACATCCAGCACAAAGTGCGGTCTATTGGCATCCTGAAGGCCATCGGCGCCAAGAACAGGGACATCCTGATCCTTTACGTGCTGGAGGGCTTGATCCTGGGCGTGGCTGGGGCTGCGATCGGGAATATTCTGGGTTCTGCCATTTGCCTCTACCTGTCGGCCAACCCCATTCAGGTCACGCTGGGCGCCAGTGAAGGAACAGCTACTCTCACTTCGGTGAGCACTATCTTTGCCTGGAACCTGTTGATCGCACCTACTATCAGCGCCATCCTGATCACCCTCCTGGCTTCTTTTTACCCGGCCTGGCAGGCGGCTCGGATCAACATCATCGAGGCGATCTGGCATGAATGAGAACTTGCTACAGGCTGAGGACTTGACCAAGATCTATCACCGGGGCCGAACCCAGGTGGTGGCTTTGCGGGGCGTGTCGCTGGAAGTCAAAACGGGCGAGTTCCTCTGCGTGATGGGCCCGCCAGGGGCCGGCAAGTCAACTCTGATGCACCTCCTGGGTCTGCTGGACGTCCCCACGGCTGGACGAATCGCCATGAACGGGCAGGATGTTTTACATCAAAGCCAGACGAAGCAGGCAGACCTCAGGCTAAGAACGGTGGGGTTTGTTTTCCAGTCGTTCAATTTGCTGAGAGAGTTGACGGCCCTGGAGAACGTGATGCTGCCCATGCTTATCCTCGGCCACCCAGCCGAGCAGAGTCGGAAGCGGGCCGAACACCTGCTGGAAATGGTCGGCCTGACCGAGCGCCTCCAGCATCACCCTGGCGAACTATCGGGAGGCCAGCAGCAGCGAGTAGCCGTCGCCCGCGCTCTAGCCAACGAGCCAGACCTGGTGTTGGCTGACGAGCCTACTGGCAGGCTGGATTCCAAGACTGGCGCAACGATCAGGGAACTCTTTCGGAACTTGAACAGGGAGCACCATCAAACATTGGTGATAGTCAGCCATGAAAAAGAGTGGGCCGGGCTGACCCAGCGCGTCATCCGTCTGAGAGATGGCCGGATAGTGGGCTGAGTTAGGAGGGCCAGATGACCAGTGCTATTGTAGCCGAGGATGTACATAAGACCTATCCGATGTTGGGCAAGATTCCCGTGCCTGCCCTGAACGGCATCAACTTGGAAATCTGCGCTGGCGAGTTTGTGGCTATCATGGGGCCTTCCGGGGCAGGCAAATCAACCCTGATGCACATCCTGGCTCTGTTGGATACGCCCACGGCAGGGAGGGTAGTGATCAAGGGGCGCGATGTCTCACGCCTCAGCCAACAAGAGCAAGCCGACTTTCGGTTAAAGAACATCGGCTTTGTCTTTCAGTTCTTTAACCTCTTTGATGAACTATCAGCATTGGAGAATGTCGTGTTGCCCAGGCTCATCCTCGGCCACGGGCCACGGGAGAGCGAGAGACAGGCCAGGGAACTGCTGGCAGCCGTGGGCTTCAACCCGGACTATTTTCGTCTCAACCCGGCGGAGCTGTCGGGCGGCGACCAACAGCGAGCCGCTATCGCCCGCGCCCTGATCAACGAGCCTACCCTGATTCTGGCCGATGAACCGACGGCAAGCATGGATTCCCAAACGGCTCACAACCTGCTGGATCTCTTCCGGCAGTTGAAGAGAGAGAGGGGACAGACCATTGTCATGGTCACTCATGAGGAGGAGTGGGCAGCTAAGGCGGATCGCATCATCAACTTGCTGGATGGGAGGATTGTATGAGCTTTCGCCGTTTCATGTTCAGCACGCGAGGCATTTATCTACTCATCGCCCAGGTGGTGATTCTGTGGCTCAAGCGCCGCACGGGTTCGGGGATGCCATTGCCCCTTTACCTGGCGTTGCTGGCACTCATCATAGTGACCCAGTTCTTTCGAACTTGGGCAGCCGGTTTTGTTGGCACGACAGCGCGGGGACGGGAGACCCAGGCCGAGGCCCTGCTGACGGCCGGCCCCTACGCCCACATACGCAACCCCATGTACCTGGGTAACCTGGTGATCACCACAGCGTTGGCGGCGATGTCGGGCCTGTGGTACGCACTGCCCATCGCCTGGGCTGCTTACACCTTTGTCTACAGCAACGTCATTCCTTATGAGGAAGCTTATCTCCGAGAACGATTCGGTGAGGAGTATGCGGCGTATTGTCGGGCCGTGCCCCGACTGCTGCCGACCCTGCGTGGGTACCCCGATCGGCAAGGTGCCTTTCAGTTGCGGGAAGGAATAGTCAACGAGGTGGCGGCGTGGGTGGTACTGCCGCTCTTTTGCTACTTCTTTTGGCGTCTGTAGGCACAAGAGAAAGATCACGGCTCACCGTGCGCGATATTCTGGCGTGTGCGTGATATGTGCCCGGCCCCCCTTGGCCCTCGCAACCGGAGCGCGGCTAGTGCACATGACAAACAGGCTATGTTAGAAAAGGAGGTTACGATGAAGAAGCAAAGATCACTCGCAGCCCTCCCTAGACAGTTGAAATTCGAAGGCAAGCTATTTGCCAAAGTGGACATGGTCTGTGAGTGATGTGCTTGTCGGCCACACCCTTGCCATCAGGCTTCGGCTGGTCGGCCGCGAGCGTCTCCACCATCAGTACCCGTCCCTGCTCTACCAGACGGCGCAGTCGCCTTGCTTGTTCTTGGCGCTTGCGTTCGGCCAGGACGCGCTCGATCTCTTTAGTCGAAAGATCGTCAACGCTGCGCCGGTCGGGCCCCGGTTGCTGTTGCATATCGTGGTTGAGCCTCTTTGACTTCGCTAATGGTTCGATGTGTCCGGCCCTGCCCGCTGGCCCCCTCTCCCGCTGTCAGGCGGGAGAGGGGGAGTCATAGGCAATCGCCCGCCGAGAGGCTCAGATCTTGACCTCATTCGGCTCGTCTGCAAGATGAGCAAACAACGCAGTGCTCAAGTATCGCTCGCCGAACGACGGGATGATGACGACGACCAGCTTGCCCGCGTTCTCTGCCCGGCGCGCCACCTGCAACGCAGCCCAGGTCGCCGCGCCGGATGAGATGCCCACGAGCAAGCCTTCCTCGCGCGCCATGCGCCGCGCCGTGTCAAAGGCATCGTCGTTCTTCACGCGGATGATCTCGTCATAGATTTTCGTGTTGAGCACATCCGGCACAAAGCCCGCGCCGATGCCCTGAATCGGGTGCGCGCCTTTTGGCCCGCCCGAAAGCACCGGCGAAGCATCCGGCTCGACAGCGACAGCTTTGAACGAGGGCTTGCGCGCCTTGATCACCTCGCCCACGCCAGTGATTGTCCCGCCTGTGCCGATGCCCGCCACAAGAAAATCGGTCTTGCCGTCTGTGTCGCGCCAGATTTCTTCGGCCGTCGTCTTGCGATGGACTTCGGGATTGGCCGAGTTCTTGAACTGCTGCGGGATAAAGTGACGCGGGTCGGAAGTGGCCATTTCTTCGGCCCTGCGGATCGCGCCAGGCATGCCTTCGCTGCCGGGCGTGAGGATCAGCTCTGCGCCATACGCGCGCAACAACACGCGTCGCTCCTTGCTCATCGCCTCCGGCATGGTCAAGCCAACCTGTATCCGCGTGCCGCACAGACGAACGCCAGCGCGATGCCAGTGTTGCCGCTGGTCGGTTCCAGGATAATCGTGTCCGGTTTGATCTTGCCGGCCTTTTCGGCGGCCTCAATCATCGAGACGCCGATGCGATCTTTGACGCTATGGGCTGGGTTGTAGAATTCCAGCTTGGCGACGACATCGGCCACCGCACCCTGCGTCACGCGGCGAAGGCGCACCAGGGGTGTGTTGCCGATCAACTCGGTAACGTCATTGGCGATTTTCACGAGTCACTCTCCCATGTTGAAGGTATGGCTGAAAGAAAATAAACGACAGTCAACTGCTCAACATCCTACTCAAGGTGATAAGAAAAGGCGACAGACAGATACGCGCCAGATGTGCGAGTCTGCGGGGAAGCTGTCCACCGCCTGTGTCAGTTGACCGTCGTGCACGCGAAAGCAAATTCTCTGGACAGGGCAGTGATTACAGTCCCCGCCCCAGACACATGCAGATGTTCATATGCATCGCTAGAACCTTATCCAACTCAAATGATCTATCAATTGACGAGTCTACACGAGAACAACCAGAACTTGTAGAGCCATTACACGCCATGTGCGATAGGCCATTTGGCCTAATCGAGATAGCGCGTAATGGCTCTAGGAAGCCGCCAGCCCTCTTGGTATACTGTCACCATCAATACTTTCGAACGTTCTGTCGGGGCAGAGGCCGAGACGTGGCAAGCATTTCTGGCGCGAATTCCCGTGTGACAGCTAGCATAGAGTTGAATCGCAGATGGGTTATCCCCATCCTTGCAGGCCTATTGGGCGCGTTGTTTCTATCTGGTGTGTATCTAGGCATCGTGACGTTGGCTCAGGGTTGGGAGCACGCCGTCGAGTTGTTCTGGCAAGACAAGTTCCTCGTCGCGCCCATCATCGCCGGATTTGGGACCCAGATCGGGTTATACACGTTTCTCAAGGTCGGACTGCACGCGACAGCACGCGGCGCTGGTGCAATGGCCGGCGCGGGCGGCGGCACATCTACTGCGGCGATGGTCGCCTGCTGCGCGCATCACGTCACGGACGTCTTGCCGCTGGTCGGGCTTTCGGCGGCGACGACGTTTCTCGCCAACTACTAAAGCGCCGTTCATGCTGCTTGGCCTGGCGATGAACCTGGTCGGCATTGGCATCGCCCTGCGAGCAATTCGCAAAGCGAGACTCTCGTTTCAACTCTCACCGATAGAAGGGTAAGCAAGATGATTCTGAAACAGGCAACGACAATCGCAATCTTGATAGCTGTGGTGTTGGTATTGGGCGCGTGCTCGGGGCAATTGGCGGCCCTCGCACCAACGGCTGCGCCTGTCCAACCGACTGTGGCTCAAGCCACCAAGCCTACAGCAACGATGGCTGCGCCAGGTCAACCTGCGGCCACTCAGTCTGCCCAGCCCACTCCAACTCAACCCAGGCCCGCCATTCCACCGGGTGACCTAACCCGTACCAATGAAGGCGGCTCGGTGACATTCGCGATCAAGCCCATCAACCTGGGCAGCGGGGCATCGAACCTGGACTTTGAAGTAGACATGAATACTCATTCGGTCGATCTGGGCGTGGACCTCAAGGCGCTGTCCGTGCTCAAGACAGATGCCGGGGTGGAGATCGCGCCGTTGGCTTATCAGGGTGGCAGCGGCCACCATGTGTCGGCCCGGTTGTCCTTTCCGGCCGACAAGCTGGCCGGCGCCAAGAAGCTCACGCTCGTCATCCGTAATCTGGCAGGCATCCCCGAGCGCACATTCTCATGGGACCTCTAGCCGGGAAGAAATCACAAAACTGTTCAGTCGGATGCGCCGCGTCCCAAGCGAGTCCCTTCGGGACGCAAGCCAGACGCGCAAAAGGGACGTACGGGGCAAGGAAACTGATATGATTGAACGCGACTGATTTTGGAGATGGCGTATGCACTCGGTAAATAGACTGTCATTGCTTGCCATAGTGATAGCCTTCGTCTTCCTGGCGGCTTGCTCACCCCAACCCACGCGCTCCGTGGTTCCTACTGTTAGCCCGCCAGCACAATCGCCAGGAACGACTCGTCCTGCCTCATCAACCGTGGTGGTTCAGCCTTCCCTGATCCCGTCGATACCACTTCAGGTAAGCGACGCCGACAATCAAGTTATAAACTCCTACCACACCGCGCTCATGCTTGAACGCGCCGCTGACCTTATGTTGGCTGTCATCGTAAAGATCGATACAGGAGAACTCCCTGTAGGTGATCCTACGGCCCGGTATCCTTATACTGATCTGTCTATTACCCACATCTTTTTTGAACCGCCACATGCAGCGGTTTTGCGAAGTGAAATCCGCCGTATATAGGGCGACAGGTCACAAAAAGTCACCGAA
>Ga0315268_10009022_pt1 | contig 10374 bp, 8 predicted proteins | sample C1_top_MG_FD_204535 | JGI IMG/M metagenome (GOLD analysis project Ga0315268, IMG submission 204535) | Sediment microbial communities from Yellowstone Lake, YNP, Wyoming, USA - C1_top | ecosystem: Environmental > Aquatic > Freshwater > Lake > Sediment | place: USA: Wyoming | collected 2017-08-01 | reverse complement strand
GGGCTCAGCCCTCGATATCGAGGTTGAAGCCCGGACGTTGGATGATGTGAAGGAAGCTCTGGAACTGCACGTGAACCGAATCCTCCTCGATAACATGACGTTGGAGGAGATGCGTCAAGCGGTTGCTCTGAATGCCGGGCGCGCCAAGCTCGAAGCTTCCGGCAACATAACCCTAGCAAACGTCCGCCAAATTGCCGAGACCGGCGTTGACTATATCTCGATCGGAGCCCTCACGCACTCTGCCAAGGTCTTTGACGTCAGCTTTGTCTATCAGCGACAGCCTCTTCTTCACCCTCAGACTCATACGCCTTGAACTACGATACCTATGACGCATCTGTCGGTCGATGACCTATATTCAGAGCTACACACAAAGCTCGGCGACGTCGTGCCATATTTCGAACTGCGGTACAAAGCGGAACTTGCGTTCGAGATCAATCGCCTGAAGAAAGAAAGGAACGCGGTCATCCTCGGCCACAATTACATGGAGCCTGCGCTGTTCTATTCCGTCACGGATTTCACAGGTGACTCTCTGGAACTCTGCTATAAGGCACGCCAGACGGACAAGGACGTTATCGTGTTCTGCGGTGTTCGATTTATGGCTGAGACAGCGAAGGCTCTCAATCCCTCAAAGACCGTCCTTCTACCCTCAATGGAAGCCGGCTGTTCGCTCGCGGCGAGTATCACCCCTCAGGATGTGCGGGCCCTGAGGCAAGAGTTCCCCGGTGTCCCAGTCGTTGCCTACATCAACACCTATGCAGATGTGAAGGCGGAAGCCGATATCTGCTGCACCTCAGCGAACGCAGCCGCTGTCGTGCAAGCATTGCACAGCGACACGGTGATTCTTGTTCCCGACGAGTATCTTGCACGCAATGTAGCCCGCGAAACGGGAAAACACATCATCGTTCCCACGCCGCACACCGGTAAAGCACAAGATTCCGGCGTGGAAGCCCATCTTGTCGGTTGGCCCGGCCGATGCGAGGTGCATGAGAAGTTCACCGTTGAAGATATCCAAAACGTCAGGAAGCAATTCCCGGACGTGGTCATCCTGGCGCACCCAGAATGCAGCCCGGAAGTTGTCGCGGCATCGGATTTCTCTGGAGGCACCTCAGCAATGATACGGTATGTCGAGCGGACCCCGGCCCCCCATTACTTGCTGTTGACGGAGTGCGCTATGGGTGACAACATTGCCGCCGCCCATCCGGAGAAGGAGATCCTCAGAATGTGCAGCGTCCGCTGTTCCCATATGAACAAGATCACGCTCGAAAACACGCTCCAGTCGCTGACTGCACTCCAACATGTCGTTGAACTCCCTCCTGATATCATCGAGCGGGCTGCAAGGGCCGTTGAACGGATGTTAGCCATTGTATGACGCTCCAAATGCCGACTGGCTAACAGCCGCGCAACTTGGATCTCCCCCCTCGCCGAGCTTTTCCAACACCTTGCAGTGTGACACCGTTTGGCCAATCATGCGCACCTCCGATCGCAGCCCCCGAGAAACAGCGTCGGTTCCGCTTTTCCCGCCACAATAACACTACCGACAAGGCGGGATCTCCCCGAAGGGGCCCTTCGGGCAAAATCACGACCACTCACAGAAACCGTTCGTGGGTGATTGTGGAACTTCGTCTTTCCTCGAGTTATATTTCGAGCAGCGCAGATCCGGCTCCACATTCCCTTCTGGCGGGGAGAGCGAACCGCCCACCTGCGGCTGAATTGATTTCAGATCACTCCATGCAGACCTTCAAGAAAAAGATCCGGTACGGGATCATCGGGTTCGGAGGATTCGCCGAACGCGCGATCGCGCCGGCGATCCGGGCCTCCACAAACTCTGAGCTGGTCGCGATTCAGAAGCGATCGATCGCAGACTCTCGGGAGAAGGCCGCTCTCCTCTCCGTCCCCCTCGCCTTCGGCTCCGCCGAAGACCTGGCGGCACATCCCGATGTTGACGCGGTCTTCATCGCATCGGCGAACGTGGCACACTATGGTGAGACCGTTTCGGCGGCGACAGCGGGAAAGCACACTCTGGTTGAAAAGCCCATGGCAATGAACGCCCGGGAAGCGAGCGCCATGATCGAAGTCTGCAAGAAGTTCAACGTCAAGCTCATGGTGGGCCACATGATTCGATTCTCTCCGCTCACCGCTCGGATGCGGGAGATCGTCCGCTCAGGCTTGATCGGCAGAGTTGTTTTCGCCACGACGCAGTTTTTCTACGATGCGCGCCTCACGCGACGCAATTGGTTGGTGGATCGCACGATCGCTGGCGGCGGGCCGATCTTCGATATAGGCGTGCACTGCCTCGATACCCTGCGGTTCGTCCTGGATGACGAGGTCATCTCCGTCCGTTCCCACTTGCGCCCATCCCCGACGGACGTCGCAACAGAGCGGACGGGGATCGTGTCACTGGAGTTTTCCAGCGGGCAGCTCGCATCGATCATCACTTCATACGAGGCCCCGAGTCGAAGGTCGTTCATCGAAATTGTCGGAACGGAAGGCATGCTCTCCGCGGACGATTTTGCGCTCGGCGGTAGAACGCTCGCTCTCCAGATCGGCTTGAGAACCGACGGAACGATAACGGAGACCAGGAAAGAGGAAATCGCCGTCCCAAACCTGTACGTCGAAGAAACGACCAGCTTCTCATCCTCCATCCTTGACGACACGGAGCCGATGATCCCGGGGAACGTTGGATTTCAGAATCAGCGTGTGTTGGACCTCGCGATGTCAGGCGGCGGGACGCTTTCTCGTTCCTGACACGGACAATCAGTGCTGAAACATTTGGTTTGTCACGTCGTAACCTTGCAGTGAAAGGGGACTGTTATGACCAAACGACTTTATCGCTCAAAGAAAAACAAGGTTATCGCCGGCGTCTCCGGCGGACTCGGTGAATATCTCGACGTCGATCCGGTGCTCTTCCGAATCGCGTTCATCGTCGCCGCGTTTGCCGGGGGTGCCGGTATCCTTGCCTACATCATCGCCTGGATCATCATGCCAGAACAACCGAGAGAAGAACCTATGAGCACACCGACCGAACCTTCAGCACCATCCACCCCTCAAACTGAACCGAAGAAAGAACCCTCCGCAGGCCGGGGGAGCGTCGTCGGGGGAGTGATCCTCATCGTCCTGGGCCTTCTCTTTCTGGGAGAGAACTTCCTTCCACATTTCTACTTCAGAGACTGGTGGCCGTTGATCCTCGTTGCGATCGGCATAGGCTTGATCGTCAAATCCGTTCGACCTAAGACTCGTTAGTCGGAGGCTGCCATGAAATTGAGCACGCTCTTCTGGGGAGTCCTCTTCCTCATCATCGGTGGGCTGTTCCTCTTCAGCAACCTCGGTCTCCTGGAAGTAAACTGGCTCACCGTCTGGAGACTCTGGCCGTTCATCCTCATTGTCTGGGGCCTTTCCCTTATCGTCGGGAAGGAGCGTCCGAGATGGTATGTCGTGCTCTTGATGGTCCTTCTGATGCTTTTCATGATCACTGCCGTTCTCGTGTCGGACTGGTTCGAGCGCGATTTCGACTTCGCGTTCCGAGAAGCCAACCATCAGACATTTGTTGAACCGTACCGGGCCGGAATCGAACGCGTGTCCTTTGCGCTTTCCTCGGGAGCAGGAAAATTCTCCCTGCGCGACACCACGGCGGAGCTCTTCGAAGCCACAACCGACGTGAGCTTCGGCAGCTACTCGCTCGAGAAAGACCGCACGGGGGATTCTGAGTCGCTCACCCTGAGCTATAAGGGACGATCGAGACACTGGAACTTCGGGAGGTACCGAAACCGGGCGGAGGTCCAGCTCAATTCCCATCCTGTGTGGGACATCGACGTTGATGCAGGCGCATCGTCAGTCGATCTCGATTTGCGTCCGTACAAAGTCGATCGGATGGAAATCAACGCCGGAGCATCGTCGTTGAGGGTGCGGCTGGGAGATCGTTCGGATGAGACCCGCCTGCGCATTCAGGCCGGCGTCTCCTCGATCCATATCGAAGTGCCGGAGGACGTCGGGTGCGAAGTCCGCACTCACGGAGGATTGTCGAGCAAGAGGATCAGCGGTTTCGAGAGCGTCGGAGAAAGGACCTACCAGACACCGGATTTTGATGGCGCGAAGAAGAGGATCTATCTTGAGATCGACGCCGGCCTGTCCAGCATACACGTCTCACGCTACTGATCGGGGGGGGATCGAGATCTCTCACCGTCCGCAGCAGTTGCTCGGCACAATCCTATTGTTCGCCTGATCGCGGCAGACCTGCGCCTTCGTATCCCAAGTGACGTGTCCGCTGCCACACTCCGGACCTGCAGCAGGATTGCTTTCATCCTTCTGGCAGTCGATATTCACTGCGACCGTTCCGGCGAAGAAGAGCAGGAATAGAGCGACCTCGATGATTCGTCGCAGGCGTGCTGTGGTTTCGGGCATACCAATCTCCCTTCGATAGATCCCCTTAGCGAACGTACAAATCTTTTTGCGTCGTTTCAACTTCCCTTCAGAAGTCGGATGAGTTGAGGCCGATCATCCGTTGTGCCGCCGCATACACTTCTTCGACCCCAATCTCCCGCATGCACCGGAAGTGTTCTTCAGGGCATTCCGACCTGCCGATGTGCGAACAGGGGCGACAGTACAATCCGGGCCGCTCAAGGACGACCGCGTGTCCCCCGTACGGAAAGAAGCCGAACTCCTTGACCGTCGAGCCAAAGATTGCCACGATGTTTCTGCGCATGGCCGTGGCGAGGTGCATGAGTCCGGAATCGTTCGTTATGACGATGTCACAATATCCCATGGCCGCGGCGGTCTCCACGAAACTCAACTGGCCGCAGAAATGCGTTGCCCGGCCGGGTCCGGCACCTTCGTTGATATAGTCAACCAAAGTCGTGCACAGGTCCATCTCGTCCGGCCCGCCGAAGATTAGCAGTTTTGCGTCCAACTCACGCGCGCTCCGCGCGCCCACCTCGGCGAACCGTTCCAAGGGCCACCGCTTCGTGAAATGCCGGGCGCCCGGGCAGAGACCGATGACCCTTTCGAAACGGTTGAGCTGCAGCGATGCCATCCTGCTGGAAACGCTGAAGAGGATCTCGTCGGGAATATGGAGCTCCAGTCCCTTTCCATCGTCGACGATCCCAAACTCTTTCAGGGGCTCGATGTACCGAGCAGCGACGGGGACAACGTTCTTGTAGACATTCTTCTTGAGTTTGACGAGCATCGCCCGCTCGACGACGCGCTTGTTTACCACCGCAACGTGCTTCGGTCCGCGAATGCTCCGGAGGTACTTGCTGCGAAGGCTGTCGTGGATGTCGACGATCAAGTCATAGCCCTCGGCCCTGACCCTGCGCTTCAGGACCCGCAGGCCCTCGAAGCCCTGCTTCGCGTCGAACTCATAGGTGTAATTCAGGTTCGGGTTCGATTTGACCAGCTCAGCGTATTCTTTGCGCGTCACGTAATCGATCTGTCCGTCCGGGAATCTTGCACGCAGAACGCGGAGCAATGGAGAGGAGAGGAGGATATCACCGACGGAACTAAATCGAATGACGAGTGTTTTATTGATTGTGTCCATTGCAAGAAAAGGTAGCACATAATTGAGGGAGATTCAACGAAGCGGTGCGGCATGGAGAAACAAGGACGAAGCCCGTTGTTCTTCGATTGCATCTTCATCTCCTAGCGCCTATATTCGTTTATTGAAGAGGAGAAAGCCCTAGCATGGAATTCCCTTCCACTCTTGGCGAGCTGCGCCGGAGCGGTTACAAGGTTCAACCGGTGAAGGATGAGATGCGTCAGAACCTCATCCGGAAGCTGCAGGCCAAGGAGACGCTCCTGCCCGGAATCATCGGCTACGATCAGACGGTCATTCCTTCCATCGTGAACGCTGTTCTCGCCCGGCACGACGTCCTGCTCCTCGGGCTGCGCGGCCAGGCGAAGTCGCGCATCGTGCGGATGCTTCCATCGCTGTTGGACGAGTACATCCCTTTCATCAAGGGGTGCGAGATCAACGACAATCCCTACAGGCCCGTCTGCAAACGGTGCACGGACCTTGTCAAGGAGCGCGGGGAGAGCGTCGAGATCGATTGGCTTCACCGGGACCGACGGTTCGGGGAGAAGCTGGCCACACCGGACGTGACCATCGCCGATCTGATCGGTGACATCGATCCCATCAAGGCGGCGTCGCAGCGGCTCCACTATTCACACGAGGGGGCGATTCACTTCGGCATCATCCCTCGCACGAACCGGGGCATCTTCGCCATCAACGAGCTGCCGGACCTCCAGCCGCGCATTCAGGTCGGCCTCTTTAATATCATGGAGGAGAAGGACATTCAGATTCGCGGCTTCAACATCCGCATCCCGCTCGATCTGATGATCGTATTTACGGCAAATCCCGAGGACTACACGAACCGCGGCAACATCATCACGCCGCTCAAGGATCGAATCGACTCTCAGATTCTGACGCACTACCCCCGCACGCTCGAGGATGCCATCAAGATCACGAACCAGGAAGCCTGGGTACAGCGCGGGAAGGGTGAGATCACGATTCCGCACTACTTCCGCGAGATCATTGAGCAAGCTGCATTTGAAGCCCGCAAGAGCGAATACGTCGACCAAAAGTCGGGGGTGAGCGCCCGCTTGACGATCTCGGCCATGGAGAATCTCATCAGCAACGCGGAACGGCGGGCGATTCTGGTCGGAGACCGTTGTGTCGTGCCGCGCATCTGCGACTTGCCTCACGTGCTGCCGGGGATGACGGGCAAGGTTGAGCTCGTCTTCGAGGGTGAACAAGAGGGCCCGATCAAGGTGAGCAAGGCACTGATGGGAAAGGCCGTGAGGGAGGTATTCAAACGATATTTTCCCGACCCGCTCGAGCGGAGGATCAAGCATCAGGGTGAGACAAGACAGGTAGAGGACGCGGAATATGGGAAGATCATCTCGTGGTTCGAGTCGGGCAACAAGGTAGAGGTGGCCGACGAGATGCCCATCGACCAGTACTTCAGCGAGCTGGACAAAGTCAAGGGCTTGCGAGAGTTGACGAAAAAGCACTTGAAGATCTCGGAGTCGAACAAGTACGAGCTCGCCTCCGCGATGGAGTTCGTGCTCGACGGATTGCATCAGTCATCGAGGATTGCAAAGGACGAGGTCGACCGGATGACATCGTACAAGGACCTCGTCGGCAGCATCTTCACCGTCAAGGGGAAAGGGATCGAGGAGGAGGACTAGAGGATCGCATGCGTTTCCGCTACAGCAAGTGGACCGACCAGTCAATGACGGACGAGCAGCGGCTGCAGTCGCTGATGTCCCTGTTCAGCTTTCTGCTGATCCAGACGAGCGGCGATGTCGAAGAAGCCCTCGATTGGCTGAGGCAGCTGGCCGAGCAGTACGGCATCTTCGATTCCTCCCTCACCATCGATGATCTCATCGACAAGCTCAAAGAGCAAGGCATTATCGAAGACGCGAAGGACGTCATGGTGCTGACGACGAAGGGCATTCAGCGGATCAGACAGGATGCGCTGAGAGAGATCTTCACGTCGCTGAAGAAAGCACCTGAGGGATCTCACGAAACGCCCCACACCGGGAAGGGAACCGACCGCCTCAGCGAGACAAAGAAATGGACCTTCGGCGATCAGCCGACGAACATCGACCTGACCTCCACCCTGACGAACGCCCTTAAGCGGGACGGGATTGAGGACTTCCATCTTCAGGAGGAGGACCTGGAAGTCTACGAGACGGAGCACGCGACGACGTGCGCAACCGTGCTGATGCTCGATATCAGTCACAGCATGATCTTGTACGGCGAAGATCGGATCACACCTGCAAAGCAGGTCGCGCTCGCCCTAGCCGAGCTGATTCGAAGCCGGTTTCCCAAGGATTATCTTTCCCTTATCGTCTTCGGCGATGAGGCGAAACTCGTGAGCCTCAATGAGCTTCCCTTCCTGAACGTCGGACCGTATCACACCAACACACGGGCCGGCCTGCAGCTTGCCCGAAGCCTCCTGCGCCGCTGCGGCAGCGTGAACAAACAGATTTTCATGGTCACTGACGGAAAGCCCTCAGCCATCTTCGACGATGCGGGAAGACTCTACAAGAACTCGTTCGGGCTCGACCCGCGCATCGTCAACAAGACCCTCGATGAAGCCGTCCAGTGCCGCCGGGAGAAGATCGTCGTCAGCACCTTCATGGTTGCACGCGATCCGTACCTGATCAATTTCGTCGAAGAGTTCACGAAGGCGAATCAGGGACGGGCTTACTACTCGGCCCTCAACAAGCTCGGGGAATACATTTTCGTCGACTACCTCCGGAACCGCCGGAAGCGGTTTCAGTCCTCCAGATAGCGCCGCTCCTCTCAGGGCTCTTGCTGTTCTCCCTTTAGTTTCTTAATCTTTCCCCCAGACGCTCCGTCTCGCAATCCTCTCGAAGATGCCCAGAACGTGGGTCGAAATGCACTCGAGCCCGGCGTTCGATTCAATTCCGACCCTACTCCTTGGACCTCGAGAGACTACCCCACCTCTGAAAGGCTGCCGGGTGTCGCCTTTGACGCGCACGCTTTGTGACGAAGGAGGATCCAGGTCGCAACCCGAACCGATTGGATTCTCGCGCCACCTTATGTTCGTGCTGCTCCTGATCGCCACCGCGCTGTCCGTGTCGCCCGAAGGAGCTTTTTCGCAATTCGAGTCATTCCGCCAGTCCTGGCGGTGGGCTAAGTTTACTACCGAGTCGGGTCTCCCTTCCAACGGCATTGTGTCGCTCGTCGAGACCCCCAACGGGTCGATCTGGGCTGGCACACAGGCCGGCCTTGCCTGGTATGACGGATACCAATGGACCCCGATCACTCCCTCCAAGGGACTTCCCTCGAAGCCTCCTTCATCCATCGCGCCCTATTCCAGTGACAAACTCCTTGTTGTTGTTGATCGGAGGCTATACATCGGGAATCAGGATGGCTTCGCTCCGATCCTCCTCTCCGCCGGCTCGAATACGGTCAACATTCAGTCTGCCGTCCCCTTCGAGGGAAACGACATCCTCATTATTGCCGCGAAGAAGCTGTATATCTACCGGGAAGGCGCAACCGAACTGATGGACGCACCGGCGGACGTCATGGGCGACGGCCATCCGAATCTGTGGCGGACACGATCTGGAGCCGTCTGGGTCAATACGGTGAAGGGGCTCTACAGGTGGGAGAAGAGGAAGTGGATCCGACAGATCCCGTCGGAGAATTTTGAGCTCGGTGTCAAGTCGGTGGTCGAAGACAGCCTCGGCAACGGCATCGCGGCGGTCGTTCGACAACGGAGCAGCGAGGGTCTGTGGGAGTGGCGGCGAGGAGGTACGCCTCGAAGGAGCGAGACGGAACACTCCCCCTTCATCCAGACGTTGGACATCGCTCCCGGGGGCGACGTGGTCGTGGTCTACGAACCGGGCGACACACGGGTTCGGCATCATGGGACCTGGAAATCCCTCGATCCAGTCCCTCCGGAACTCACTAATACGATCGCGCTCAAATTCCGCACTAACGGGGAACTCTGGGTTGGAACCGAGAAGGGGTTGTACCTGCATCGATCGTCGTCCCAACGATGGTCCTACTGGCGGCATCCCTTCCCGGATCTGCGCAATTCCATTCACGACATCTGTCGCACCAGCGATGGGTCAGTCTGGGTCGCAACATTGCGCGGACTCGAAATCCACCTCCCGGACGGCAGAACGAAGTGGATCCAGGAGATCAGCGGCACGCCGTTGAACACGGTAACCGGCATCATCGAGGACACGGAACGCAACGTCTGGATCTGCAGCGGCGCTTCCTTCCCTGGAGCATACCGATGGGATGGCAAAGCGTGGAAGCATTTCGGTGCACGAGAAGGATTGGATGCCCCGAGGGTCCACAAGATCAGGAAGGACCGAAGAGGAAGCCTCTGGTTCCTCGGTTTGGGGATTAGCTATGAGGACGCACAACAACCGGGCGCCTATCTCTACATGAAGGGTCATTTCGAACGCTGGGGGACGAGCGAGGGTCTCATCCACGGCCGAGTGTACGGATTTGCGCAAGGCGCTGATGGGTCCTACTGGTTTGCGACAATGGGAGGACTTACTCGCTTCCGGCCTGCCCGCCGAGGGCATCCGGACGAGCAAGGCTCGTGGACACGGTGGACGAGGGACGCCGGTCTCCACGGTCATCTCGACCGGATCTTTGCGTTGGCGATCGACTCGAGCGATCGAGTGTGGTTCTCCGATCAGCTCAGCGGCCTCGCGTATGTCGATAAGAATGATGACGTGCACTATCTGACGACTTCCGACGGACTGATCAACGATGAAGTCTGGGATCTACGAGTTGACCCGGAGGGTACCCTGTGGATCTCGACGAACGGAGGCCTCTGCAGCCACAGGAACGGAGTGTGGACCCGATTCGACGTGCATTCCGGACTCAGC
>Ga0315268_10009021_pt1 | contig 10377 bp, 9 predicted proteins | sample C1_top_MG_FD_204535 | JGI IMG/M metagenome (GOLD analysis project Ga0315268, IMG submission 204535) | Sediment microbial communities from Yellowstone Lake, YNP, Wyoming, USA - C1_top | ecosystem: Environmental > Aquatic > Freshwater > Lake > Sediment | place: USA: Wyoming | collected 2017-08-01 | reverse complement strand
TATTAAAGATAAGAAAAATCTCGTTTTTTTCATATATTCCTCCATTTGACCTTCAATTATACTATACGAAATGGCCCAAACTGTCAAGCAAATCCTAAAGTAAAAGCAGCTTAGGCAGATCTTTTATTCTTTTAATGATCTTCCAGGGTTTCTCAAGACGGATCTCCCGAACTGAACTTGAGCCGGTAGTAACAACCGCAGTTCTTACCCTGGCCCGCCTTCCGGCTTGAGCGTCAATAATCATATCTCCCACATAAAGTGTCTCAGACGGTTTCAAAGAAAATCTGTCCATGATCCTGCGCAAAATTTCCGGATGAGGCTTGCCGGCCTTAAGTTTATCCGCGCAAAGGATATAATCAAAATAACGGTTTAATTTCAAATGGTTGATCAAAAGCAGGGAAAACATGGTGGGCCGATTACTAGCCACAGCCAATTTATAGCCTTGAGCCTTAAAATCAGCTAACAACCGGTGCACCCCCGGAAAAACCTTGCTGTATTTAAGCAGGCTTTTCAAGTGGTGGCGGCGATAAGTTTCCAATACCCCAACCAAATCTTTCTTGGGAACAAAAGCGTTTAAAAGCTGCGTGTCCCCCCAGCCAACTGCCCTGCGGATCAAAATCCTGCTTTGCCGGCGATACCCAAACCGCTTCATCGCGAAATTGAAGCTTTTAGTTATAGCCTCGTAGGCGTCGATCAGGGTCCCGTCTAGATCAAAAATAATCAGTTTTAATTTTTTCATCTTAAAAAGAAAAAGGCAGGAATTACTTCCTGCCTTGTGAAATCCATGCTAAAGTTTTAAGCCTACTGTGTAATTATTGGGCTTTGACTGGCTCAGATTCAGGCTCTGAACTGACAGATTTTTCCTGCGCAGGCGTTGCAGGAACTTCCCTAGCCGGCTTCATCTCTGGTCCGGTTGGCGAAGGAGCTGGTAGATCCGTATTAAAGTCTTCTACGCTTTCCGGTTTTTCGACGCTAATACTGACCGCGAGATTCTTGTTATCCAAACCAACAACATAATCTATGCTGACCATATCCTGCGGCTTGACCTCTTCGATCGATTTGGCGTTCTCAAATATAGTTTTAGCGTCAGTGTAAACCGTGGCCTGTTTTTCTATATCTTTATCATAGTCAAGGTAAGTCAAAACTATTGCCTTATTGGCGATATCCACGGAATTAACCTCACCGTAGAGCCATTCAGATTGAATAGGCTTAGGGGCTACGGGAACATCGGGTGTAACAACCGGGCTATCCTGACTGGCCGCCGGCTGCTGTTCCGATTGCCCTTCTTGAGCAAAAGACAGGGCTGAAAAAGAAACAACAAGAAAACCGGAAAGCATTAATACCAACCATTTTCTTATCATCTTATTCCTCCTTAAATGAGGCCATAACTTATGGAGCACGTAGTGCGACATAAGTTATTGGGCCGAATTTAGTCCGAGGTATGAACGGATTTTATCGAAATCCGTGAATGTTTACCGAGGACGAGATAACCTTAAATGAGGCCATAACTTATGGAGCACGTAGTGCGACATAAGTTATTGGGCCGAGATAACCTATTTATTAAAAGATCTCCCCGCATCTGGTTTTTATCTTTTGATAAACTAAAGTTGCCGCCCAGGCTTTGCATAGATCTCCGGGGATAAAAGGAATCATCCCCATTATCATTGCCTTGCTGAGCGAACATTTTAAGAATGATTTAAGCCAAAAAGTTCCTAAGCCCAGAAGCAAAAAATCCGCGAACACAAAAACCAGGAAAACTAGAAATTTATTTTTAACGCGATTTATAACCTGGCCGATAAATAACGCCGCGATGATAAATCCTAAAAGGTATCCGGCTGTGGGCCCCGCCAAATATAACCAACCGCTTCCCGCTCCGCTAAATACAGGTAAGCCTGCTACTCCCAAAAGGACATAGATCAGTTGGACAACAACTCCCCGGTTCTTTCCCAAAGTAGCCGCGCCCAGCAAAACAAAAAAAGTCTGCAGCGTCAATGGGACCGGAGAAAAAGGCAAAGGGATACGCACAAACGCGCCGAGCGCAGTCAAAGCAACAAACGCGCTCACTCCTATTACCCGGGCCGCGGTTTTGCTCCGGATTATTTCTCTATTCAAAGATATTTCCATAATACTCCCTCTAATTTCCCTTATTATACAAGAAAAAAGACAAAAGCAAAGGGTTAATTGGCTACACTTTCGTGCAATTGAACAATTAACCCTTTACTTTATAAATCGTTATTACTCCTTGGCTATTGCCAAAGTAATTATACCTACCAAAATAACAAATATCCCTATGCTTCCCTTGATCAAAACCCACATATAAGCCCAACCTTTATAAACTAACCAAGCGCCTAAAGCCAAAAAAGCCAAACCCAAGATTACCTTCAAGATTGTAGCCATCATTTTCTTTCCGTCTTCCTTCTTTACTTCGGTTTTAACTTCTTCTGCCATTTTTCCTCCTCCTTGTTATTAACACCTAAAATCGGATTTTCTCTATTTTATCTTCGGCTGGGCTTTCCACCTGCGATGGATCCAGCTCCACTGTGAAGGGTATTTGCGAATATAAGATTCAATAATAGCGGTTATCTTCTGGATATTCACCAAGATAGTTTCCTGCTCATCTTTACCTTTTTCCAATTTTATAGCCGGCTCAAAAATTATTTCGTGAGTATCGTTCTCTTGCCTGATAATAAAACACGGCAGTATCGCGGCGCCGGTTCTCTGCGCCAGGACTACTGGTCCGGTTGCGGTAGCAGCCTTGGCTCCGAAGAAATCCACAAATACTCCAGCGGTCCCGAAATTCTGATCCAATGGAATAAGCAGCGCGCGATTATTGCGTAAGCTACGGATCGCGCCTTCCACGCAAGCCCTACGAGGAATACTCAAAATAGTTTCTATGCCGATCCTCGCTTTCTCGACTTCAAATATATCTTCCACTCTGCCTTCTTTAAGCGGACGCATAATTACTGAGGTCTTGTATCCCTCAAGGCTTAGTTTGACCAACATCAAGGGAAAATTCCCGAAATGAGCGCTAACCAGGATCACACCTTTACCCGCATTTAAAGCCCGATCCAGAATTTCAATGTTTTTGATCCGAACTATCTTGCGGGCAAAATAAGGCTTGTGGACTAGATAAAACAGCTCGCCTGCGGATTTAGCCATAAAAACAAAACATTCCCAGATGATCCGCTTTATTTCGCGAGGGCTTTTCTCTCTCCCAAAAGCGCTCTTTAACCCAAGAAAAGCGACCTTTCTATGCTTATAGAAAATTACTCCCAGCAAATACCCTGTAAGCCGGGCAATAATATACATAGACCTCTTGCTGATATGCCTACTTATCAAAGAGCTAATTTCTACTATTAAACGAACAAAAGTAAAGGTTAATGACTTACGTATCTTAGTTAGCAGCATTCTTTTATAACGAATAGATTATAGCAAAACTGGATAAAATTAGCAAGCGAAATTAAAGTTTGTAGCCGAATTTACGTAAAAGTTCCTTGCGCCAGGATATATCCTCATTATTCTCAAGGCCTTTAGGCTTTAATCCATCAATTACACCCATAATCCCCTTGCCGGTTCCGCTCTCTGCGACAATCACTTCTACCGGGTTAGCTGTTGCGCAATAAATATTGCAGACTTCCGGAACGTTTTTAAGAGCATTAAGGACATTGATAGGGTAAGCGTCTTTGAGTAAAATTATAAAACTATGGCCGCAGCCAAGATTAAGGGCATTTTCTCCGGCCAGTTCCTTTAACTCCTGGTCAGTGCCCTCCATTCTAACTTTACATTCCCCCGAAGACTCCACGAACGCCAAGCCGAATTTCACTCCCGGGATATTATTTACCATTACTTCGTAGATATCTTCTACGCTTTTTATGAAATGGCTCTGCCCTAGGATCAGGTTTATTGCTTCCGGCTTCTTGATCTTAACTGCTTTAAATTCCAGCATAGCGAATCCCCTCCTTAATAAGCTATATTATTTTAACATAGCCGCAAGTACAAATCAATTCACAAAAATAATTGAATATGCTAAATAATGATGTATAATTAATTTGTGACTGAACAGCAAAATATTACCCTGCACTACCGCAATATCCGGATAATCCTTATCTGGATACTAGTCCTTAACTGGGCTGTGGCTTTAGCTAAGATCTTTTACGGATTGTTTAGCCATTGCGAAAGTATGGCTGCGGACGGATTCCATTCCCTTTCAGACGGGACCTCAAACGTTATTTGTCTTATCGGCATTCATTTCGCCGGTCAGCCCATAGACAAGGACCACCCTTACGGCCACAAAAAATACGAAACTCTCTTCGCTCTGGCTATTGCCGCGCTGCTTTTTATTGTCTGTTTTAATTTGATCAAACAAGGCATAGAGCGGATCCAACACCCGCAAACCCCCCAGATCGACATAGTAAGCTTTATAATTATGCTCGCTACCCTGGCAATAAATTTTTGGGTGATGAGCTATGAATATAAAAAAGGCCGGCTCTTAAAAAGCGATCTCTTGATCTCGGATTCCCTGCACACCAAAGCTGATATTTTTACTTCGATTTCGGTTATACTCGGGCTTACCGTGATGAAGATCAATCCCCATCTGGCGATCATCGACCCTATTGTCACTCTGATGATCTCGATATTTATCGCCTACGCGGCTTTTGAGATCATCAAGGAGAGCTCCAGCGTTCTCTGCGATACAGCGGTGATCATGGATGACAAAAAGATCTCGGATATTGTTCTTCTGGTCAAAGGCGTAAAAAACTGCCATAAGATCCGCACTCGCGGCCGCAACGATGATATCCACATCGATTTGCATGTGCAAGTCAACCGGCATATGCATATCGATGAAGCGCACAAAATAAGTTATAATATCGAAGATGCTCTTCGAAAAGGGATCCCCGGAGTCACCGATGTGGTAGTGCACTTGGAACCCAAGGAATAGTTAGAGGCCTTTTAAAATAAACCATAACCCCACGCTGGAAATCACGCCCATAATTCCCCCGAAATAAAACGGAGCCGCGGGGCCGATAATCTTCCATAATAAACCTGCCAACAGAGACGCCGGAAGCAATCCTATACCGACTAAAGTCGCGTGCAGCCCGATAGCCGTGGCTTTCAATTCTTCCGGAGCGATATCCGCGACCAGCGCTTTTTCCACGCCTTCAGTAAATCCGATATACAGGCCATAAACCGCGAACAATACCCAGATCATTTGCGCCGAGTTAAAAAACGCGAATCCCAAATACACCAGGCCGTAGAAAAAATAGCCCGCAACCAGGATCTTTTTCTTGCCGATCTTATCGGAAAGCCTGGCAATCGGATAAGCGAATATGCCGTAAACGATATTATAAGTCAAATACATCAGGATCACCGAGGCCAAAGAATTACCCAGGTTCTGGGCCCGCAGGAGCAGGAACTGGTTGGAAGAATTCCCTAAGGTGAAAACAAATGAGAATATCAAAAACATTTTCAGCCGCTTATCCAGAGATTTCCACTGGAATTTTATTTTCTTGGCCGCGATTTTAGCCCCGCCTTTTTTTTCTTTGACTAAAAACAAAAACACTACTCCTAAAAACGCCGGGATAAGTGAAATTAGAAAAATTTCCCGCATCGGTTGCTTAAAACTGATTACCAGGATGTAAGCGAACAATACGCCCAGAGTAGCGCCGATGGTATCCATTGCCCGATGCAAGCCATAGGCTGCGCCTCTTTTTCCAGCCACTGCGCTGTCGGCGATGATGGCATCCCGAGGAGCGGTACGCACACCTTTGCCGAAACGATCGATAATCCTTCCCAATAATACCGCGTGCCAGCTGGCAGCCAGGTATAAAAACAGTTTGCCCACCCCTGAACCTAAGTAGCCAAAAATAGTAAACGGCTTTCTCTGTTTGATTTTATCTGACCAGTATCCGGAGAAAACCTTAGTCAAACTAGCCAAGCTCTCGGCAACACCTTCAATCATCCCTAGTATTGCCGGGCTTGCCCCAAGAGTGTTAACCAGGAAAATCGGCAGGAGCGGATAAACCATTTCACTGGAAATATCGGTTAAAAGACTGGTAATACCTAAAATTATAATATTGAACATATTATTCCCCCTAGAACAAAAATAAAACAAAGCAAAACAAACCAATCTCCAAAACGCGTATAAAAAGACCCAGTGTTTTCCCCTACAGATATTGACTCAGTCTTATAGCCGTCCACGAATATCTCTTTACCGGAAGCATCAGCTACCAGAGAAATGATCCTGCCTTCCGGGCTGATAAAACACGAAACTCCGGTATTGGCGCTGCGTAAAACATTTACCCGGTTTTCCACAGCCCTGAACACCGAAGCTTGCAAATGCTGGTAAGAAGCAAAAGTCTTTTTGTACCAAGCGTCATTGGTGATATTAACCAAAAACTGCGCTTCTCTTTTGACGAATTCCCTGGATAATTCCGGAAAAACATCTTCAAAACAAATCAACACGCCAAATTTCAAACGGAGGCTATGGCCGGGGCCTTCGGCTAGATTGGCGCTAAAAATCTTGTATTCCTTACCCCGGTTTACGTCTCCGATAGGTACGATAGTTTGCAGAAACGGCAATATATTCCTTAAAGGAATATATTCTCCGAAAGGCACAAGATGCAGTTTATCATATTGTAGAACTTTCTCTCCCTCTTGAGAAACCAGAATGGCGCTGTTGTAATAAAAATCGTCCTTCGCGGTAACCGCGCCCAAAAGGAACGTTGTGCGGGTAGCTTTCGCCAGCTCGCGGACTTTTTCAAAATAAGACGGTTCTTCTTCCAGTATTACCGGCAAGGCCGCTTCTGGCCAGACGATCAGGTCCGGTTTTTCTCTGGCAGCCAGTTTAGAAAGAAGCGTATATTTATTTATAATATCCCCGCGGGCGCCGGAATACCATTTCAGTTCCTGGGGGATATTGCCTTGAATAACTGAAATTTTGATTAATTTGCCGCCTGCCGGGCGAGGGGTAAGGTGTAATTTAAAATAACCGTAGCACAAAGTTAATCCCAAACAAATTATAGCCAACAAAATATATTTTACCCGGGAACTGTAAACTGAGGACTGACGACTGGTAACTGGGGACTGGGAATTAACGGCTTTATATATCGCCAGATTAACCAACATCACCAAAAATGATACCCCCCAGGCTCCGAAAATATCCGCGATCTGGATAACCGGAAGATTACGAAACTGGCTATAACCCAAAAGCGCCCAGGGAAAACCGGTAAGCAAATGGCTACGGGCATATTCGAGAATTACCCAAAAGGCAGGAATAAAAATCAGCCGATAACGTTTTCCGCCGCAAGCGGATCCGCCTTCGGCGGAAGCGTGTAGCGTATAGGAAAATAGAAAGCCAAATACGCCAAAATACAACGCCAAATATAATACCAATATAATCATTCCCAGAAGAGTAACATGGATTAGCCAGTAAATAGTTACTAACCAGAAAATAACTCCGGTAATATAAGAAAGAACAAACACTTTGGCTTTTGATTTATTCTTTAGCGTAAAAAACAAAGGCACAAAAGCAAACCAGGCAAAGAATTCAAGATCAAATCTAGGGAATGATAAAATAAGAAGAACCGCGGATGTTAAACACAACAAAATTTCTTTTATTAACGGGGTTTGCTTGCCTACCGGACAGGCAGAGCGACTGCCTGCCTGCCGGACAGGCAGGGTGGCTGATGTCATCATTTACCGCAGCATTTTTTGTATTTCTTACCTGAACCGCAGGGACAAGGATCGTTTCTGCCGACTTTTGGCTGGCCGGATTTAATTGCCGTAGCCGACGCCTGAACATCGGGTTCTTCCTGACGGCTGACAGGCAAAGCAACTTGAGGGTGTACCATCTCCTGTCGGGCCGAGAAAACCCCCCTGAACCGCTCAGGCTTGGCTGGCTGAAGCTTAAAGATCATCTCTAGGGCCTCTTCCTCGATACCGGAAACCATCAGGTTAAAATAATTAAAAGCCTCGTTTTTATATTCGATCAAGGGGTCCTTATGGCCGTAGGCACGCAGCCCGATACCTTCGCGCAGTTTGTCCATAGAATAAAGGTGGTCTTTCCACTTGCTGTCAACTATTTGTAAAAATACCATCTGCTCGAGATAACGCATCATCTGGGCTCCGGCGATTTTTTCTTTTTCCTCGTAATAACCGGATAGCAGCTTGTAAATATCTTCCTCCGCACCTGCCTTATTCTTATTTTTTAAAAGACCGATATCCGGCTCCAGGCCGAATTTAGCCTTGATCGCCGCGCTGATCTGCTGTGAGTCCGTCTCGGTAAAAGACGTTGCGTCCTCTAAAGGACACCCAGCCACAATCTCCCCGACGATCCTTTTGATCATAGATAATATTTCATCCTTAAGGGCCGCGCCTTCTAAGATCTGGCGGCGCTGGCTATAAATGACTTCTCTTTGTTTACTCATCACGTTGTCGTATTCCAATAGCTGCTTGCGGATCTCAAAATTATGCTGCTCGACCCTGCGCTGCGCGGTTTCAATGGACTTAGAGATCATCCGGGCCATGTTGCCCTCTTTTAAAGTCAACGGTTCGCCGCCGGTATCCAACCCTTCCAGAAGCTTAATGATCCACTCTGGGGCAAACATGCGCATTAAATCATCTTCAAAAGAAACATAAAATCTTGAAGACCCTGGGTCGCCTTGGCGGCCGCAACGGCCGCGCAACTGGTTATCGATCCTGCGGGCCTCATGGCGTTCAGTACCCAATACATGCAATCCCCCCAATTCTACAACTTTGCGATGTTCCTCAACGGTTTCTTTCTTATATTTTTCCAATAACTTCTTATATTCGTCAGGAATCACCCCTTCGCCCGCAATAAGCTGTTTTTGTTTGATCACGGATTTCGCCATAAAATCAGGGTTTCCGCCCAAGAGAATATCGGTTCCGCGGCCAGCCATATTAGTAGCAATAGTCACCCCCTTGAATCTTCCGGCCTGGGCTACGATCTGGGCTTCCATTTCGTGAAACTTAGCGTTAAGAACTTGATGTGGGATACCCTTGCGTTTAAGAATATCCGCCAGAGCCTCGGATCTATCAATAGTAATAGTCCCCACCAAGACCGGCCTTCCTTTATTATGCAGTTCGGTTATTTCTCCTACCACCGCGTTAAATTTCTCCTGCTCGGTTTTATAGACCAGATCCGGATAATTGGCGCGGACAAGCGGCTGGTTAGTCGGCAGAGTAACTACGTCTAGCTTATAGATCGCCTTGAACTCGTTGGCCTCAGTATAGGCAGTGCCGGTCATTCCTGAGAGTTTTTCGTACATCCGAAAATAATTCTGAAAAGTGATCGTGGCCAAAGTCTGGTTTTCCTGTTCGATCTTCAATCCTTCTTTGGCTTCGATGGCCTGGTGCTGGCCGTCTGACCAGCGCCTTCCGGGCATCAGCCTCCCGGTGAACTCATCAACGATAATAACCTGGCCGTCCTTAACGATATATTCCCGGTCAAGCTTAAAAAATTCCTTAGCCCGCAGCGCCTGGGTAATGTGGTGCTTACATTCCATAGTCTCTAAGCTGTGCAGATTATCCACTCCCCAAAGCTTGGCGGTCTTGACCTCGCCTTCCTCAGTCAGAGAAATAGAGTGCGATTTATCGTTGGCGATATAATCAAATCCCGTGGTCAAATCCTGCCCTTTGTATTTGGCATCGGTTTCCTGGTTATCGGTAACTAACCTTCCCCGCAGCTGGCCGGCAATTTTATTAGCAGTATAATATTTATCTGTGGATTCCTCTGTGGCCCCGGAAATAATTAACGGAGTCCTTGCCTCATCAATGAGGATCGAATCAACCTCATCTACTACAGCGAAATAGAAACCTCGCTGCACAAGGTCAACCAAACCATATTTCATGTTGTCGCGCAGGTAATCAAACCCAAACTCATTATTGGTCCCATAAGTAATATCACAAGCATAAGCTTCCTTGCGCTGGCTATCCGAAAGATCATGCTGAATAACCCCTACGCTAAGCCCCAAAAACTCATAAATTGGGCCCATCCATTCCCGGTCGCGACGGGCGAGGTAGTCGTTTACAGTAACTACATGCACGCCCTGGCCTAAGAGCGCGTTTAAATACGCCGGGCAGGTAGCCACCAAAGTCTTTCCTTCCCCGGTAGCCATTTCCGAAATTTTCCCCTCATGTAAAATCAATCCACCGGCAATCTGAACGTCAAAATGGCGCAGCCCGATAGCCCTTTTGGAAGCCTCCCTGACCACAGCAAAAGCCTCGGGCAAGATCTGTTCAAAAACTTTGTTACGGGTCAATTTTAGTTTCTCTTTGACCTTATCTTTTTCCTCAGGTATGGAAATAGAAGCCAATAAATCTTCCAGCTCATTGATCGAGCCTTGTAGTGCCTGATTC
>Ga0315268_10009020_pt1 | contig 10378 bp, 8 predicted proteins | sample C1_top_MG_FD_204535 | JGI IMG/M metagenome (GOLD analysis project Ga0315268, IMG submission 204535) | Sediment microbial communities from Yellowstone Lake, YNP, Wyoming, USA - C1_top | ecosystem: Environmental > Aquatic > Freshwater > Lake > Sediment | place: USA: Wyoming | collected 2017-08-01 | reverse complement strand
GTGGATGACTATTTTGATCCGTTCCGGCGGGATGCCGAAAAGGTAATGGGCCTCTATCATCTCCAGCCCCTTGTTCATCAGGGTGGCGGAGTCAATGGTTACCTTTTGCCCCATGGACCAGGTGGGGTGGTTCAGGGCGTGGCGGGATCTGACCCGGTTCAGCTGTTTAAGATTGTGGTTGCGGAATGGCCCCCCCGAGGCCGTCAGTATCAGGTTCTTCACCGTCTTGGCATCCCGGCCGTCCAGGCACTGGTGCAGGGCCACGTGCTCGCTGTCTATGGGCAGCAGCCGGACCCGGTTCTTTTTGACCGCCTGCATCACCAACTGCCCCCCGGCCACCAGGGTCTCCTTGTTGGCCAGGGCCACGTCGCGCCCGGCCTGGATCGCGGCCAGGGTCGGCTCCAGACCGGCCGAGCCCACCAAGGCGTTGACCACCATGCCGGCTCCGGAGAGCGCTGCCAGTTGTTTTAAGCCCTCCGGACCTTTGACCAATTTGAATTTCGCTCCCGGTCCGTCTATCCCCGCCAGGCCGGCCGCCCTGTCGCCGATGCAGACCATCCGGGGCTTGAATTGTTTTATCTGCCGGGCCAAAAGGTCGAAACGCGAATTGGCCGCCAGCCCCACCACCTGGAAAAGGCCGGGGTATTTGGCAATGACCTCGATGGTCTGGGTTCCGATGGAACCGGTGGAGCCCAGGATGATTATCTTCTTCTGTTTGCTCAAGATGTTATTTTACTTCAGATTTTTTTGTAGACCGGGATGTCCCGGCGCTGTTCTTGGTGCAGGCGGACTATCATCTCCGAAAGCAAGCCGGTGAAAATGAACTGAACGCCGATGATCACCGATACCAGCCCCAGGATCAAAAACGCAAAATGACCCACCCTGCCAGTCACCAAAAGCCCCCAGAGTACTATTGCCAGATCAAGCAGGATCCCCGCCAGCAGCATCGGCAGCCCGAGTATGGCAAAAAAGTACATCGGCCTTTTGATGTATTGGGTGAGAAATATCACCGTCAGCAGATCCAGAAAACCGCCCACGAACCTGGTGGGGCCGTATTTGGTCTGCCCAAACCGGCGGGGATCGTTCTCCACCTTGATCTCGGTCACCCGATAACCCTTCCAAAAGGCCATGGCGGGAATGAAACGGTACAGGTTGCCATAGATCCACAAGCCCGCGTTTTTGTTTTCTTCCCGGCTGCTTACGATCTCGGCTTTGTAGGCCTTAAAAGGACAATTGGTATCATGAATGTTTCTGAGTTTGGTGAGCCTTTGCACCAAACCGTTAAAAAGGATCGAAGACAAAGCCCTTTTCCCCTTTCCGGTATATTTCCATCCGGTAACCAGGTCATAGCCCTCTTCGATCTTCTTAAGAAAATCCGGGATCTGTTCGGGCCGATCCTGCAGATCACCGTCCATGGTAATTATCACATCCCCTTTGGCCTCATGGAAACCAGCAGCATATGCTCCGGCTTTGCCAAAATTTTTAGCCAGACGGACTGCATAGATGTTCTCATCCACCAACTTGGCTTTTTTGATTGCTTCAATGGTCCCGTCCTTGCTTCCATCATCCACATAGAGTATTTCGTAGCTTTTCCCTAGGCCCCGGCAGACCGCAGTTAGCCTTGACGACAACACGGCGATGTTCTCTTCCTCGTTGTAAACCGGTATGACCAACGAAAGATCGATCTTATCTGGCATTGGTATTCTCCTTTATTATCTGCAGCACATAAGTGGGCGGATCGCCCTGGGCGTAAATTATCTTATATCTTTTATCCAGCAGCGGCTGGATGGCCGGGATCAGGTATTTTTGCCCGGTGCCGCTGACCGGCTCCACCATCACGTAATCGGCCCGGTCTATCACTTTCAACACCGAATCCCGGTTGGCGGTAAAGGGATAGCAGAATGCTTTCCGCTGGGCTGAAAGGTAGAACAATGACGGTTTGCGGGAAACCACGATGCTGTTTTCCGGGGTGCCGGCTTTGATCCATTCGGCGGCGGTGAAGAAACTGCGCCAGGCCGGATCGTAACCCGCCAAGTGGTCGCCTTTGCGGTAAGCGGACTGCATCTCAATATTGCGGCTCCAGGAAGAAGCCGCCTGGGCCAGGCTGGCGGCGAAAAGGCCGAAAAACAGGATGACCGCCAGATAGGGGCGGATGTTTTTGCTGATCGCCCCGGCCAGCGCCCGGTATCCCTGGAGCAGGTACATGATGAAAAACGGCAGCACCGGCAAAGCAAACCGGACATCGGTCCAGGATGAAGGCCAGAGCAGCATCAGGCCAAAATAGAAAAATATGCACCAATCGTAGGCACTGCTTTTTTTCACCAGCCGGATGATGATCCCGGCCAGCATGGGTAGTCCGGTAAGCAGGAACCCCAGAAGACCCGGTCCCTTTGATCCGCCCGATTCACCGTAGGGGAAAACAGTCTGGGGAATGATGTATCCAAAATACAATCGGGCGTTATACCACACCCGTTGCATTAGCTCAACAACTGTGACATTACCTGATTCCAATTGATATGGATCCCGGACCAACAACCAGTCCATATAGCTCAAGCCACCTCCGACCGCCCGGTTCCTCAAGACCCAGGGAATGCTCAGCAGCACAAAGCCGAAAAATAACGCCATTGCGGGCAGGAACTTCCGTTTAAAAAACAGGTGGACCACGAAACCCACCAGCAAGGCTATTCCGGAACTGCGGACGTGGTTGGTAAAGGCAGTTGCCAGAATCAGCAGAACAAAAGTGACATTATCCTCCTTTTCCTCCCATCGCATCATCAGCCAAACGGCCAACAGTAAAAATGCCATAAATGAAAGTTCGGAAAGGACCCAGTGCGAATAATCCAAAATGACCGGGTTTACCGCGCACAAAGCGGTCACCGCCGCAGCCAGCAGCACCCCCTGGCGGCGCAATATCAGCCATAGCAGTGCCAGCCCGGCCAAGGCCGACAAAAAAGGAATGAGCTTATACCAGGGGTAGGCCATTCTCAGCAGGGAGACCGGCGCCAGCAGCAGTGGAAAACCGAACGGATAGAGGGTATTATATACCATGCCCGGGGTCCATATCTCAGTCAGTCCTTTATTGTTTGCCAATGATTGGGAAAGCAATACATAGGTGGCATTATCTCCGCCCACAAAGGGTTTGGGATCAAATGACAGACCGGCCAGGATGACGAATGCCGTTAAAATGGCGGCCAGGATCCACCATTGCCTTTGCTCCGCCCATCCATTTAGTTTGGATGGCCAAGACCCGGCATTTGTCCGGACAGATCCTGTTTGGGATCTTATTTTATCTCTTCTTTTCATCGGTCTGGTTGTCCTGCAATCATTTGGTAGCCCTGGCCCATAAGTTCAAACCCATTTCAAAATAACCGGTTTCAACCCGGTCAAACCCGGCCGTTTCCAGCAAAGCCCTGATCTTTGGATGGCTGAAGGTGTCCTTGTGTTCTTTGATCTCCTCGGGGCTTACCAGATGCATCCTGGCCATCACCCGCAATAATTTGTCGCTCCAGGATGCAGGGGTGGTCAGTATGATCTGCCCCCCGGGCTTAAGCAGGCGGCGGATATCCTTTAGGATGACACTGGCATCATCTGGTTCCATGTGTTCAATGACCGCCAGCATGGTAACCACGGTAAAATATCCATCGTCATACGGCAGCCGTTGTCCCCGTCCGGCATTGACCGTCTGATAATTGATCCTCGGAACATCCTGGGTTTGGGCTATCTGATCTATCCCATGTTTTTCGGCAAACCGGGTGGACAGCAGGAAAAGGGGAACGCTTCCGCAGCCGATGTCCAGTATCCTCCCGGTTCGCAGTCCGTCACTGATAAGCCCCTCGGCTATCGCCGCCCTTTTTTGGGCCAGAAAACTCTCCAGCAGGCCGTGCCCCCGGGTCGGTTTAGTGATTGCTTCCATCGGTCTAATCGGTAAAGCGGAATTTGACCAGCGCCCAGATGGCCGGAAATACGTCCTTGATGCCTATCTTCTTGCCTTCCTGATAATCCCTTCCGTCGTAGGTGATGGGGGTCTCATAGACCCTCAGTCTGCGGTTCTTGAAGATCTTGGCTGTGATCTCCGGCTCGATGTCAAACCGATTGGATTTAAGGTCTATATTTTTTAACACTTCCGTCCGGAATACTTTGTAACAGGTCTCCATATCGGTCAGCATGGTGTTATATAGGACATTGGTGAAGGCCGTCAGGAACCTGTTCCCCAGGTAATGCCAGACCATGAACACCCGGTGGGTGCCGTAGAATCTAGAGCCATAGACCACGTCGGCCGCCCCCCTGGTGATCGGCTCGATCAGTTTGGGATATTCCTCGGGGGAGTATTCCAGGTCGGCATCCTGAATGATCACTATGTCCCCGGTGCATTCCCGGATACCGGTGCGGATGCCGGCCCCTTTGCCCAGGTTGTGGGGATGATACGTTATCTTGATCCCCGGTTTTCCCTCGTATGTTTTCAGGATGTCCCTGGTGCCGTCGGTGGAATAATCATCCACAATCACCAGCTCCTTTTCCACCGGAACGGCCAGCACCCTGGCGATGATCTTTTCGATGGTGGCCTTTTCATTGTATACCGGCATGATAACGGATAGTTTCATTTGCCCTCCTTTTTAGCGAACCACTCTATTGTCTTTTTTATCCCTTCTTCAAAGCCGACCTTCGGCTCCCAGTTCAGGGCCTTCCTGGCCCTGCTGATATCCGGTCGTCTAACCTTGGGATCATCGGCCGGCAGGGGCTTATACTCGATCAGGGCCTTGGTGCCGGTGTATTTTTGAATGGCCTGGGCGAATTCCAGAATTGACATCTCGTGGGGATTGCCCAGGTTAATCGGCTGATGCTCCGCAGACTTCATGGTCAAATAGATCCCGTCGATCAGATCCGAGACATAGCAGAAACTGCGGGTCTGGCTTCCGTCGCCGAATACCGTCAGCGGGCGGTTATGCAATGATTGGTCTATCAGGGCGGGCACCACCCTCCCGTCGTTCAGCCGCATCCGCGGCCCGTAGGTGTTGAATATCCTGACGATCCTGGTATCGATCTGATGGAACCTGTGATAGGCCATGGTCAGGGCCTCGGCATAGCGCTTGGACTCGTCGTAGACGCTGCGCGGCCCGATGGGATTGACGTTGCCCCAGTAATCCTCGCTCTGGGGGTGCACCAGCGGATCGCCGTAGACCTCAGAGGTGGAGGTTAAAAGGAATCCGGACTTCTTCTCCCTGGCCAGTTCCAGCAGGTTATGCACGCCGTAAGACCCCACCAGCAGGATCTCCAAGGGGATCTTCACAAAATCAATGGGACTGGCCGGCGAGGCCAGGTCGAAAATGAAATCCACCGGCCCTTCTATCCGGAACGGCTTGGTCACATCCTGTCTGATGAAACTGAAATCACTCCTGCCCTGCAGATGGCTGATGTTATCCAGGCTTCCGGTGATCAGGTTGTCCAGCGCCAGGACCTGATGACCTTCGGCCAACAGACGGTCGCACAAGTGAGAGCCTAAAAAGCCCGCCCCTCCGGCCACCAGTATCCTCATCGGCCGATCCCCCGGTAGGTGAAGCCCAGTTCCTTCATTTTGAGCGGATCAAAGATATTTCGCCCGTCCACTATGGCCGGCACTTTCAGCAGTGATTTGATCCTGGCCATATCCATTTTTTTGAATTCGTCCCATTCGGTGACTATGGCCAGGCAGTCGGCATCCTTGGCCACATCGTAAGGGTTATCGCAGTAGTGGACATCCTTTAAGACCTGCCGGGCCCGATCCATGGAAACCGGATCGTAGGCCTTGACCCTGGCTCCGTCCTTCTGCAGGGCTTCGATGATCTCGATGGACGGGGCAAAACGCATGTCGTCGGTGTTGGGCTTAAAAGCCAGCCCCAGGATGCCGATGGTCTTGCCCGGGATGTTCCACACCGTCTCTTCTATCTTTTTGACGAAGTTCATCTTCTGCTGGTCGTTGATCCCCTCGACCTCCTTCAGCAGTTTGAAATCGTAACCCAGCTTTTCCGAGATCCGGATAAAAGCCTGGAGGTCCTTGGGAAAGCAGAAACCTCCGAAGCCTATGCCGGCGCTCAGAAACGAACGGCCGATCCTCTTGTCCAGGCCCATGCCGTATGCCACCTGTTCCACGTTGGCCCCCGATTTTTCGCAGACCACCGAGACCGCGTTGATGAACGAGATCTTCATGGCCAGAAATGAATTGGAGGCGTGCTTTATCAGTTCCGAGCTCTGGATGTCGGTGGCCACAATGGGGCAGCCCAGGGGGCTGTACAGTTCCATCAGCATTTTTTTGGCTCTCTCGGAATCAGTGCCGAACACCACCCGGTCGGGTTTTAAAGAATCTTCGATGGCGGTGCCTTCCCTTAAGAATTCGGGGTTGGAGGCCACGTCAAACTCCACCTTATTGACATTGTTCAGGGCCATAGTGCGCTTGACCTGGTCGCCGGTTTGCACCGGTACGGTGGACTTCTCCACCACCAGCTTGTAGCTTTTCATCCGGCGGGCCACGGTGGCGGCTACCGTTTCCACCGCTGACAGGTCGGCCTCCCCGTTGGGCCGGGGTGGCGTACCCACGGCAATGAAGATGATGTCCGACTGGTCTGTGGCTTCTTCGATGGAAGTGGTGAAGGACAGGCGGGCCAGGTTCTTGTCCATCAGTTCCTTCAGGCCGGGCTCGTAGATCGGTATCTGGCCCTGTTTGAGCATCTTGATCTTTTGTTCGTCGTTGTCCACGCAGATCACCTGGTGCCCCCATTCGGCAAAACAAACCCCGGAGACCAGGCCCACATATCCGGTCCCCACTACTGCTAATTTCATGTTCTTCCCCCGGTTTTATACATTGATTTATTTGTTTGCTTTATGTTCCGACCGGCCGCTCAGTCTTATTTTTGCCCGATTCCAAAAAGCCACCCGGTTCTTGCCCTGCTCCTTGGCAAAGTACATGGCCTGGTCTGCCTTTTCGATCAGCTCCCGATATTCCTGCCCGTCATCGGGACAAGTTACCACCCCAATGCTGGCGGAAAGCTGCTTGCCTCCCGGTCTCCTTTCGGCAAATTCCGTATTATATATGCTGTGCCTGATTTTTTCGGCTTTCTCCGCCGCTTCACTTTTTGTTAGACCGGGCAGGATAACGGCAAATTCATCTCCGCCGTAACGAAAACAAACCGCCGTTTCCAAACCCACCGCTGTTTTCATGATGCCGCCCAGCCGTTTCAATATCTCGCTGCCCTTAAGATGACCAAAATTATCGTTATATTCCTTGAAGAAGTCCAGATCCAGCCAAATAAGGGAAATGACAATTTTGTCCTTTTGCCATTGTTCCAGCTGGCGGCCGAAGTCATCGATGAAATAACGGTAGTTATAAAGTCCGGTCAATCCGTCGGTAGTGGCCTCCTTCTCCTTCTCCTCCAAAATGCCGGCATTCTCCAGCGCCACCGCCGTATAGTTAGCCACCAGCATCATGGCCGAAAGCTCGCTTTCACTGAACTTACGGTTGGATTTAACCTCGGATATGTTTATCACACCAATCCTTTTGTCGCGGATTATCAGCGGAACCACTAGCATGGAACGTATCTTGTTGTTGTAGTGTTTGGGCGACGGAACGAACAAAGGCTCCTTATCGGTATCAGGCACGTTCAGCGGCTGGCCGGTCCTTAAAACCTCTCCCGCAATGCCCTGGTCGCTTTTCAGCTTCAGCTTGCCCACTGCCCCCGCCCTGATGCCCCGCGAAGCCCGGAGGACCAGCTCGTTGGTATCGTGGTCCAGCAGCAATATTGAACAGCGGTCGGCCTGCAGCAGGTCCTGCACCGTGTCCAGCGTCAGGTTCAGGGTCTCTTCTATATTGCGGGACGAGGAGAGTAGCGCCCCCATCCCAAACAAAGCCGCGGACTGGATATCAGAGGCGGTTTTGGTCCATTCGTCGGCTATTTGGCAGAGTTCCTGGTTTTGCAGGCGCCATTTCTTCTGCTGGTCGGACAATAGTCCTGCCCAGAAAGCGGTTAACGAAAGCAGTCCGATCTTAAATAACAGATCGTATAAAAAATATTGATCCCAGCGGAGTTCTTTTCTCCATAACAAGGCCAGAAAATACAAGCCGGAAGCCAGAATGGTCACCTTCAGGGCCGACTGCCGGTTACCGGAAACTGCCGCCAAAAATATCGTCAGATAATAGAGATAGAAGAACTGGCTCTCTGAGCCCAGGGTAAAAGCTATCAGCAAAGTGGCAAATATCAGGTCGAATATCAGACTCGCCCAAAAGGCCCTGAGTAATTTGAGAATTGTTCTTCCGGCAAATAAAACCAGCAGATTGTATAAAGCGGCAATGCCCAGCGTCAGGTACAGACCCAGGTAATGTCCGGACATGGCCTGGGGACGGAGGGTTACCAGCAACAGGGCCAGGAACAGCACCGCCCATCTGACCCAGCTGTTTATCCGCTCCTCAAAAGAGATGTGTTTTAATGCTCTTTTCGCTCTATTCGGCATTTATTTTTCCCCGGCGTTTTTACCAGCCGTAAACCCGGTGGACCAGGCTATCTGCAGGTTATAGCCGCCGCAGGGCCCGTCCAGATCCAATACTTCCCCGCAAAAATAAAGCCCTGGGATGATTTTTGATTCCATGGTTCTGGGGTCGATCTCCGTAAGATCCACTCCTCCGGCGGTAACCACGGCTTCGTCATAGCCTCTTAAACCGGTAACGGTGAAATTCATTCCCTTAAGCAGGTTTTTTATTATGCCCCGCTGTTTTCTGCCCAGTTGATTGACCAGGGTCTCGGACTCAATCCGGGAAAGAGCGACAAAAACCGGGATCAGGTTTGAAGGCAGCAGGCCTTTTAAAAGGTTTTTATAGGTCTTGCTGCCCTGGGTATCCATGTCACGCAGTAGCCTCTGATCCAATATCTCGTCCGACAATGCCGGTTTCAGGTCCAACGAACATTGTACCGGCCCGTCTTTAAACCACTGCCCGACCTGCCTGCTGGCATCAAGCACTATCGGCCCGGAGATCCCGTAATGGGTAAATAACATTTCACCGAAAAATACCGCCCGGCTTTTGTCCTGAGTAAATTTTAATCCCACATTCTTCAGGCTTAATCCCTGAAGCTGTTTGACAAAATCTTCCTTGACCGTCAAAGGAACGTCGCTGGGCCTGGGCGGGACAACGGTATGCCCAAATGCCTTGGCAAAGCTATAGCCGTCACCGGTGGAGCCGGTGGCCGGATATGATTTCCCGCCGGTAGCTATTATCAAAGCGTCGGCAACATAGCTCTCTCCCGGCGTCGCTACGTGGAACCCTTCAGACCGTTTGGTGATCTTTAGTGCACTGGCGTTAGCTGTTATATCCACCCCGGCCTGCTTCAGAGCTTTTTGCAGGGCCAGCAAGATATCTATTGATCTTTGGGATTCGGGGAAATATCTTCCGCCCCGCTCCAGTACCATGTGCACTCCCATCTGTTCAAAAAAATCCAAGGTATCCCGGCCGGAAAAGCGGGCCAAGGCGCCGTGCAGGAACCTAGCGCCGGGGCCGCAGTTGGCAATGAACCGGCTGATCTCAAGGTCGTTGGTGACATTGCACCGCCCCTGTCCGGTAAGCAACAGCTTGCGGCCCAAGGCCGGCATTTTTTCCAAAAGTCTAACCTTAGCGCCTGCCCTGGCTGCAGTGATCGCAGCCATCATTCCGGCCGGACCGCCGCCAATCGCAACTATGTTTTTAGTCGTTGCTTTGGGGATTATAATTCACCTAACTGCAATTACGGCAAATAGTTTTAAACATTATATGATACCAAATTTATGGTTCTCTTGCAATATAAAAAACAAAAAATTAGCTCAAGCCAAACAATTGACTTGAGCTAATGGCTATTTTATAGATTTACCTCAAAACTATCATCTTTCCGGTTTGGCTTATATCCCCTGCCTGGAGCCGATAAAGATATATACCGTTGGAAACATTTTTGCCGCTTTCATCCCGGCCGTCCCACTTGATGCTATGTGCCCCCGAGATCCGATATCCCTCATCCAGCATCCTTACCACTTGTCCGACCACATTGTATACTTTCAGGCTGACCAACCCGGATTTTGCTAATTGATAACTGATAATTGTAGATTGAGAAAACGGATTAGGAGCATTCTGTTGCAACCCGGCCACATATGTTACCGGTGGCGGATCGTTCTGCACCCCGTTAAAGTCATCCAACACTCTTTCGATCAGGGTCTTTACCTGGTCCCTTTCCATATAATACAGGGGATATCCCAGATAACAGGTCTTATAGTCGTCTCCCAGGTACCGCACCCCGCAGACTTTATTCTGTTGTGTGCTGTTGCTGTTCTTAAAGTCCGCAGTATATATCCCTTCGGCCGGGACCACCGGCGTCAGCAACTCCACATATCT
>Ga0315268_10009019_pt1 | contig 10378 bp, 9 predicted proteins | sample C1_top_MG_FD_204535 | JGI IMG/M metagenome (GOLD analysis project Ga0315268, IMG submission 204535) | Sediment microbial communities from Yellowstone Lake, YNP, Wyoming, USA - C1_top | ecosystem: Environmental > Aquatic > Freshwater > Lake > Sediment | place: USA: Wyoming | collected 2017-08-01 | reverse complement strand
CGAGCTCGGCAAGAAAGTTGACGAATATCTGGACCGCCTGGAGAAGCTCGGCTTTTCGGGCGGCGTGCTGGTGGCCAAGGACGGCGAGATCGTGCTGAACAAGGGTTACGGATGGGCGAACCGCGAGAGAAAGATTGCGTTCACGGCGGAGACGGTGTCGAGCATCGGCTCGATCACCAAACAATTCACCGGGGCGGCGATTTTGAAGCTCGAGATGATGGGGAAGCTGCGCACCGACGATCCGATTTCAAAATACCTGCCCAACGTGCCCGCCGACAAAAAAGGAATCACCATTCACCAGTTGCTGACACACACCTCCGGCATCGCGCCCGTCCCCGGTGGCGACGACGACCCCATCACGCGCGACGAACTGGTGCGCCAGGCGCTGGCACTGCCGCTGGTGGACCCGCCCGGCGCGCGCTTTCGCTATTCGAACGAAGGCTTCAGCCTCGCGGCGGCGATAGTCGAATACGTCTCCGGGAAATCGTACGAAGAATTTCTGCACGAAAATCTTTTCAAGCCCGCGGGGATGACGCAGACGGGCTACGTGATTCCGAAGTGGGCGCCCGACCGCATGGCTCACGGTTACAACGAACAGGGCCGCGATATGGGCACGTTCGAGAGCCACAACTGGGGCCCGCACGGGCCGGGATGGCACCTGGTCGGCAATGGCGGAATCCTTTCGACGCCGGGCGATATGTACCGCTGGCATCTGGCGCTACTGGGCGACTCGATTCTTTCCAAGGAAGCGAAGGAGAAATACTACAAGCCGTACATCCTGACCGACGCGGGCGACTACTACGGCTACGGGTGGGGCATGCTGACCACGCCACGCAACACGAAGCTCATCACCCACAACGGCGGCAACGGGATTTTCTTCGCGGATTTTCGCCGTTACGTGGACGAGAACATCGTCATCTTCGCGTTTTCGAACGGCGAAATTCGCGCCACGCAACTGGGGAACAATCAGCTTCCCGCGCTGGTGTTCGGTGAGAACCTTCCGATGCCGCCGAAGGTGATTGCGCTTGCGCCCGCCGCTCTCGCCAAACTGGCCGGCACCTACCGCACCGAAGCGGGCGAGACGCTCCAAATCGCCGAAAGCAACGGACGGCTGGTGGTGTCGAGCGCCGGCAAGCGGCTGCTCGCCTTACTCGCAGGGCTCACGCCGGCGGGAAGTCCCCCGTTTGCGCGCGCCGAGGAGCGAACGAAGCGCATCGTCGAAGCCGCGTCGAAAGGCGATTACGCCGCGGTGTTCGAGGCTTTCGGGCGGCAGATACCGCTGGAGCGCGTCCGGGAGCAGGAAGGAAGCGCGTGGCAGCAGATGCGCGAGAACAACGGCGAGTTCAAAGGCGTCGAGATTCGGGGCAGTTCGCGGCAGGGACCTGCGGTCCGCGTCGTCGCTCAGTTAAATTTCCAACGCGGCAGCGTGTCGATGGTTTACGCCTGGGACGGCGAAAACATCATGACCATTCAGATGATGCGCCAGCCGCCCGGCTCAACTTTCTTCCCACAGTCGGAGACGGAGTTTGTGAGGTTCAGCCTGCGCGACCCGCAGCCGCTGGTGATTCGTTTCCAGACCGGCGCGACGACACAGGTTGTGTTGCCGGCGCCGGGTGGGGAGATCAAGGCGACGAAGGTGAGATAAAGTCGCGCGTATGTGGCGGCCGACTTCCAGTCGGGCAGTTTTGTGGCGGACATAAAGTCCGCCGCTACAAAAAGCGGAAAATCTAACGCAGAGGCGCTGAGACCGCAGAGCCCCGTACCGTACGGTACGGGGCAGAGGGTCGCAGAGAAAAGAAAGGCGAAATCCAACACAGAGGTCGCAGAGACACAGAGAGCACAGAGGAAGCCCAAGAATTCGTTCGCGATGCGCTAGTTTTCGGCTTGCTTGGTTTCGGGGATTTTCTCTCCCTTGATGGTCGCGCTTACCGCCGTGTCAAACTGTTTCTGGAACAGATCCTTGGCGACGATCTTGCCGTCGCGGTCGAGCAGGTAGTTCATCGGGATGCCGCGGACGTTGAATTTCTTCGCCAGCTCCATTTCCCAGCCCTTGCCGTCGTAGAGGTGCGGGCCGGGGAGCTGATTCTTGGCAATGAAGTCGTCGAGCCTCTTGCGGTCGGTGTCGAGTGAAATCCAGACGATGACGAAGTCTTTCTTTTCGTACTTCTTGATCAGCTTCTTGAGTAGCGGAACCTCCGCTACGCAGCCCCCTCACCAGGTCGCCCAGAAGTTCAGCAGCACGGTCTTGCCGCGGAGATCTTCTGGGTTGAAAGTTTTATTGTCGGTGGTCGGCGCCGCAAAATGCGGAAAGGTTTGTCCGACGTTCAGGTTGGTCAACTCGTAGAGGAAACTCTCCGAATCTTCCCACCAGCGCGCGCTCGGAGCAGCCTTGGCTGCTTCGATAGCAGCCCGCAGGTAGGACTTGGCCTTTTCGGGATCCTTCCTGCGATAGGACTCGGCCAGTTGAAAGTAAGAGACGGCCTTTGTCCTGTCGCGCTGCGTTTGCGCCACCAACTTCTCCATGAGCTGAATGCCGTGGTCGCGGGCCTTGTCGGAGCTGAAAAAACCAAGCATGGGAAGGACCGTCGGCCAGAGCGGATCGTCCGGACCGAGAGAAGCAAGCTTCGTGAACGCACCATCGGCATCGCCGGCTTGCATCAGCCAGAAGATAGCCTCTCTGCCCGCTTCGTTGGCGAGCGGGCTGTCAGGGTGAGCGGCCCGATATTGCCAGACAACCTCCGCCCACTTGCGGCCGGGATGCTTGGTCATGTCTTTCTTGCCCTTGCCCTGGTAAAAGTCACGGAAGTCCCTGTTCGCTTGAGCAATCAAGGCATCCATGAAGGCGCGTTCCGGGTCTTTGGGCTTTTCTTCTGTTTTATCCTGGGCGCGAACGCTTACGGGTAGGAACAGGAGGCTCGCCACGAAAATACTTGCGAGCAGGCTCCGGATGGAAAGTCGCATCGTGCACCTCCGGACACAGGCGAATTTACGCTCCGGCACATCGAGATGCAAGATCGCTAACTCAGCTAATCAATCTACAGCTTCACACTTGCCGCTCGCCGGGCGGCTTCGCTGAGCGGCGCCTCGCGAACCGCCGCGCGGCGGAGTAACACGGGAAACCTCCTGCCCGGATTTACTTACTCCATTGGACGCCGGGACCGGGGAAATGGTTCGTAGGGCGTGGCTTCTTCTGCATCGTTCCGTGATATGTTCCGCCGATGCAGACCGAGGCCCGCTCAGGACTTGACGCCTGGTCCACGCAAGACCTGCCGGCACCGCGCGCGAGCCGCGGGCTCAGTGTGCTGGGTGTCATCGGCCCCGGTGCGATCATTCTGGGGCTTTCCATCGGCAGCGGTGAGTGGTTGATTGGCCCGGCGGCGTTCGTGAAGTACGGCCTGGCGCTGCTGTGGGTGACTCTGGTCGCCGTGTTCCTCCAGACGGTGCTGAACACGGAGCTGATGCGCTACACGCTCTACACCGGGGAGCCCGCGGTCACCGGCTTCATGCGCACGCGGCCGCGTTCGACGTTCTGGGCGTGGTTCTACACGGGGCTCTACTTTCTGCACGTCGGCTGGCCTGCGTGGGCAGCGAACGCGGCAGGAGCGTTGTTCCTTCTATTTTTCCGCCGGCTGCCGGGGGCGGCGGACGCCTCGGGGGTGTACTGGCTGGGCGTCTGCGCCTATCTGGTTTGTGTGCTCATCCTGCTGTTCGGCCAGCGCATCGAGCGCACGCTCGAAATCCTGAACTGGATCCTGGTGATCTGCACCATCGGCGGGATGGCATTCCTCTGCCTGCTGTTTTTTGCGCCGAAGATCTGGGCCGGGGCGCTGGTAGGATTTTTCGGGTTCGACTTGCGCGCGGGCCGGTTCGATTTCATCCCCGCGGGCGCCGACTGGTTTTTGATCGGCGCGTTCGCCGCGTATTCGGGCGCGGGCGGCGTCAGCAACCTGATGCTCTCGAACTGGGCGCGCGACAAAGGCTTCGGGATGGGTCAGGTGGTGGGTTACATCCCCGCGGCGGTCGGCGGGCACAAAGTGAAGCTGGCGCACACGGGCAGCACCTTTCCAGTGACCCCGGAAAACCTGGCCCGCTGGAAGCAGTGGTGGCGCGTCGTGGCCATTGACCAGTGGGGCGTGTTTTTTATTGGCGCACTGCTGGGGATGGGGCTGCCTGCGATTCTCTATACCATTTTCATCACGCCGGGGCGCGATATCCGCGACCTAGCCATCGCCGGCGAGCTGGCCAACGCGATCCTGGCGCGCAGCGGGCGGCTACTGGCGGGCATGGTCGCGCTGATGAGCGCGTGGGTGCTGTTCAAGACGCAGCTCGACAACCTGGAAGGGATGACACGCGCGCTGACCGACATCCTGTGGACCGGCAGCGCGCGGATGCGCCGCTGGCGGCAGGGCGACGTCCGTGTCATCTACTATGCGATTCTGGTGGTGAGCGTGGCTTGGGGAATGCTGGCGCTGCGGCTGGCGCCGCCCATCATCCTGCTGCAAATGGCGGCGAACATTGCGGGCGCAGTGATGGTGGTCAGCGCGCTGCACATCCTTTATGTGAACACGAGGTTGTTGCCGGTGGAGTTGCGTCCGCCGATGTGGCGTCGCGGGGCGCTGGTGGCGATGGCGCTCTTCTACGGCTTCTTCGTCTATCTGTGGCTGATGGGTGGCCTGACGCCCAATCCCGCGAAGGGCTTCCTCTTCAATCTGCCGAGGTATCTCGGAGTGCCGTAGGCAGCCTCGGGATGAGGTGGTGCTGCGGATCCGGGGAGGGACTGTGTGAGGGAGCACGATGACCCTCAGGGGCTAAAGCCCCTTTGCTTAGGCGCGGTTTTCGGCACGGCTGAAGCCCTGCCCTCCCGGTTGCCGCGAAGCGCAGTATTGATAATGCGGGACTGCCTTATTTCTTGAACAGCGCGGCGAGTTCTTGCTCAAGATCTTTCTCGCGGAGGTGCCGGGCGGCGATTTTTCCCCGGCGGTCGATGAGGTAGTGGTCGGGGACGCCGTTGACGTTGTAGAAGGCTTTGACGGTTTTCTCACCGTCCTTGCCCTCGAAGACCTGCTGCCAAGTCACGTTATTGTCGCGAACAATCTTCTCCAGATCCTTTCGGCTCCCACCCACGGGAATGCCCAGGATGATCAGCCCGTGCGGCCTGTACCTCTCTTGCAGTTTTCGAAGATGCGGAAACTCCGCTTCGCAGGGCTTTCAACCCTTGCCCCAGAAATCCAGCAGCACCGTTCGGCCGCGGAGGTTGGCGAGCGCGATCGGCTTGCCGTCCAGATCCGTTCCGGCAAATCGCGGCGCTGGCTGGCCCCGGCTCAAGTGCTCCAACTCATAGATGCCTAGCTTGGAATCCCTCGCCCACAAAGAGGCGGGGGCTTCCTGGATTGCGCGTTCGAATGCTGCGCGAGCTTGCGAAGCATTGTGCAGCGCATCGTAGGCGAGTCCAATGTGGTAATCGAGCCTCGAGCGCATCGTCACATCTTCAGGTTGGTTGCCGTTTCGCCTTTCGCGCAGATCCTCCGCGAAGGCAATGAACGCCGGCAAATCCTTTTTCGATTCCGCCCTCCTGTAGAGCAAGTAAATGATGAACGACACCGCCTCGTCGTTGGCTGGAAGAGTCTTCGCGCGGTTGAGTAGTTCGTCCCGGCTGCTCATCTCGGCCAACATCTGGAGCGCCAGGGAAGTGGCCATTTTTGCGCCGGGCGTTTTTGGATGCTCTTCGCGGTACCTCCAGGCAGTGTCGGCCCACCTCTTGGCCGCCTCGTCAATGGCGTCGGGCTTCCCGCCGCTCTTCTTGATGGTTTGGATTTCTTTGTAGGCTTTGTCCGCCATCACCGAAACGGCTTGCTGTGTGGGATCCGGAGGCTTGGTGACGGGTTGGCGCCAGCGCCAGGCCTGGACGGCCACAACTCCTACAAAAACGACCGCGACGCCCAACAGGATTGCTTTTCGGGTATTCATAGGTGCTCTTACTTGTCAGTAAGCCTACTCCGAATGCGATGACCTGGCAACAGGCAACCGATATCTTTTGCGGCAACGGTCACGAAGCATGGAATGCGCCCCGCTAGCACGCGGCCGGCCTGCAACGACGCGTCCCCGGACGCTGTGCTATATTTCTTGTTTCGCACAGAGCCGGCAGACATGGCAAAGCTGCGCATCTCCGTGGTCGAGTACCTGAATACAGCGCCGCTGGTGTGGGGCTTTTCCGACGGGCCGCTGCGCGGGCGCTACGATCTCTCGTTCGCTTTGCCGTCGCAGTGCGCGGAATCTTTGCGCCGCGGCGAAGCTGACATCGGCATTATCCCGGCGATTGAATACCAGCGCATCGACGACCTGGTGATGCTGCCGGGAATGGCTGTCGCGGCAAAGGGCCCGGTGCGCAGCATCCTGGTGGTGGCGAAGCGGCCCATCGAGCGCGCGCAGCGCATCGCGCTCGATACCAGCTCGCGCAGCTCGGCAGCGCTGGTGCAACTGCTCTGCGCGGGGCACTGGCGCATCCAGCCCGAATTTGTGCACGCGGCGCCCGATCCGCCGGCGATGCTCGCCGAAGCCGACGCTGCGCTGGTGATCGGCGACCCGGCGCTGCGCATTTCGCTGAAGATGGAAAGGCTTGCTCGAAAGCATCGCGACGAAGTTTGCTGCGGCAGCGATCCCGAGGAGTTGCCGGTGCCGGGTTTCGAGGCGCTGTTTGTTTACGACGTGGCTTACCAGTGGTGCGAATGGACCGGGCGGCCGTGCGTGCTGGCCGTGTGGGTGGCGCGGCGCGACGCGGTCACGCCGGAACTGGTGGCCGATTTTCTGGCGTCGAAGGCCTACGGCGTGGAGCGGATCGGCGAGATTGCCGAAGGGGCATCGCTGAAACTCGATTTGCCGGTGCACGCGCTGGAAACGTACCTGCGCGAGAACGTCGATTTTTCACTCGATGAAGAAAATCGCGCCGGGTTGGAATTGTATTTCCAGAAATGCGCGGAAGCAGGGCTGATCCCGCGCGCGCGACCGATCGAATGGGCCGCCGCGCCGGCCGGGGCGCGGGCGTAAACGTAGCGCTGGGCGAGGAAGCGTTTGTCATCCTGAGTCCGCCCATCTTGATGGCGGACGAAGGATCTCAGCTTAGAGGTAGGCTCCAACTGGTGCCATGAATAAGCGTTGAGATTCTTCGTCCCGACTGAGACCGTCGGGACTCAGAATGACACGTTAAGAGCTGCAGCGAACTGAAATGGGTCTCACACCACAAGAAGCGCTGGAGCTGTTCGCGTCCGACGACCTGGTCGGGCTGGGAATGGCCGCGCACCAGTTGCGCAAAAAGAAGAACGACCCGCGCGTGGTCACCTACCAGATCGACCGCAACATCAACTACACGAATTTCTGCACCGAGTACTGCTCGTTCTGCGCGTTCTATCGCCCGATGGGTTCGAAGGAAGGCTACGTGCAGCCGATGGAGACCATCCTGGACAGGATCCGCGAGATGATCGAGCTGGGCGGCACCGGCGTGCTCCTGCAAGGCGGGCTGAATCCCGAGCTGCCTCTCTCGTACTACGAGAACTTGCTGCGCACCGTCAAGCAGCGCTTCCCGCGCGTCCATCTGCACTGCTTCTCTGCGCCGGAGATTTTGTGCATCGCCGAAATCAGCGGGCTCAGCCTGCGCGATACCATCGCGCGGCTCGTAAACGCGGGCCTCGACTCGATTCCCGGCGGCGGCGCGGAAATTCTGGACGACGAGGTGCGCACGCGCATCTCGCGGCTGAAGTGCACGAGCGATGAATGGGAATCGGTCCACCGCACCGCGCACGCGCTCGGCCTGCGCACCACCGCCACGATGATGTTCGGCTGCGGGGAAGAGTTCCGCCACCGCGTGAACCATTTCGAACGCCTGCGCCGCATCCAGTCCGATACCGGCGGCTTCACGGCGTTCATCCCCTGGATGTTCGCCGCGGAAAATACCGCGCTGGGCAAAAAAGTGCAGGAAACCACCGCGGTGGACTACCTGAAGACGCTGGCCATCAGCCGGCTCTACCTCGACAACATCGACCACATCCAGTCGTCGTGGCTGACGCCGGGCATCAAGGTCTGCCAGGTGGGCCTGCAATTCGGCGCCGACGACGTGGGCAGCATCCTGATCGAGGAGAACGTGGTCTACGCCGCGGGCGTCCGCAACCGCACCAACGAAGCCGAGCTGCGCCGCATCATCACCGACGCCGGTTTCATCCCCGCGCAAAGAGACTCCCTCTACCGCTACTACGTTTTGAAATAACGCCGCCCATGTAGCGCCGGGTCTGAAAGACCCGGCAATTCGGATTACGGGAACATGCCGCAAGAATGCCGGGCGTCATCCGCTTGCGGCGGATGAGCCCGGCGCTACAGGTGGTGTTAATTTCGAGTGAGTTTGCGCAGGGTGATTTCGACCTCTTCGCCTTCGACGAGGTCGAGCGGCTCGGCAGGATGCAGCGCGCCCTGCGAGAAACGCGCTGTGATTTTGCGATTTTCGATTTTCGAATTTCGAGTTTCGATTCTTCTCTGGCCCCCGACCCTCGGCCCCTGGTCCCTCAAATCGTCGAGCGCCGCATTCGCCAGCTTATCGGCCTCGCGGTTCTGTTCGCGAGGAACGTGCTCGATGGAAAAATAGGCGAGCCCTGCGGCGAGCTTGCGCGCCTGCTCGTGCAACGGGCGCAGCGCGGCGCTTTTCACCTTGTAGTGCCCCTGCATCTGGCGGACCAGCAATTCGGAATCGCTGCGCACGCGCAGCTTCGGGATGCCGTGGGCCAGCGCGAAATCAAGCGCGGCGATCAAGCCGAAATATTCCGCCTCATTATTTGTTTTCACGCCGATGTATTTCGAGAGCGACTTGAGCGGCGCGCCGTCGGCGCGGCGAATCAGCACGCCGTAGGCTGCCGGGCCGGGATTGTTGCGCGAAGCGCCGTCCACGTTCGCGATCTGTACGTCGGAGGGGTGCGCGGGCTCTTCAAAGAGCTTGGCGTGGTGCGTCCCTGCACTCCCGATGCTTCGGGACGGTGCAGGGCGAGTCGTTTTGGCGTGGCGTTTCACGTCCGGGTCATTCGGAGGAAGGGTGATTCGGCTCGCCGGGCGATTCCGCCGAGCCGTCGGCAGCCACTGCCGCGCTTTGGGCCGATGACGCTTCCTGTTCGACGAAATAGAGGATGCGCGTGCAGGACTCGCAGTGGAAGATCTCTTCCGACGCGGGGTTGCGCAGGGCCTGGAAAACGTGCGGGCGGACGCGCACGCGGCACATCGTGCAAGTTTCGTCGCGGACGACGGCCACGGCGATGCCGGCGTGGCGTTTGGCGATGCGGTGGTAATGGTCGAGCAAATCTTCCGGCAGCGCGGCGACGGCCTGGTCGCGCTCAGCCTCCAGCCGCGCCAGCTCTTCTTCCACGGCTTTCTTTTCCGCGTTCCACGTGGCGCGTTCGCCCTGCCCCGCGGCTTCGACTTCCTTCAGGTCCTTCTCGGCGGCTTTCACCTGCCGTTCGAACTCCTCACCGGCGATCATACGTTCCAGCAGGCGGTCTTCCGCTTTGGTGATTTCGTCCTCGGCCATCTGGATTTCGTGCTGGAGCGCTTTGTAAGCCTCGTTGGAGCGTACTTCGAAGCTCTGGTCCTTGTACTTGCGCGCTTTTTCTTTCCACTGCTCGACGTCGAGCTCGAATTTCTTGCGGTCTTTCTGGCTGGCGGTGAGCGCTTCTTTGGCCTGGGTGAGGGTGGCCCGGGCGGCGTCGACGCGGGCTTCGATCTCGGCGAGCCGCTTGGGGAAGGCGGCGAGCGCGGCGCGCACTTCGATCAGCCGCAGGTCCACCGCCTGCAGCTCAACCAGATGTTTCAGATTTGGATGCATCGGGCGGCCATTGTAGTGCCGTTCCGACGGTTTGTGCAAACGCAGGAGGGAACGGCGCGTCGCCATGAGTCTTTTTCTGGGGCTCGGCCGTATACGGGATAGGTATGATGGGCGAGGAAGTGATGACGTGGGAGGAGCCGTTGGGGCTCGACGCGGACGTAGCACTGCTTCGTCGCGGTGACCCGGGCGCGTTGGGAGCGCTACTGGAGCGCTACCAGAACCGCCTTTACCGCTACCTACTGCGCTTCGTGCGCCAGCCCGCCGCGGCCGAGGATCTGTTCCAGCAGACTCGGCTGAAGGTGGCGCAGGGCATCCGGCGCTACGACCCGCGGCGCAGCTTTGAAGCGTGGCTGTTTGCGGTAGCGCGGAACCTGGCGATTGACCACCTGCGGCGCTATGCGCCGGACAGCCTAGATGAGCCGCTGCCCTCGGGTGACGCAGCGCACGAATCCATCGCCGGGGCGGGGCCCAGCGCGCTCGACCTGGTGCTGAGCCGCGAACGCGCCGGGTTGCTGGCCACGGCGA
>Ga0315268_10009018_pt1 | contig 10378 bp, 10 predicted proteins | sample C1_top_MG_FD_204535 | JGI IMG/M metagenome (GOLD analysis project Ga0315268, IMG submission 204535) | Sediment microbial communities from Yellowstone Lake, YNP, Wyoming, USA - C1_top | ecosystem: Environmental > Aquatic > Freshwater > Lake > Sediment | place: USA: Wyoming | collected 2017-08-01 | reverse complement strand
CGTCCGATGACTCCGTCGTTGACAACACGGAGGGCTCCTCCACGCACACGGTTCGTTTCAACACGGGGCAAGTTCCGAAAAGACGAAACCTCAAACGGGTCAGACTCGATGCCTGTCACCTCGACTGGCAAAGATTCCAAGGCATTCCTTAATTCCTCATCTGAAACTTTGTATTGGAACCGTCCAAGAGTGCGTTCGAAGAGGCGCAGTTCCTCTATAAAACGAGCAATCTCGTCAGGCGTAGGCTTGTAACGATCTAAACCTAACAAGCGTCGAACAAAGTCGGCCACAACCAGTGTCAACGCCTGTTCAGTTCCGCCCGCAGACCTGATAGGACCAGCAAAATAAACAGCCAGATACTTGGTTTTGTCAGGATTCTCTTTGACGATGACTTTGGCCACACCCTGCAACGGCGCGGCGGTTATTCCCTCCGTTAAAATGGCCAGCGCCGTCCTGATGGCTTGCTCAGCCGCCTCCTGTGGGCGAAGATGCCCAAACTTCCCATAAACAGTTTCCTCAGCGATCTTGAAGGCTAATTCTTCTCTCGGCATCGTCTCGCTCAGCTCGCGTATGCTCTCTGCAACACCAAGCGGTCCAACGAGTCCTTCAACAAGACCCGCAAGATCTTTCGCAACATCAATTTCCGGGAAAGTAACTGGGTCTAATCCCTTTTCTCGCGCTTTTTTTGCTACATCATATAGTTCATTGAGGCGATTCTCTAGAGACGCAGCATATTCTTGGTATTCTTTGCTCATCTTAATACTCAAGCATGTTCCTCACAGATGGCGGCAAGAAAACTATCTTGTCTTAACGCCTTTTATGAGTTCTTCGAGCTTATCTCTTGTGCCGCTCTGCTCCTCAGTGATGTTACCAGTAACTATGATGTTGGCTCCAGCATCAACAATTTTCTTCACTTGCTCACCACTTCGAATCCCGCCACCAACAATCAACGGAACGCTGATCATACTCTTCACCATCTTTATCATGCCAGGAGGCACTGACTGCTTCACTCCTGAACCTGCCTCCAAATACACGAAACGCATGCCCAGATACTCAGCTGCCAAGGCGTGGGCCGCCGCAAGCTCAGGTTTGTTAAATGGAATAGGAAAAGCACGGCCCATTACACTCGCTGCTCCTCCCTCACCCACGATAATATAGCCTAATGGCATAGGTTCTAACCCAAGCTTCTTAATTAGTGGCGCACCCAAAACATGGGCACCAATAATAAAGTACGGGTCGACGGAGTTGAGAAGCGACATGAACCATACAGCATCAGCGTATCGGCATAAGCCAGTTATGTTGTTTGGAAATAGAATGACAGGAACTTTGACGGCTTTCTTAATGGCTTTTACCGTTTCCTCCAACTGTGAAGTCGATGTTATTGTTGATCCGCCAACCATAATCGCCGCAGTTTGGCATTTCTCGGCTTCTCGAGCCGTTTTGGCGGCTTCTTCAGGCGACGCCTTCTCCGGATCGAGAAGTGTAACGTGAATGGCCCCGTCACGCATAATCTTGTTGAGAAGGTATTTTTCAACTCGCCCAGTCATTGCTGATCCGTCTTCGGCTCGGTTGTAGTTGACACGGAGGATGATGATGCGGGAGTCTTAGTGGTTACAGTAGCTGTTCCAGCATACCATTTGTCCATGAATTGGCTGTAGACATCAACATCGCCGTAGGCTGGTTTAGTCGGCAACTCACTAGTTAATCCACAACTTCCACACCGCAAAATGGCACGTTGTTCGCTCTTCAAGATTTCAACTCTGATCGATTCTTTGCCACACTTTGGGCAAGTGAAAACCTTAGGCAACCTCTTCTTAGGAATACGAACTACCTTTCTTCGCCGTCTCCCCATATCACACATTCTCCAAGCAATGGTTCACTGAACTATCCGTTCTGACCAACAGTTCATGCGCATCACAACTTAAATATTTGCGCACCCACGCACATACCAAACATAGCGGCAGCGCGACAGCAGGATTGGACTCCATGTTACTAACAAAAGAAGCCTTTAAACTTGACTTGCCCCTCACCACAACACGCCTCAAACGCTTCATAAAAGACTACGTCAGAAAGACAAAAGCCAAGGGAGCAGTGTCAAACATATCAGGCGGAATAGACAGTGCGACCACCGTTGCCATTACATCATTAGCATTAGGCGGCGGCAAAGTACTGGCGCTATCTCTGCCGGAAAAAGAAACACGCAATCCAACCGACATCAAACACACAAAAATGCTGGCTGAAGAATTCGGTTTCAACCTAGAAACAATAGACATAACCAACGTACTCGAAGCCTACTACCAATCCATTCCCGCTTTCAACCCAAAAGATGTCTTAAGTAAAGGAAACATCAAGGCCAGAGTTCGCATGATATTCTTATATTACTGCGCTAACCGACAGAACCGTATAGTCATTGGTAGCTCTGACAAGTCTGAGACCATGATAGGGTATTTCACAAAGTGGGGCGACATTGCAGCCGACATATCACCATTGATGGACCTGTATAAAACGCAGGTTAGGCAACTTGCCACGCATATTGGGGTTCCAGCAGAAATCGTGGCGAAACCGTCTACGCCTCAGCTCTGGCCTGGGCAACTCGCCGAAAGAGAATTAGGTATTAAGTACGAAACCTTGGACCTTGTTCTGTTGGGACTCGAAAACTTCATGTCTCCAGAAGAAATCTCAGAGCAGTTGAACCTATCTGTCAGGCTTGTAGCCGATGTCAAGACCCGCTGGTTGTCCAAAGAACACAAAAGGCGCGGGCCACTAACCATGAAAATGGAATACCGAACCATTGGAACAGACTTTAGGCTACCATACACGTTGCCCTAAACGCTTTTCCATAACAAGATAAAATGAGGATAGCGGAGATAGGAGAGAAAAAAGATGCCTAATGAAATAACGATAGCGCTAGGACAGATTTCCTGCAAAGTTGGCGACAAAAAGCACAACATGGAAACAATGAACAAAATCATAAACCAAGCTAAACAGAGAAAGGCTGACCTTGTTGCCTTTCCAGAACTTTCCTTAACAGGCTACGTAGTCCGGGACAGAGCGTACGAACTGTCGGAAACAGTGCCTAACGGTCCTTCAGTACGTCAAATTGAAGAAATCGCAAAGAAAGAAAATGTACACGTCATTTTTGGAATGATCGAAAAAAGCGCAAAAGCAAGCGCTGTTCTACACAACACTGCCGTTTTAATTGGTCCTAAAGGCTACATTGGTAAGTATCAAAAAATGTATTTGCCCACTCACAGTGTTTTTGAAGAAAAACGCTACTTTCGCCCAGGATACCAAACGCCAGTTTTTGAAACAGAAATCGGCATTCTTGGAATGTTCATCTGCTACGATGTGTATTTCCCAGAGGTTGCAAGGATGTTAAGCCTCAAGGGAGCCAAGCTCATAGTCTGCATATCAGCTTCGCCTTCGGTGCGGCGAGGATTCTTCGAAACGTTGACAGCAGCAAGAGCCATGGAAAACACGGTGTTTTTGGCCTTTGTAAATCTGGCAGGCATCGAAGACGGTCTGCAGTTCTGGGGTGGCAGTCGCATAATCGCGCCAAGTGGAAACGTAATTTCACAGGCTAAATATGATGTAGACGATTTGATCACGGCAAGAATCAACTATTCAGATTTAACCCGTGTGCAAGCTTGGGTTCCAACCCTCCGCGACCTCCGACCAGAAATCTTCAATTCGCTAAGAGAAGAAGCTGAAAGGCTCTAGGGCTTGTAACGCGATATATTCAAATCACGTGTGACATGTGACATCACTGTATCACGCTTTCTTGAATGCTTTCGCAGCTTTCTCGATGCGGATAAGAGCATCTTCCAGTTTGTCGTAACCAGCCGCGTATGAGAGCCTTATGTATCCTTCACCGTTTTTTCCAAAGGCAGAGCCGGGAACCGTTATCACTCTCGCATTGTTAACCAAATATTCTGCAAACTTTTCAGAAGACGTCCCGAAGCCTTTGATGTTTGCAAACGCGTAAAATGCTCCTTCAGGGAGACCGCAGCGAAAGCCCTCAATCTCGTCCAAGCGAGAAAAGACGAGTTTGCGTCGCCTATCAAACTCCGTAACCATATTCTTAACAAAATCCTGCGACCCATTCAAAGCGGCAAGAGCCCCATACTGAGCTGGACCGTCAACGCAGGCAACACTGAACTGATGCGCCAACATCATGAGGGCAATAAGCTCTCTGGGACCACAGGCGTAGCCGATTCGAAAACCCGTCATGGCATACGTTTTAGAAAACGAGCCAACAACAATCGTGCGTTCTCGCATACTTGGAAAACTAGCCAAGCAGTAATGCCGAGCATCGTCATATGTGATTTTCTCATATACTTCGTCTGAAATCACAATCAAATCACGCTCCACTGCAGCCTTTGCCAAGCCCGACAAATCGGCATGTGAGAAAACTGTTCCCGTTGGATTATTTGGTGAATTCACGATGATCATGCGCGACTTTTCTGTGATGTGTGATATCACAGCTTGCGTGTCTAGAGTGAAACCCTTGCCTTCTGAAAGGGGGATGTTAACAGGCACACCATCTGCGATGTGTACACTCGGTTCATAGCAGACAAAACCTGGGTCAGGAGTCAGTACCTCTTCGCCTCGATTGACAAGTGCTTGCATGGCCAGGAAAATTGCCTGCGTACCTCCAACGGTTATGAGTATTTCCGTGTTGGGATCGTAGGTGAGACCATAGTCTTTTTTTGCTTTCTTTGCTAAAGCCTCGAGTAGCTCAGGTACCCCTGCTGTTGGAGTGTAGTGGGTTTTGCCTTCGTCCAACGCCGCCTTTACGGCCGCCAAAACGTGAGGTGGAGGACCGAAGTCAGGTTCTCCCAATCTTAGACTTATGACACTTGGAATATTCTTGGTTTGAGAAAACATGCGTCTAATTCCCGATGGCTGAATCTCCTTTAGGCGACCTGCAGCCTCGAACGGAACCAAACTCAACTGGGCCCCCAAAGCTCCGCCCTAAGGTATGATGTGTTCAGCATAAAACGCTTACATTTGTCATGGTGTCAACCGCAATTCTTTTCAACAGACGTATACAAAACTGTATCCCAGCAGATAATGGCGGTGATCACCGAACTGTCAGCCAAGGAAAACGTTCAAAAATGGCTAATGCGCTCATCAAATGACCCAATAATAAAAATACTTGCAAAAAACAGCAATTTAACAAAAACACAGTTAGAAACAGTCTTAATCGACTTTTTAGCCACAAACGTTTCGGAAAAGACGTTAACGAACGAAGAAAAAGCCTCATTACGCCTATCTAAGGCAGAAATAAGCCGCGGAGCCTTCAACCACACATTGAAGCAAGCAAGGAAGAACATCATTCACTCCATATATACGATCCTACTCTTAGGGTACCTAGGAGTCTTCGATGATCCACGCCTTGACCAATATCTTGAAGCCGCAAACAAGCTAAAAGACTATGTAAACGCATACCAGAATGTATTGACCAATGGGGCACTGGCCGAAGAACACGTGAGAATTGTCAGTATGCTGCGTGAAGAGCTCGAACGCAGCCTCGATCGACTATCGGGCTCCAAATCTTTGTCAAAAGTGTGATGTCACAAATCACAACCGCTTAATTTTCGTTGATGGTACTTTGCATGACCGAAGTACCGACAAATACGCGCTTACCATCAATTTACCATAAATTTAATTAAGATGGTGCACATGCTGATTGTGTGATTTGTGATGTCACACCAGTTCGTTGTCTATTATCATGGTTCGTTTGTGATATCGTGGATTTCTCTTGGTATCACGTTGACATCACAGGTTTGTCACAGCGCGGTAGCCTGGAGGAAACACTTTGGCTTTTGACGCAACTTTGATTATTACTACTGTTCTCCTGTCATTAACCATCGTTGTTACTTTGTTGTACTATGGACGCATTAGACGAGTTTCCAGGGCTTATGAAGAAGCGAGGAGCGTGGTGAGCGACGTAGTCATTAGCTTTGACAGGCAACTGCAGAGGCTGGGCGACCATGTCGAGGTCTTAATACATAGGGTTGAGGCGCAGACTGGAAAAAGTGAAAGACTCGCTTTGCGCTTGGATGAACAAGAGAGAAGTTTTGAAGCGCGTTTTGCAGATGCCATGCCAAAAGCGGCAAAGTCTCCTGATATTGAGGTCGTGAAGGCTGATTTGCAGAGTCTTAAGACGCAGTTGCAGGATTTGGTCAAGGCTCATGAGGAGTTGAAGGAACATACAGTAGCGGTGTCGGAGGCTCAGATTGAAACTGCTATTCCGATCAGACGGGAGCGTGCTCTAGCTCCCTTGACTGAGACCGAGCTTTGCGTGTTGGAGTTCGTTGCCGCCGCAGGAGAAAAAACCGCTCCAGAGATAAAGGCCGAGATTAAATTGACGAGGGAGCATACGGCTCGTTTGATGAAGAAACTTTACGAAGAAGGTTATTTGGAGCGCCGCTCTGACAGGACTCCTTACGCGTACAGGGTTAAGGAAGAAATGTTGGAGTTTCTCAAAAAGAAAGAAGTTAAAGCATCTTAACGCGAGTCTTCTTGAACCATTGCCCCGCCTATTTCCCTGAGCTTCTTTAGCTTATCATCCATTTCAGAATGAGACCTTGACTCTTTCAATCCATAGTCAACTTTTCCCTTCTTCTCAACGTACTCTGGGTAATGCGTAACCTTGACGGGCACTGCAAACCTGATTTTAGGTTCAGATATGAGCAATGCTTCGCCCACGTCGAGCATTTTTATTTCGGTGTCGCTGTATTCCAGATAAGGTGTATTTTCGGTTAAGTACGTTCTGTCTTTGCGCAGTTCAGTTTTCATGATCACTTTCGTCCACAACTCAGCGAAAACGTCGAAATTAATCCTCGACGGCCTCGGAGTCACCGCATTCAGTCCAACTCGATACTTGCGGTACGTAAGTGCGATGTCAGAAAATATTGTTCTCGGCTTGTTTGGGTCGAGAAACTCATGCGCCTCCTCAAGCGTTATGAGAAGCGTGGGGAGCTTCTGCCATTCCTCGTAATTTTCTTCCCAAGTGTGTTTATAATGCTGAGCCACCGCAGAGGCGGTAAGACCCGTGATCCTGTTTTGTTCCTCAGAACTTATTCCTGAGATGTCTACAAGGCATGTTATACCCTTGCATACATTCTGCGTAACACTGTCAACAAAGCTGTATTCTGAAGCTGGAAAGAGATCGTGAGAAAGCGATGATAACTTCAGCATCAGCGCCTCAATCACGTGTTTCATCTTGTAGTCTGCGAGCCTTCCAACTCCGGCATGGCCCTCTGCACCATAAGCCTCACGTGCCTCCTCTATCCACACTTTACCGAGCTTTTTGTGGAGTTTGCGCGCAAGCCTGAACTGAGGAAGCCCGATGTCAGGGAACAGAGTAAGCAATTTTTCAGGCGTGATTGTATAAAGACCCACAGTCATTTTCCCATCGCGGGCGGAATAATACTGGACTTTGCTGTGGAACAACGGGTGATCTTTTAGACCTTTTTGCGGCTTGATTCCCTTTCCGTCAAGAAGTTGACCAGCAAAGTCAAAAATGAGAGCCACCGTTTTAGGACTGTAGTCGATGAGTTGGGCGTTTAGGACTAGTTCGGTGTTTGTTTTTCCTGAGCCAGTCATTCCAAACATGCCCATCATTAAGGGTATAGCTTCGACGTTGATGCCCGCTGAGCCTAACAGCTGCTCTCCGGAACGGAGACAACCGACTTCCAACTCGCCTGATAGTTTAAGGATGGAGCAGTCTTCTTCGCTGGCAACGAAGACTTTGTCTCTGTAGTTGGGGTTGAAAGTTGGCGAGCGTACTCTGTTGGTTCTCTTTTCCAAGAAGAGAATTGCCTCGACGCTTCGAAAGGCAGAGTATGGACCAAAGGCTTCCTTGCCTTCAGCTTCACGCAGCTGCTCTATTGTGTCAAGTGTAGAACTACTTTCGGCGTTGACGACCCGTGCATAAAAACTCCTTTCAGCCGACTCTATTCGGACAATTTGACCGAAGGAGAGATTGATCCCTTTGTTGAGGAAAAAAGAAACCGAATCCCCTTTCGTTCCACACACAAACCCTATAGGTTCAGGTTCAGATTTGGCCATCCCACCACTCCCACTGAAACGCGTACTTTATTCCATGTAGCTCATCAGCGAAACTGCAGGTAAGCTCTTCGCTACGCAAGGTTTCGAGCAAACCCGCTTTTGATAACCTTTCCTCGATTTGATCATGGTACGAGAGCAACATAGAGTCAGAAGGTGCAGAGAACTCGTGGGCAAGGAACAACGAAATAGGATATCCGAGACATCGAGGATCTTCTGCAATCGCTGTCAGAGGAGACAGCACGTCGCTTACTCCCTGGCTCGTCAAGTACTCCATCACGTCACATCGGAAAACACGAGGATTCTCTTCGCACAACTTAATGATTGATATGTCACCGTAGAGACTCTTGTTCTTGTCAGCTTCCTTGATGGGATGATAAACCCAAGTACCCGAAGGAGAAAGCATGTGCGTAGCGGCTATGAAATCCCTGCCTTTTTCATCATGAAGCGAGGGAGAATTCTTGCTGATTGCAAGCAATATAACATTGTCTTTCTCACATTTTTCGTACAATGATACTCGAAACTTACTTTCTCCGCCAAAGTATCCCCCACCATCCAGCAAAAGGTATGTGCCACGCACATCCTCATGTGCGTAGCCCGAAGAGAATATACCGGCAGTCAGAAGCTCTAAGGCCATGTGACTTTCAAGCTCTATCCTGAGATCATGCAGGAAGTCTCTGCGAACACGCGAGTCACCGACAACGGTGCACACCCTTTCCCTAAAACCCCACTCTACATTGCGCTCCTTGACCTCGACATATGCTGGGCGCATAAGGTATATCCCCCAGTTATTTGCCCGCTTCAAGGTTCTCGTGGAACAATCAACGGCCAGAAACCGAGCTTCACAGTTGTTCATTTTCTTTAAGGGTTTGAACTTTGACGCATCAGGTTTAACGCCGATAACTGGTTCTTGCTTTGCTTCCGCATTTTCTGTAATCCTACCCTTGTCGACGTATAACCTTAGCTTTCGCTCCATCTCATCGATGTCCATCGTGATTTTTTCACTCATGAACGTCGTCTCCTTCAATAAACTACGCACAACTTAGAGGGTTTCTATCGTTTAGGATTGAACTCGTTTACTTATTATCCTTTGTGAGGCTTAAAGCACTCTCTGTCTTGTACGCCACGAGTCGATAGCGTTTGCCGTTTGGCAATCCAGTCTTTGTTAATATTCCTCTCCCGGCCATACGCGTCAAATAAGTGGAGACCACACTCAAGGGCACCGGTTCCTTCAATTCCTGCTCATACACGCCTTGAACATCCTTTGCTGAGAACCAAACTATTGGAAAATGTTTCTCCACGATCAATCGCATCTTCTCAAGTTTGGGCAATTCCGAAATCGATTTGACCTCGCTGAGGTTAACACTTGGCATCCCACCAAGAAGCTCCACTATATCGAGTAGACGGAGCGCCTTGTCTCTTGTAACCTCACCGTCAAACGTAACAGTATACTTGTTTCCGCCACCGTCGAAGACTTCAACTCGCATCTTCTTTGCAGGCATACTGACCACGAGGCTGTTAACAGTGTAACACTTCACAAGTTATAGAATTTACGGTGAAAATAGACAAAGAAGAAACTCAAACAAAGCTCCATCAGGCAGAACAAGAATGCTTTGTCCCTACTCGGAATAACAGAATTAACTTATGCTGAAATCATGACAGAGAAACTACGCACATCCCAGTGCTGTTTCTCCAGTGGAAATGAAGGGGTCGTTTAGACTAAAGAATCAAGACCGGATTTAGGTCATTCGCGCAAAACAACTGTTCTTTAGGCGGTGTTCGTCTAAGGTTTTCTTAAGGTTGACAGGATGCTAACGTTCTTAGGAGGAGAGTCTGTGAGGGCTGGGCTTTGGAATGTGCGTAGTAACCTGAACGTTCTTTCGAGCTTGACCCACTCACCCCTCCATTTCCTGTGGACTCTGTGGGATTGGGAGGAGTGCGGCGGACATGTTGGAAGTTTTTCATTCCGTTGGATTCGTCACTGCTGCCGGAGTTTTCACTAGTTTCTTTTTCCGGCTCCTCCAATGGAAAGAGAGGGGTATGGGTCCCAACTTACATCCTGTTCAAAGAATCGATTTCTATTCTCTCTAATCTTGGAAGATTTTAACTGTCTGTTTAGTTTTTTGTACGGGAGTTCTTATGCCTAAAATTCGTTGTCTGGTATGCGTTTTCGGTTATAGACTGAGGGAGCGAGGAGGCCCAGCTTGAACGATACTGATGTGCTCGATTGCGTATTCGACTCTTTTCTTAAAGGAGTCAACATCTTCACAAATCGAGAGGTCTTGCGGCATGATTATGTGCC
>Ga0315268_10009017_pt1 | contig 10379 bp, 7 predicted proteins | sample C1_top_MG_FD_204535 | JGI IMG/M metagenome (GOLD analysis project Ga0315268, IMG submission 204535) | Sediment microbial communities from Yellowstone Lake, YNP, Wyoming, USA - C1_top | ecosystem: Environmental > Aquatic > Freshwater > Lake > Sediment | place: USA: Wyoming | collected 2017-08-01 | reverse complement strand
CCGCCAAGCGTTTGGAGTGCGGGAGCTTGCTCCCGCTTTGAGTCCGCAGTGGGTCCAAAAGCGCCGGCAAGCCGCCGCACTCCAGACGCTTCGCGCTGTCGGGGCCAATCACTGTTTTCGGGTCAGACTTCACGCCGCACGCGGCGCCACAAACGATGAAAATGGCACGGGCCGTGACCGCCGCCAAGCGTTTGGAGTGCGGGAGCTTGCTCCCGCTTTGAGTCCGCAGTGGGTCCAAAAGCGCCGGCAAGCCGCCGCACTCCAGACGCTTCGCGCTGTCGGGGCCGATCACCGTTTTTGGGTCAGGCGAGCCTCCTTTTCCGAGCGCAGTCTCGGGAAAGGCGTGTACTACTATCCCTGAGAATTTGCGCAGGCCGCGAAAACTGTTGAATTAGGAACTCAGCAACTCAGGGAGTGGAAACCAGGAACTCAAACCGGGGGGCAGCTTCTTGTTGCTGGTTTGCTCGTCTTCGTCTTCCTGATTTCATGAGTTCCTAATTCGTCTTTGGTTGGGGCTCTGCCGCGCTGGGTTTCATCCGTGGCTAGAGCGCGTCTTCATGCCAGCCTCTCCGGATGCTCAAGCAATTCCACGATCCGGCCCAGGAACTGCGCCGCCAGCACGCCGTCCATGACCCGGTGGTCCACCGACAGGCACAGCTTGAGAGTGGTGGGCAGGGCGAGCTGGCCGTTGACGACGAACGGGCGCGGCGCGGCCCGGCCCACCGCCAACACGCTGCTTTGGGGCGGGGCGATAACGGCGGCCAATTCGTCAACGCAGGTATTGCCCAGGTTTGAGAGGCTGGTGGCGCCACCCTGCATGGCCTCTGCCGTGAGCCTGCCGGCGCGCGCGGCTTCGACTAGTTCCGCGCGTTGCTTGGCCAAGGCGGCCAGGCTGCCTGCGTCGGCGCCGCGGACGATGGGAATCAGCAGCCCGCCTTCGAGGCCGACCACCAAGCCGATGTCGCAGCCCGAAAAGCTCACTACTTGGTCGTCCTGCCAAATGGCATTGGCGCTGGGACAATCCCGCAGGGCGAGCGCCTGGGCGCGCAGCAGCAAGTCGGTGAGCGTGAGGCGAACTCCCGCCGTCTGTTCAACCTCGGGCAACAGCCGCTCGCGAAGCTCCAGCAGCGCCGTGGCATCCGACTCGGTGCGCAAGTAGAAATGGGGTGCCCTGGAGAAACTCTCCCCCGTGCGTTGCGCGATGGTGCGGCGCATGGTGGACAGGGCGGGGGCATGAGCTTCCTTGGCGGCCGCCAGCACGTCGGCCTCAGTAATCCGTCCCCCTGGCCCGCTGCCCTTTAGACGGGAGTAGTCAAGCCCAAGCTCCGTGGCGCGCCGGCGCGCGCGCGGGCTGATAGCGACGGTAGCCGCCGACGGGCCGGCCTCGGCTTGCCCCGGCGCCGGAGCTGGAGCTGCTACAGCGAGGCCTTCTTTGGCGGGGGCGGTCGCCGGCGGCGCCGCTGCGGGCGCAGCTCGAGACAAGCCCTCCGGCGGGGGGAGCTTTTCGTTTTCGGCCAGCACGTAGCCCAGCAGAGCCCCGACGGACACGGTGTCTCCGGCCTTGGGGGCCGCGGGCGGGATGCGCAGGATGCCGCTCTCGGTGGCTTCGACGTCTTGGGTGGCCTTGTCGCCTTCGAGGGTGAAGAGCGGCTCGCCGGGTTTGACCAACTCGCCGTCCTTTTTGAGCCAGCCGACGAACGTGCCTTCGTCCATTGACCAGCCGAGCCGGGGAACTGTGATTGGGACTGGCATTGTCAGGGCTCAGGAGCCGCACAGGTCCCGGATGGCCTGGGCGATGGTTTCCGCGTCGGGGACGACCGCGGCCTCCAGGGGCGGACTGTAAGGAGTCGGCACGAGAGCGCCGTTGAGGCGGTGGATGGGGGCGTCCAACTGATCGAAACCGCGCTCGACCAGTTGGGCGGCAATCTCCGCGCCGAAGCCGCAAGGGGCGAACGACTCGTCCACAATAAGCAGCCGGCCGGTCTTGGCCACCGAGGCCAGAATGGCATCCACGTCGAGAGGCGCGACGGTGCGCGGGTCAATGAGTTCAACCGAGAGGCCTTCTTTGGCGAGGGTTTCGCACGCCTTCAACGTCTTCTGCACCATCAGCGCCAGGGCGACGACGGTCACGTCCTGGCCCGCGCGCACGACTGAGGCCCGGCCAAACTCGATGAAGTATTCCGTTTCGGGCACCGGGCCTTTGAGGCTGAGCAGCTCGCGGTGTTCGAGGAACAGCACCGGGTCGTCGCACGTGAGCGCGGTCTTGAGCAGGCCCTTGGCGTCGCGCGGGTTTGACGGCACCACGACGCGCAGGCCGGGGAAGCCGGCGAACAGCGAGTAATAGCTGCCGGAGTGGTGCGTGCCCACCGAGTGGCCGATGCCGATGCAGCCGCGCAGCAACAACGGCATCTTGAGCCGCCCGCTGCTCAGGTACTGGATCTTGGCAATCTGGTTGACGATTTCCCCGGCGCCATCGAGGATGAAGTCCGCAAACATGAAATCCACCACGGGCCGCGTCCCGCTCATGGCGGCGCCGCAGGCCAAGCCGATGAAGCCTCGCTCGCAAATCGGGGTGTCGCGCAGGCGTTCTGGGCCGTAGAGGTCGAACAGGCCGGTGGTAGTGGCGAAGTTGCCGCCGCGCGCCCCGATGCCTTCGCCCAGGACAAACATTTTCGGGTTCCTGGCCATCTCTTCGCTCAAGGCTTCGAGGGTGGCCTTCATGAACGTCAGCTCCCGGGTCTTGGTTGAGGCCTGGCCGAGCGGGTGCGGAGGCGGCGGGCTGGACGCCGGAGCAAAGACGTGTTGCGTGACCGATTCCGGCGCGGGCCAGGGGCTGGCTTCGGCGAATTGGTGCGCCGCCTCAACCTGGGCTGCCAGTTCGCGGTCGAGGGCGCTCAGTTCGGCGGCGTCAACCAGTCCTGATGCCAGCAGTTGCTGTTTGAACCGCGCGATGGGGCAGCGGGCTTTCCAACGCTCCACTTCCTCGCGCGTGCGGTAGGTGAAGTCACCCATGCCTTCGGCGTGGGGCCGGGTGCGGTAGGTTTTGCATTCAATCAAGGTCGGCCCTTCGCCGGCACGGGCGCGGCGCACGGCTTGCCCGGCGGCCTGGTGGACTGCCAGCACGTCGTTGCCGTCCACCTCCACGCCGGGCAGGCAGTAAGCGGCGCCCCGCGCGGCCACGCTGGGGTTGGCGGCGGCGTAACTGAATGGCACCTCCGTGGCGTATTGGTTGTTCTCGCAGACGAATAGCACCGGGAGCCTCCAGATGCTGGCCAGATTCAGTCCTTCGTGAAAGGCGCCGTTGTTGACGGCGCCATCGCCAAAGAAGGCCACCGCCACGCGGTCGGTTTTGAGCAGCTTGAAGCTGTAGCCAGCGCCCGCCGCCTGATAAATGCACGGCCCCACCACACCGCTGGTGCCCATCAAGCCAATTTCCGGCGCGAACAGGTGCATGCTCCCGCCCCGACCGCGCGAACAGCCGGTCTGGCGGCCATAGAGTTCGGCGATGAGCCGGCGCGGCTCCAGCCCTTTGCCGAGCGCGTGGCCGTGGCCGCGATGCGTGCTGAAGACCGCGTCGTCGGGGCGCAAGTGCGCGCACACCCCCACCGCGACCGCCTCCTGGCCGATGTAGGTGTGGCAGGCCCCGTGAACCAGCCCGCGCTGGTGGGACTTGACCAAGCGTTCCTCACACAGCCGGATAAGCTGCATTTGGCGGTAGAACGCCAGCAGGTCGGGCCGGGGCAGGCCGAGGTCCTGCGCCCTCATGCCAATGGTGGCGTCACGCTGTTGGCCTAACTCAGGTTCCATTCGCGCCTGGAGACTAAAACCCGGGCTGGCGTTAGGCCAGTGGTTTTCGATAAGTTTTCTCCGTTTTTGGCGGCTGGAACATGAAGGTTAGTCTCGAAGGCAAGACTGCGCTGGTCACGGGCGCCGCCCGCGGCATTGGCCAGGCCATCGCGGACGCGCTTGCGGCCAACGGCGCCCGCGTGGTGTATGCGGACATTGACCTTGAGACCGCCCGGCAAGCCGCCGCCCAATCCACGGGCGCGCTGGCGTTGCGCATGGACGTAACCGACGAGCGCGAGGTCGCCTCCGTCGTGGCGGAGATATTGAAGCAATGGGGGCGGCTGGACATCCTCGTCAACAATGCGGGCGTCAACACCCTGGCGCACCGCGTGAACATAGACCAGTTCCCGACCGAGGAGTGGGAGCGCATTCTGCGGGTGGACTTGACCGGGTTGTTCAACGTCAGCCGCGCGGCGGCCAAGCCGATGCTCGCGCAGCGTTCCGGGCGGATCATCAACATCGCTTCAGTGTTGGGGCTGGTGCCGGCGCGTTTGCAGTGCGCGTATGTGGCCGCCAAAGCGGGCGTGGTGAACCTGACCAAGGCGATGGCGCTGGAACTGGGCGCCCAAGGCGTGTTGGTCAACTGCATCGCGCCAGGTTCCATCCTGACTGAGGGCACGCGGAGCCTTTTCTACGGCCCGGAGGGGAAGTTCAGCGACCGGGTGCAGGCGATGCTGGCCCACATCCCGTTGGGCCGGCCCGGCTCGTGCGCCGAAGTGGCCCACGCGGCCCTGTTTCTGGCCGCCCCGGAGAGCTCTTACATCAACGGGGCCGTGCTTACGGTTGATGGCGGCTGGCTGGCCGGCTACATCCGGGAGTTCTGACCTGAAATGCCACCGAGGGCACCGAGAACACAGAGGCGAAATGCTTCAGGATTTTGCCCCGCTCGCCGTTTTCATGGCTTGTGGTGCTGTGGCCGGCGTGTTCTCTGGCCTGAAAATGCCCACCGATCCCGACAGCGCGAAGCGTTTGGAGTGCGGCGGCTTGCCGGCGCTTTTGGATGGCCCGGGGCGCATGAAAGCGCAAGCAAGCTCCCGCACTCCAAACGCTTCGCGCCTCACGCCGCCCTTCCCATTTTCATGGCTTGTGGCGGCGCGTGCGGCGCGTCGTCTGGCCTCAAAACGTAAAAGCAAAGGCGCAAGGACGCTAAGACGCCAAGAAGACGCAAAAACGGATTCGCGGAGCCTCCCATCTGCAATTTGCATTCTACAATTGACAATTTGCAATTCCCAGGTCGGCGCTCTGCCGCGCTCCTAATCCTATGAGCCTTCTATCCATCCAACAAGTGCGCCGGCATCCCACGCCGCCTGGCCATATCGCGCTCTGGTGGCTTGGCCAGGCCGGGTTCATCGTGAAGAGTCCCGGCGGGCAGGTGGTCGCGCTCGACCCGTATCTGAGCAACTCTTGCAAGGCGGTGGGCGAGCAACACGGTTTGAACTTCGACCGCCAGGCGCCGCCGCCGATGCGCGCCGAGGAACTGGCCGGCGTGGACGCGCTCCTGTTTACCCACAGCCACCAGGATCACTGCGACTCCGAAACGATCGCCGCCGCCCGCCAGGCCGGTTGCCGCGGCCCCTGCCTGGCGCCGCCAGAGACGATCGAGAAACTGCTCACGTTGGGCGTTGCGCCAAGCCAGACGGTCATGCTGTGGCCAAACAAGACGCACACACTCGGCGACCTGAGCGTCCGGGCGACGTTCGCGATTCCCTTCGCCGGGGATGACCTGACGCACGTGGGCTATCTACTCTCGGTCCGCGGCGGGCCGAAGGTCTATTTCACCGGCGACACCGATTGGCACGAGTTGCTGGCGGAGGCAATGGCGCCGCACCGGCCCGACGTGCTGGCGGCGGTCATCAATCCGGCCTTTCGGAACTTGTCGCCGGCGCAGGCGGCTCAACTGGCGCGCAAGCTGGACGTCAAGGCGGTCATTCCCTGCCACTACGACCTGTTCCCCGACAACTGCCAGCCGCCGCAACTGCTGCAAACGAACCTCAAGATGCTGGGCATCGGCGACCGCTACCGCCTGCTGCGACACGGCGAAGCCTTCGTTTGGCCGGAGGAGCGGCGTGCGGGGGAGCCGGCGAGCATCAAGCCACGATGAGTCCCGTCAAGGACTCGTCTTCCCGCCAGGTTCCCCAGCGGCCCACCGCGCGAGGACAGTTGCGGCACTCAAGACGCGCGCAAGGAGCTGCGCTTGGCGGCAGTTTTGGGCCTGGTGGCTTTCCTGGCGCGGACTCGCGGGGCATCACCCCAGAGGCTCTCCAGGTCGTAGAACTCGCGGGTTTCCTGGCGCATGACGTGGACGATCACGTCCTCGTAGTCAAGCACCACCCAGTTGGTCCCGAGGGCGCCGTCGGTGGCGCGCGGGCGCAGGGCGCACTCCTCGCGCAGTTTATCGGTGATCTCTTCGACGATGGCCCGCAAGTGGGGTTCGCTGCTGCCGGTGGCGATCACGAAATAATCGGTCACGGACGAGAGCTTGCGCAGGTCCAGGATGACGATGTGCTCGGCTTTTTTGGCTTCGGCGAGTTCACGGCAGCGCAGGGCCAGTTTTCTTGCGTCCATCGGCGGTGAGTGTAAGGACGAGGGCCTCAGAGATAAAGCTGATAGTTGCGGATGGCCTCGGCGACGGCGGGCGGGGTCAGCAGGTCAATCGGCAGGCCCGCCTTGACCCGCCCGCGAATCTGCGAGGCCGAGACCGCCAGCGGAAAGCCCCGCAGCAGCCGGCTCCGGAAAGGCGGTGAGGGCAGGCTGGCCGGCGCGCCGGGGCGGGGAATGAGGATGAACTCCACCAACCGGGCCAGCTCCGGGGCCTGGCGCCACTTGGACAAAAGTGCCGCTTGGTCCGTGCCGACCAGGTAGAACAACTCGGCCCCAGGGTAGCGCCGCGCGTAATCTTGCACCGTGTCAATCGTGTAGGAAACGCCGCCGCGGGCGATTTCCTGCTCGTCCACCACGCACCCAGGCCAACCCGCCAAGGCCAGCCGCAAAAGGCGCACGCGGGCGGCGGCCGGGGCCAGCTCGACACCGGGCTTGAAGGGGGACTGGGCCGCGGGGACGAAGACCAACTGCGTCAGTTGCAGTTCTTCCCGGGCCGCCTGGGCCGCCAACAAATGGCCCAAATGCACCGGGTTGAAGGAACCACCAAACAGACCAATGCGCCGCACGGGCCATAGTGTACCCTGCTGGCCCCCGCTTGGCCATAACTTTTGACGGGGGAGCGCAACGGACGGGATGGACAGGGTGGACAGGACTCGGGCTACTCAACTATCAACCCTCAACCCTCAACCCTCAACCAAATTGGGTGTGCGTTGAAAAGCACGCTTGTTTTCCGAAAACGGAGGGGTTAGTTTTCCGGGGCAACGACGCGGCAACTCAGCCGAACAGAAAGGCACGTTATGCGGAGAACCGGGCTCAACTCGCGAATTCAGGAGAACCCTGCCGGGCCGCGCCCTGGCGGGTTCACTCTTATCGAACTGCTGGTGGTCATCGCGATCATTGCGATCCTAGCCGGGATGCTGCTGCCGGCGCTGGCCAGGGCCAAGGAGAAGTCCAAGGGCATCCGCTGTCTGAACAACACCAAGCAACTGATGCTGGCGTGGCGGATGTACGTGGAGGACAACCGAGACAAGTTGCCGTTCGCTTACTGCGACGACGTCAGAAGCAACCCCAACTATCCGTACGCGTGGATGCACGGGATTGAAGACTGGAACAACGGCAACGCTGATAATTGGAACATCACGAACACCATCGCGCAGGGCTGCATCTATCGCTACACCGGCAACACGCCCGAGATTTACAGATGCCCGGCGGACAAGTACACCGTCACGCCCACCAGTGGGCCGTACAGAGGACAGGCCGTGGTGCGCTGCCGCAGCAACTCGATGAACTCGTGGGTGGGCATGAACCAGGGCGATTGGACCTGGTTTGGGGGCCCGGAATTCCGGAAGTACGTCAACATGAGTGACTTCGTGGATCCCGGCCCCACGTTGACTTGGGTGTTGGTTGACGAGCACCCCGACAGCCTCAACGACGGCTTCTTCTGTGTGGACATGAACAACTATCCAAGGTTCAGCGGAACCGTGCTCCCAGATTGTCCGGCCAGCTACCACAACGGGGCGTGCGGCTTCGCTTTTGTGGACGGCCATTCCGAGATTCACAAATGGCTGGACGCGCGCACGAAGCCGAAGGTGAGAAGGTCTGGTTACTCGCCCGGAAACCAAGCCAACAATCCGGATGTGCTCTGGCTTTGGGAGCATACGACGCGGCGGTATCGGTAGGCCAGGCCTTCGTCTTCGGGACGGCAGCGGCATGGCGCGCCTTGGAAGAGCCGGGGCGTGATCCGTGAAGCGTGAAACGTGAGGCGTGAGAGGCCCCGAAGGGCAGCGCGGTGGCGAGGGGCTGGTTGTCAGGTTGTCAAGTTATCAGGTTTTTAGGTCGGCAAGTTGGACCAAGGAGCGCGCGGCTGAGACTTTCGCGTCTTTTGCGTTCTTTCGCGGCCAATCAGCCTGTTGCCTTTCTCAGGGCCCGACTGGACGCCAGGCCGCGAAAGCTAAGGTTGACGGAAGACCAACCACAAAGAGCACAAAGAACGCAAAGACTCAGGAGTTGTCCTTTCTCTGCGCTCTCTGCGTTCTTTGCGGTTGACTGAATAAGACCTCGCCCGGCCGGAACCTGGCGCTACGCGCTTGCTTGAACCCGCTCCAGGCAATACACCTATGCGCGTGGCGGCCGACGGAACTTGATAACTTGACAACTTGATAACCTGACAACTTGCTTCGCCGGCACGTTTCACGTTTCACGCCTCCCCCCCATGCCCGCCCTGACCCCCAGCCAGCAGCGCGCCATTGAAGCCTCCGGCAACGTGCTGGTGATGGCCGGGGCCGGGACGGGCAAGACCCGCACGCTGGTGGAACGGTGCCTGGCGCGGGTGCTGGCCGCCGAATTGCCCGTGTCCCTTGAGCGGGTGTTGATGGTCACGTTCACCGACGCCGCGGCGGCGGAGATGCGCGCCCGCATCCGCCAGCGGCTCGGCGAGGAATGCGCCCAGCGGCCCGCCAGCCAATGGCTGGCTGAACAGTTCGCCTTGGTGGACGCCGCCCGCATCTGCACCTTGCACAGCTTTTGCCTGCAACTGGCGCGGGAGCATTTCCACGAGTTGGGGCTGGACCCGCAACTGGTCGTGCTCGATCCGGCGCAAACGGAGATTCTGGCGGGCGAGACGCTGGAGGATGCGCTCCAACGCCACTACGCCGGGCACGCCCCGTTCGATGAGGCCGTGCGCCAACTTATCCTGACCTACGGCCGCGGACACGATCAGCCAGTGCGCGAGCTGGTGCGCCGGGTGCACAACTACACGCAAACGCTGCCGGACCCGGAGGGCTGGCGCCGGGCGCAACGGGAGGCGCTGGCCTGTGCCCAACCGCCTGGTTGGGAAGCCTGGCTGCGCGAATACTTCAGCGCCTTTTGCCGGCGGTGGCTGGAGGTGTTGAGGCCAGTCACCCAGCCGAACTTGCAGCGGTGCGCCGCGGCGGTGGCGACCGTTGGTCCAGCCCCCACGCGCCAGCAAATCTCGGGGGTCTGCAAGGAAATCCGCGCCGCCGACCAGGCGGGCTGGCCGCGCGGAGACAAGCAGCGGTTTCGCCAGCCCAACGCTGAGCTATTCGATGGGGCGGAGTTCATGCTTTCGCTGGCGCCATCCGGCGAAGGTCCCGACCCGCTGCAAGAGGACTGGGACTGGGTGCGGTCTGACATGGCCACGTTGCTGGAGTTGGGGGAAGAGTTTGCCCGCCAGTTTGCGGCGGCCAAGCGCGAACTCGGCGCGGCGGATTTCCACGACTTGGAGCAATTCGCCTTGGAGTTGTTGTGGCGCCGGCCCGCCGGGCAACTGACGCCCATCGCGGAGCGCTGGCGGGAGCGGCTGGATTTGGTGCTGGTGGATGAATACCAGGACATCAACGCCGCCCAGGACAAGATCATCCAGGCGCTCAGCCGGGAGGGCGAGGGGGCCAACCGGTTTGTGGTTGGCGACGTGAAGCAAAGCATCTACCGCTTTCGGTTGGCCGATCCGCGCGTTTTCCAGGGTTACGCTGCCACCTGGAAGGCCAATCCGGCGCAAGGACTGGTCATTCCGTTGGCGGACAACTTCCGCAGCCACGCGGCGATCCTCAATTTCGTGAATCCATTGTTCGCCGGGCTGATGCGCCCGGAAGTGGGCGGGGTGGCTTACGACGAGGAGGCCTGGCTGCGCTTCGGGAACGCGGCCGAGCGCCAGCACTACGCGGCGGCCCCACCATTGTCCATCAACTCACCCAACCATCAACTATTAGGCGCCTCCCCGCGCGTGGAGCTGCTGCTGCGGCTGACCAGCAAAGAAGAGCTGGCCCGCGACGAGGACGCCGAGGGTGCGCCCGCAGTGGGCGGGGCCTTTGCCGACCACACCAAAACCGAGCAGGAAGCCTGGCTGCTGGCGGCGCGCCTGCGCGAACTCCAGCAACAAGGCTTTCAGGTTTGGGACGAGGAAAAGCAGGCGC
>Ga0315268_10009015_pt1 | contig 10380 bp, 6 predicted proteins | sample C1_top_MG_FD_204535 | JGI IMG/M metagenome (GOLD analysis project Ga0315268, IMG submission 204535) | Sediment microbial communities from Yellowstone Lake, YNP, Wyoming, USA - C1_top | ecosystem: Environmental > Aquatic > Freshwater > Lake > Sediment | place: USA: Wyoming | collected 2017-08-01 | reverse complement strand
TGTCTGGCCCTTTCCTTGGCCTCGTCCTCGGCGATCACCCGGATCATGGGCTCCGTGCCGGACGTCCGAACCTGGATCCAGCCGCGCTTGTCCTCGACCCGGATCCCATCCGAGGTGTCCATGTCGGGATGGCGGAAGAATTTCTTTACCTCATTGACGACCGAATGGATTTTTGTCGGAGGGCAATAGATTTTTTCTTTGACGATATGATACCGGGGGAGCTCCTCGACAAGCTGGGAGATCTTCTTCCCCCTGCGCGCCATGGCCTTCAAGACTGCCCCCATGGTCAGAAAACTGTCAAAAGCCGGCTGGAATTTGGCCAGGGCGACGCCGCCGCTGCCTTCCCCTGCCATCACCCCGTTTTCCTCGAGGAGAGTTTGAATTGCGTAGGACTGCCCGACCTTCGTCCGGATGAGCGGACACTTCCTCCCTCGCGCCACGTCCTCGATCATCCGCGATGTCGAGAGGTTGGTCACCACAAGACCGCAGCCGTCCTGAAGAAAGTCGTTGGCAACCAGAGGAAAAGTAAATTCTTCCGACAAGCTTTCGCCCGTTTCCGTGACGAGCGAGAGACGGCTGACATCACTGTTCAGGAGGAATCCGACGTCGGCGCCGACGGCTTTGATGACGGACACGACCTGCTGAGCATTGCGGGGCCGAGGTTCTGGATCGTGAGGGAAAAATCCGTTTGGCTCGTGGTTGACCGGGATGAGCTCGAAACGGAAGGCCTCGGCTAAGCGGCCCAGGAATTTGGCGCCTGCTCCGTTGCAAGCGTCGATAACGACCCTGAACCCTGCCCGGCCGATGACTTCGGGGCCGATGAATTCGGCCAATCTTTCGAAATATTCATCTACGCCAAGCCCCGCCTCCCTGATCCTTCCAAGCCTATCCGTGGGCACCTTCTTGAACTTGCCAAGGTGGTAGATATCCAGGACTTCGGCCCCTTGAAAGGAATTTAGGTATGTGCCGTTCCGGTTGATAAAGGTCAGGGCATTCCACTTGATATCATTGTGGCCGGCGGTGATGGAAATTCCGCCCATGGCTCCCAGCGGCCTGACCAGCCACTGGAGGATGGGCGTTGGACAAATGCCGAGGTCAAAGACCGAGCAGCCTGCGGCGACGAGGGCTGAGGCGCAGGCCGCCTGGAACATGGGACCCGAGATCCGGGTATCGCGGGCGAGCAAGGCAGTCCCGGAGTTGAGATAGGTGCCGAAAGCGCTTGCGAAATCCATGGCCAGCCTGGGCGTGAGGGATTCCCCGACGATCCCCCGCACCCCGGAAATTCCGATTTTAAGGAGCTTCATCTGCGTTTCTTATAGTCGAACGAGACTCCGAGACCGACCAAATATCGCATGCCGCCGAGGTCCACTTCGTAGTCATAGGGCTTCACAGTGAGCGGGACGTATTTGATCTCGAGAGCGGCAAAAAGAAACTTCCAGGGATAAATCTTGATACCGCCCTTGAGGACGAACGTCGATCGGGAAGAGTGGACGACATAATCCGTCACGGATTCGTCCTGGACGATCTGCTTGTAGAAGTAGAGGGCGTATCCGGTTTTGGCATAAAGAGCGACCGAGGCGATTTTGTGTTCGTACCCGACGAGGAATTCGATTCCGGTCACGGAAAGAACCGCCCTCGATTGAAAGAGGCCGAGGAGCGCTGTTTCTCGATAGCCACCCTCATAGCCGAGGCTGAAGGTCAAGTTTTTCCAGGGCCCGATTTCCAGGTAAGGGCAATAGACTTCCCCGTCCTTATAGGCGGCTTCGATCTTGGCATCGTTGACTTTTCGCAGGCCGAATAAGGCGCCTGCTTGGATGGTCAAGGCAAAGGAGGAGGCCGCCACCCATCCCATGAGGAAGGCGGCCAAAATGACTTTTTTCTGAAGCGTGAGGCTCAATTGCCGATAACTCCGGGAACGCTCTCGACGCCGTTTTTGTCCACAGAGATGACCTTGTAGGTATAGAGCTCGTTTTTCTTGAGCCCGCGGTGGATGTAACTGTTGGCGTCGATCTCGGCTAAAAGCGTGTAGGCGCTATCGGGAGATCCCTTGGCTTTCCGGTATATCTTGTTTTTTACGATCGAAGTCCGGTTTTTCGGATTCAATTCCCATGTTAACGCGTTGACATATTCGCGGAAGAAAATGAAATCGCCCTCGCGCCTCTGAATTGTCAGGTTTTGAGGAGCCAGGAGCGTATAATGGATGTCCGCGGCAAAATTCATCGCTACCCAGTTGGGGGAAATTCCAAAGACGGAGACGCCGGATTCTGTTCCATCGTAGCGGCTGCTGCCGGGGACGGATTGGGGAGTGAATGTATAGCCCCGGACGAAATAATCGCCGGCATGAGCGCCGTAGCCTCTTTCGATATGTTCCTGCCCGTCCGCCTCCATCAGCCGGAGGAGCTTGTGGTCCGTGTAAGAATTATTGTACTTGAACGAGTTCCCGCTGAGCCGGGCGTCGACATGCCAGATGAGAATCCCGTCTCCCGGCAGGTAATAATCGTTTTCCAGCCGGAAGCGGTTCTGGGCCATGAAGAACTCATCGAAAGGCGACGACGAGGAGAATTCCGGCATGACGATCAGAGCGTCCTGACTGATGGCCGAAGCGGAGAGTTCGTAGAGACGGGTTCCGACGTTGAGGACCTGAGGAGTCATCCAATCCAGGAGCATCTTGCTGAAACAGTTGTGGTCGCCCTGGTTGGCATCCATCATGTCCAGGCCGCCGAGGCCCCCCCTGGGGCCGACGGTGGCGTCATAGTCATAGTAGTCGGGAAGACCAAGAGCGTGGCCTGTCTCATGGATAACGACATAGGGACGGAAGGTGCCCGGATAAGGATTGGATTCCCACTGCCAGGAATAGCGAGTTTGATAGAAGCGTTTGTCGTCCAGACGAAAATTCGAGTCTGAGAAAGAGGTTTGATAACCCCACCAGAAATTTGCCCAGCCGTTGTTGGGGCCCGTCCAAATGACGATGAAATAATCTATGGCGCCGTTCCCGTCATTGTCATATTGGGAGAAGTCGTAGCCCTGGCTGTCAAAATAGGATAGAGCTTCTTTAATCAAGCCTTCCCGGGCGGCGAGGGTCTGCGGCATGCTGGCCCTGGTGTATGAGGGTTGGTACCAGCCCAACACTCCTCCTTGTAGGTCCAGCATATTGTAGGAGGAGCGCCAGTAGTAATTGTGGAGGCTTTCGTAAGGCCATTCCCCGGCGCCGTTTCCGAAAATTTTTGCGGCGATCGCGTCGCGGCTCTCGGTGGCCGGATAGTCGGGAAACGAAATGAGGAGGGCGAAGATTTTGAGCGTCCCCTTGCTTTTCAGGATGTTCGTCGTTCCCGGCGGCAGGCCGAGACGCTTGATGATCTCGGCCGGCGATATCCGCGCCGCGAGAAGCTGGCGAAAGGCCAGCCTGTATTTAAGGCTCACGACAAGGTCGGGCGCAACGAGGTGATTTCCGAGAGCCAGGGCGTTCATCAGGCGCGAATAAAGAGTGCCATCCTTTTGATACTGCTCGAGCTCGTTTTTTGCGGGAGGCTCGAGGGCCAAAGCCGATGAAAAACAGGCAACAAGCAGGATCAACAGGAATTTCTGCCGGCGCATGGGCGTAAGTTTAACAATTTCCTCCCTAAAGTTCAATTCGTCGTCCGAACGGGGACGCCACTCGAGTTCGTGCGTTGGTATGAGTTTGACTGGAGATAAGGTTTAACCTATCATAACTTAACCTTATTTTATTCGGAAAAACTTGTATGTTTGATCAGCTCTCGGACCGACTCCAGAAGGTGATGAAGTTCCTCCGCGGCGAGGGAAAAGTCACCGAGAAAAATATGAACGAAGCGCTGAAGATGATCCGCCTGGCCTTCTTGGAGGCCGACGTCAACTACAAAGTCGTCAAGGATTTCGAGCAGAGGATCAGAGTCAAAGCCCTGGATCAGGCGGTCCTGGACAGCTTGACGCCGGCCCAGCAAGTCATCAAGATCGTCCGGGACGAGCTGACCGAAATCTTGGGAGGGACGGCAAAGCCCCTGACTTTTTCAAGCTCCCCGCCCTCGATCGTCATGCTGGTCGGGCTCCAGGGGAGCGGCAAGACCACGACCTGTGGAAAACTGGCCAAGTGGGCGCTCGGCCGGGGCAAGAATCCGCTGCTGGTCTCCTTCGACATGAAGAGGGCGGCGGCCCAGGAACAGCTCAAAATGATCGCTCAAGAACTCGGACTTCCGTTCTACGAAATGGACCCCGCAAAAATGGCCGTCCCCCAAGATGCTCTTCAAGAGCTTGTCCAGAATACCAGAAACCGCGGTAATGACCTCCTCCTTGTCGATACGGCAGGACGCCTCCATATCGATAAGGAGTTAATGGACGAGCTGAGCCTGGTCAAGGAGACGCTCAACCCTATCGAAGTGATCTATGTCGGCGATTCGATGACCGGCCAGGACGCTGTCAAGAGCGCCCAGGCATTTGCCGATAAGATCGGCCTGACATCGGTCATCCTGACCAAGCTCGACGGCGATGCCCGGGGCGGCGCCGCTCTCTCCATCGTTTCCGTCACGGGCAAGCCCATCAAATTCATCGGCGTCGGAGAAAAGTTCGACAAACTCGAAGTTTTTCACCCCGACCGGATGGCTTCCCGCATCCTGGGGATGGGCGATATCCTGACCCTGATCGAAAAAGCCGAGCAGGAAGCCGACCGCGAGGAAGCCGAGGAACTCGCCCGCAAGATCCGCAAGCAGGAATTCACCCTGGAAGATTTCAAGAAGCAACTGGGTCAGCTCAAAAAAATGGGGAACCTGTCCGGCGTCCTCAGCCACCTGCCGGGCTCCGGGCCGTTCAAGAACATGGATAAACTGCAGGTCGATGACCGGAAGATCCTCCATTTCGAGGCGATCATCAACTCCATGACGCCCGAGGAGCGCCGCGATCCAAAGACCATCAACGGAAGCCGCCGCCAGCGGATCGCCAGGGGGAGCGGACGTCCCGTCCATGAAGTCAACCAGCTTCTGAAACAATTCCTGGAAATGCAGAAGATGATGAAAAAGTCCACCTTCCAGAAGCTCATTTCTTCTTTTCGTTAAAGACCGCGCCCGGTCAGAGGGGAAGCCACGACCGGATCTGTCTCATGACCTGTTCCGCTGCGGGGGGGTCGTAATTGGCAAGGACGATGATGATGTAGGTCGTCTTGGGGTCCCAATAGAGCTCTGCGTTGAGCCCTGGCGCGCCACCGGCAATCATCAATTCCGACCGCATTTTCTCCACCGCTACTCCAAGCTTGCCGTCTTTCCGAGCCAGGATGTATTTGAGGAGATCATGCGCCGTGGAGTACCCGCCGCCGGCCGAGCTTCCCTTCCAGGGCAGCGTGTCGTTGTTGGGCTTCCTGGATGCGCCTTCCCGCGTATATCCGACGGCCCGATTCGGAATGGCGGAGCCTCTGTCGTACGAGTCCGAATCGGCCATGCCGGCCGGTTTGTAGAGATGTTCACGGATATAGGAGTAGTAATCCATTCCTGCGGCCTTTTCGATGATCAAGCCCAGGACGATAAATCCGCCGTTGGAGTATCGGTTTCTTGTGCCCGGTTCGAATTCCAGGGGCTGGTCGGCGAAGAGGGGGAGATAATCCTGGAGCGATCGAATCTTCTCTTTGGGCGTCGCTTGATACTTCTCCCCGAAGAAATCGCCGATGCCCGAAGTCATGTCCAAGAGGTGCTTGACGGTGATTTTCTCCGCTGCCTCGGAGTTAGGATAGTCCGGGAGGAATTTCTTGATCGGATCGGCGGGAGAGATCTTCTTTTGGGCGATCAGCTGCTGAACGGCCAGGCCCGTGAAAGCTTTATTGATTGATCCGATATTGAACTTTGTATCGATACGGTTGGGGATTTGCTTGTCCCGGTCGGCCAGGCCGTAGGCTTCCTCGAAAAAAGGAGTGCCGTTCCGGGCGATGAGGATTACGCCTGAGAATTCATCCTCCCCGGACAGTTTCTTGGCGTAGTCTTTGACGGCGGCGATGAATTCCGCCCGGTCCTTTTTAGGATGAGCCGGGATATCTTCCTCTCCGACGTCCGTAATACGGATGCCGATCAGGCCGAACGGTTCGGCCGGCTCGAACTGAAACTCGAGGTTGACAATCGGCCCTTTGCTGCCGCGGACGATGACGCTCACGAAATCGTCGCGGCTCTCGACGACCCGCTGGAGGTTGACGGATCCCAGCCTGTCCCGCATCTGACGATAGCGGTTGAGCCGGATCTCGACGGGCACCTTCTGGAGCGAATCTTTGGCCGTTTGTTCGGCCATGAATTCCCTCATCGCCGGTTCTCCGGCGTTGAAGGCTTTCAGATAGGCTTCGATACGTCGGCCGGCCGGAGTTTGCGGCAGAAAAACGCCGGCCGGTTGCGCGATGCCCGTCGAAACCCAACCGGCGGCTAAAAGAAAGATGCCAAACCATGCTTTCTTCATCTTTTCGGTCTCCTCATTTCGCCGGTTTCATGTCCGTCCTGATATCCGGCTGGAATTCACAGGAAAATTCGCCGGGCGGCGACCCCTGACAGTCATTCCGGATTTTTAATCTTCCCGGGCGGAGGGACCTCTCCGCACAGCCGGAAGATCTTCTCCAAGAGGCTCGTCAAATCGATCGGCTTGTCAAGATAATCATCGGCCCGACAGTCGCGTGTCAGGGATCCGAACGCCGCACCTTTGTACACGGCAGTCATCATGATGATCTTTGTCTCGTTCAGGTTCGGGTCCTCCTTGACTCGCTGGCACAATTGCAGCCCATCGAGCTTGGGCAGGACGACGTCGCAGATCAGGATATCGGGCTTTTCCTGCCGAACCAATTCGAGAGCGGCCAGACCGTCAGGAGCCCCATAGACATAAAACGAATTATGGGCCAGCACCCTTTCGAGCGTTTGCCGGGTGACCTTGTCGTCCTCGGCGATGACAATTTTTCCGTGCATCGTTTCTCTCCTTTCAATATATCCATTCTCTGTATTTTTTGCAAACGGGCATCCGGCGGCGGGGGATTTGTCTTTGATCCTGAACTGGTATATAAGAAAGCTGGACCGGGATCGGAATCCAGGAGGGCCTCATGTGGACATCCGGACATTTTTCGAGGCTGGGGATCATTTCCGCTTTTTTGAGTCTTTGGCTGGCCGTCTGTCTGAACATGGCCTGCCGGAAATCGGGCGGCCCGGCGGCGCCTCCGTTTTCCCTCGAAGTGTCCGTGGACAATCCGCGGCCGAAGCCGGGAGACACGGTCCAGGTCAGCGTTCTGGTGAAAAAGTCGGGTTCGGTGAAAAGGCTCAAGGTCGAGTCCAAGCTGCTCATCCCGAGCCTTGGGACCGGCGTCCTCGACCTGGCTCTGGCCAGCCAGGAGCTTGGCCTCTACAAGGGCCAGATCGATTTGCCCCCAAGAGCTCCGGCCGGCATCTATGCCATTACGGCCACAGCGGTCCAGGGTTCGACGCGGGTCATCGGCAAAGCCAACTTCATCGTCGGCAAGGTCATCGGCGACTTCATGATCGTCAGCGCCCTGCCGGAGGTCGGGGCGGAAGAGAATGTCTCTGCCTATATGAAGAACTTTATCGGCCTCGGCGGGAATATGTTAATCGTTCATGACATCATCGGCCGCAAGGCCTGGTACCCCTCAAAAATCTGCGCTCAGGCCGCGCCGGAAAATACGGCGGCGGACAGAGTCGGGCTGGCGCTCAGACTCGCCGACGAAAGAGGGCTTCCCTCGATGATCACCGTCGTCTGGGATATGACTAAAAAAATGCCCTACGCCGAGTATTCGCAGAGCGCCAAAGCCGTCATGAAAGAACTGTGGGAGCTCTACGGTCATCACACGTCTCTGATCGGATTCTACAGCTACCAGGAAGGAAGCGGCACCTATATGGCCGCGTATGTCCGCGATTTCTCGGATGCCGTCAAGGCTCTCAATAAAGGCCTCCTGTCGGGCTGCGCGCCGTATATCGACGATCCGCTTCTCGCCGGATACCTGGCGGCGATCGATTCTCTAGATGTCGTGATCTACCAAGGGGCTGTCATGGCCTCCTATCGTCCCGATAACCGGAAGTGTTTTCCCATCCGGCGGACCAGAGATTTCGCCGCTCTGTCGGCGGGAGCTGCCCTTCAAAAGAACAAAATTGCTCTATCCCATGTCGAGCTCTTCGGCTACCTGGAAAAGCGCTTTGCCGACGCCTACCTGGCGAGTCCGGCGGATATCTACAGCCAAATCCTGAGTGCCGCTTCCTGCTATGGACCCGACGGAATCACTCTGTTTACGTATCACTTCAATATCCATACCATGAGCCAACAAATCCCCGACGTTCAGAAATGCGCCAACGCCGTCGAGCAGGGACTCGAGGCCTTTCGAACGATCGCCCAAGAAACGGCCAATGAATCCAGCGGTATCGGGATCTATATTCCCTACAGCGATTGGTGGGTCGACCGCTGGTCGGCTTCGATCGTCCCGGCCCTCGACGGTTTCCGAAGACTGGGCACGGCGCCCGAAATCATTCCTTTTATCCCGCCCCGGGGCGAGGAAATCCTCCCGTATTATCCGTTTCACTTGAACGAGGAGCAGGCGGACTATTGGATTTCCCACAAGATGGTGCTCGTCTTGCCGGATATCACCGGCATGCAGGATACGGACAGCCTTCTTCTCAAAACCTTTGTCGAGCGCGGCGGCACGGCCGTCTTATTCGGCCCCCGCATTCCTTACGGCGACCAATTTGACCGCGATGAGATCGTCGGTGGGAAAGAACAGAAAACCGGCAATCATTGGCGGATTGCGGTCAAAGAGCCTCTGTTTGCCCGGGCCCGGCAGGGAAGGGCGTTCGATTTTCCCGTAAGTTCTTATCCATCATGGATCCCCACGACTGCAAAAGACGCGGCTGTTTTCGAGGACGGATCGTCGGCAGTTCTGGTCAATGATTTCGGCAAAGGGCTTATCGTGACGATTCCTTTAAGCGTTGCCGATGCCATAAAGGTCATGCCCGACTTAGTCCGGGATGTTCTGGACTTGGCCCTGTCCAAAGTCGGCCGGACGAGGCCGTTCGATATCGAAGGGGGGACGGAAGACATGGATTTTGCCCAATCGTCCGCCGGCGGCGAGTACAGGCTGGCTGCCGTCAATTACGGCCAGAGGGCCGCAGACCTGGCCATCTACCCGTTGGATTTGGCTCCCACCCAATTTTATATTTTGACCAACCTGAAGACCGGGCAGGCGACGAGCAGGAGGGGAAGAGATTTTTACCAGATACGGATGATAGTCAGGGGCGGCGATTTTATCGCTTTCAAGATCAGGGCCGAAGAGCCGCAGACAAAACCAGACTGATGGCGGGCGACCCTTCAGCGGAAAGGGCCGCAGCTTTAGAGTGAGATGAGGAGCCTGCGGCTCTCACCGGCGATAATGTTTTCGATATCGCGAGTGAAGGGGAAGAGCGTGTAAAATTTCGGCGCGCAATAACAGGCGTAATCGGCCGGATCATCGAATGACCTTCGCCCGGGAATATAGCCGATACTCCCGTTCGCATAGCCCAGCGGAAAGAGAGGATGCCATTTTCTCTGGAGCTTGAGTCCCAGCCCGCAAAAAACTTCACCCGGAATGGCAAGGAATTTTAGCTGCCCGATGGCTATTGCCTGGAGAGGGACGTTTTCAATGGTGGGATGAGAGCCAAGGTTCGATAGAGCGTCCAGGGCTTTCTCCTTCCAGTCTTCTGCGAATCGCGAACCGCCCGGAAATTGGGCGTAAGTTCGCCCGAATTCCAAAGCCTCTTCCTCAATTTGTTGGCGCGACGGGGCTTGAAGGGGAAGGGCGATCCGCGTCTCAACGGCCCGCAGAGAGTTTTTGCGGGGCTTGACGGCGAATGCCTCCGCCTTGAAGATGCGTCGGCTGAGCATCTCCCCGTAGAGAGCGAGATCTTCGTCCGTCCCCGCCCCCCAGCGGTTGAGTTGAGTGACCGGGTCGATGTCGCCGCAAAAGCCCTGGAAAAAAATCGCCCGGTGGCCTTTTTTTTCAATTCGACTGACAACCGCGCCCGGCCAATCAGCTGAAATATCTTTCAAAGGTCCGAAAACAACCGGATGGCAGGCGTAGCTCAAGAGATAGATTTTCTGTAATTTTTGATGGAAGATCGCGATTTTCAGGATGGGATCGATCCCGCTAAAGTTTTTTGTCCGGCGGTTATAACCGATGGGCTCGATGGATTCAAAAGAAAAACCGAAGTCACCCTCTTCGACGTTTTCTTGAGCATCGGTGACCGCTTCTTCGATCGCCCGCCGGACCTTCTTCATGTATTTTGCGTCGACTTTTCCCAGACCGGGAAGAGACTGCGTGGCGGGCCCGGAGTGAGTATGGATGCAGGCGAGAAGAATATTTTGTCCAGGGGCTTTGAGCCG
>Ga0315268_10009014_pt1 | contig 10380 bp, 9 predicted proteins | sample C1_top_MG_FD_204535 | JGI IMG/M metagenome (GOLD analysis project Ga0315268, IMG submission 204535) | Sediment microbial communities from Yellowstone Lake, YNP, Wyoming, USA - C1_top | ecosystem: Environmental > Aquatic > Freshwater > Lake > Sediment | place: USA: Wyoming | collected 2017-08-01 | reverse complement strand
TCCTGCAACTAACTCGCCTGGCTCAAACCATGCTCCTGGAACGATTGGACTTGTGGGCGCTGCTTGGTCCACCGCCACCCGATAACCGACAACCCTTGCTATTCAATTAGCGTGCCGGACAGTAGTGAAACCCAACCCAAAACCCCAAGGATTTTATCAACAATATATTATTACCTATGGGAGAAATTTTTGACCAAATTCAAAATGCTAATTTTGAAAGTGCGAGAAAAACCGATGAAATAAACAGATTTCTTAGATACTTAAAAAGGATTGACAACTTTGATTGGCAACCATCCGCCATCCTATACATGACAAAAAACAAGAATAGACCAGAAGAGTTGGGTAATGTCAATTTTCTTGTGTGAATTTTTTGAAGAAGGGCAGATTCAGGCGTACCTTGCCCACTGGGTTGGCCCTCCAGTGCAGTTCCATTTTTAAAGAGATAAAGGCCAGGAGCTTGCAACAGGATATTTCGCCGGCGACGATCTCCATGGGTTTGGTGCGGCGCTTGAACTCCTTATTGAGGCGCTCAATGATGTTGGTGGTCCTCAGCGAAACCCAATGTTCCACCGGGAAATGGAAGAAGGTCAGGCAGGACTCCAGGGAACGCTCCAGGCAGGCCACCGCCGAAGGCACTTCCGGCTCCCAGCGTCCTTTGAAGTCCTGGAAGAATCCCAGGGCCTTGGCCTTCGAGGAGGCATAAAAGATGGACCGGAGCTCATCCGCCACCGCGCCTTTCACCTTCTGGGGCACTTTGGCCAGCACATTTCTGGCCACATGGACCTGGCAGCGCTGGATGCGGGCTTGGGGGAACTCTTCGGTAAAGACCCTTTCCAGTCCGGCCAGGCCGTCCATGACTCCCAGCAGCACCTTTTCCCGGTCCAAGCCTCGTGCCTTTAAATCCCGGAACAGCTCCCGCCAGGCCGAGGCGGACTCCTTGTCCCCGGCCTACAGGCCTAACACCATCCTGATGCCCTGGTCATTGACGCCGATCACCACCAACACCGACACCTTCTCCACGCTGCCGGCCACCCGCATGTCAAAGTTGACGCCATCGATAAACAGATACTGGATCTGCTCCTGGGAGAGGTCGCGGGTCCGCCACTTCTCCACCGCCTCATGCAGTCCTTTATTAGCATTGCTGATCTCCGTGGGGGAGAGCTTGCGGCCCACCAGCCGCCGGGAGAGCAGGGCCAAACTGCGGCTGCTGAGGCCGGCCAGAAAGAGCAGGGATAAATCCTGGGCCAAGGCCTCTTCATATTGCCGGCCTTTGGGCAGAATCGCGGTCTTAAAGGTTCCCTGCCGATCTCTGGGGACCTTGATCTCCACCTCTCCGATACCCTTCATGGTGAAGCGGCGGGGATAGGAGCCGTTGCGATGATTGGACCCCCCTTCCCGGCGTTCATAGCGCTTCCGTCCCAGGTGGAGGGTCAGCTCCCATTCCATCAAGGCAGTGAGCGTGTCACCCGCCATCTCTCGCAGGTCCAGGCGCATCATGTCAAACAGCTTTTCCGGGGCTTCGCTGATCTCCTTGAAAATATTGAAGACCTCAGGTACAGTGACTTCCAGTTGCATGGCGTATTTTCCTCCTGGTGTGTTGTGGCCAACTGCCAGTTTAAGGGGAATACGCCTTTTTTCATACCCTTAGAAATTTCACACAATCGATTTTACACTACCGAAGAGTTGCTGCAATTCTTGATAAAACTTGAACGCTTAGCGGCAGGGATGATGATATTCAGGGCAGACATCAACTACCACATTGATCGATATGGCAAAGTTCTTGCCGCTATACAAGAAGGACAAGACCTCTTTGATATTAATTCGCCTTTGCAGCTTACAGAAGAAGAACGGAAGAATGTGATTGCGTCATTAGAAGGGCCGATCTACAGTGTCGTGAAAATTAGACTTCCAGTGCTTTTGCGCCTGGATGAAGCACTTTCTGGAGGTGAAGCCACTTATGATTATCCAGTAATCACAGTTGAACATGTGCTTCCTCAATCTCCAGCTGAAAATAGTCAGTGGATTCAATGGTGGCCAAACGAGGAATTACGAATTGAAAATGTCCATCGCTTAGGAAATCTTGCTCTTCTCTCCGGAAGAAAAAACAGTCAAGCCAGTAATTTTGAGTTTGAAAGAAAGAAAAAGGAATACTTTCAGCGAGGTGGAGTAAGTCCATTCACTATGACAACCCAGGTTTTACAGGAAGAAATTTGGACGCCAGAAGTCGTAAATACACGTCAACAACTATTGATTGACACCTTGAAAAGGGTCTGGGACCTTTAATTTTATTATTCTTCGTGCAGTTCCCAAATATTCGCATATCAAAAGACATAGCAAAAGCATGCCAAATGTAGAATTGCCGAAATCCCTTACCCCTATATGATGTGAGTCAGGCTCATATCATACAGGGGGAAGGGTAGTGCAAGCGCTTATCGGCCGGGGAATCACCCGTCTCATCAGGACCGGCAGCAACCTGATCAACAGGGAAGCCCCGGCCCTTCCCACCTTTCCCGAGACGGACCGCCTTTTTTTCCTCTCCCCCCACCTGCTCATGGCCCACCTGCGGCAGGGCGGCCTGACCCATCCCTACAAGGACCACGTCTGGGTCTATTCCTGCGTCAACGCCATCGCCCAGAACCTCATGGGCATTCCCCTGCTTTTCTTCACCGGCAGCCGCAAAGACAAGAAGATAGTGGAAGCTGGCCCCCTGGTGCAGCTCTTCGAGACCCCCAACCCCATGATGTCCGGGGCCCAGCTCATCGAGGCCACTTTCATTTACCTGGGATTGTGCGGCGAAGCTTTCTATATCGCCGAAAGGAAGAATTCCCGGGAGGTGCCAAAGGAACTCTGGACCTTCCATCCCAATCGCTTCAAGGAAGTGGTGGACAAAGATACCGGCCTCATCGCCGGCTGGACCTACGAGAAGGGCGGCAAGAAGATTCCCTTCGAGGCCCACGAGATCCTCTTTTTCCGCTACTTCAACCCCTACCACGATTATCGGGGGCTGGCGCCCTTGCAGGCGGCCCAGGCCGGGATCGACCAGGACTTCTGGGCCAGCCGCTATAATGCCGCCTTCTTCAAGAACAACGCCCAGCCAGGTGGGGTGCTGGAGACCTCGGCCAACCTGGGGGACGAAGAGTTCAAGCGCTTACTGGCCCAGTGGAATGACCGCCACCAGGGGGCGAGCAAAGCCCACGCCATTGCTCTCTTGGAAGGCGGGGTCACCTATAAGCAGACGGGCCTTTCCCAGAAGGATATGGACTTCCTGGAACAGCGCAAGTTCAACCGGGAAGAGATCATGGCCGCCTTCAAGGTGCCCAAGAGCGAACTGGGCATCTACGAGGACCTCAATTTCGCCACCGCCAAGACCCAGGACCGGGTCTTCTGGACCAAGACGCTTCTTCCCAAGATGGCGCTCTTCGAGTTCGTCATCTGGCACCAGCTTCTTTCCGGGCTGTCCGGCCCGGAGACTTGGGCAGAGTTCGACCGCACCGCGGTGGACGCCCTCAAGGAAGACCTGAAGGAGATGCTGGAGGCCGGCCAGAAGGTCTGGCAGATGGGCGTTCCCTTCAACGTGGTGAATGAAACCCTGAACCTGGGCTTCCCCATGGTCGAAGGCGGCGATGTGGGGTACCTGCCGTTCAACATGATGCCGGTGGGCAGCCAGGGCCTTCCCAACTCATCTTCCGATGCCGTTCCCTCCCCAGTACCGGAGAAGGCGGCCGGTTCCCCTCCCTGGCCGGCCGCCTCTCTCCATCTTTCCGGACCCACGGCCATCCTGCGCCGGACCATGGACTCCCGGACCTCCTGGCAGCAGTACCACCACCTGTGGGCGACTCTGATGGGGAAGTTCAAGGGGAAGATGGAGCGATTCTTCTCCTGGCAGGAAGAACTCCAGGTCAAGCTCCTGGAAGAGCGTCTGGCCAAGGCCATGGTCCGGGAATACGCGGTGGAGGACCTTCTCTTTGACCTTGCTGAAGCCAATGAAATTTTGAAGAAGCTGGCTTGGCCCATGTATCTCACCATCGGCACCGAGAGCGGTAAGGCCCTGTTTGTCGAACTGGGAGCTAACCCCGAGAATTTCGTTCTGGCCGACACCGCGGCAATGCAGGTGCTCAAGGACAAGCTCATCAAGGTCAGCCGGATCAACGACTACACCAGGGAGAAACTCCGGGAAACGCTGCTGGAAGGCCTGGCCAAGACGGAAACGGTCAACGAGCTGCAGCAGCGGGTGAAGGACATCTTCGGCTTCTCGGAAGCCCGGAGTCTCACCATCGCCCGCACAGAGACGGGACAGGCCGCGGCCCCGGCCCGGGATGCGGCCATGGCCGAACTGGGGGTTGAGAAAATCCAGTGGTGGACCGCCGGGGACACCGCGGTCAGGGAAACTCACCAGTTCCTGGAGGGGATGGTGGTGCCCCGGGGCCTGCCTTTTCCCAACGGCTGCCTCTATCCCTGCGACCCCGGCGGCCCGGCGGAGCAGATCATCAACTGCCGCTGCGTGGCCGTACCCGTCATCGATTAGGAGGAGAACATGGCTGAACCTGCCGTTCATCAGAACAACGTCTCGATCCACAAGGCTTTTGACATCCAGACCCGCCAGGTGGGTGAGCCCGCCGAGCGGATTCTGGAGTTCATCGCCTCCACCGCCCAGGTGGACCGCTACGGCGACATCATCGAGGTGGAAGGCTGGGAGCTGGACAACTGGCTGAAGGTGCCGGTGATCCTCTACGGCCACGATTACGGCGGGTTTCCCATCGGCCAGGGTGTCAGCGCCATCAAGGACCCGCTCCGGGGCCTGGTGATCCAGGCCAAATTCGCCACCGCCGCCGAGAACCCGGAGGCCGATATCGCCTACCGCCTGGCCGTGGGCGGCTATATCCGGGCGGTCTCGGTGGGGTTCATGGACCTGGAACGGGAACCCCTCCTGGACAACGAGGGCAACCGCACAGGCTGGCGCTTCAAGCGGGCGGAGTTGCTGGAAGTGTCGCTGGTGGCCGTGCCTGCCAACCCCGGGGCGCTCATCGTGCCGGTGCAGAAAGGCCTCCTGACCCAGGAAGAAGCCGAGGCCTTCCAGGCCAGGATGCAGGAGGCGGCTGGGAAAGGTCAGGCAGAACAAGGCAGTGATGACCCCAAAAGCGAAAATGACGGAGACCTGAATCAGCGGCTCATTAATCTGGGCCTGCCGCCCACCGAAGCAGGCTGCGACTGCTCCGGCACCCTGCTGGCACTATGCGACCTGGCGGAGGCCCAGCGCCGGGAAATCGAGGAACTCAAGTCCAAGGCCGGCCTCAAGTTGGACGTGGTGCTGTCGGAAGAACAACTGGCCGAGATCAGGGGGCAATGGGAGGCCTTATTCCAGGGCTTAAAAGCCGATATTCCTATTCTCCAGTCCAAGGCCGGGGCGGTGCTCAGCGCCAAGAACAAGGCGGCCCTGGCGGAAGCCCGGGACCGCATCCAGGCGGTGCTGGATGCCGCCGAAGGGACCCAGGAAGAGGGCAAGAGCCAGATCACCGATTACTATTCCCTGGCCATGGACCCGGAGAACGCACCTCCAGGGGGAAGTTCCCCTAAGGAAGACCCGGACCTTACCAAAATCTTCGAACTGACGAAAGAAGTGGCCAAAATCTTCAAGCTGCCCGTTGTCGCGGGCTAAAGGAGGACGGACATGGGCGAGCCTGCCATCAACGTGCAGATCAAAGAATTGCTGGAGGACATCAACAAGAACCTCAAGACCACGGACGGCGAGGGCCGGGTGATCACCATCGCCGAGGCCTTCAAGACCATCCAGGGCCTTTCGGAAAAGTACGCCGACCTGGAAAAGCGCTTTGCGGAGCTGGACGAGAAATACCGTTCCCGCAAGTGGGCCAACCTCCCCGGGCTGGAGGACGAACAGAAGAAGTTTTCTCTCTTCAAGGCGGTCAACGCCATCATGAACAAGAACTGGAAGGGTGCGGAGCTGGAAGAGGAAGTCTTCCGGCAGACCCGGGCCATGGCCGCGGGCGATGACGCGGCGGGCGGCTACCTGGTCCCGGCCCAGGCGGTGCCCGAACTCATCGAGTTACTCCGGGCCGAGGCGGTCTGCATCCGCATGGGAGCCCGGGTGATCGACAACCTGGCGGGCTCGCCGGTGGAGTTCCCCAAGCAGACGGGTGGCGCCATCGCTTACTGGGTGGGGGAGAACGCCGCCATCACTCCGTCCGAGCCGGCTCTCGGCCAGTTGCAGATGACCCCCAAGTCGGTGAGCGCCCTGGTGCAGCTCTCCAACCGGCTGATCCGCATGTCCAACCCCTCGGCGGAGCAGATGGTGCGCCAGGACGTGGCCATCGCTCTGGGCCTGGCCATTGATCTCGCGGCGCTTCGCGGCACCGGTACCGACAACCAGCCCCTGGGAATCGCCAACACCCCGGGCATCAATAACGTGATCCTGGGGGCGAACGGGGGTCTCGCCGACTTCGACACCTTCACCGACATGGAATACGAATTGAGCGTGGACAATGCCCTGCGGGGCAAGCTGGGGTTCGTGTTCCATCCGGCTATCCGGAGGCGGCTCAAGAAGCTCAAAATCGCCCAGTTCAGCGGCGACCTCTCCGGCGAGTACATCCTGGCGCCCTTCAGCGACGCCCAGCTGGAAGCCTATTTGGGGTATCGCTTCGGCATGACCACCCAGGTCCCGGTGAACCTGGTGAAGGGGACCGCCACCAACTGCACCGAACTCTTCTTCGCTAACTGGGCGGAGCTCTTGATCGGCCAGTGGGCGGGGTTCCAGATCCTGGCCTCGGACCAGGCGGGCACTGCCTTTGCCTCCAACCAGACCTGGATCCGGATCATCGCCGACGTGGACATCGGCCTGCGCCACACCGAGAGCTTTTGTCTGTGCAGCGACGCCAAAATCGCCTAATTGCCAGGGAGCCGGTGGTCCCGGCTCCCTCACCTATAGGAGTTGACCATGCAATACCGGGTTAGAGACTGCTACGTGGTGCACCTGGGGAAAGGGAACGTCTTGAAGAGCGGCGAAGTGTTCGATCCCAGTCCCAAGGTCCTGGAGGAGCAAGGCTGGAAGATCGAGCCGGTGGGCGATGAGCCGCATCAGGCCAAAGGCGATAAGCTTGATCCCGCCTCCAAGCCGGAAACCAAGGAGGTCCCTGAACCTCCGAAGGACCGGGCCGTGAAGAAGGACGAAGCCCAGACTAAGTGAGCCGGTCATGGACTTGACTACACTGGTCAACGTCAAAGCTCTGCTGGAAGGCGATACCCCCTTGGGACCTGAGGCGGATGACCTGCTTTCCCGGCTGATCACCGCGGTCTCCAAAAGGGCCGAGACTTTCTGCAATCGCGAGTTCGAGAAAAAAGAGCGGTCGGAGTTTCACGATGGGGGCGGACGGTACATCTACCTCCGGGCCTTACCGGTGGCGGAGATCGCCTCCATCATCTGCTCCGACACCTGGGACTGGCCGGCCGCGTCGCCCTTGAGCCTCACCAGCTACGCCTTCGATGAAACCACCGGCATGGTGCTATACCGGGGAGGGGATTGGCCTTACGGGGAAGGCGCCATCCGGGTGACCTACACGGGCGGTTTCGACCCGCTGCCGGATGAAGGGGCCGAACCTCCCAAAGGATACACCCCCGTTCCAGAGGACCTGCAACAAGCGGTGTGCACCCAGGTGGCCTACGAATACCGCCGCCGGAACGACCCGGGGCTTCAGGCCGTGGCCTTCCCGGACGGCTCCGTCCAGAAGCTGGACGTAGGGGAGTTTCTTTCTTCGGTGAAAAACTCCCTGCTGCGTTACCGCAGGAGGCCCGGCTGATGGCCAAAGACCCTATTGCCTCTCTCAGCGCCATGGAGAAGAACCTGGTGGACAAGGTGGTAGGAGTGCTGAACAAGACCCTGGCGAACATGGTCAGGAAACTTCAGACCCAGCATTTAACCGGCGGCACCACGGATAACGCTTTGGGGAAGCGCTCCGGGACGCTCAGCCGGGAGATCATCCCCACCCCGGCCCATTCGGAGATGGGAAGCCCAATGGTGATCACCGCCACCGTTCATGCCGGGGTGAAATATGCCGGGGTGCATTTCGGACCCCGGGGCTCGGCGGTGACGATCAGACCCAAGAACAAGCAGTTTCTGGCCATTCCCACCGATTTCGCCAAGACTCCGGCAGGAGTGGCCAAGGGCGGTCCTTTGGACCCCATTTGGGGCCCGACCTTTATCAATAAGGGTGTGATCTTCGGCTACCAGGGCGGGCAGCGGGGGGTGACGGAAGGCGTCAGGCAGAGAACTGCGGCGGGGCAGGCGGTGAAGAAAGGCGAGATCATTCCCCTTTTCATCTTAAAGAAATCAGTGGTGGTCAAACGCCGCATCGACCCGCACATCGATTTAATTCTCTGGGCCAAGCCGAAATTCCTGGCGGACCTGAAGAAAGAGGCGCTAAAGGTTGGCTGATGGCCGAAACCGTCAAGACCCAGGTTTTGCGGACCCTGGAAACCGTGCTCCAGGCCATTCCCGAAGTGGGCTCGGTGCACCGCCGTCCGCCCCTGAACGTGGACCTGGAGAAGGTGAAGACCCCGGCCCTGTTCTTCTGGGAAGAAGAGGAGCGCAAACCCCGGAACCGGCTGATGCTGGGGGTGCTGCGGCTGACCATGGCCGTATTTATTCGGCTCACGCCGGGAAATGACCATGGCTTCACCGCCTTCGTGGACCTGGCCGACACCATCGCCGGGAGAGTTCACCAGGTTATGGCCCGCCCGGCGGAATTGTCCGGCAAAGCGGTGAACATCCAGGAACTGACCACCCGGAAGGCCCTGGCCAACGACCTGTTCGGGGAGCTGGTCCTGGTCTACCAGGTAACTTACGTGCATCCTAAAGGGGATGCCTTCAGCACCAGTTATTAAGGAGGATTAAAACATGCTGCCTCCCAGCACCGAAAATCTCACCATCCCCGGGGGCATCAAGCTTTTCTTCGATGCCGGAACCGGGGAGAGGGACCTGGGGAACATTGTTGACCTGGATCTCGACCCCAAGACCGAGGAGTTGAAACACTACACCAACCGCTCGGGAAAACGCCGGGTGGACAAGGTCTTTGCCATCGAAGAAGAGCTGACCATGAAGTTCAAGCTGGACGAGCCGGTGGCGGAAAACCTGGCGGCCTATTTCAAGGGTGGCCCGGTGGAACTGGTGGGGGCCGGGACCGCACAGGTGAGCGAACAGAAGGTGACGCTGAGCGGCCTGATCCTCGCTTCCCTGGGGAAATACGGTCTCATTAATGTAACCGTCCGCCAGTTCCTGGATAAGTGTTTTCGTTTTGACGGCGCGGACTTTATAGACCTTTCGACGGAGGCGGACACCGAAGCTGGCACGCCCTTCGACGCCCTCCAGGATGCCAATGATGTGCTTTACCTGGGCAAGAATACTCCCTTCCAAGAAGTCCGTGCCGACCTGGCGGTGAACGGGGCCTACACCGGCCTGGCCTGGGAATACTGGAACGGAGCCGAATGGCATGCCCTGGCGGTTGCGGGCGCCGGGGCCGGGCTGTCCGCCGACGGTCCCATCACTTTCACCCCGCCGGTGGATTGGGCCAGGACTACGGTGAACGGCTTTACCGGGTATTTCATCCGGGTCAAGGCTACCGCGGTCACCACCGTGGCCACGGTGAACAGCTTCCGCCAGAACCTGGTCCAGAATATCGACTACATCCTGGACCCCGGGCGGGCCGGCGAGGATGGGCGCCTGGTGGGGCGGATCGGCCGGCTGGCCACCGGCAAGATCGCTGACGGGGAAGAAGTAAGGGTGAGCTTCACCTATACCACCTGGAGCGCGGTGCGGTTTCCCATTGCCGCCAGCAGCTTCGTCGAAGGCGCGGCCCGGCTGGAATGCCACCCCGCCGAGGGCCGGGGCCTGCGCTTCGATATCGAGATTCCCCGGTGCCAGCTCAAGCCCAACGGGGCCATGACCCTGGACGACAAGAAGACCCTGGAGGTCCACATGACCCTGGAGGTCCTGGACAACTATACTGCCACCCCGGACTACCCCTATGGCCGGGTGGTGATGCTGAACGAGGTCTAAACGCTATGCCCAAAGGCGATCAAGTCAAAGAAGAACCTGTAGTTGAAAAGAGCGAAGTGGCGGTCCTGTTCGCCGAGGACCAGGTCGGCCCCTATACCATCAAGCCCTGGACCCTGAAACAGTTCCAGGAGGTCTACCCGGCCCTTAGAGTCATCGTGGCCAAGCTCATGGAGCAGGGCCTGACGGTGGCGAACCTGGACACCTTCTTCCTGGAGCGGGGCCTGGAGGCCATGGAGGCGGTGTTGCCGGAAATGCCCCAGTTGATCGCCGCCACCTTGCGGATCGACCCCAAAGAAGCGGAAGAGATGGACTGGGGC
>Ga0315268_10009013_pt1 | contig 10380 bp, 7 predicted proteins | sample C1_top_MG_FD_204535 | JGI IMG/M metagenome (GOLD analysis project Ga0315268, IMG submission 204535) | Sediment microbial communities from Yellowstone Lake, YNP, Wyoming, USA - C1_top | ecosystem: Environmental > Aquatic > Freshwater > Lake > Sediment | place: USA: Wyoming | collected 2017-08-01 | reverse complement strand
ACCCGCACGTTCAACCTGCAAATGAATGACCTGCCCGGGATGGCTGCGCACCGCCTCCACCAGTTCCCCCCAAAGCGCGAGCGGACGGCCATCCACACTCTTGATGCGATCATCCGGACGCAGCCCGACGCGCTGCGCGACGCCGCCTTCCATCACCTTGCCTATGACCGGATACACAGTCGGCTGGTAGGGCTGCAGGCCGAGCTTCTGCAGAAAATCGCCGTCCAGATCGCTGGGCGCCAGAGAATTCACTTCGAGCACGTGCTGCACGGTCTGGCCCTGCGCGGTGCGCCCCTCGATGCGCACTGGCTCGCCGCGCAAGGCCAGGTCCAGCAGCATCCAGCGCGCATCCTGCCAGCTCGGCACCGGTTCGCCATCGAGGCTGATTATCGTTTCCTGCGCCTGCATTTGCGCGGCGGCGGCAGGCGTCTGCGCGGGCACTTCTCCCAGCACAGGCTTCAAGCCGGGCACGCCGTATATGAACATCGCCCAGTACAGCGCGATAGCCAGCAGCAGATTCGCCACGGGACCGGCCACCACGATGGCCATGCGCTGCAGCACCGGCTTGCGGTTGAACGCGCGGTGCAGCTCATGCGCCGCCACTTCGCCCTCGCGCTCGTCCAGCATCTTCACATAGCCGCCCAGCGGGATCGCGGAGATCACCCACTCGGTTTCACCGCCGGAGAATTTTCTGATGTACAGCGCCTTGCCGAAGCCGACGGAAAAACGCAGCACTTTCACACCGCAGCGGCGCGCCACCCAGAAGTGGCCGAACTCGTGTATCACCACCAGCAGCGCGATGGCGACAGCGAAAGCCCAGAGTGTGGTCATGCAGAACAATCCTGGAAAAAGCAGTTAGCCGCTGATGTACACGGATTGACACGGACAAAACAAATGGTTGAAAAAGTATCCACTCCTTCGTGCAAGGTGGGGAACATACCAGGTGCAATTCGCTGACTATCCGTGTGCATCCGTGTTAATCCGTGGCTGAAGTACAATTTTTATAGTTCACCTGCATCAGCTCATGTGCCGTCGCGCGCGCCAGCGCATCCGCCTGCAGCACGTCATCCAGCGCATGGACCTCATGCACCGGCAGCGCGTCCAGCACCTGTTCGATCAGCCGCGGAATCGCGAGGAAGGGAATGCGCTCATCGAGGAACGCGGCCACGGCGATTTCATTGGCCGCATTCAGCATCGCCGGCGCGGTGCCGCCCGCGCGCAGCGCCTGATAGGCCAGCGCGAGACAGGGAAAACGCTCGTAGTCCGGCGCAACGAAACTGAGCGTCGATATCTTGACCAGATCGAGCGGTTCCACGCCGGCGGCGATGCGCTCGGGATAGGCCAGCGCGTAGGCTATCGGGGTGCGCATGTCGGGGTTGCCCAGCTGCGCCAGCACCGATCCGTCCACATACTGCACCAGCGAATGAATCACGCTCTGCGGGTGCACCACCACCTGGATCGCATCGGCCGGCGCGTTGAACAGCCAGTGCGCCTCGATCACCTCCAGCCCCTTGTTCATCATCGTGGCCGAATCCACCGAAATCTTGCGCCCCATCACCCAGTTCGGGTGCGCGCAGGCCTGCTCCGGCGTGACCTGCTGCAACTCCGACAGCGGCGTATTGCGGAACGGGCCGCCGGAAGCGGTCAGCAGAATCTTGCTCACGCCGCTGGCGCAAAGATCACCGGAAAAATTGCGCGGCAGCGCCTGGAAGATGGCGTTGTGTTCGCTGTCTATCGGCAGCAGCGTCGCGCCATGCTGGCGCACTGCATCCATGAATATGCGCCCTGCCATGACCAGCGTTTCCTTGTTTGCCAGCAGGATTTTCTTGCCCGCGCGTGCCGCCGCCAGCGTCGGGCGCAGCCCGGCCGCACCGACGATCGCCGCCATCACCGCATCCACTTCGGGCATGGACGAAACCTGCTCCAGCGCCTCCACCCCGCACAGCACTTCCGTCGCCAGACCCGCCGCTGCGACATTCTGTTTCAAACGCGCAGCGGCAACCTCGTCCAGCAACACCGCAAAACGCGGCTTGAAACGCAGGCATTGCTCGAACAGCACATCGTCCTGGCGGTAAGCCGTCAACGCGAACACGCGGTAGCGTTCGGGATGGCGCGCCGCCACATCCAGCGTGCTGGCTCCTATGCTGCCGGTGGAACCCAGGACGGCGAGATTGGTCACGCTGCTCATGCCAGCTTCTGCAACAGCATGATCAACGCGGCCAATGGCAGCGTCGATGTCAGCGCATCGATGCGATCCAGCAGACCGCCATGGCCGGGCAACAGCGCACCGCTGTCCTTGACGCCGGCCTGACGCTTGATCGCGGACTCGAACAGATCACCGAGCACCGCCAGCGCCACCCAGCACCAGCCCGCCAGAATCACCGTCGGCAGCAGCTTGTACAAATGCAGATAGCCGCTGAAAAAGAATCCCACCAGAATGCAAGCCGACACCCCGGCCAGCGCGCCGATCACGCCCTCCCAGGTCTTGCCCGGACTGATGCTGGGCGCAAGCTTGCGCTTGCCGAACTTGCGCCCGGTGAAATACGCCGCACTGTCCGCCACCCACACCAGCGCCATGATCCCGAGCAGCAGCCACGGGCTGTTGTCGCGCAAATCCATCATCGCCAGGCCGGTCGGGATCAGCACCGCCCAGCCGACCAGCGCCATCAGCAGCGGCTGGCGCACCTGCCAGCCCCGCGCCAGCCACAGCGGTACGACTATCAGCCACAGCACCACCGCAGCCGCATAGAAAAATATATGCGACATGGCCTGCTGCGCGGCCGTATGGTCCGCGCCGAACCCCACCAGAGCGCCCATCACGGCCAACGTCAGCCACCAGTAGATATTGGCGAACTTGCCGGAAAATCTGGCCAGATGCACCCATTCCACCGCTCCCTGCATCACCATCAGCACGGCCAGCAATTGCCATCCAAACGTGGGAAACAGGAACAGTGCGGACAGGAACAGCACCAGCAGGATGACCGCGGTGATGACGCGCTGCTTAAGCATCCTCGCCTCTTCCGGAAGCCTGCTCACCGAGTTGTTCGCTGGTCCGGCCGAAGCGCCGCTCACGTGACTGATAGGAGCGGATAGCGGCATCCAGTGCATCGCGGTCAAATGCCGGCCACAGGGTATCGGTGAAATACAGCTCGGAGTAGGCCAGCTGCCACAGCAGGGAATTGCTGATGCGTTGCTCGCCGCCGGTGCGGATGAACAGATCAGGCTCCGGCGCATAACTCATCGAAAGATAGGATTCCAGCTCCGCCTCGCTGAAACTGGTGGCCAGTTCGGGGTGCTCAAGCAGCATGGCTTTCATCGCCTGCATGATGTCCCAGCGCCCGCCGTAGTTGGCGGCGATGGTCAGCGTCAGACCGGTGTTGTTTGCGGTGAGATGTTCCGCTGCGGCTATGTACTCGTTCAGCCTGTCGTCGAAACGGCTGCGGTCGCCGACGACCTTGAGGCGGATATTGTGGCTATGTATCTTGGCCACTTCGCGTTCCAGCATCTTCAGGAACAGCTGCATCAGAAACGAAATCTCGTCCGCAGGGCGGCGCCAGTTTTCGCTGCTGAACGCAAACAGCGTCAGGTACTCCACGCCCATTTCGCGGCAGGACTTGACCACCTGGCGCAGCGTTTCCACGCCGCGCTGATGCCCCGCCACGCGCGGCAGAAAACGCTTCTTGGCCCAGCGCCCATTGCCATCCATGATGATGGCGATATGACGCGGAACACTTTGTGTGCTGGGGATGATGCGGGTTGAACTGTGGAATCCGGCCACTTAAACCGCCATCAGGTCGGTTTCTTTGGCTTGCAGCGCCTTGTCGATTTCGACGACAAAACGGTCGGTCAGTTTCTGCACGTCTTCCTGCGCGCGGCGCTCATCGTCCTCGCCGATTTCCTTGTCCTTGAGCAGTTTCTTCAGATGCTCGTTGGCATCGCGGCGCACGTTGCGTATGGCCACCTTGGCATTTTCCGCCTCGCCCCGCACCACCTTGATCAGGTCGCGACGGCGCTCTTCGGTCAGCATCGGCATCGGCACGCGGATCACGTCGCCGTTGGTGCCCGGATTCAGCCCGAGGTCGGAATCACGGATGGCCTTCTCCACCGGGCCTATCATGTTTTTTTCCCACGGCTGCACGCCTATCGTGCGCGCATCGATCAGCGTCACGTTGGCAACCTGGGTAATCAGCGTGGGGCTGCCGTAGTAATCCACCATCACGTGATCCAGAATGCCGGTGTGCGCCCGGCCGGTGCGCACCTTGCCGAAATCCGCCTTCAGCGTATCCAGCGTCTTGCTCATTTTCTGCTCGGTGACTTTTTTTACATCAGCAATCATCAGGTCTCTCCTACTTCAATTACAGTGAACCAGAGTCCCTTCATCTTCCCCCAGCACCACGCGCTTCAGCGCGCCGGACTTGAAGATGCTGAACACGATGATGGGCAGCTTCTGGTCGCGGCACAAAGTCAGCGCCGTGGCATCCATCACGCCGAGGTTCTTGTTTATCGCCTCATCGAAACTCAGGCTCTGGTAGCGTGTGGCCGTGGCATCCTTTTTAGGATCGGCGGTATACACGCCGTCCACCTTGGTCGCCTTGATCACGACCTGCGCGTCCATCTCCACCCCGCGCAACGCGGCTGCGGTATCGGTGGTGAAGAACGGATTGCCGGTGCCGGCGCCGAATATCACGACCTTGCCCTCTTCCAGATAGCGCAGCGCTTTGCCGCGTATGAACGGCTCCGCCACTTGCTCCAGGTTGAGCGCGGACTGCACACGGCATTCCAGTCCATGACGCTTCATCGCATCCGACAACGCCATCGCATTCATCACCGTGGCCAGCATGCCCATGTAATCGGCTGTGGCTCTATCCATGCCCGCAGCGGCAGGCGCCACGCCGCGGAAAATATTGCCGCCGCCGATCACTATCGCCACCTGCACACCCAGCGCAACCACCTCGCCAATTTCACTGACGATGCGCTCGATCACGGTGCGATTGATGCCGTAGCTGTCTTCGCCCATCAGGGCTTCGCCAGACAGCTTGAGCAGGATGCGCTTGTATGCTTGGGTGGCGGCCATGGCTTATACCTGTGCGGCAGCCGCGACTTCGGCGGCGTAGTCCACCACCGCCTTCTCGATGCCCTCGCCCACCACGAACATCTGGAAAGCATTGACCTTCGCGCCCTGCTTGGCCAGCAGCTTCTCGACGATGGTATCCGGGTCCTTCACGAACGGCTGTCCCAGCAGCGTGACTTCCGCCAGATACTTGGCCACACGCCCTTCCACCATTTTCTCGATGATGTTGGCCGGCTTGCCGCTTTCGGCAGCCTGCGCGGTGTATATCTTGCGCTCGCTGTCCAGCAATTCCTGCGACACCTGATCCTTCGATACGCAGATCGGCTTGCTCGCCGCGATGTGCATCGCCAGGTCCTTGCCCAGCGCTTCATTGCCGCCGGTGTAATCCAGCAGCACGCCGATCTTGCTGCCGTGCAGGTAGGCGGCCAGCTGGCCCGCCGTGGTGTAACGCACGAAACGGCGCACGCTGATGTTCTCGCCCAGCTTCATGATCAATGCCTTGCGCACCTCTTCGATGCTCTCGCCGCTGATCAGATTGCCTGCAGACAGCGCTTCGACGTTGGCCGGATTGTTTTGCGCCACGGTCTGCGCCACATTTTTGGCGAACGCGATGAAATCCTCATTCTTCGCCACAAAATCGGTTTCACAGTTCACTTCCACCAGCGCGCCGGTCTTGCCGTCCGCACTGACATAAATGCTCACCAAACCCTCGGCCGCCACGCGTCCGGCAGCCTTGCTGGCCTTGGCGCCGCTCTTGATGCGCAGCAATTCTTCCGCAGCCTTGAAGTCGCCATCGGTTTCCACCAGCGCCCGTTTGCAGTCCATCATCGCCAGGCCCGTGGCCTCGCGCAATTCCTTAACCATACTTGCGGTAATTTCCGCCATAGCCCTACTCCTTGAATACATGACTTACAAAAAAAGGGGCTTGCGCCCCTTTCAGAACATCGAAAAAAGCTTAAGCTGCCTGCTCTTCCACCTGTGCCACGACCTCGTTCAGCGCCTGCTCGCGACCTTCCAGAACCGCATCGGCCATGCCGCGCGCATACAGACGGATCGCCTGGCTGGAGTCGTCGTTGCCGGGGATGATGAAATCCACGCCCAGCGGTGTTGTGTTGGTATCCACCACGCCGATCACTGGAATGCCCAGCTTCTGCGCTTCGACGATGGCGCCCTTCTGGTAGCCGACGTCGATCACAAAAATTGCGGAAGGCAGGCCGCTCATGTTCTTGATGCCGCCCAGGCTGCGCTCGAGCTTTTCCAGCTCGCGCTGCATCATCAACCCTTCCTTCTTGGAAATCTTTTCCATCGCGGCGCTGTCCAGCATAAGCGCGTCCAGCTCATGCAGGCGCTTGATGGACTGCTGCACCGTCTTGAAGTTGGTCAGCATGCCGCCCAGCCAGCGGTAATCAACATACGGGCAAGCGCAACGTGTCGCTTCTTCCTTGATGATTTCGCGCGCCTGGCGCTTGGTTGCGACGAACAGCACCGTGCCCTTGTTCGCAGCCAGCTTGCGCACGAACTTCACCGCGTCGTTGTACATGACGACGGTTTTTTCCAGGTTGATGATATGAATTTTGTTGCGATGGCCGAAAATGTACGGTGCCATCTTGGGATTCCAAAAACGGGTCTGGTGTCCGAAATGGACGCCCGCCTCCAGCATTTGACGCATAGTTACTGACATATATACTCCATGTGTATAGGGTTAAGACCTCCACTCGTCAGCTTGACCCTTGCGGGCACCCCAACATGAACGAGTGTGCGAATTTCCCGCCGCCAAAATGAAACACCCGGCAAGCAGGGCGCGCATTATAGCACTGGCCTCCACCCTGCTCAACTTTTAAAAGACAGCCTGATCTGCGGGCAATCAGCCCGCAAACCCCGCATACGGGGCCATGCCATCGACGAAGATGCTCGCCACTCGTTTCACTTATAATGCGCAGCTTTGATCTGCCACACACACCATGCTGTTTTCATCCTCCCATTCTCGCCCGCGCTACACCCGCTTGCACGGCTCGTCCGATGCACTGGCGCTGGCGCAGTACGCCGAAAAAAATGCGCCGCTAACTGTGATTGCCGCCAGCGCGCTGGAAGCGCAGCGACTTGTGGAGGAGATGCCGCTCTTTGCGCCGCAGTTGCGCGTGCATCTGCTGCCGGACTGGGAAACGCTGCCGTACGACCACTTCTCGCCGCACCAGGACCTGATCTCGGAGCGGCTGGCCACGCTGCACCATATCCGCAGCCAGTCGTTCGACGTGGTGGTGGTGCCGATCACCACCGCGCTGTACCCGCTGCCGCCGGTGGAATATCTGGCCGCGTTCACCTTCTTCCTCAAGCGCGGCGAGAAACTGGACATCAACCAGCTGCGCGAACAGATGACTTTCGCCGGCTACAACCATGTGCAGCAGGTGCTGACACCGGGCGAATACTGCGTGCGCGGCGGGCTGATCGACCTGTTTCCAATGGGCAGCGTGCTGCCGTTCCGCATCGACCTGTTCGACGACGAGATCGAAACCATCGCCACGTTCGACGTCGACACGCAGCGCACGCTGTACCCGGTGCCGGAGATAAGATTGCTGCCCGCGCGCGAATTCCCGCTGGATGAGAAAGGTCAGGCGAATTTTCGCCAAAGCTTCCGCGAACGCTTCGAGGGCGACCCGTCCAAATCCAGCATCTACAAGGACGTGAGCAAAGGCATCGCGCCCGCCGGCATCGAATATTATTTACCGCTGTTCTTCGACAAGACCGCCACGCTGTTCGACTACCTGCCGGCAAACACCACGCTATGCCTGCATCATGAGGTGGACGAAGCCATCGCGACTTTTGCGAAGGATTCCGCATCGCGCTATAACCTGCTCCGAGGCGACCCGCAGCGGCCGTTGCTGGAGCTGCATGAGCTGTTTCTGGATGCGGAGCAGTTTTTCATACGCGTGAAGGATTTCGCGCGGCTGGATGTTGTTGCCACGTGCACTCCCTCACCCCTAGCCCCTCTCCCGGAGGGAGAGGGGGACACTGGTTCCCTCCGGGAGAGGGTTGGGGTGAGAGAGCAATCTAAAACCCTGACCCCCTGCGCCACCGAAAAACTGCCCGACCTCGCCGTCAACCGCCGCGCCGAAATCCCCACGCAGGCATTGCAGAATTTTCTGCAGGTTTACGACGGGCGCGTGCTGCTGCTGGCCGACAGCCTCGGCCGACGCGAGATCATTGCCGGCTACCTGAGCGAATATGGACTCGCCCCTGTTGCATGCGAGAACTACGCGGCCTTCCTCGGCAGCCGCGAAAAATTCATGCTCAGCGTGGCCGCGCTGCAGAACGGCTTCGCGCTGCCCGATGAAAAAATAGCGATCGTCACCGAGAGCGAGCTGTATGCCGCGCAAGCGCGCAGCCGCGTCGCGCGCGCCGCAAAAAAGAGCAGCGTCGAAGGCATGCTGCGCGACCTGTCCGAACTCAAACCGGGCGACCCGGTGGTGCACGAGCAGCACGGCATCGCGCGCTATCAGGGCCTGATCAATCTCGATCTGGGCGAGGGCGAGAACGAATTCCTGCTGCTGGAATATGCCGAGGGCGACAAGCTGTATGTGCCGGTGGCGCAGCTGCACGTGATCGGCCGCTACAGCGGCGGCGCGTCGGATTCCGCACCGCTGCACAAGCTCGGCAGCGGCGCATGGGACAAGGCCAAGCGCCGCGCGATGATACAGGTGCGCGATACCGCCGCCGAGCTGCTGAACCTCTACGCGCAGCGTGCGTTGCGCAAGGGCCACGCATTCAAGCTGGCGTATCACGACTACGAAGCCTTCAGCGCCGGATTCGGTTTCGAGGAAACGCCGGATCAGGCCGCCGCGATCGAGGCGGTGATACTCGACCTGCAATCGGGCAAGCCTATGGACAGGCTGATCTGCGGCGACGTTGGTTTTGGAAAAACAGAAGTAGCCCTGCGCGCCGCGTTCGTCGCGGTGATGGACGGCAAGCAGGTGGCGGTGCTGGTGCCGACCACGCTGCTGGCCGAGCAGCACTTCCAGAATTTCTCCACGCGCTTCGCCGACTGGCCGGTGCGCATCGCCGAGCTGTCGCGCTTCCGCTCCGCCAAGGAGCAGACGCAGGCGCTGAAGGAAATGGAGGAAGGTAAGCTCGACATCATCATCGGCACGCACAAGCTGATCCAGAAAGGTGTGAAGTTCAACAACCTCGGCCTGGTCATCATCGACGAGGAGCACCGCTTCGGCGTGCAGCAGAAGGAAAGATTGAAGGCGCTGCGTGCCGAAGTCGACGTACTCACGCTGACCGCCACGCCTATCCCGCGCACGCTGGCGATGTCGCTGGAAGGCCTGCGCGATTTTTCGGTGATCGCCACCGCGCCGCAGCGCCGCCTGTCGATCAAGACCTTCGTCAGCAACTACAGCCAGGGCGTGATCCGCGAAGCGGTGCTGCGCGAACTCAAGCGCGGCGGGCAGGTGTATTTCCTGCACAACGAGGTGGACACCATCGCCAACATGGCGGAGAAACTGACCGACCTGTTGCCGGAAGCGCGCATCCGCACCGCGCACGGGCAGATGGGCGAGCGCGATCTGGAGGCGGTGATGCGCGATTTCTACCACCAGCGTTTCAACGTGCTGCTGTGCACCACGATTATCGAGACCGGCATCGACGTGCCCAGCGCCAACACCATCATCATGAACCGCGCCGATAGATTCGGCCTGGCGCAACTGCACCAGCTGCGCGGCCGCGTCGGGCGCTCGCACCACCAGGCCTACGCCTACCTGCTGGTGGACAACAAGGAAGGCCTGACTGCGCAGGCGAAGAAGCGGCTGGAAGCGATCCAGGCGATGGAGCAGCTAGGCTCAGGCTTCTATCTCGCGATGCACGACCTGGAGATACGCGGCGCGGGCGAAGTGCTGGGCGAATCGCAGAGCGGCGAGATGCAGGAAATCGGCTTCTCGCTCTACACCGACATGCTCACCGCCGCCGTGAGCTCGCTGCGCCAGGGGCACGAGCCGGATATGGCGCACCCGCTGGGCGTGACCACCGAGATCAACCTGCACACCCCGGCGCTGCTTCCCGACGACTATTGCGGCGACATCCACCAGCGGCTGGTGATCTACAAGCGTTTGGCCAATTGCAACTCGGCGGAAGAGCTCGACGACATGCACCAGGAACTGATAGACCGCTTCGGCCTGCTGCCGCCGCCCGCGCACGCGCTGCTCGACAGCCACCGCCTGCGCGTCGCCGCGAAACCGCTCGGCATCGTCAAGGTGGATGCGTCCTCGGAAGCCATCGTGATCCAGTTTGCGCAGAACCCGCCGATAGACCCGATG
>Ga0315268_10009012_pt1 | contig 10380 bp, 10 predicted proteins | sample C1_top_MG_FD_204535 | JGI IMG/M metagenome (GOLD analysis project Ga0315268, IMG submission 204535) | Sediment microbial communities from Yellowstone Lake, YNP, Wyoming, USA - C1_top | ecosystem: Environmental > Aquatic > Freshwater > Lake > Sediment | place: USA: Wyoming | collected 2017-08-01 | reverse complement strand
CATCCTTTCCGAGATGGCCGAGGTCGTCGAGCCGACGATTCGCCTGAAGGTGTTCCGGGACGATCCCGACAACCGTATCCTCCCCCGGTAATCCCAAACCCGCAGAACAGGGACGTTCCTGCGAACTCCCCCCGGACCGGATGGAATCGTCAAATCCGGGTCGTTTTCACCTCGAGCGCGCGCTCGATCTCTTTCCAGAAGACGCCGGTAAGGCTGATGTGAAGCAGGTGCGCGGGTACGACCCGGGCCAGATCGCACAGGTTGTTGAACCGTTCCAGTTGCATGGCGCGGTTCTCTTCTCTGCCGAGGCCACGCGACATGAGTTGCGAGGCCTGTTGGGCACTCTGGACGAGCAGGCTGACCGCCTGTCCGGCGCCGACCGGTTCGCCCCGGTCTTCCACCGCCCGGGAAAGGAGAAAAATTCCACCCAGCGGAACAGCGTGTTGCACATTCCAACGGCCACCGGACCCTCCCCACAGGAATCGGCTCCAGGTGGGCCACGGGTGCGCCATATAGTTCCCTCTCGGGTCCCGGACCACGAGCGTGGTATCGTCGCACAGCGAGCGCCAGGGGACCGGAAGCCGGCCGCTGGCGGTGGTCTTTCCCGTCCCGCCCGGCGCCGCCAGGACCACCCCGACGCCGTCCCGCTCCGCGAGGGCGCCGTGCAACAGGATCCCTCCCCGTACCTGTGCCTCCCGGGCAATCACTCCCGATAACTGCATCAACTGGAGATACAATTGATCGTCGAGGCCGGATAGAGGAAGAACGCAACGAACGGTCCCCTCTGCCTCCGATGGAAGCTTCGTTTCGAATGAAAACGGGGAGGCTTCTGAATGGGAGTCCACCGATACGAGAAGACGGCGCACGATGCCGGGAGGAGGCGAAGCCGCCGGGCTCCTTCCGCGCAGCCGCATCACGTCCCCCAATCGTGAGACGATCGGTCCGGCCTCCGCGTTCGCGGCGGCGAAAAACCAGCAACACCCATCCGCCAGGGAAAGAGGATATTCCCATCCCCCCGGAAGAGGAGAGTTCACGGTTCGGTCCGCCCCGGGAGCGTCCGCTCATCCACCAACAGGCGAAACGGCCTTTGGATCCGCCATTGGCGCTCCCGCTCTTCGTATCGCCCGATGACCCGTTCCCCCAGCAGGAGCCGCAATCGATCCTGCCCCCGATCCCGGAAGACGACGACCCGCGGCCGGAAGGAAGCCGGCAGACACCGGGCGAACCTTCCCCTAAGTGACAGAGAGCGATACAGGGGGTGCAGCAGGGGAGATACCCCGCGGTCCATGAGACGTCGCAAGCGGAGCCAGCGACCGTTCCAGCGGCCCCGGAACCCTCCCGCGATCTCCCGCCGCTTCCGGCCGCGCCAGGCGGCCACCACCCGGCCCTGGATGTCTTCAAGCCGCAGGAGAACGTGATCCTCCAAGGCGTTGTTGTCGCCGCGCGTGGAGATCCACGCCGTGGTCGCACGGGCGACGCGGTGCACGACCGGGCGTTCCGACCCCGGCGGGAGGAAGAACACCACGTCCCCGGCCCGCAAGGATCTGCCGCCGCAAGGCACGATCTCCATGATCTCCGGCTCGCGCAACGTGGGGTTCATGCTGGGGCCGGCATAGGCGGCGAAGAACGCTGCCCCGGCATTCTCTCCACGATCCTTCTTCGGCTCATTACCTGTCCGGAGCATGCTCCCCTCGGTTGCCAACGGGAATGGACCGGTCGGTCAGGCGGATCGTTTTCCAAGGCGCGACGCGGGGAAGAGGCCTTCCTCTTCCGCCTGCCGGCAGAACCAGTACGGCGCCCACAACCTGCCTTCGCTGTAGTAGTTCTGGGCGACGCACGAGCCCAGGCAGCGCCGTTTCATCAGGCAGCGGGAGCAGACCCCTTCCAATCGTCCGGGCAATCCCTCCCGCATCGACCTTAAGACGGGATGTTCCCGCCACACCTCTTCCAGCGGATCCTTCCCCACCTCGCCAAAGACCAGGTCCGGCACCTGCTCGCCGATCCCGCACAGGGCGTAGTGCCCCCCTGCGGTGACGCCGAGGATGCCGAAGATCCCGCAGACGGCGCACCCGTCTCCTCCGGCGATTCGGCGCAAGGACCGGAACGCCTGCGGGTAGTCGAAAAAGAGCCGGAGGTTCGTCGTTGGCGCAAGTTCCCGCTCCACGTGCCGCCCCAATGCGATCAGTTCGGAGACGGTCAGGGTTTCCCGCTCCTGATGCAGCGTTTCGCCCCGCGCGGTGGGCTGCACCACGTTGAACTTGACCGAGCCCGCACCGAGTTCTTCCGCGATCCCCACCGCGTCGTCCACCTGGCCGGCGTTGACGCGCATCACCGTGAAGATGACCTGGGGCCGGATTCCGGCGTCGACCAGGTTGCGCACCGCCCGACAGGCCGCCTGGAACGACCCCGCCACCCCGCGCACCCTCTCGTGGGTCGCCGCATCCACCCCGTCGATGCTCACGGAGACGAAGCGCTGCGGAGATTTCGCGATTTCCACGGCGATCTCCGGCGTGCACAACAGGCCGTTGGTCTCGATCGTCAACCCCAGCTCTTCCCGCCGGACGATCTCCAGCAGATGGGTGATCCGGGGATGCAGCAACGGCTCGCCGCCGGTGAGTTTCACCCCGCTCAAGCCCAGGGGCTTCGCTTCGCGGATCGCGGTCTCGAACAGCTCCACCGGCAAGGTGGGATACCGGTCGCCGGTGGCATCGAGCTTGGGCGCCATCCAGCAATGACGGCAGGCGAGGTTGCACCCCTGGGTCAGGTAGAAGTACAACTGGTTGAGCGGGTTCAAACGATCGTGCCCCCCTCCGCGAGGTACCGCCGCAAACAGGCGTCGGGGCTGGGGTGGTCCACCCGGCCGGTCAACGTGTAAGCCAGTCCCGGGCAGTTTCCCGTGCAATACGGGATGTAGGAACAGCCGGCGCAGAACTCAAACCCGGTCAACGGGATCGCATGGCGGCCCCGCAACCGGTTCATCTCCGGGCTGTGCCGCCATACCTCCCCCAACGGATCCCGGTGGATGCGGCCCAGTTCGATGTGCGGCAACATGCTGCAGGGGACGATGACGCCGTCGGCGCGCACGGCGATCTTTTTGCCCGGGCAACCGCAGGCCGTGAGGCGACCCCGGCCCGGGATGGGCGGTTCACCCTGCGCCCGCGCCTCCTCCATCCGCCGCCACATCCGCCCCTCCGCCAGCGGACCGGCGTTCGCCGAGATGCGGCCGTCGTATTTCTCCGCGAGGCGCAGCAAAGTCGCCATGGCCTCCTGGCGCTCCCGGGAGTTCAGCAGCACGTCCATCGCATTCAGGCGACAGGCGCCCAGGTACCCGGCGGCGTTGGTGCTGAAACCGGGGAGACCCAGTTCCTCCAGGAGCAGGTGGGCGATATTCTCCAGGTCGTCGACATTGTGACGATGGATGGTGAGGCGCACCGCCACGTTCACCCGATGGCGCTGCAAGGTGCGGATGCCGCGGATCGCCCCGTCGAAGGAGCCGGTGCCGCGGCAGGCGTCGTGGATCTCCGCGCGGGAACCGTCCACCGACACCTGGACGTGGTCGCAGCGCCCCGTCCCGGAGAGGAACGCCGCGATCCCGTCGTCGATCAACGATCCGTTGGAGAGAAGGGAGAAGCGCATCCGGTTGCGGACGACGCCTTCGAGGAGGGCGCGCAGATCGTCGCGGAGGAACGGCTCTCCTCCGGCCAGGATGACGTCCATCACGCCCAGGGCCCCCAGTTCGTCGAAAAACGCGAGCCACTCGTCCGTGGGAAGGTCCCGGTACTCGACGTCCGGGTTCTGGAAGAAGTAGCAGTAGCGGCAGCGCAGGTTGCAGCGCGCGGTGATTTCGATGTCCACGGTGCGGGGGGTGCGCATCACCATGAACGTCGCCGGTTCCGTCCCGGCCGTGCGTTGCCTGGGCATCAGCGGCTGTGCTTCAGCTCATACCCGACGAAACCGCTCTCGGACAGCTTGTCGACGAACGCGGTGATCTCTTCGAGCGCGGCTTCGGGGACATCTTCGAAGCCGTCGCGGATCTCCGAGACGATTTCCCCGAGGCATCTCTTCCCGTCCATCCGTTTCCACACCGCCACACCGACCGGGTTGGTTCCAACGGCATCGGCCGTGTCGGGGTTGAAGAGGACGGCCCAGTCGTCGAACTCCTCCCGGAGGACCACGACGGGATTGGCGATCGGTCGATCCGTTGGATTCATCGATTGTCCCCGATGGTCGACCATTTATTATGGAGTGCTACCTGCTCCACAGTGATTATTTGCAAAGGCGCCATCAGAGCAGGGATTGGCGCCTACCCCAGAGTTGCATACCCCGCGGGCTGACCCTAGAGCACATGATCCATCCCCTTTGGCCAGTTCCCCCAGGGGGACGACGACCGGAGGTTCGTACCTGGGTTTCGGCTGTTCGTCTTTCTTCGACATGCCGAAACCTCCTGTTACCGGGTATCCCTATAATTGTACATCAGACAGGTTCCATCCCACGAATCATTGTTTCCCCTCCCCCCACAGCAACCACAAGCCCCTGACGGCCGTGCCGCAAAAAAGGGCTGGGGTCCATTTCTATTTTACGAGCCAGTCCTTCAGTGCGTTTCTTCCGTTTTCCACTCCCGCAAGCGTTACCATCTCTTTATCACGAAGGAATAACTTCCATGTGATTCGTCCATGCCGCGCAAAAAGTCCTTTGATGCGAAAGAAATATAATAAATACAAAGACATTGGATTTTTTATGTCTGGGTTCATCTCCGCGATTGTTTTTACTGGTGGGAAAGCGCGATGTACCAGGTGAATAAGTTTTTCGCCCAAACGGTTATTTCCAAAAAGTCTTGCCATGTTTGGCGCTATTTGTGTCCCTTTTCCAAAGAGTAATTCCTCGGCAAGCTTTGTGGCATCGAGACCCTCTCGAGGAACATCCATGTCCGCCTTGATTTTATCCGGAATGGCCGCCCCTGCAATTATCTCCGACAAAGATAGCGCGACGTAAACACATTTGCCCACTCCCCACTCCTTACTCCGGCTCAGAACTTGCTCCCAATCAAGTTCTGCTTTGTACTGCTCAACGACTCTTGCGATATCGAACAGCGGCGTGATCCCGTTGTCGAATCCGTGGTGGTAACTTGCGTGCATGCAGAGATGGAGCAACAAATCTTCGGGGCACAATGCCCATACCTCTACGCCCCCGATGAAGCACGATCGCGCTCTGGCAAACAGTTCCTCAACATCGACTCGATCGGAAAACGGGGGAGCCACGATGTTGAAATGAATTTCAATGCATGGCGAACCTTCCTTCCTGTACGGTGGCAAATGCTCATGAGCGCAGAATGTCTCTTCCTTTGATGCCATATAGCCCTGTTCGACCAGGAGATCATGCGCCCTCGACAGGTCGATCTGTTTTACCAACAGGTCTGCATCACCCATCGGCCGCAGCGCGATATTGCCGTAAACCGCCTCCGCCAGGTGCGCCCCCTTGAGCGCGATCACGGGGATTCCTTCGCTGTGCATTCTCCCCAGGACCTTGCCCAACTCCTGGTACAGTCGCATGTTCCTGCCGGCGCTCTGGAGGTAGCTGTTGCGCAGTTTTTCAATCACAACCGGTGGAACCGGTACACCCGGATGGACCGTTTTCAGCCGATGATAAAGTAACGGGGTGACACCGTGCCGTCCTGATCGTTGAAGGAGATCGTCCCAATCCGCGCTGGACAGCTCTCCCATTGCGGCGACTCCTCCCCCGTTTGTATTCGTTCGGAGGAAGGAGAGGAGCCGGTCGTCGATACGGGTTCGTGTTATCAAATTATCTTTGTCCGTCAAGCCGTCAACGGTATTGCCGGGCCTGGGTTTCGAACAGGTGGGCATACGTGCCACCGCTGCGGATCAACTCCTCGTGGGTTCCCCCCTCGATGATCCGTCCCTCATGCAAGACGTAGATCCGGTCCGCCATCCGGACGGTGGAAAAGCGATGGCTGATCAGGAGGACCGTGCGGCCGGAGGCGAGCTTGCGGAAATTTTCGAAAACCGCCTGCTCGGCCTTGGCATCCAGGGAGCTGGTCGGCTCGTCCAGGACGAGGATCTGCGCGTCGCGCAGGAATGCGCGGGACAGGGCCACTTTCTGCCACTCACCGATGCTGAGTTCCTCCCCCTCCTCGAACAGCTTGCCGAGGACCGTTTCGTAGCCCTTGGGCAGCCTGCGGATGACGTCGTCCGCCCCCGAGTCGCGGGCCGCGGCGACGATCCGCTCGTGGTCGGGTGGAAGGGCGGTGTTCCCGAACCGGATGTTCTCGCGGGCCGTCAGGTGGTACTGTGCGTAGTCCTGGAAAAGGACGGAGAATTCGCGTCGCAGCGCCGCGGTCTCGAACCGGCGAAGGTCCACTCCGTCGAGGGTGATCGTCCCGCCGGTCGGGTCGTACAATCGGCACAACAACTTGACCAGCGTCGTCTTTCCCGAGCCGTTCTCCCCCACCAGCGCCACGACCTCCCCCGGCCGGATCGCGAGGGACACGTCCTCGAGAACTTTCCGTGCGCCCGTAGGATATTGAAAACCGACGTGGTCTAACACGATCCCGGTTTGCATCGGGCGTGGAACGGGACTCGCGTGCGCCGGTTCGACGACCTTCCGCTTCAGGTCGAGGAATTCATGCAGGTTCGAAAGGAACAGGTTGTCTTCGTAGATCCCCGCCAGGCCGCCCAGCATCCCCTGGAGAAACCCCTGCCCGCGCTGGAACGCCTGGTAATACATGACCAGGTCGCCCAAGGTGTTCGTCCCCTGCACCGTCCGGTACGCGATGAACGCCAGGGAGCCGTAGATCGCCGCGGTGGCGCCGGTCTGCGCCGCCAGTTCGGCGACGGAACGACGGGCCGCGATTCCCAGGCGCTCCCCGCGAAGTTTCCGGCGGAGATCGCGAAAGCGGCGTATCAACGGGGGACCGAGATCGAACAGGCGGATTTCCTTGGCGTGGCTGCCGCCGGTGAGCAACCAGTTGAGGTAGCCGGCGTGCCGTTCCGTCGACGTCCGTTCCCGTTGCCAGCGGTACATCTTGTCCGCATACCCTAATCGCACCGCGACCCCGGGAAGGACGGCAACGAACAGGACGACCGCGACGACCCAGTGGAACAGAGCGAGCAACCCGGCCATCGCCAGAAGGGAGATCCCGTTCTGGCCGATCTGCGCCAGGCTGTTCACGAGGTGGGTGGGTCGGTAGGGGGCCTCCCGCTGGGCACGATGGAGGGTATCGTAATATTGTTCGCTTTCGTAATACTCCAGGTCCACGTCAACCGACTTGGCGTGGAGGACGTCGCTCATGTGGTCCGTGACGGCCTGGGACTGGGCTTCGTCGACCAGGGCTGCGATCGAGCGGAACAAGGCTGCCGCCAGAGTCGCGGCGCCCATCAGGAGCACAAGAAACAGTACCTGTCGAAAAACAACCCTTTTGTCGGGGGCCGCCAGCCCCGCGGTCGCTGCGTCCACGATCAGTTTCATCAGGTACAGCGGCAATAGCGGCAGGACCCCTTGAACGACGAGGAGAACCCCGCTCGCCACGGTCCAGCCCCTCGCGCTCTGCCAGACAAACCGCAGGGCGCGCCCAAGCTCCAGGGTGCGCAAAATCCGGGGCCGTACCGATTCCGTGTGCGCCGTCATGGGGACATCTTACCCTCCGCCGGACCAGAACGTTTCGACGAGTCCAACGTTCCAGCCGCCGTCTTCACGGTACATTTTCAGCGTCGCCGGGCGATCCGCGCCGTGGCGGGTGAGGAGGATCTCCGCGCGGTCGTTCCCCACGTAGCCGATCTGCCAGCGGCTATGCTCCAGGGCGACGTCGGGGTCGAAGCGGCGAAGGAAGGCGTCCCAGTAGTCGCGCGCGATCGGCCCGCCCGCGATGAAATCGGCGCGGACCGCCTCGGGGCCGGGAGACGCGTCCCTTGCCGGGGCGGATGGGGCATCGGCGGCGGTCGCCTTCCCCGGGGGCGCCTGCGCGGCGGCGTCCAGGGCGGACGACGTCTCCGCGACGATCGTCTCCCGGGATTTCGCGCTGAGCGCGGCGAAGATCGCCGGGTAGTCCCGACTCTTCATCGACTGGAAGAGGGATTCGGCGCCGGCAAGGATCGCGGGGACGGCGGGATGGTCTTCGGGGGAGGCGGCGGACGCGGGAAGCGAATGGAACATCAATACGGCAAAGAGAACGCCAACGGCAAGCGGAAACGGCACGCGGATCAATCGATGGGCGAGCGGCCTGTGGTCAGTGGTGGGCTGGGGTCGTCGACCCGCCGCCTCCGCCGGCGGCGATCGCGATCCCGATGACCGCGGCGGCTCCGACGGCCATCCAGCCGATCGTTCCGGAGGAGAGGCCTTTCGCGGCTTTCTTGCCCGCTTCATCGCCGGCCATGACCGCAGCGTTGTCCGTGCCCTGTTTCGTTTCGACGCCGGGCTCGGTCGTCTTTTTCGGCCACGTTTCGAACGTGTCGGCCGCGACCGCGCGGGAAACCGATCCGAGGGTCACGGTGAGGAAACAGGCGGCGCAAAGGATCGCGACGATGGATTTCATCGTAGTCCGGAGACGGGTTCCTCGCATACCAAGCCCCCTCGGTTAAAACATCGTATTATCTTGAAGCACGATACGTCGATCCCTGGTCCCTGTCAAGAAGTACTCCTGCATTGCGGCCGATCCGGTCGAAGAGAGGCAGGTGCCGGTCGACGTCCTGCGCGACGTCGCGCGTCCACGGCGACAGGCTGTAGCGGTACGCCGTCTTCGAGTCCCGCCCGGTGAAGAGGCGGATCGGGATCTCCACCGAGATCCCCTTGTCGTGGTAGCCGCGATTGAACGGATCGGTGAACATTCCGGTGTCGGTGGCGCTGTACCAGGCGGACAGGGTGACGCCGCGGACGAATTTCGAGGCCGCGACCCGCACGCCCCGGTCGCCCGCGAGAAAGCGCCCCGCCTTTACGTCGATCGCCGCGTCGATCTCGGGCACGTTCAGCCGCGCCTGGAACAGCTCCGTGTGATAGTTGTCGTTGGCGCGGAACCGGAACGGGTCGTCGGGCGCCCGCTTCCGGACGACGCTTCCCGACGCCCCCGCGAGGATCCTGCCGTTCCACAACGGAAGCGCGGTCTCGGCGTCGACGCCGCCGAACATCGTCTCCAGCATCCCCGCCGCCGCGCGGAAGTAGACCGGCTCTCGCGACGCGAAGACCTGGTCGAAGAGCAGACGCCCGAGGGCGGCTTTCTCCTTCTTGTACTCCGCCGTGTCGCTGCGAATGGGGATGGAGAGCGGCGCGTTCGAGGTGGAGATGTTGTTCACGGGGTACCCCTCGACCCCGAGGAGCGCGGTCCCGCCTCGCCACGGGAACGCGCTGAGCGAGGCGGCCAGCCCGACGCGGTATTTGAAGAAGCCGGAAGGATCGTTGAGGAACGTCTCGAACGACGGCTTGAGGTTGTAGTCGAACCGGCGGCGGTGCGTTGTCGGGCGGACCGGCGCGTCGAAGTTCCCGGAGCGGAAACCGGCGGCGGCGCGGATCCGGTCGGAGGGGAAGAAGCCGCTGCCCGCCCCGGAGAGCGCGGAGGCCGATACGGCCGCCTCGGCCACCGGGATCCCGTTCTCCTTCAACTGCACCCGGACGTACTCCACGTTCGGCGGGACGAACGGGGCGATCGTGGCGAGGAGCACCTCGACGGCGCGCGGCGCGAAGAAGTACCGGTCGTTCTGCGCGTCGACCCGCAAGGTGAACCCGTCGCCCGAAACGGCGATGTCGCTGAAGCCGGCGTCCGCGAGGGCGAAGGCGATCCGGTCCCGGAGCGGGGCGCGGGACGCTTCAATGGTCTCCCGGTACGGAGGGTCGTGGATCGGGACCAGCGGGCGGCCGATGTCGAAGGCGATGGAGGCGGTGACGCCGATCTCGCTTCCCCGCTGCCAGCTCGCGTCGATCTCCAGCCATTTGAGCGGCCTGACGCGCGCGCCGACGTTGAACGGGGAGGGGACGGCGCTCGGGAAATATTTCGGTTGCGCGGGGTCGGTTGTCTGGCGTTCGTAGCGGATCGGGCTGTACTCCGCGAGCAGCGAGAGCCACGGCGTCGCGGCGTACTGGATGCCGCCGAAAGGGAGGGCCTCGCGGGCCCATTTGGCGGGATCGGTGAACATCTCGATCTTGAACCCTTCCCCCTGCGCGGGGAGCGGGCGCTTGCCGAGGCGGCCGTTGCCGAATCCGAGCGAAACATCGAAGGGGAGGATCCGCTTGCTCGCGACGATCGCCTGCGAGCCGTAGAGGCGTGTCCCGTGGGGGTCGGAGATCGCGACGGCGACGGCGGGGAGGAAGGTCCCCTCCTTGAGGAGCAGGAACTTCGCGTCGACGGCCTTGTCCTTGTCGTTCCCGTAGCTGGATCCG
>Ga0315268_10009011_pt1 | contig 10382 bp, 9 predicted proteins | sample C1_top_MG_FD_204535 | JGI IMG/M metagenome (GOLD analysis project Ga0315268, IMG submission 204535) | Sediment microbial communities from Yellowstone Lake, YNP, Wyoming, USA - C1_top | ecosystem: Environmental > Aquatic > Freshwater > Lake > Sediment | place: USA: Wyoming | collected 2017-08-01 | reverse complement strand
CAGGACACCGCTCATCGCGTTCATTGCGCCATAGGGCAGAACCGGCGTCCCCCGGACGGGATCGCGCCGCCAGGCGATGTCCCAGTCGGCGCGGGGTCGAGCCGCGCCTTGTTCCCAAAGCTGGAGGCCGTCGGCATGGCGCGCGACGATCTGCCGGGCTCGCGCGTACTCCGAAGCCGCGGCCTCGCCCATGGAGACCCGATTAACGAAGCTTTTCAAGAACGCATACTCCGCCGAGTTCTCACTGGCGTTTGCCATGTAGGCGAGCGTGTTGAGCTTCCCGTAAAGGAGCGCGGCGTTGTCTTGGTCGGCAAGCTTCGGCCCCGGGGGAGCCGGCGCCACCGGATACCCCGCTCGTCGCACCTCTTCCGCCGCCCGGGACAGCGCGACGGCGCCGACGGCATCCCAGAACGCCGCCGCCAGCAGGAGCCCGCAGACCGGGCCGCCAAGAAAGACCGCCGCTCTCGCCGCCCAAGATCTGGCCAGCGCCCATGGTTGAGCAAGCCTCCTGAACACGCCGAGGATTAAGAGAGCCGCGACGGCCCCGGCGGACGCGCAGAACAGGGTCAGAAGGGCGTTTGAGCCGATTTGAAACCCCCGGCCGAGGAGCGGTGCCAATATCTCCCGGGACGAGGCGAAGACGGCGAGCGTCACCGCCAGCACGACCGCCGCGGTCGTTCCAAGCCAGACCAATCGGGCCGCCTCGCGCGGCGCCCTCTCCGGGGCCGGCGCCGACGGCTGGGCGAGCCTCTGAAGAACGACCAAGCCGGATAGAGCCGCGACCGCCGCGATGAACAGCGCTAAAAAGGGCAACACGCGGAGGAAGACCGCCGACGACACCCCAGCCGCGGCGGAAACGAACAGCGTCCCCGCCAGCAGGACCGCGCACGCCGCCGCGGTCCAGGCCAGCGAGGCGGCCTCGCGCGCCGCGCCGGTCCAGTTCAGCGCCGGTAGTCCAATGAGGCACCGGAACGCGGCGCGGATGAAAGCGGCCGCAAGGACCGCGCCCGCCAAGACGAATAGACCATTAAAGGGCCAGTACCTGCCTCTTTCGCCGAGGAGCGGCGTCAACCTCGGGATGTTGCCCCAGGCAAGACCCGCGGCGCTGTAAAACAGGGCCGTGCAGGCGGCGCTGACGGCGAACCGGCTTCGAGTGGTCGTGGCAAGTCTCGATCTCATTGCGAATCCGCCCCGTCCGCCGCGCTCGCGGGGGCCGCGCTTTGGTCCTCGCCGCCGGCGCCGTCCGCCCAGCCCTTGAGCGCGTCCGCGGTGAGCGGAGCGCCGATGGTGGACCAGCGGTCCAGAATTCGGCCGCCCTGAGCGAAGGTGTTGTCGACGCGCTGGTACTCGCCGGCGGCCACGTCGTCGGGCTTCAGGGGCTTGCCGGTCCACTCCACCAACTCGGCCAGCGCTTCCCCGTCCCGAACGGCCACGATCTCGAGCGCGCCTTTAACGTCGTCTTCGCGGCATCCCACCACCTTCCCGTTCAAGGGGTTCACCTTCTTGGAATAGACGATCAGATGCTGACCGACCGCCGCGCCCTGCGCCGCCCCGAAAAGCAGCGTGAAGCGGGAATCCCAAGGCACTGGCCGCGCCGCGAGCGCGGCGACGCGGATGCCATCGGGGGCCCCGAATGCGACGTGCCCGGACGCCAGGTTCGCGCTGAAATAAAGACAGGGCTTGGGCGAGAGACGCACGGCGTAGCGGCCATCCTCGGAAACGGCCCACAGACCCTGGAACGCGCCGCCGTAATGGTCCCCCAGCGCCGGCAGCGAGCCGTCGGAGTAGGCGATCCTCCGCGAGAAAGGATCGGTCTGCGGCGAGCAGGCGAAGATCAGTCCTCTCGCCGCGCCCGGATCGAAGATCCCCGGCCATTCGACCTCGCCCGGATGGCCTTCGCTCTGACGTCGATCGGTCCGGATCTCGCGCGCCGAGAGGTCGTCGAAGTCGAGAAGGTAGGGGACGTTCTTTTCCGGGTCGGCCGTCGTCGCATCCCGGAAGACCAAAGACTTGCCGCCGGCCGTCCACCAGGGCCCGTTGACGTCGATCCCCGGCCGCTGGAAGACCTCGAACTCGCGGGCCTTGGCGAGATCGTAGATCACGACTTTCCCCAAGTAGCGGTTGAAGGCGATGCGCTTTCCGTCCGGCGACCAGGCCGGGGCCTTGGCCGAGCGGAAGACGAGCCGCGCGCCGGTTCCGGCGGCCGCCGCGGGAGCGATGAGCGCCGCCACGGCCAGAGCCGCGGCCGCCAAGCGCCGGCTCAATAATTGAACCATTGGGTTCCCTTCGAATCGCGATGTGTGCAATCCACCCAAACACTGCCGTAGTTTTTGTTCTTTGGTTTGTTGCAGTAGGCCCATCCGCCCGTATCCTTCAACTCGCTCGGGGCGCAAGCGAAGATGCCGGAGTTCGACTTCGGATGCTGCCCCATATCGGCCGAAGGTATTGTTGCGAGATATTTTCCGTTTATCGTCAGTTGATCGAGAGCGGCGGGATAGCGCCCCTCGAGATCGCCATAATAGATGGACAGCGCCGATCGTATTGCGCCCAGGTTCCCCTTTGTTGCCCCCTCTCCGCTCGCAGCCCTTAGCTGCTCCCGCGATAAAGTTTTGAGCCTGTCTCTGCCTTGGGAGATTTGCACGATCATTTCCTTAATGGCACCATCATCCGCCTTGGCAGCTATCTCGTTAATCAATTCGTCCGCCACTTTCCTCAGTTCCGCAATGGAGCGACCCCTTTCCGGCGTGGGAACTTCGGCTAACGATTTAGCGGACACTGGACCGACCTCCGCGCCCTTTGCGGCAGGATGTCCCCCTCCACTCGCAGTTCGAGAATAGACGCTCGTCTTGCCCCTCGAATCCGTCAAGGCAAGCGCAGCCTTATTCACATCCGCGGTGAACATCTGTGGGCCGGCGAGCGCGCCCCAACTGGTGAGGTTGAGCTTGATTCTTTTCTCATCGAGAAACGAATAATCGCCGACGATGGCGCCGTTCACGCTCACGGTCCCATCTTTGAAGAATTCCAGTAATTCCTTCCCCCCTTGCTCCTGCCATGCTCCCAAAATCATCTTGCTGGGAACCTGCGAGCACGCCGCCGCAAGCCCGATCAAAGCCACATATAACGTACGCCCCAATCCTCTCATCACATGCCCCAAACCTTACTGCTGGATCTGTCTCACCCGTTCCGAGAGTTGCATCAAGCACGGCGCTTAACTGCTGACGACGACAAGAATCAATTCTGCATTCTCCAACCATCATCGTAGAGTGAGAATGAAGCTTGCCTCCCCATTGGCGAGCCTGGAATTCCCCGCGCGAACGGGGTTATCTGAGATACCACCAGCGTGAAATCCACCTGCGCCTGCTTCAACTGCTCGTTTACCTGAACCCCTGTCACTTCGCCGAAGTTCAACTCATACGCCTTCAAGATGTAGGCCTCGGAAGTCTCACGCACCAGATGTTTTCTTCCTTCATCTGTCAGAGACACCGTCGCATAAAGATAAACGCATTTCCTTTTCCTCTTCGCGGAGTCTTTTCCGAAGCTGATTACGTCTTTGGCCCGCAAAGCTTCCAATGCAGGCTTCTCTGATGCGAGTCCGTCCTCCCCCACAGAATCTATGCATAGCGTCGGCATGGATGAACCCTCGTCATCCGCGCGGCTCCCCTTGAAATATTCCTTCTTGAGAGAGATTGTTTCGATCTCCGGCAAGTTGAGCTTCGCCTTGATCAGTCCCGCCGCCTGATCTCTTGATATCGACGCCTTTGACCTACAGGAAGCCAACGTCAAGAGCCCGCCAAAGAGAACACAAACAATGGGAAATATCTTCACAGAGTTTTCCTCCCCCTAATTCACCGATCTTCCCGACATTTTCACCCGCCCGCCTTCGACAGCGCCACGCCTTCGTCCAAACAGTGGCAACTACAGTCTATGCCCGCGGCTGCGATTACGGCAGATTAATCCGCCCTCCCATCACCTCATCGACCAACGCTCCCGTAGCCCCGCCTCGGCGGGCAGCATCTGCGGGGTCTGGTCGCGATTGACCCGCTTGGCCTCGTCCTGGACCCGCGGCGACAAGTAGGCGAACAGTTCCTTGGCCTTCGCGGCGCCATGGGTTTCATTGAGGCCCCGCAGCAGGAAATAGGTGAACAAGCCGTGCCCCTGCCCTTCGGCCGCGCCCGAAACCTGATCCGCCGCGCTCGCGCTGAAGGCAAGCGTCTTGAGTAGCGGTCCTCCGACGAGGTCCACATTGGTCACCAGCGGCCGCGTCCCCTTGGCCATGACGGACCGCCCCCCCGCGCCGGAGAAGCACGCGTCCAAGGCCACGATCACGTGAGACGCCTTGAGAGCTTCGAGCTTCTCGTAAAGCCGCTTCACGGGATAGGCCGTGTCCTTGAGATACTGCGGGTCGCCGTCGGCCGGGATCAGGTAGGCTTCGCCTTTCACGGGATCCGGGGAGCCGTGCCCCGAATAATAGACGAACACGGTCGAGCGCACCTTGACGTTGCGGGGCAGCCAGGTCTCGATGTTCTTGGCGATGCCCGCCCGGCTGGCCTGGGCTCCGGTGAGAAAAGCGATGTTGCGCGCGGGATAGCCCAAAGCCTCGAGGTGCGCGCGCACGGCCTTCGCGTCGTGCTCCGCGTACAGCGCGTCGGGAAGGCCGACGTACTTCTCTATCCCGATGACGACCGCGAAATCGTCCGGGTTCTCCGGGAACTTGTACGCGGGCTTGTCGACGGCGGGGCCCGCGACCTTGACCTCTTCCTCGACGGGCTCGGAAGCCGGCTCAGCCTCGCGGACGACCTTCGCCGCGGGCTTCGCCTTGCGGCCCCCCGAGACGAACTGCGTCAGCTTCTCCGAGGCGCGGAGACCCGCCTGAAGCCTGTCGGCGGCCTGCTCCGCCGCCGCCTGATAGAGCGGCCATCTCTCAGCGGCACTGCCATATGGCGAGAACGGCGGGGTGACGGCGGAGACTCGGACGGCGTCGATCCTCGTCCGGCGCCCGCTCCAGATCGTGAGCCCCACGCCCACCTCCAGCTCGTCCTGAACATCCCATCCGGGGACGGTGTTGGAAAGGCGTTGATTGCTCTGTCTGCGCGTGAACAACAGGTCCAACACGACCACCAGGTCTCGCTTCGTTTTCGCGGGGAACGACTCGGAGTAGACGAATGTCGAATCGGTCCCTACCGCGGAGGTGATGATCCCGGTGATCGTCTGCTGCTCCGCGGGCGTGAATCGCCCCAATTCCGAACGGGCCTGATCCGACAGGACCAGAACGCCGGACATGCGGCCGAACGGGGACTCCTCCTGCGCCAGCGCCGCGGCTGGAACCACACAGCAGAGAAGCCCGATCAATCCGACTCGGCTCAGCATCATATCCATACCTTCCTTCAGTAGGACCGGTTCACCCTGCCCTCGGAATCGATCTGTGAGCCTATCTTCTCGAAACCGTCACTTTCATCCGGCTCAGCCTTTACTTCCTTTGCGCCCCGGCGCGCCGCTCCAACTCAACCCCGCACTCAAGCGAAGCGTCAGACCTCATGCTTCTCGGCAAGAAGCCCCCGGATAGCCTTAAGATTGCGCTGAATCGATAGGAAGGCAAGAAGCAACGCAACCATTGCTATTAAAATCACCCCGGCCCCGATTGCCTTCACGGCCCAAATTTTCACGATTTTTTTTGCAGCCACTTGGGCCTGGAATCGCACCTCTGAGGCGATCACCTTTTGCTGATGAGCGGCATCAATCTTCTCAATCGCCTGCATCCGCTCTTTATTCTTGACAATGTAGAGTTCGTAGAACTTTCCTAACGATTTCGCTTGGTCGTCCGCCTTGAACCGACCGGCGAAGGATGCATAGATGGCCGTGGCCTCCGCGAAAACGTCAACATGGCGGAAACGCGCCGAGTATGCGCTCATCATCACTTGCAAAACTTCCGAGCGGCTCGCCTCCGCGAACTTAGGAAGCGCAGATGCGGCGGAACGGACAAGCGCCGCCCCGTCGGCGGTATTTTTGCTCAAGAAATAAACGAGCCCGACCATGTAGTCGGTCTCACCTGGCGAAAAACTTCCAGCCATCTCGGCCATGCTTCCAAGTTGCTCCACCGTCGTCGAGACATCGCCCCCGCGAAGTTGCATTGCGTTCCTCATGACCAGACTGCGCTTTTCCGCAGGGAATTTTCCGATCAACTCGAGGTACGCTTTCACCAACCGAGTCTTCTGGGGAATCTCTTCCGCCTTGAGGCCGCGAAAAGTCTGATCTAACACGTCCTTGAGCCCCAGCTTGTCAACGACCCACTCCGGGGACGAACCACGCCAATGGCCTTTTGTCTCCCAAGGGAAGCCCCCCTCGGCGAGCAATCCTCGCAGCTTTCCGATGTCTCTCGAAAAATCAGCATCTCCTAGGCCATAGGACGCCGCAGTCTCCGCGATGGCCGATTTCGGCGAGGCCGCTGGAGCCCTATTTTTTGATGCAGGCACGTGATTAGAACCAAGAGCGCCCACCACTTCTTCATAAGAAATCGCGGAGGGCGCAGGATACTCATTCTTTTTGACATCCGGCTTTGAAGCTGGCAGGCAACCCCAGACCAAAGCCAGACACGCGCAAAAAACGGAGAGCCCACCCAAGCCCGCAATCATGTGCCAGAAATAGCGCGAAATGTTGAAGTAAAGGCGTTCTTCAGCCCCGTTGAAAAAATTTCCAAAGGCCTTAAATCGTTCTGTCGGGGTTTTCATATCGCGTCTCCTCCAATCCGCTTCACTGTCCCAATACTTCGAATGCCACTTCCAAGCCGTTCTTCTTGAGCAAGTTCCTGAATGCACCCACTCCGTTCCGTTGCTGGTAGGTACTCCGCATATCCTCGATTTCTTGGAGCAGGCTCCCCATGTCAGGCCCACTCTTCCCTCGAGCGGCGGCCGTCTTAGCCGTCTTCATCTGCTCTACCAGGCGCCCAATCCTCTCAATTAAGGCTTTCTCGGCGGCCTGTCGAACACGGAGCTTCACCGCTTTGTCTTCGAGGGCTTCTATCTTTAAGGTGATGGATGCGATCGGCGGCAATCTGTCGCCCCGCTGATCACGAAGCTCAATCGGCTCCGCCGAGTTCTTTGGATTAAACGTGTATGTGACCTTCTCCGGCGTAGGCCTCACCGCCTCTCCGGTCGTATTCAGTTCCGACGCCCAATTCGAACCGAAATCCAGGGAAACGGAAACAGCGTCAATTTTCGTGTCTTCGCGCCTGACCGACAGGGCAAATTCGCCGTTTGCGTCGGTGTTTACGGAGGCCCCATCTTCGTGGAAGTCAAAATTTGGAATGGGATTGCGATTTTCGTCAATGATCTTCACCCTCATCGCGATGGCAAGTCGCTCCCGACCTTTGAACCAGCCAAATACCAGGTCAAATGGAACACTGATCGGTGCCACGAGGGCATATATAATCGCCTTTCCCCCCACGCCCGCGTCCTTCCCATCTCCAATGACGTTCCAAATCGCATCTTTTGTGATCGGAAACAGAGACGCTCTTCTCGATTGCCGCATCTCAATCGCGTTGCTATTCGCGGGATCCTGGCGCACGGTATATTCCCGGTTCATAGCACATCCCTGAAAAACAATACACAGCCCTCCAAGAATCGCGCCCCGCATCAACCGGTGTCCCATACCCCCCCTGTCGAATTCATCGGCGACCCGGCGACCCGACGACCTGGCGCCTCCCCGCCTTGACCGCCGCAGTGGCCGCGAAGCCTCGCTGTCCCGCCAGTCCCATCGCCGGATGCAGCGCTACTGAGCTTCCTCGCACGGGGTCGTGACGCTGTTGCTCTGACCCGGGTTTGCTGAGACTCCGAGCAGACCAGTGTTCACCGTCGTGTCGGAGGAACTCTTGCCGTACGTGCATCCTGAAACGACGTCCCCTGCGAACTGCACCGTCAGCGTCTGCTGATTGGACGTGCTCTTCCCTCCTCCAGCGAATAAGCCCACGATGGGAACATAGGTGATGGCCGATGCGTGGCTCCGGATATCAGCGTACTGATACAGCCAAGTTTCCTTGCCCCCTCCCGTGGAGTTGCGCGTCGGCGGCTGACCGAACATTTGAATGACCTCTGCTCTCGTCGTCTTGCCGGTTCGGACGTTCTTGACCGAGCTGTCGTCGAATTTCTGTCCTGTCTTAAAGCCGAAGCAGCCCGACAGGCTGACGACGAGAACCGCACAGCACCATGGCGTCCATCTCATAGAAACCTCCCTGTGTTTCGCCCCCTCCGGTCGCCTGGGAGCGCCGGAGGAGGCAAATCCGCGCTCCCGATGCCTGGTCCCGCTATCTCCCTCGCATGGAAGGAAGCGTCAAATCCCAGTCAAAGCGGTACATGATGCCGCTTGCGAAATGCCAGAGAATCGGACTTGGCTCCACAAGCCCTCCCGCCTTCACGGTCTGTTTTTCGTGAAAGATCGAATAGCCGCCCTCTATATATTCGCTAAACGTGTTCTCATCGCCGAAAAGTGAGAACCGGTACCCTCCTAAGATAAACCCGCTCGTTCCCTTGGGCGCGATACCGGAGTAGTACTCGGCATTCGCGTCTTTGCTCACGTTGCGCAGGCCGAAGCCGGCATAGAAGCTGGAGGGATCATCGGAGAAGAGGTACCCGCCCTTCACCTCCATGCCAAACGGTCCGCCGATACCGCCGAGAGAGGCCTGGGCATAGACACGGTCGGTGAAACCGTACACTGCGGTGGGTCCGGGTCCTAAGTTCACGAGGTCGAGGTTGAGGCCAAGACTCAACCGTCCCGCGCGCCCCGCCGTTGCGGCATGAGCAGCGGCCGGCAGAAGCCCGCCCGCCATTGCCGCCAGCATAAATACGACGCCGCGCATCCAAGGAGCGGATTGCCTTTCTTTCATCATCGCGATACTCCTTCCTATTGACTGCCCCTATGCGTCCCGCCCGCAGACTCGCCGCGGGACGCCGTAGTTTAAACCGTATCTGTTTATATGTCAAGTTATAAACTTGCTATATATGCCGTTCCATAGAGCATGGCGGTTGCCTACAATGAACGCCAGTGGAAAGCCCCCGCCTCAGCATACACGCGCTCATCGGCCGCAGAATCCGGGAGGAACGCAAGGCCCGGCGCTTGACCCAGGGGCAACTGGCCTCGGCCGCCGCCATCGACACCAGCCACCTGAGCCGCATCGAGAACAACCGGACTCAGATCGGCCTCAACGCCCTTCAGCGCATCGCCGACGCGCTCAGCCTTCCCATCGCCGAACTTTTTAAAGGAATACCGTCGCGCAAGCCTGTGGAGCACGGGCTCGACCGCGCGGTCAGCGCCGTCCTGCGGGACGCCCCGCCCCGCAAGCGCGGGATGATGCTGCGCGTCCTCAAGAGCCTCGTCAGGGGCGACTGAACGCAGCGCGAACCCGGACGGGGACGGTTCCCGAGCCGGCGAGCATCGTCGTACCGACATGAAATCACCAATGAGTAGAATAAGATAGGCCCGATATTGCTCATGGCTCAAAACAGCCTCTGCGCCGTTATCTGAGGACACGCAGGCGCGCCGCACGGAGCTGCGATATCTGCGCGACACCTATATCCCGGCACACCCCATCTTCAGCCGTTGACTAACCTACACGACTCGTGTAGTATTTACACATGATCCATAGGGCCGTGGAAGACCGCTTGGCGCGGCTTCTCGACCGGTTTCCCTGCCTCCTTCTTTTCGGCGCGCGGCAGACGGGCAAATCCACTCTAGTCTCGAAGGGCCGGATCGCCGCGGGAAGAAAATACGTCACCTTCGACGATCCCGAAGTCATCGCCGCGGCGCGCAGCGACGCCGAAGCCTTCCTGGGCCAAGCGCCGCGCTTGACCGTCGACGAGGTCCAGCGCTACTCGGACCTGTTCCTGCGCGTCAAAAAGTCCATCGACCGGGAACGGGAATTGGGGCGATTTCTCCTCACGGGCTCGTCGGCGGCGGAGATCGTCGCGGCCGGCAAGGCGTCGGCATTGGCCGGGAGGAGCGCCGTCCTCGAGCTCGGACCGCTCACCCTCGGGGAAATCGAGGGCCGCGAATCGATCGACTGGCCGGGTCTCCTGCGCGCGCCGGACGCGACGGCGGCGCTGCGCGCGCTTCCGGCGCCCAAGACGAGCCGCGCGAACCTCAAGAGACGGATCATGCGGGGCGGACTTCCGCCCGCTTGGGAAGCCCAAGACGACGAGGCGTGGCGGGAGTGGATGAAGGCTTATCGCGCTCTCTACCTCGAAAAGGACGTCCAGCCCGTCCGCCGTCTCGGCGCGCCCGATGATTTCTTGCGCTTCATGACGCAGCTGGCCTATCGAAGCGGCGGGCTTCTGTCTCTCTCCGACGCGGCTCGCGACGCCGGCGCGCCCCTGTCCTCGTCGCTGAACTACCTC
>Ga0315268_10009010_pt1 | contig 10383 bp, 7 predicted proteins | sample C1_top_MG_FD_204535 | JGI IMG/M metagenome (GOLD analysis project Ga0315268, IMG submission 204535) | Sediment microbial communities from Yellowstone Lake, YNP, Wyoming, USA - C1_top | ecosystem: Environmental > Aquatic > Freshwater > Lake > Sediment | place: USA: Wyoming | collected 2017-08-01 | reverse complement strand
CTACATGCCGGTCGCCGCCGCGACCGTCTGCGGTCTCGGAATTTTATTCGGAGCGATGGGCAAGTCCGCCCAGTTCCCGCTGTTCATCTGGCTGCCCGACGCCATGGAAGGCCCCACGCCCGGCTCCGCGCTGATCCACGCCGCGACCATGGTGGCCGCGGGCATCCTCGTGGTCGCCAAGCTCTACGTCGTCTTCCTGGCGGCGCCCCTGGCGATGGAAGCCGCGGCCTGGATCGGCCTGGCGACCGCGTTCCTGGCGGCCGCGATGGCCCTGGTCAGCTACGACATCAAGCGCGTGCTCGCCTTCTCGACGGTCTCCCAGCTCGGCTTCATGATGTGCGCGCTGGGCTGCGGCGGCTACACGGCGGGGCTGTTCCACCTGACCACGCACGCCTTCTTCAAGGCGCTCTTGTTCCTCGGCGCGGGCTCCGTCATCCACGCGGTGCACACCAACGACATGCGCCAGATGGGCGGCCTCTCGAAGAAGATGCCGATCACCTTCCTGACCATGCTGGCGGCGGTGCTGGCGATCGCGGGCTTCCCGTACCTGTCCGGCTACTTCTCCAAGGACATGATCCTGGCCGCGGTGTGGAACCACAACCACACGATGTTCTGGGTGCTGCTGTCCTCGGCCCTGATGACCGCGTTCTACATGACGCGCCTGTTCATGCTCACCTTCCTGGGCGACGACCGCGACCACCACAAGTTCGCCCACGCCCACGAGTCGCCCGCGCTGATCACCGTGCCCCTGGTCCTTCTCGCCGTGCTGTCCGTCTTCGCCGGCGGCGCGCTGGCGCACAACGGCTTCATCTCCAGGGCCCTTCCGACGCCGACGATCGCCGTGATGCCCGGCGCCGCCGCCGCAGTCTCGCCTGCGACAACGGCCGGTCCCAAGGCGGACAAAGGATCCATCGTCGAGGGAGCGCCGGTACGTCAGTATGCCGATGGGAGGCTTGAGCCTATCGCGGCGGCCGAACTCGCCAAGGAAGCGAAGGAGCCCGCCGGCGAGGAAGCCGAGATGCCGACGTGGCTGGCGGCGACCGTCATCGTCCTCGTCCTGGCCGCGATGGCTCTGGCCTTCTTCCTGTACCGCGGCCCGAACTTCGCCGCCGCCGAGGCGATCCGCTCCGCGTTCGGACCCCTGGTGACCGTGCTCGACCGGCGCTGGTACCTCGATGACGCGTTCCTGGCGCTGGTCGCGCTGTGCGACCAGATCGCTCTGCTCGCGTTCTGGATCGACCAGAACGTCGTGGACCGGATCTTCGTGGACGGCTGGGGCCTGCTGATGAGGATCTTCGCCGAGATCAGCAACTTCCTCGACATCTCGCTGGTGGACGCCACGGTGGACGGCGTCGGGGCCTTGAGCAACGACCTGGGCGGAGGACTTCGCTCCCTCGTGGTCGACGGCCAAGTGCAGGAGTACATGATGTACGCGGCGATCGCCTTCAGCCTCGCCGCGACCTTGATTCTGACGCGCTGACACTCTTAACGGGAGAAATGAAATGCTGAGCCTGATCACCTGGTCGCCCCTCATCGGAGCGCTGATCGTCCTGATGCTGCCGAAGGAGAACAAGCGCGCCATCCAGATCGTGAGCTTCGTCGCCGCCGGAATCTCCCTGGCGGCCTCGCTGTGGCTGATCCCGCAGTTCGACCGTTCCGCGACGGCCATGCAGTTCGTCGAGAAGTGGTCCTGGATCCCCTCGCTGAACGTGTCCTACTACCTGGGCGTGGACGGCCTCTCCTTCCCGCTGGTCCTGCTGACGACCTTCATGACCTTCATCTCCCTGATCGGCTCGCTGGGCATCGAGAAGCGCGTCAAGGAGTACTTCTTCTGGTTCATGGCGCTCGAGGTCGGCATGCTGGGCGTGTTCATGGCGCTGGACCTCGTCCTTTTCTACGTCTTCTGGGAGCTGACCTTGGTCCCCATGTACTTCCTGATCGGCGTCTGGGGCGGCCCGAAGAAGGAGTTCGCCGCGATCAAGTTCTTCCTGTACACGCTGACCGGCTCGGTGTTCATGCTGCTGAGCATCCTGGCGCTCTACTTCCGCTCGGTCCCGCACACGTTCGACATGATCGAACTGATGAAGATCGCGCAGACGTCGACCGTGTTCGACCCGCGCTTCCAGATCCTGGTCTTCCTCGGCCTGTACTTCGGCATGGCGATCAAGATCCCGGCCTTCCCGTTCCACACCTGGCTGCCGCTGGCCCACGTCGAGGCGCCGACGCCGGTCTCGGTCATCCTGGCCGCGGTGATGCTGAAGATGGGAGTGTACGGCATCCTGCGCATCTCCTTCGGCATCACGCCGCTGGGCTTCCACTGGTTCCTGCCGGCGCTGGTCGTCATCGCGGTGATCAACATCGTCTACGGCGCGCTGTGCGCGCTGGCGCAGACGGACATGAAGAAGATGGTCGCCTACTCGTCGATCAACCACATGGGCTACTGCCTGCTGGGCATCGCGGGCATGACGGCCGCCGGCTTCTCGGGCGCGGTGCTCCAGATGATCAACCACGGCATCATCGCGGGCGCGTTGTTCCTTCTCGTCGGCGTGATCTACGACCGCGCCCACACGCGCGACCTCTCCGCCTTCGGCGGCCTGGCCGTCAAGCTCCCGGTCTACGCGGGCATCATGTCTTTGGCCTGCTTCGCCTCGCTGGGCCTGCCGGGCCTGTCCGGCTTCGTCAGCGAGTTCCTGTGCTTCCTGGGCGCGTTCCAGAACTGGAAGTGGGCGACCACGATCTCGGTCCTCGGCATCATCGCCACGGCCGCGTTCTTCCTGCGCATGATGCAGAAGGTCTTCCTCGGCCCCGTCAACGAGAAGTGGGCGGACCTTCCGGACATGAGCCCGCGCGAGCTGGCGTCGCTGCTGCCGCTGGTCGCCGTGATGATCTGGTTCGGCATCGACCCGAAGTGGCCGCTCGACTTGATGAACGCGACCGTCGCTCACCTGCTGGGGAAATAAGATGCAGAACCTCGGCCTCCTGACCCCGGAACTCGTCCTCGCGGGCCTGGCGCTCGCGGTGATGTTCCTGGACATGGTCCTGCCGCGCTCGAAGTCGCGCTGGCTGTATCATTTCGCGTGGCTCTCGTCGGCCGGCGTCCTGGCGCTGGTCGTCGCCTCTTTGGGCGCCCCGGCCGCGCACGGGACGGGAACGCTGTGGACGGCGGACGCCTTCGGGCAGTTCTTCAAGATGACGGTCCTGCTCACGGCGACGTTGTGCCTGCTGCTGGGCCTGGACTACAAGGCCCTGCCGGAGCGCCACGCGGGCACCTTCGCGGCGCTGATGCTGCTGTCCACGACGGGCATGATGTTCCTGATCTCCGCCACGGACCTCCTGCTGGTGTTCGTCGCGCTGGAGCTCGTGTCGATCTCGTCCTTCGTGCTGGCCGGCTTCGAGCGCGGCAACCCGAAGTCGAACGAAGGCGCGATGAAGTACTTCCTGTTCGGCGCGTTCTCCTCGGCCATCCTCGTCTACGGCATTTCCATGTACTACGGCGCGACCGGGACCACGCGGCTGATCCCCGGCGCCGCGCAGAGCCCGATGATGATCCTGGCGCTGGTGCTGATCCTGCTCGGCTTCGCGTTCAAGGCGTCCATCGCCCCCATGCACTTCTGGGTGCCCGACGCCTACGAGGGCGCGCCCACGCCGGTGACGACGTTCTTCTCGATCGCGCCCAAGCTGGCGACCTTCTGCGCTCTGATGCGCCTGTTCGGCACGGTGTTCCCCGCGGCGCAGTACGACCTGACGGCCCTGTTCGGCCTGCTCGCGGTGCTGACCATGACCATCGGCAACTTCACCGCGTTCTTCCAGGACGACGTCAAGCGCCTGCTCGCCTACTCGTCCATCGCCCAGGCCGGCTACCTGCTGATCGGCGTGGCCGTGGGCACGGCCCGCGGCACCGAGGGCGTGATGATGTACTCCTTCATCTACGTCGCCATGAACATCGGCGCGTTCGCGGTCGCGCAGGCCGTCGGCCAGGCGGCGGGCAGCTACTCGCTGGACGCCTTCGACGGGCTGGCGCGGCGCTCGCTGGGCCTGGCGCTGGCGATGACCTTCTGCCTGCTGTCCTTGGCCGGCATCCCGCCGCTGGCGGGCTTCATGGGCAAGCTCTACATCTTCTCGTCGGCCGTGGAGTCCGGCCGCTGGTGGCTGGCCGCGTTCGGCTTGCTCAACTCGGTGGCGTCCGCCTACTTCTACTTCCGCATCGCCCACCGGATGTTCTTCCGCGCGCCGTCCGAGGACGCGGCGCCGCTCGCCGTCGGCCCCTACGTGTACGGGGGAATCGCGGTCGCGGTGGTCGGCGTGCTGCTCTTCGGCGTGCACCCGGAGCCGCTGATCGCGGGCGTGCGCGCCTCGGCGCCGCTGCTCCCGTAGCCGCTGGACGCGTCGACGGCAAAAGTGCTATTAATTACAGCGTGACGCGCTTGCTCTCCGCCGCCGGCTTCGCTCTTCTTCTCTGCGCCTCCGCGCCGGCCGCCGACATGGGCCCGGCGTCGCAGACGCTCGACGCGATGCGCGGCGAAGCGGTCTCGAACCCCGACCACTTCTTCGACGGGATGGACGCGCGCGTGACGTCGCCGCTGCCGGTCTACTACGCGCCGCTGCCCGCCGTCCCCGAGACCTTGCCCGACGACACGATCTTCGACTCGCGCCGCATCGCGCCCGGCCTGACGCTTCACCAGCCGATCTCCGCCGCGCGAAGCTCCACCGCCTCCTCGGGCTCGATGGGCACCGTCCTGATGTTCGCCTTGGGCGCGGCGCTGGTCGCCGCCGCCGTCCTGCTGCTCCTCTTCCTTTAAATACGGGAAGACCGGTCAGCGGTTCCAGTTCAGCTTGCGCCCTTCGGCCGGCTTCTGGGACACCGTCTTGATCCGCCGCACCGCGGCCGTCGCCGCGGCCAAGGCCGCCAGCCCGCCCCAGCGCCACGCGCCGCCCGCCGACCACCACGCGCGGAAAATGCGGGGGGACTCGGCCGTCAGCACGTCGGTCCAGCCGCGGCCCTCGGGCACCGACCAGGTGAGCGCGGCGAGCGCGAGCAGGATCCCGCCCAGCGGGGCCAGGCCGCGCGACCATAGGACCTCCTCCGCGTCCGTGCCCCAGAGGCCCAGGTACACGGCCCCGCCCGAGCACAGCGCGCCCAGCGAGACGACGATCAACGTCTCGAGCGGGGGCACGGGCCCGGGCAGGCCGACGTAGCGCGCCAGGCAGGCCAGCGCGCCCGCCCACAGCGCGACGCCGGCGGGCTTGCGCCAGAGCGCGCGCCGGTCGCCGAAGGTCAGCAGGAGGGGGAACGCCGACAGGAACGCGGCACCCGCGACCCAGTCCTCGGCGACGGCCGACCGCCACGGCCAGCCGACCGCGACCAGCCCCAGAAGCCCGAACATCAGCAAAAAAGTGCGGCGCGAGCCCAACGTCTGCTCGGGCTCGGGAGGCAGCGGCGCGGGATTGGGCGACTGGGGGCCGAAGGTCATGGCCGCGGCGGGAGCGGCCGCCGGAGCCCGCCCTCCGTCCGCGTCCGGCACGGGCGCCGTCGCCATCGCGGCCATGCCGGCGACCTCCGGCGGGGGCGCGGGCAGGATGCGGAAGGGGGAGCCGGACGAATCCGTGTCGAGCAGCATGCCGACGGCGGCCATCTCGCGCAGCACGGCGTCGGCGGTCTGCGGCCGCTCCGCCGGGTCCTTGGCCAGCAGGCGGCGGATGAGGGACGCGGTCTTCTCGGTCACCTCCGGGCGCAGCAGGCGCACGTCCGGAGCCAGCTCCTCGCGGTGGCGAACGAGCGCGTCCATCGGCGAGCCGGGAAACAGCATCTGCCCGGTCAAGACGAAGTACCAAGTGGAGCCGACCGCGTACAGGTCGGACCGGGGGTCCGGCGGCGCGCCGAGGGCCTGCTCCGGGGACATGAAGTGGAAGGAGCCGGTCACCGACTCGCCCGCGGCGCGGGAGGAGCCGGCCTGCCGCGCGATGCCGAAATCGGCGAGCTTCACGGCCCCGCGGCCGTCCACCAGGATGTTCGGCGGCTTGACGTCGCAGTGGACCAGGCCCGCGGCGTGGGCGGCGCGCAGGGCGGTCACGGTCTCGCGCATGATCGCCAGGGCCTCGGCCGGGGTCAGCGGGCCCGTCCGGCGCACGCGCGCGTCCAGGCCCTCGCCGTCGACCCACTGCATGACGATGTAGGGCAGGCCCCGGTCCTCGCCCACCTCGTAGACGGCGACGATGCGCGGATCGTCCAGCTTGGCCGCGGCCCGCGCCTCGGCCAGCACCGCGTCGCGCAGGGCGGCGGACGCCGACTGGTCCACCAGCTTGAGGGCGACCGTCCGGTCGAGCGCGACGTGGCGCGCCCGGTACACGCGCCCCATGCCGCCGCGCCCGACGAGAGCCTCGATCCGGCAGGGGCCCAACGTCTGTCCGACCAGGGAATCCGTCTCGGTGTCCATCGCGTCGAAGGATAGCAGGGGCGCGAAACGCGCGCAAGGGGAATTGCTATAATTCGCACGATGTCCTGGCGAACCCCGGCCTGGGCGTACGGCGCGCTGCTGACGGCATTCGCCGTCGCGCTGAGCCTCGGCTCCGCGTGGAACCGGAAGCTCGTCCTCACGCCCGTCCACGGTCAGATCCTGGCCGGCCAGCCCTCCGGAGACGACGACGCCGGCGACGCCGCTCCCGCCTCCGAGGACGGCCCAAGGGTCTACCAGCGCATCAAGAAGACCGCGCAGGCGCGCGCGGCGGAATACGGCTTCGTCAACTTCAACCAGGAGCGCCTGAACATCTCCTACCGCATCTCCGAAGCCGACTTCAAGCGCTACAACGCGGCCTACGGCTACCGCCCGGAGGACATCGAGGCGCTCAAGGAGTGGCGCGACAACGCGACCCGGAGCTCCTACCGCCTCGCCGTCGCCGAGCACAAGAGCCAAGCGCAGGTGGACGCGGCCGCGGCCGCGATCCAGAAGGAGTACGAGCGCAAGGAGCACGCGTACCTGACGGACCGGGGCTTCGTGCTCGAGAAGGGCGGCGTCACGCGCATCGACATGCCCGGCGTGGTGCGCCGCAACGGGCCGCAGATCAAGCCGCTCGCGCAGGTCTTCGAGCGCGTCGCCGACGCGCACGGCTACCGCTCCATGGACATCATCGGCGCGGTGCTCTCCTTCGCGCAGACCGCGGTCAAGTACCGCCAGCCCGACGACGTCTACAAGGGCAAGCACACCGGCGGCATCCTGCCGCCGATCACGACCGTCGTGCTGGGCTGGGGGGACTGCGACACGAAGACCGCGATGGTCTCCTCGATCCTCTCGAATTGGGCGCAGATGCGGATGGTCGGCATCTCGGTGCCCGGGCACTACCTGATGGCCGTGCTTCAGATTCCCGACAAGGGAGACATGTTCGTCGAATACAAGGGACTGCAGTACATCCTGCTCGAGCCGGCCGGCCCCGCGTGGCTGCCGCCCGGCAAGGTGGCCGACGAAACCGTCGCCCAGCTCAACGGCAGCGACGGCTACAAGATCTACCCGTTCTTCTAGGAGAGACAATGTTCACGATCCGAATCCTCGTCAGCCTGTTCGAATTCAGCCTCATGGTCGTCATGTCGGCGTTCGTCATCGCGCTGACCTACCGCATCTTCGTCAAGGCCAACCCCGACTTCCACATGGGCGAGGAGATCAAGAAAGGCAACGTCTCCGTCGGCATCCTGATGGCCGCCATCCTGATCAGCGCCTCGTACATCCTGATGGCCGGGACCGAGTCGTCGATCTCGATGTTCCGCATGCACATGCTGGCGCCCTCCGAGGAGAACGAAAGCATGCTGCGCATCCTCGGCCTGATCGTCGCGCACCTGTCGATCTCGATGCTGCTCGCGGTGATCTCGATCTCGGTGACCTTGCGCATGTTCGGGCGCCTGGAGCGGGAGCTGCGCGCGGGCAAGGAGCTGCAGAAGGGCAACGTCGCCGTCGGCGTCCTGCTGTCGGCGGTGGTGGTGATCTCCTCCATGTACGTGCGCGAGGGGGTCAGCGCGCTGTCGAAGGCGCTCACGCCGCAGCCGTCCATCGGCCATATCCAGATCGGAAAATAGGTTACAATCATTACCAATATGGCTTCCCCGACGACGAAATCGATCTGGCGGGACAATTTCGCGGAGCTGAAAGGCCCGCTCGTGCGCGAGGAGGCCCGCGCCGAGGCCTCGCGCTGCCTGTACTGCTACGACGCGCCGTGCGTGAAGGTCTGTCCCACGCACATCGACATCCCGCGCTTCATCCGCCAGATCGCCGCGGCCGATCCTCTCGGCTCCGGCGAAACCATCCTGGAGGCCAACGCGCTGGGCCATTCCTGCGCCCGCGTCTGCCCCGTCGAGGTGCTGTGCGAGGGCGACTGCGTGTACCACGACTGGCACGAGAAGCCCATCCAGATCGCGCGCCTGCAGCGCTACGCGACCGACGCGGTGCACGCGGCGGACGAGCTCCCGTTCGAGCCGGGCGAGGACAATGGGAAAAAAATCGCGATCGTCGGCGCGGGGCCGTCCGGCGTCGCGTGCGCGGTGTACCTGCGCCGCCTGGGCTACGCGGTCACGCTCTTCGAGAAGCGCAAGATCCCCGGCGGGCTGAACACGTTCGGCGTGGCCGAGTACAAGATGGACGCCCGGACCTCGCTGGAGGAGCTCCGCCTGCTGTTCCGGCTGGGCTGTTCGGTCGTGACGGGCCGGGAGATCGGCAAGGACTTGAAGGCCGAAAAAATAATGGCCGACTTCGACGCCGTCTTCCTGGGAGCGGGCTTGTCCAAGGCCCGCGGGCTGGGGATTCCCGGCGAGAATCTCTCCGGCGTCTACGACGCTCTCGCTTTCATCGAGCGCGTCAAGGCGCACGACAAGGCCCTGCCGAACTCCAGCGAGACCACGGTCGTCATCGGCGGCGGCAACACCGCCGTCGACGCCTGCACGCAGTCGGCGCGCACCGGCGCCGCCAAGGTGGTCATGGCCTACCGTCGCGGCCGCGAGGACATGTCCGCCTACGATTTCGAGATCGCGCTGGCCAAGGCCGACGGCACGGCGCTGATGCTCAACGCCGTGCCCAAGCGCGTCCTCGGCAAGAAGACGGTCTCGGGCGTGGAGTTCGTCCGCTCCAAGACGGTCAAGGGCAAGCTGGTCGAGGACCCGAAGAGCAAGTTCGTGGTCGACTGCGACCGGGTGATCGTGGCGGTCGGCCAGGAGAAGGACGGGGGGCTCCCAGAGATGTTCGGCGCGGCGCTGAACGCGAACGGGACCATCGCCGTGGACGCGAAGACCCTGGCGACCTCCAACAAGAGGGTCTTCGCGGGCGGCGACGCGGTCAACGGCGGCAAGGAAGTGGTCAACGCCGCCGCCGACGGCAAGCGCGCGGCCTGGGGCATCCACACGACCTTGTTCCCCGGCGCGACGCCCGACGAGGACTCCGCGTACTGGGTGTCCACGATCGACGGGCGCGTGGTGGCGCCGATCATTCCCCGCAAGGAGCACGCGTGAAACAGCGCCGAGCGAAGATCGATTTGTCCGCGAACTGCGCCGGGATCAAGTCTCCCAATCCCTTCTGGCTGGCCTCCGCGCCGCCGACGAACTCCGGGGCGCAGATCATGCGCGCGTTCGAGTACGGCTGGGGCGGGGCGGTCTGGAAGACGCTGGGCCAGGACCCGGCCGTCATCAACGTGACCTCGCGCTACGGGGCGATGGACTTCGGCGGGCAGAAGCTCGCCGGCTTCAACAACATCGAGCTGATCACGGACCGGCCGCTGGCGACGAACCTCAAGGAGATCTACGAGGTCAAGAAGCGCTTCCCTGGTCACGCGGTGATCGCCTCGCTGATGGTGCCGTGCGAGAAGGCGGCCTGGCACGAGATCACCAAAAAGGTCTGCGACGCGGGCTCCGACGGGATCGAGCTGAACTTCGGCTGCCCGCACGGGATGAGCGAGCGCGGGATGGGCGCGGCGGTCGGGCAGGTGCCCGAGTACGTGCAGATGGTGACCGAGTTCGTGAAGGAGAAGTCCACAGTCCCGGTGCTGGTCAAGCTGACGCCGAACGTGGCCGACGTGCGCTTCCCGGCGCGGGCCGCCAAGAAGGGGGGCGCCGACGGCGTGGCGCTCATCAACACGATCAACTCGATCATGGGCGTGGACGTGGAGACCATGATCCCGAAGTTCTCCGTGGGCGGCAAGATCTCCCACGGCGGCTACTGCGGGCCGGCGGTCAAGCCCATCGCGCTGAACATGCTGAGCCAGATCGCCACGGACCCGGAGACGCAGGGCCTGCCGATCTCCGGGATCGGCGGCATCTCGAACTGGTCGGACGCGGTCGAGTTCATGCTGCTGGGGGCGTCCTCCGTGCAGCTGTGCACGGCGGTCATGCACCACGGCTACCGGATCGTGGAG
>Ga0315268_10009009_pt1 | contig 10383 bp, 9 predicted proteins | sample C1_top_MG_FD_204535 | JGI IMG/M metagenome (GOLD analysis project Ga0315268, IMG submission 204535) | Sediment microbial communities from Yellowstone Lake, YNP, Wyoming, USA - C1_top | ecosystem: Environmental > Aquatic > Freshwater > Lake > Sediment | place: USA: Wyoming | collected 2017-08-01 | reverse complement strand
TTGACGGTTGTATGAGCACAAATGATTCTGCGCTTATATTAGCGAACGGTGCGAGTAAAAACAGGATTATTGATAAAGGGAATCTGTCCCGTTTATTTCAAGAGGCGCTGAATACGGTCTGCCTTGAGTTGGCCAAAATGATTGTCCGTGACGCAGAAGGAGCGACTAAATTTATTGAAATCAAAGTAAAACAGGCAAAAAATTTCGATGAGGCAAAAAAAGCAGCCCTGGCTATTGCCAATTCCAATCTGTTTAAGGCAGCTATCTACGGAGAGAACCCTAATTTTGGCAGGGTTGCTTCAAGTGTAGGCTCAAGCGGTATAGATGTGAAAGAAGAGAAGTTGAAAATAACCTTAAGCCGCTTGGATAAAAAAGAAGTTAAGGTGGAGGTTGGGCTTTCGAGAGGGAAAGCCGGATGCACGGTTTACACCTCTGACCTTACGCCGGAATATATAAAGATAAACGCAGCTTATAATTAAAGGCCGATTAACGAAGAGGAAAAAATGGAAAAGGCGATAAAAAAAGCGGAAGTCTTATTGGAGGCATTACCTTACATCCGGGAGTTTAAAAACAAAATAATTGTTATTAAATACGGCGGAAGCATTTTAGGCGAAGACAAAATCAGGAAGGGAGTTTTGGAAGATATCGTTTTTCTTAATTTTATGGGCATAAAACCCGTAATAGTGCACGGCGGAGGCCCCAATATCAGTGACCGCATGCGCGCATCGGGTAAGAAGACGGATTTCGTAGACGGGATGCGGGTGACTGATGAAGAAACCCTGGTAGTGGTTGAAGAGGAATTAACGAAATTAAACGATATTATCGTAAAAGAGATATCCGGATTAGGAACGCAGGCCGCAGGCTTAAACGGCAAGGATAAGAACATAATTCAAGTGGTGAAAAAAGAGTCTGAAATTGACTTGGGGTTGGTGGGAAATATCGTGGGAATAAATACCCGGCCGATACTTGATGAATTAGAACTCGATAAAATAGCGGTGGTTTTGCCTATGGGCGGGGGGCAGGATAAAAAAGTCTATAATGTCAATGCCGATGAGGCAGCATCTTCAGTTGCATCTGCGCTTAAGGCGGAAAAGCTGGTTCTGCTTACAAATGTGAAAGGGATTATGCGTGATTCCGATGACCCTAATTCATTTATTTCCACTTTGACCCGCAAAGCTGCCAAAGGGCTGATGCAGGATAAAGTGATACAACAGGGAATGATTCCCAAGATCCTGGCTTGTATCGATGCCCTGGATAAAGGTGTTAAAAAGACCCATATTATCGACGCCTGTATTCTCCATGCTTTGCTTCTTGAGATATTTACGGATAAAGGTATCGGGACGGAAATAGTATTATGAAAATAGAAGAAGTTTTTAACAGTTATAACGATTACGTAATTCCCAGCTATACAAAGGTGCCTTTGATTTTTGTTAAAGGAAAGGGCAGTTACCTCTGGGATATCCAGGGCAGGAAATATCTGGATTTCTTCCCCGGCTGGGGAGTCGGTAACTTAGGTCATTGTCACCCTAAAGTGATGAATGCCGTAAGAGAGCAGATTTCCAAACTTATTTTTATACCAAATAACTATTATAATCTGCCTCAGGCAAAGTTAGCAAAAGAATTGAATTTCTGGGCAGGGCGTCCTTTTAAGGCATTTTTTTGTAATTCCGGGACAGAGGCAAATGAAGCCGCGATTAAACTGAGCCGTAAGTGGGGCGGCGGCCGTTATGAGATTATCTCATTTGAGGATTCCTTCCACGGAAGGACATTAGCTTCATTGGCAGCGACCGGGCAGTCAAAATATCGGCAGGGTTTTTCTCCGTTGCCCGAAGGATTTAAGGTAGTTAAATTTAACGATATCGCTGCGGTAAAAAATGCAATCGCCGATAAGACTGCGGGAGTAATGCTGGAATTAATCCAGGGAGAAGGCGGCATAAATTTAGCGGATAAAGGTTTCGTTCTTGCGCTGCGTAAACTCTGTGATGAGCGGAAGCTCCTTTTGATTATTGACGAGGTGCAGACCGGTATCGGCCGCACGGCTAAGATGTTTGCCTGGCAGAATTACGGAATAATACCGGATATTTTTACTCTGGCAAAGGCATTGGGCGGGGGTTTGCCGATAGGAGCTATGCTGGCTAAAAAAGAAATTGCCGATAACCTTTCCGCCGGCACACATGCTTCTACTTTCGGAGGAGGGCCGGTCATAGCTAAAGCGGCGCTGGCAGTTTTGTCGGCAATTCAAAAAGAAAAACTTATAACCAATGCAGGGAATATGGGTGATTATCTGTTCGGGAAATTAAAAAATTTGCAGTCAAAATTCCCTTTAATAAAAGATGTGCGCGGGATGGGATTGATGTGTGGTGTCGAATTATCCTGCGAAGGCAAATCCGTGGTAGAGGAATGCATTAAAATGGGGCTTTTGATTAACTGCACGCATGAATCTGTTTTAAGGATTATGCCGGCATTGAATACTACCGGGAAAGAAATCGATAAGGCCGTAAATATCCTGGAAACAGTAATAAAGGATTTGAAAAAATGAAAAAAGACCTGATTTCTATCAAAACATTAAGTTTAAGGGAAATCAAAGAAATTTTCAGCCTTACCGGTGTAATAAAGAAAAACCCCGGAAAGTTCAGCCGTGTTCTTCAGGGGAAGACTTTGGCCTTGATTTTCGAGAAACCTTCAAACCGGACATACGTATCTTTCCAGGTGGGGATGTATGAGCTTGGCGGAAACTCCGTATATTTAGGGCCGGAGCATATAAAGTTGGGAATACGCGAGACCATCCACGATGTAGCCGGGACTTTAAGCCGTTATGTGGACGGGATTGTCTTGCGCACATTCGGACATCAAAATATCCTGGATATGGCAGAATACGCAAGTGTTCCCGTAATCAACGGATTATCCGATTTATCTCATCCCTGTCAGGCGCTGGCTGATATATTTACCATAAAAGAGAAATTTAACAGCTTTAAAAATATTACCTTAGCCTATGTGGGGGACGGTAATAATGTCTGCCACTCTTTGCTTTGGGCTTGCGCAAAGCTGGGGATTAATATGAATGTCGCCACTCCCCGGGGGTATGAACCTAACGCCGGTGTGGTAAAAACAGCCGGATCCCAGGCTAAAGATTCAGGCGCTAAGATAAATTTGTTTTACCGGCCCCAGGAAGCGGTCAACTCTGCCGATGTAATTTATACCGATGTCTGGGCATCTATGGGCCAGGAAAAAGAGGCGGAAAAGAGAAAACGCGATTTTAAGGATTTCCAGGTAAATAAAAAACTTGCTTCCCTGGCCCAAAAGGGCTGCCTGATAATGCATTGCCTGCCTGCCCATCGGGGCGAAGAAATAACCGATGATGTTATTGACGGTAAAAATTCCATAATCTTTGACCAGGCAGAAAACAGGCTGCATGTTCAGAAAGCGATACTGGTAAAATTATTGAGCTAAACCGGTTCCAATGCGGGTTTGGAAACGGTAACGAGCTAAACGAACCTAACGACTTGGAGTAAATATATGAAGAAAATAGTACTTGCTTACTCTGGTGGATTAGATACCTCCTGTGCGATACGCTGGTTAAAAGACAATGGCTTTCAGGTAATTTGTTTTATCGCGGATTTAGGGCAGGGTGAGGATTTTCAAAAGATAGAAGAAAGGGGTTTAGCTGCGGGCGCCTCTTTAGTTTATGTCAAGGATCTTCAGGATGAGTTTATCCGTGATTTTATCGTTCCGTCATTAAAGGCCAACGCCGTATATGAGGGGAAATATCTTCTTGCCACTGCCCTGGGCAGGCCGTTGATTGCCAAATATCTGGTGGAAGTTGCGCATAAGGAAAAAGCCGAATACATTGCCCACGGCTGCACGGGCAAGGGTAATGACCAGGTCCGCCTGGAAGTGACTGCGGCAATCCTCGATGCGAAATTAAAAATCATTGCTCCGTTAAGAGAATGGGAATTTAAGTCGCGGGAAGAAGAGATAGAATATGCCCGGATGTATAATATCCCCGTTGATGTGACTATAAAAAAACCTTACAGTATCGACCGTAATATCTGGGGTGTGAGCATCGAGGCGGGCATATTGGAGAATCTGGAACAGGAGCCGCCGGAAGACGCCTATCTTATTACCAAAAGCCCGACTAATATATCTACTTATCCTAAATACGTGGAGATTTATTTTGAGAAGGGCATACCGAAAAAGATAGACGGTAAAAGTTATAAATTAAAAACCATGATTGGGATGTTAAACGGTCTCGGCGGTTCTTTTGGTATCGGCAGGGCTGATTTGGTTGAGAACAGGCTGGTAGGGATTAAATCGCGGGAGATTTATGAAGCCCCTGCTGCAACCATGCTGCACACCGCACATAAGGAGTTGGAAAGCCTCGTGCTGGACAGGGAAACGGCGCACTTCAAGGAAATCATCTCGCTTAAATATTCGGAACTCATTTATTACGGCTTGTGGTATTCTAAGCTCAAAGAGGCCTTGGACGGTTTTATCAATCCCACGCAGAATTACGTTACCGGTTCGATAAAACTAAAATTATTTAAAGGCCAGTGCGCGGCCGTGGCTAGGAAATCAGCGCATTCGCTCTACAAAAAAGAATTGGCAACTTACGGCAAAGAAGATAAATTTGACCCGAAGATAGCCGAGGGTTTTATCAAGATTTGGGGCATGCCTTATAAAAGATAGTCACAATGTCAGTGCGTAGGCCTCCCCGAAGGGGACAAAGTCACAAGTAAAAAGGTAAAGTTTAGATCCTTCGCGGCATCTGCCGCTTTAGGATCAAATTTTTCTTCTATATTGATGTTTGGAAAAATTTGAGGAGATACAATGGCGAAGAAATTATGGGGCGGGAGATTTAAAAAAGAAATCGATAAGGATTTCTTTGAATTCCAGAAGTCTATCCACTACGACTATAAGCTGGCTACCTATGATATCTTTCATTCTATGATTCATATCAGCGCGCTGGTTTATACCAAGGTCTTGACTGTCGAAGAGGCTAATAAGCTTGAGCTTGAGCTTTTAGCGATTTTAAAGCAAATAAAAGAAGGCAAGTTCAAATATAATCCTGCTTCCGAGGATATCCACACCGAGATACAGAACCGGTTAGAGGCTAAGTTTAAAAACACGGCTCTGAAATTGCACAGTTTCCGTTCGCGCAACGACCAGGTGGTTTTTGATGAGAAGTATTATTGTGTGCATCAGGGGCTGGAAATCGGCAAGCTAATCTCGCAGGTGTTCGTATCTTTGGGTGCGCTTTCCGCTGAATTCAAAGATAATTTTTTTATCGGATATACCCATACCCGCAGGGCGCAGGTAATAAAGTTTTCCAATTATATCTTAAGCTTTAACCGGATGCTGGAAAGAGATTTGAACCGGCTTGAAAATTTCTGTAAAAATATCGAGATTTTTATCGGTTCAGGCGCATTAGCAGGAAGTTTTATCAAAGGCGAACATTATGATAAGGCGATAAAAGAATTTATCAGGAAATTCTCGGGAGATTTTCCCTGTAAGATTTCTTTGACGAAGAACTCTCTGGATAATGTGAGTAACCGGGATTTTATTATTGAATTCTTAAGTATCCTTTGTATCCTGCAAATGCATCTTTCCCGGATGGCCGAGGATTTTATACTTTTTTCGTCCAGGGAATTTAATTATCTGGATTTACCGGAAGAGTTTTGCACCGGCTCAAGCTATATGCCCCACAAAAAAAATCCGGATTTCCTGGAATTGGTACGCGGCTATACCGGGAAAATCTACGGTAATCTTTTTTCGATACTTACTACCATGAAGGGGCTGCCTTTGACTTACAACCGGGATATGCAGCTGGATAAAGAGCCGTTATTTTCTTCGATTGAAATTATTAAAAAAGAACTGGGGATTCTAGCTGATTTTATACCGGGAATAAAACTTAATGAAGACGTGATTGAGAAAGTCCTGGAAGACGAAAGTTTGTATGCTACGGAACTGGCGGAATACTTGGTAGGCAAAGGTGTCCCTTTCAGGAAAGCGCATGAGATTATCGGCAGATTAGTTCGCTTCGCCGAAGACAAAAACCTTAAACTTAAAGATATGGTTGATGATATATTGAAGGATTTTTCTCCGCATTTGAGTAAGAAAGAAATAAGCAAAATTTTCAGCCCTGCTTTCGCGGTAAAGACTAAAAGGTCGCTTGATTTATGATGAGTTATAAAAACGTATTTCATCTGCTCTCAGATATATCTAAGAAAACAGGTATATCACTGGTATTAATCGGCGGATTTGCGGTCAATCATTATAATTATACACGGCAAACCATTGATGTTGATTCCCTTATTAAAAAGGAAGATTTTCAGAAGATATTAGAGCTATTAGAGGCATCGGGTTATAAAGTAGATTATAGCCAGGAAGCCTTTGTTCGGCTTATATCTGACAAGAGGCCGCTTCTCTTGGACATTGACTTTATGTTCGTTGACGAAGAGACTCTCGCTAAGATAATCAAGGATAGCCAGAAAACAAGTATTGCCGGTTATGAATTCATCGTTCCTTCATTGGAACATCTGATTGCGCTTAAACTTCATGCTGTTAAATACAATCCCAAGCTCAGGTTAGCCAAAGACATACCGGATATCATAAACTTGATAAACATAAATAAGATAGATGTAAAGAATGAGAAATTTAAAGAATTATGTTTGAAGTACGGAACACAAGACTTATATCAGAAGATTTTAGATAGCATTTAAAATTTATGGATAGACTTAATCTGCCTGTAATAAATGAGCCCATCCCGGAGCCAAAGCCGTTATCGATGGATGAATACCTGGAATTTATTAGTTTTAATTTGAAATATACGGTGGATATGAAAGCAAATAGGCATTGGAAAAAGATGCTTCTTGTAAATGTGCCTTTCTCAATGAAATAATATGCACGAATTTAAATATAAGAGAGATATACTTTTTGCTGAAGGTGTAAAGTTGCGGGATTTAGCCGAGAAATTCGCTACCCCCCTGTATGTGTACAGCTATAACACCCTCGTTAATCATTATCTCAAATTAAAAAATGCGTTCCGGGAGGTAAGGCCGCTTATCTGCTATTCCGTAAAAGCTAATTCTAACCTTACGATTCTTAAAGCTCTCCTGGATAAGGGAGCGGGATTGGATATCGTGTCCGGAGGCGAACTCTTCCGCGCTTTGCGGGCCGGATGCCCTCCCTCAAAAATCGTTTACGCCTCGGTGGGTAAAACCGATAACGAGATAGAAGAAGCGGTTAAGAAGGGGATACTGTTTTTTAATGTGGAATCCCTGCCGGAGTTGCGGAATATCAACCGTATTGCCGGCAGGATGCATAAGGTTGCCGATGTCGCCTTAAGGATTAATCCGGATATTGAGCCAAAGACACACAAATTTATTACTACGGGTAAATTAACCAATAAATTCGGCATAGATTTTAAGGCCGCGGCGGATATCCTGCATAAGGGCGGCAGCCTTTCTCATGTAAAAATAAAAGGGCTGCATATACATATCGGTTCACAGATTACTATAGGAGAGCCTTTCGTTGCGGCAATAAAGAAACTCGTAAATTTTATACAGGTTCTCAAGAGGAAGGGAATCGGTATAGAATATTTGAATATCGGCGGCGGATTGGGGATTATTTACCACAATGAAACACCCCAGACCGCGGATGAGTTTGCCAGTAAAATTTTACCCATACTGAAAAAAAGCGGTTTAAAAATTATTATGGAGCCGGGCAGGTTTATTATAGGTTCTGCCGGCATATTGGTAGTTAAGGTTTTGTATATAAAAAATACACCGCATAAGAAATTCATCATTGTCGACGGCGGGATGAACGATTTAATCCGCCCCGCTCTCTATGATGCGCATCACGAGATTTTGCATTTAGGCAATAGGCAGGCCGCACAACGCAATACGGAAAAAGTAGATGTCGTCGGCCCCATCTGCGAGAGCAGTGACTTTTTTGCTAAAGGCAGAGTAATGGCGCCGGTTAAAGAAGGAGATTATCTGGCAATCATGTGCACCGGTGCCTATGGTTTCAGTATGTCCGGAAATTATAATTCTCGGCGCAGGGCAGCTGAGGTTATGGTTCGGGGTAAAAAAGCTTATCTTATCAGGAAACGGGAGTCCTATGATGATTTGATAAGGAACGAGAATATAGTCAAACTATGAAAAAGAAGATTGAATTTATTAAAATGGTGGCTGCGGGAAATGACTTTGTGGTTATTAAAAATAGCTGTCAGCTGTCAGCTGTCAGCTGTCAGCTTTTGGCAAAAAATATATGTAATAGAAAATATGGAGTAGGTGCGGATGGGTTATTAGTCCTTGAGAAATCAAAGGCTGCCGATGTAAAGATGCGCATTTTTAATCCCGACGGTTCGGAAGCCGAAATGTGCGGCAATGGCGCAAGATGCGTCGCCCTGTGGGCGAAGTCAAAAGTCACAAGTCACAAGTCACAAGTAAAAATAGAAACCAAGGCCGGAATAATTGAATCGAAAGTTGAAGCTAATAACGTGAAAATAAAACTTACTGACCCCGGGAACATGAAATTAGATATACCTATTATGATAAATAATAGAAATATAAAAGTGAATTTTATCAATACCGGCGTTCCTCATACGGTAATATTTGTGCAGGGATTAGATGATTTCGATGTAGCCGGTTTGGGCAGGCAGATCCGGTATCACCAGCGGTTTGCGCCGGCAGGGACAAATGTTAACTTTGTGGAGGTATTGGGTGCGAGCCGGATAAAATTAAGGACTTATGAAAGGGGAGTGGAGGCTGAGACTCAAGCTTGCGGGACCGGCTCAACCGCGGCAGCATTGATTACCAGCCGGAAATTACCTTCATCAAATTTAAGAAAGATAAGCGTTCTTACTGAAAGCGGCGAAATATTAAAAGTATATTTCCAAAAAACTAAAAAAATATTTAAAGAGGTTTGGTTGGAAGGGAAAGTAAAAATCGTTTACGAAGGGTGCTGGCGCGACGAATAAGGAGCGCCGTATAGCACTCACCGCCTGAGACAGTGAGGCGGGCCGGTAAGGAGGTAGTATGTTTAGCGGTTCAATTGTAGCTATTGTTACGCCGTTCAAAAACGGCAAGGTAGATGAAAAGAAACTTAAAAGTTTAATTGAGTTTCAGATTAAGAATGGTACCGCGGGAATCGTTCCCTGCGGCACGACCGGAGAATCTGCGACGCTTTCTACCGCAGAACATGAGCGCGTAATTGAAATTACCATTGAGCGGGTAAATAAACGGATTCCCGTTATTGCCGGGACAGGTTCCAACTCTACTGAAGAGGCGATTAATTTAACCAAACACGCTGCGGCAAGCGGAGCGAGCGCATCTTTGCAGGTCTCTCCGTATTATAACCGTCCCACGCAAAAAGGCTTATATGAGCATTTCAGGGCCATTGCCGAATCCGTGGATATACCGGTTGTTCTCTACAATATTGCCTCCAGGACCGGTGTTAATATCGAGCCGGAAACCATAGCCAGGCTTGCTAAGGATTGTAAAAATATCGTGGGCGTTAAAGAAGCTTCGGCGAACTTAGAGCAGATGTCGCGGATAAAAGCATTATGCCCAAAAGAATTTGATTTAATTTCCGGCGATGATGCGCTTACCTTGCCGGTCTTGTCTATCGGCGGGAGCGGGATTATTTCCGTGGTGGCCAACATTGTCCCCAAGGATGTAGCAAACTTAGTGAAAGAATTCGAGAAAGGAAATATCCTAAAAGCTCAAGGCTTGCATTACAAATTACTTCCGTTGGTGAAAGCAATGTTTATTGAGACAAACCCTATACCGCTTAAGACTGCAATGGGAATCTTGGGTATGTGCGAACCGGATATGCGGCTGCCGCTTTGTGAAATGCTGCCCGAAAATGTGGAAAAGTTGAAAAAAGCGCTGAAAGAATATGGACTGTTGAAATAGCTATCAGCTTTCAGTCTTCAGCTTTCAGCTGACAGCTGACGACTGATAGCTGACGACTAAAAAGAGGTTACATATGATTAAGCTCGGAATAGCCGGCGTCTGCGGTAAAATGGGCAGGCGGATATTTGAATTAGCCAGATACGATAAGGATTTCGAAGTCACCCTGGCCTTGGAAAGAAAAGGGATTCCTGAGATAGGCAGGGAATTAGGCAAGCTCAAGATTTCTTCCAGCCCTGACGGATTGTTCCTGGTAGATGTGTTTGTAGATTTCACCACGCCCGAAGGTTCTGAGGTTAATCTGGATTACGCGGCAAGATATAAAAAAGCGCTTGTTTTAGGCACAACCGGTTTAAACGAGGCTCAATTGAAAAAGGTTGAGGATGTCTCTAAGGTTGTTCCTGTAGTATTTTCTCCCAATATGTCCATAGGGGTAAATGTCCTGTTTGCAATCTTGCCGGAATTGGCA
>Ga0315268_10009008_pt1 | contig 10384 bp, 14 predicted proteins | sample C1_top_MG_FD_204535 | JGI IMG/M metagenome (GOLD analysis project Ga0315268, IMG submission 204535) | Sediment microbial communities from Yellowstone Lake, YNP, Wyoming, USA - C1_top | ecosystem: Environmental > Aquatic > Freshwater > Lake > Sediment | place: USA: Wyoming | collected 2017-08-01 | reverse complement strand
CTTTTGTTAAATATGGTCATAGGTGTTACCGAAGGGTATGTCAAAGAGCTGGAGATCATCGGCGTTGGATTCAAAGCAGCAGTCACGGGAAATACTTTGAAGCTGGAGGTTGGTTACTCCCATCCCGTAAATTTCGTAGCGCCCGAAGGGATCAAAATCGAGGCTCCCAAAAATTCTCAAGTTATAATCCGCGGGATCGACAAAGAGACAGTAGGCCAAGTGGCAGCGGAAATCCGCTCGGTTTATCCCCCTGAGCCATATAAGGGAAAGGGCATCCGTTATTTGGGCGAATATGTGAGAAAGAAAGTCGGCAAAGCCCAGGCAACCACAAAGTAACCCTATATAACATTAGAGGAAAACATTAGTCATGAAAAACATAAAAGAAACATTAAGGTTAAGAAGACAGCGCCATGGCCGGGTAAGGATTTCCGGCACCGTTGATCAGCCGCGCCTGGCGATCCATCGCAGCATCAAAAACATGAACGCTCAAATAATTGACGATACGCAGAATAAAACACTGTTTTCTCTTTCCACCACTAACAAAGAGATAAAACAGAAATTCCCTAACGCGGGAAATCTTAAGGCCGCGGAATTCTTCGGCCAAACATTCGGCCGTATGGCGAAAGAAAAAGGGATTACCAAAGTGGTTTTTGACCGTTCCGGTTATCTTTACCACGGCAGGATCAAGATATTCGCGGATAATGCCAGGAAAGGCGGGCTAGTATTCTAATGGAGAAAAAAATGCGTGAGATGAGTCTCGGACAGCAATCGGAAATGGTCGAGAAGATTGTTTCCATTAACCGCGTGACCAAAGTAACCAAGGGCGGGAAGAAAATGTCTTTTAGCGCTTTGGTGGTATTAGGCGACAGAAAAGGCCATGTGGGATTCGCACTAGGCAAAGCCAATGAAGTAGCCGATGCTATTAGAAAAGGGCTGAATAAAGCTAAGAAAGAAATGATGAAAGTAAATTTAGTTGGTGCTACTATCCCTCACGATGTTTGCGAAAAATACGCGGGCGCTAAAGTCCTTTTAAAACCGGCTTCTGAAGGCACTGGTATCATTGCTTGCGGCCCGGTAAGAGCCGTATGCGAAGCCTGCGGGATCAAAGATATCCTGACTAAATCGTTAAACTCAAATAACCCGATCAATGTCGTCAAGGCTACAATTGAAGGGCTTAAAGCCCTTAAGGAATAAAAAAATGAAACTACATACGCTTAAAGCGCCTAAAGGCGCGCATAAGAAAAGAAAGATCCTGGGAAGAGGCTCGAGTTCCGGCCATGGTAAAACTTCAACTCGGGGAAGCAAAGGACAGACTTCGCGTTCAGGAAGGGCGACTTATCCCGGGTTTGAAGGCGGACAGAGCCCTCTTATCCGAAGAATGCCTAAAAGAGGTTTCACCAGCAAATTCCGTAAAGTTTATCAGGTGATCAACCTGGAAAATTTAGCCAAGATAAAAGAAACCAACATAACTCCGGCGTTATTGTTGGAAAAAGGGTTAGTTAAAAGCAAAAATAAACCTATCAAGATTTTGGGGGACGGAGAACTTAAAGCAGCATTAACCATCCAAGCCCACGCGTTTTCAAAAAGCGCTCAGGAAAAGATCAAAAAGGCTGGTGGCAATTTCGAGGTTGTGAATGCTTAGTGCTCTGGTCAATTCGTTTAGAATCCCAGATTTAAAGAAACGGCTGCTTATTACCGGGGCGCTTTTTATAGTTTATAGGATCGGCTGTTTCGTTCCTACGCCCGGGATAGACGGGGTTGCTTTAGCCAGCTTTTTCGAACGTATGGCTAAGACTCAAGGCAGCACGATCTTTGGCATAATCAATATGTTTTCCGGCGGCGCAATGGAGAAGCTTACCATATTTGCCCTGGGGATCATGCCTTATATTTCCAGTTCAATCATCATGCAGCTTTTAACGGCGGTAATCCCGGCTCTGGAGAAACTATCCAAAGAAGGGCGGGCAGGATACGAAAAAATTAATCAAATCACCCGCTACGGGACAGTTGGCCTGTCTTTAATTCAGGCTTTTTTCATCGCACTCTGGATCGAGAATCTGGGAGTGCGCGAAGGATTAAAGATCGTTCTTCATCCCGGATGGAGTTTCCGGATCCTAACTGTAGTCACTTTAACCACTGGTACAATATTTATCATGTGGTTAGGCGAACAGATCCAGGAAAAAGGTATCGGAAACGGAATATCTTTAATTATCACAGCAGGTATTATTTCGCGTATACCTTCGGCTCTTCATCAGTTATTTATCCTCATTTCTCCGTTTAAACCTTCAGCCCGGACAATTGCGCCTATAACTTTACTGGTTATGGCCGCGTTTTTAGTCATTGTGATCTTCTCGGTAGTTATGGTTACTCAAGGCTATCGCAAAATTCCGGTTCAGTACGCCCGCCGGATAGTAGGTAGAAAAGTCTACGGCGGCCAATCAACATATATTCCTTTAAAAGTCGATACATCGGGAGTCATCGCCATAATTTTCGCCCAGTCGATAATTTTGTTTCCCGCTACGCTGGCTTCGTTTATACCTAATCCGGCGTTTCAAAGATGGGCTCAGGTGATGGCCAGAGGCCATTGGGTTTATTCGGTTATTTACGCGCTGCTAATAGTGTTTTTCTGCTATTTTTATAACGCAATTGCTTTTAACCCGCTGGATATCGCGGAGAATATGAAAAAATACGGTGGTTTCATTCCCGGGATACGGCCCGGAACATCCACCTCGGATTACCTTTATTATGTGATGAACCGGATCACTCTGGCCGGAGCTTTATTTATCGCCTGTATCGCCATATTCCCGGATTTTATTATGGCTTGGCTTAAAGTGCCGTATCTAGTGGCATCTTTCTTCGGCGGCACCGGGATCCTGATTATTGTAGGGGTCATGCTGGATACTATCAAACAGATAGAGTCGCATTTAGTGATGCATCACTATGAAGGATTCATTAAGGGGGCGAAGATCAAGGGGCGCAGGCAATGAGAATCGTTCTTTTAGGGCCTCCTGGAGCGGGAAAAGGGACACAGGCAAAGCAGCTGGCTAAGAGGCTTGATTTACCCCATATTTCTACGGGCGACCTTTTAAGACAGAACGTCAGCGGCTTAACCGCGCTGGGCAAAGAAGCTAAAGATTTCATGGACAAAGGACTTCTAGTCCCGGATGAATTAGTGATAAAAATGCTCTCTGAAAGGTTTAATCAGCAGGATGTAAAAAAAGGGTTTATCTTAGATGGCTATCCCCGGAATCTTAATCAAGCCAAGGTTCTTGACGGCATCCTCAAAGAAAAAAACATGTCAATAGACTTGGTTTTTGACCTTGATTGCAGCGAAGCGGTAATAATCCAACGCCTTTCCGGACGGCTGGTCTGCCGCAAATGCGGGGCGAATTTCCATAAGACTAATATGCCTCCTAAGAAAAGCGGCGTTTGCGACAATTGCAGCGGTGAACTTTACCAAAGAGCGGATGATAATGTAGAAACCATCAAAAAACGCCTTTTGGTTTATAAAGACGAGGTAGCCGCGTTAATTCAGTATTACCAACAGCATGGATTGCTTCAGAAAGTAAATGCGGACGGGCAAGCAGAGATTGTCCTGGGAGAAATGATCCGTGTAGTTGGGCGAAAAAATGATTCTTTTAAAGTCTAAAGACGAATTAGCGATAATGCGTGAAGGCGGCTTGATCTTGGCTGCGATAATGGAAAGGCTTAAAAGCATCATTAAATCCGGGATCACTACCGCAGAGATCGATAGTTTTGCTGAAGATTTGATCAGGCAAGAAAAAGCAATACCAGCTTTTAAAGGATATCGCGATTATCCGGCAACTACCTGCACCTCTATAAATTATGTGGTGGTTCACGGAATACCGGGCGCTAAAAAACTCGAAGATGGCGATATCATCAGCATAGATTTGGGTTTGAGTTATAAAAACTTTTTTTCCGATGCGGCATTTACTGTAGGCGTAGGAAAAATTGACTCAAAGGCCAAAAAGCTCATTGAAGTAACTCGGGATTCCCTGAATGAAGGAATAAAGGCTGCTAAGCCGAATAACCGACTGGGAGATATTTCCCACGCCGTTCAGAAACATGTAGAAAAAAACGGCTTCTCAGTTGTCCGGCAGTTTGTGGGCCATGGAATCGGACGCAACCTTCACGAAGAGCCTGAACTTCCGAATTTCGGCAGGCCGGGAAAAGGCGAAGTTATAAAGCCCGGTATGGTTCTGGCAATAGAACCAATGGTTAATATGGGAACATGGGAGTGCGAAATCCTAGAAGACGGTTGGACAGCCGTAACCAGCGATAAGAAGCTTTCCGCGCATTTCGAGCATACGGTTGCCATTACCGAAAAAGGGCCGGAGATCCTAACTAAACTATGAGCAAGGAAGACCTGATCGAAACTGAAGGAAAGATTTTAGAGGCTCTGCCGAACGCAGTGTTCAAAGTGGAGCTGGAGAACGGGCACTTTGTGCTGGCGCATGTTTCGGGAAAAATGCGCATGAACTTTATCAGGATCTTGCCTGGCGATAAAGTCAGGCTCGAATTATCACCATATGATTTGACTCGAGGAAGGATCACCTTCCGGATTAAATAACCAATAGAGAGGTAAAAAAGTGAAAGTAAAAGCTTCTGTCCGTAAAATCTGTGACAAATGCAAAGTCATTCGTAGAAGAGGCGTAGTCCGCGTAATATGTGCTAATCCCAAACATAAGCAGAGACAGGGGTAGATTTTTTTCAAACATTGCCTATAGAATAAAAAAATCATCCCGAGCGCAGAAAGCGCGAGGGGCAACAGGAGGAAAAAGTGGCGAGAATTTTAGGTATCGATTTACCCAAGAATAAAAGAATAGAGATTGCCCTTGGTTATCTCTACGGCGTAGGCAGATTCCAGTCCAATAAGATTTTGCTGGAAGCCGGGATAGACCCTAACAAGCGGTCCAAAGATTTAAACGAAGAAGAAGTTTCCCGAATCACCAATATCCTGCAAAAAGGCAGTTTGAAGGTTGAAGGAGACTTACGCAGAGATATTTCGCAGAATATAAAAAGGCTCATGGAAATAGGATCTTACCGCGGGATGCGCCATAAAAAAGGTTTGCCGGTAAGAGGACAAAGAACTCGGACTAATGCCCGAACCCGCAAAGGCCCGAAGAGAAATATGATGTCCATGGTCAAGAAAGACGAAAAGGCTAAGAAATAATTTCATTGGAAAAATTTTCTCCCCCTCGGCGTACTCGCCTCGGGGTCAAATTTTTCTTCTAAGAGGAAATGAGGGAAAAATTTTCTCCCCCTCGCAGTATCTCTGCTCGGGGTCAATTTTTTCTTCTATAAAAAATGTTTGGAAAAAATTGAGGAGATCTAAATGACGGAAAAGACAGCTAAAAAGAAAGTTCTAAAAGGGGTAACTGCAGGGATAGCCCATGTTCTGGCTACTTTTAATAATACCATAATTAATATTACCGACAAGCAGGGAAATACATTAGCCTGGTCCAGCCCGGGAATTGTCGGTTATAGCGGATCAAAACGCTCTACACCTTTTGCCGCCCAGATCGCCGGAACCGATGCGGCCAAAAAAGTCAAAGAAATGGGGCTTAAGGAAGTTGAAGTATACGTCAGAGGCCCGGGCCCGGGAAGAGAATCTGCTATCAGGGCGCTTCAAGCCGGAGGGCTGATCATCACTTCAATAAAAGACATCACACCTCTTCCTCATAACGGCTGCAGGCCGAAGAAGAAGAGAAGAGTTTAAAAAAATTGAGGAGAAATAAAAATAATGGCTAGATATACCGAAGCAATTTGCAGATTATGCAGAAGAGACCAGAAAAAATTGTTCCTTAAGGGGACAAAGTGCAATACCGATAAGTGCCCTGTAGGTAAAAGGGCGTTCGCCCCGGGCCAGCACGGCCCGACCAAAACCCGGATCAAACTTTCTAACTACGGTTTACAGTTGAGAGAAAAGCAAAAAGTAAAAAGGATGTACGGCGTCTTGGAAAAACAGTTCCGCATCTATTTTGCTTTAGCTTCAAAATCTAAAGGCGTTACCGGAAAAGTCCTTCTGCAAATCTTAGAGCGAAGGTTAGATAACGTTATTTTTCGCATGGGGCTGGGCATGTCCCGAAGCCATTGCCGACAGATCGTCCGTAATAACTTTGTTCAGGTTAACAACAAACGGGTGAATATCCCGTCATTTATGGTAAAGACAGGGGATGTAGTCCAGGTAAAGGCAAAAGAAAAAAATAAAAAAGCCTTTAAGGATAACTTGGAAATGACTAAAGACCGCACCGTTCCTTCGTGGTTGGAATTTAACCCTCAGGAGTTCAAAGCCACAGTAATCCGGCTGCCTGAGAAAAACGATATCCAGCAACCGATCGAAGAACAATTAATAGTAGAATTTTACTCAAAGTAAACCACGTTAGAAATTCGGAAAAAACCCAAATAATTTCTAGGAGGAAACATGGGAGTAAAGTGGAGAGATTTTCAATTACCAAAAAAGCTGGAATGCGAAGAGTCAAGCTATAAGGAGAATTCCGGTAGATTTTTCGCCGCCCCTTTTGAGAGGGGATATGGCATAACTCTTGGAAACTCCTTAAGAAGAGTCCTGCTTTCTTCAATAGAGGGCGCTGCTGTAACCTCCATTAAAATCGCGGGAATCCAGCATGAATTTTCTGCTATCCCGGGAGTTGTCGAAGATGTTCCGGAAATCATCTTAAACATTAAAAACCTGGTCTTAAAATCTCATTCCAAGATCCCCAAGATCATTACCATCAAAAAAAGCACCAAAGGTGAAATCAAGGCCAAGGACATCGAGACTGACGAGACCGTGGAAATCATCAATCCGGAACTGCATATCTGCACCCTTAGCAAAGATGTTAAATTCAATATGGAACTAGAAGTTGCCAAGGGCCGGGGTTATGTGCCCCAGGAAGCCAACAAGAAAGAAGACCAGACTATCGGAGTTATCCCGGTGGATTCTATATTCTCTCCTGTCAGGAGGGTTAATTTTTTCGTAGAAAACACCCGGGTCGGACAAAGAACCGATTATGACAAATTGGTTCTCGAAATCCAAACTAACGGCGCCATCAATCCTAAAGACGCGCTTCTTTACGCTTCCAACATACTTGCGAGGCATCTGGATATATTCGTTAATTTCGGGCAGTTGCCGGAAGAGGAGATTGAAGAGCCGCTGATGACTCAGGAAGAAATCGCGCTTTACGAAAAACTCAGGCTGCCTATTTCGGAACTGGAGTTGTCAGTCAGGAGCGCTAACTGCCTAAGAGAAGCCAACATTAAAACCATCGCTGAATTGGTTAAAAAGGGCGAAGAGGAAATGCTTGGTTTTAAGAATTTCGGAAAGAAGTCTTTAAGCGAAATCAAGCAGCTTCTAGTCAGTATGGGACTTAGCCTTGGGATGGCTATCGACTCCAAGAAACTCAAGAAATCTTAAAGGACCCTAAACATGAGACATGCAAAACATTCATATTCTTTAAACAAATCGTTCAGTTTGAGAAAAGCGCTGGTCATAAGCATGGCAAGAAACCTGCTTAAATTCCAGAGTATCAAAACCACCCGCAACAGGGCTAAGGCAACCCGCCAGGTAGTCGAAAAATTGATTACTATGGGCAAAGAGGGATCCCTGGCCAAGAAGAGGATGGCTTATGAGATACTTGGCGACCATAAATTAGTAAGCCTGCTTTTTAATGACATTGCCCCGCGTTTCAAGGACAGGGACGGCGGTTTTACCAGGATACTTAACTTGGGCTCCCGGCGCGGCGACGACGCTAAAATGGTGATTTTTGAGCTGACCGAGATTAAAGAAAATAAAAAGAAAACTAAAGCCGAAAAAGAAACAAAATCAGCACCAATAGACATCAAAAGTGAAGATTCTAAAGAAAAAATAGCTGTAGATGAAAAGCCAAAAACCGAAATAGCTGTGGCCGAAAGATTTACCGAGAAACATCATGTGCAAAAGAAACCTGCTAAGAAATTCCTAGGCGGAATTAGAAATATTTTTAAGAAAAAAAGCGATTCTCTTTAAAAACGGGGAATTTTAAAAAAAGGGGACGTTTCTATTTTTTAAAACCAGGAAAACCCTTCAGAAAAAATAGAAGCGCCCCTTTTTTTAAAATTAACTCTTAATCTTATGCGTATAGATACCCGATTATCGGAAAGGATCCAGAAGGTTAATCCCTCCCCAACACTTGCCATCACCGCAAAAGCTAAAACCCTAAAGAGTGAAGGAAAAGATGTAATTACTTTTGCCGCTGGTGAGCCCGATTTTGACACTCCGGATCAAATTAAAACAGCAGCAATTAATGCGATCAACTCCGGCTTCACCAAATACACGCCTACTACTGGCATCCCGGAACTAAAAAAGCTCATTTGCGAAAAGTTCAGCCGTGACAACCAGCTTAATTATGACCCTAAGCAGATCGTTGTTTCCTGCGGGGCCAAACACAGCATTTTCGATGTAATGTTTGTGCTGGTGGACAAAAATGACGAAGTTCTTATTCCCTCTCCTTACTGAGTAAGTTACCCGGAAATGGTCAACCTTTGCGAAGGCATCCCCCGTTTTATTAAAACATCCCCGAAAAATTCCTTTAAAATGACCGCGGATGATTTGGCTATGAATATCACTTCCAAAACCAAACTTCTGGTCTTAAACAGCCCATCCAATCCCACCGGATGCGTTTATACTAAAGAAGAGCTCGCTAAAATCGCGGAAATCTGCGCGAGCAAGAAAATTTTTGTTATCAGCGACGAAATCTACGAAAAAATTATTTTTGACGGGCTCAAGCATATTTCTCTGGCTTCTTTTGGGCGTGATATTTATGATCTAACCATTACCGTAAACGGCCTTTCCAAAAGCCATTCCATGACCGGATGGCGCATCGGCTACCTTGGAGGCCCGCAAGACATAGTTAATGCCATTTCGAATTTTCAGGACCATTCCACTTCTAATCCGGTTTCTATAAGCCAAAAGGCCGCAGTGGCCGCTTTAAGTATGGCTGATACTTTCTCTGTCGGTATGACCCAGGAATTCCAAAAAAGAAGAGATTATATAACCAAGCGCCTGGATAAGATGAAAAAAATATCTTATGTTCTGCCTAAGGGCGCGTTTTATATCTTCTGCGATATCTCCAAGACCAAAATGGATTCATTGACTTTTTGCACTCGCCTGTTAGACGAATTATTGATGGCTGCCATTCCCGGTATTGCTTTTGGAAATGACGATTATGTCAGATTTAGTTTTGCCACCGGCCTTAAGCAAATTGAGCAGGGAATGGACAGGCTGGAAGGATGGCTGGCGAAAATTTGAAAAAAACCATAGCCGAAAAAATCTTAAGTAAACACTCCGGTAAAGATCTCAAAGCCGGAGATTTTGCAATTTGTAAAATAGACTTTGCTTTCGGCCAGGACGGCACGTCTTCGATCATTATCGACCGGGTCAGAGAAATGGGGCTTAAAAATCTTAAGACTAAATTCTGCATGGTCATTGATCACAGCGCGCCATCGCCGAGTGAAGGAGTTTCCCGTGTGCATAAAAAGATGCGCGATTTCAGCTTGGAATATAAAACAGAGCTTTTCGATTCCGGTTGCGGAGTATGCCATCAAGTTATCCCTGCGTCCGGTTTAATACTTCCCGGAGATCTGGTTCTGGGTGCTGACTCTCATACCTGCACTTACGGCGCGTTGGGTATATTTTCAACGGGAGTCGGATCTACTGACCTCGCGGTAGCCTTGTCAACGGGAAAAAACTGGTTCAAAGTCCCCCAAACCATAAAAATCATCATAAAAGGGAAAGTGCCTAAAGGAATTTTTCCTAAAGATATAATCCTGCATATAATAAGTTCGGTCAAAGCAAACGGCGCAACTTACAAAGCAGTTGAGTTTTGCGGCCCAGTAATCGATAAAATGGATATTGACGGGCGCCTGACTATGTGTAATATGGTAGTGGAGATGGGAGCAAAAGCCGGGTTTATGCCTTTCGATAAAAAATCATTAGCTTGGTTCAAACAAAGGGCCCCTAAAGGAAAAAAGATTAACCCGGTTTTTCCCGATCTTGATGCCAAGTATGAAAGCGTCCTGGAATTCGATATATCCAGGCTCAAACCTCAGGTCGCGCTGCCTCATAATGTGGACACAGTTACTACTGTTGATAAATTAAGGTCCATAAAAATTAATGAAGCTTTCTTAGGCACCTGCACCAATGGCAGATTTGCCGATTTAAAAATCGCGGCCAAAATGCTTAAGAATAAGAAAGTTGCGTCGGGAGTGCGTTTCATCGTGGCGGCAGCAAGCAAACAGATTTATCTGGAAGCGCTGGAAGCGGGTTTTATCAATACTTTTGTAAAAGCCGGCGCGGCGGTAGTCGTTCCCGGTTGCGGCCCGTGCGTAG
>Ga0315268_10009006_pt1 | contig 10385 bp, 10 predicted proteins | sample C1_top_MG_FD_204535 | JGI IMG/M metagenome (GOLD analysis project Ga0315268, IMG submission 204535) | Sediment microbial communities from Yellowstone Lake, YNP, Wyoming, USA - C1_top | ecosystem: Environmental > Aquatic > Freshwater > Lake > Sediment | place: USA: Wyoming | collected 2017-08-01 | reverse complement strand
GCACGCCCGGTTCGTCCGTCCACGCCCCGCCAAAGTAGTAATTCCAGGTCCCCGACTGGAGGTAGTAATAGAGATAGAAGCTGAAGACGAGCCCGGGAAAAGCGAAGTAGACAAACCGCTTCGGCGCCGACCGGATTTCCTTCCAGTAACCGTTCTCCTCGTTGATGTCCGGGCAGGCAGGCTTGCAGGCAGTACAGATCGTGCACTGAGAATTGGGCGTGGGCCGGAGCCCGCGCGGCTCCGTGTAAATCTTCTCGACAAACGACACCGGGCAGAGGTAATTGCACCAGGTCTTCCCGGTGTACGCCGCGCCCAGGACGAAAGCCGCAAGCGAAAGCAGCAGCAGGAAGCCGGCCAGAGCCTTCCCGTCTCCGTTGGTCGCCACCAGGCGCAGCCAGAGCGACACAAAAAAGATGGCGAACACCACGGAGTAATAGTTCGCCTGCAACCAGGGCGAGGCCCGGCGTTCACCGGGGCGGCCGAGGGCGGCCGCGAGTTGCGAGAACCAGGCGAGCGGGCAGATCCGCCGCCACCGGTGATAACCGAGGAGCACAATGATCAGCGGCAGGCTGACCACCGCGACCGTCCAGACCACACGCCCGGCCAGCGGCTGCACCCAGAAGGCAAAGACGGGCAACGCAACAAAGACGGCCAGAGCGCACCAGCGAAGCGCCTCCAGCCACGCTTCTCCGACGACCTCCCGCGGTGGCCGGTCCGTTGCTCTCAGTTTCTGTTCTGGCATGCGCCTTGGAGTCGTATGGGCCTGACTCAGTTCTTCCCCGGGTACTTCGCCTCTGCGGGCTTTTCAACGACGTCGGGCCTGAGCTTCTGAATCATGGCAATGAATTCCTGCTGCTCCGGCGCCGCCACTTTGAATTTATTCAGCGAGACCTGAAACATCTTGATGCTGGAGTCCCACTCCGCGTCGGTGATGGCGAGCCCCTCATGCGCCGTTTTCGTGTCGCGGCCGATGTAAACGCAGGGGCCTCCGGCCAGGTAGCAAATCTGGTCCACCACCAACTGCCGCGTCCGCACCAGAGAATTCATGCTGCGGCCACCGCCGAAACGCTTGAAGGCCGGATCGACCCGCAACTGGCCAATGAAATCGTCCACGATTCCGGCAATGGCGTCGTAGCCGCCCATCCGTTGATAAAGCGTCTTGGCCGGCTTGTCCTGGGCGAAGCTGCGCCCCGTGGGAACCAGAGAAGCCACCCCAAGAAATCCGAGGGCCATGAACAAGGCAAGCCGCTTTCCGTTTGCGCGAAGTTCGATACGCACGCTCTGTCTCCTTTTGTGCCGCCGACGGGCGGGCGAATCCACACCACCACCCTCATCGGCCGGTCTTCTGAAGTTGAAGTGAAGGAATTCCCCTGACTCTTGCTCCCTCTGGGATAGTAGCCGTCCCACCGCGCCAAGTCAAGCCATCGGCCGCTGGAGGGGCCGTAGCGCCCGACCTGACCCGAGATTCTTTATGGGGACACGCGGCGAACGTCGCGAGCCTGATTTTGGCAGCGCGGAGTTTCGCTTTCGGGAAACTCCGCGGCTGTTCCCTCTCCCAACCGAAGAGCTGCTCGGGAGGATTCGCCATGCGGAAAGTCGAAAGATGGGAGTTGAAAGCGGAGAGCTCCTGCTTTCAGCCTTCAACTTTCAACCTCCGACAGCCTTTGCGAGATCCTTTTTCCTCCGCAAAGCTGAACAGCCCCGAAGGAGAACCTGCGGAGTTCCTTCTGTATTCAGCTAAAAGAGGGAGTAGGCCAAGCCTTGGGTTTTTCGGTCGACGGCAATGTCGAGGGGTGGGTCCACGCCATTGATGCGCACGGTCACAATCACCATTCCACGCCCCTGGCGACGGGTTCTGAGAATTCTAAACTCGCGGACCTTGCCATAATCGCCCTGCTCTCCCCAATCGTGGAGAAAGTCCTGGAAGGAATACGTGGGGCTGGGCTGCCAGAGCCGGTAAGCGTCCTGGTAGCGGCCCTGCTGAAGCGCTTCAAGGAAATGCGCGACCGCCCGCTCCTCAGGCAACTTGCGGGCGCCAAAGTAGATGGCTACCACGATAACGCAGGCCACCACGCCGATCAAAACATGCTTCCCAGCCCTGACGGGAGGTCGGGGCGGTTTGGGGTCGAGAATGGACATGGGAAGAGCCGTCCGAGGTCGACAGTCCAAAGACGGAAGTCAGGATACCACAGCGGGTTTTTCCACCGGCGTCGGAGCCTGCCAGACGCGGGGTTGGAGAGCGGCCCGGGTCGGGCGTTTTGTCCTTGCGTCCCCTCGCCTCCCTGCGCTAGTTTGCTAGGGGATGGGGCAACCTCGACCCGAGCCAACGGGGCTTCGCTTGCTGCGCGGGCTGCGGCGGCACTACCCCTTTGTCCTCAAGAATTTCACGCTGTATTTCCGCAACGGATTCCGGTGGCAGGTGCTCCGCACCAACATTGTCGCCCCCTTCGCGGCGGTCTTCTACGCCACGCACAAGTGCAACCTGGACTGCACTTACTGCACGCAGAAGGAGCCGGATGTCTTCAGCCAGGAGTTGCCCACCGACAGGACCATCGAGCTGTTGCGCATCATGCGCCGCGACACGGACTCGATCCTGCTTTCGGCCGGACCCTCCTCCTGATTCCCCGACCTCTCCATGCCGGGTTTGATATAATCCTCCCACCTGAAAGGCTCCTGGTACCTCATTCCAAGGAGACTTGCCCGTGGCCGGGCCAAGCCCGGAACGACACCCGCTTCCTATCCCGCACGACCGCGAGCGCGAGATCGAAGAGGCACGCGCGATTCAGCAGGCCATGCTGCGTCTCGAGCCTGTCCGCGTCGCGCCGTTCGAAGTCATCTGCAAGGCGCGGCCGGCGGACGAGGTGGGAGGCGACTTCCTGGATTACTTCTGGATGCTGGATGGAAAACTGGCGCTGTTTCTTGGCGACGTCACGGGCAAAGGGCTCCCCGCGGCGCTTTATGCCGCGCTGGCGGTAGGGATCTTGCGGGGTCTCAAGAAGGGAGGAGAGTCTCCCGGAGCGGTCCTGGAACTTCTGAACCGGCGGTTGCTCGACCGCCAGGTTCCGGGCCGCTACTGCGCGGTGCAATACGCCGTGTTCGACCCGTCGTCACAGGAATTGACAGTGGTGAATGCGGGTCTCCTGCCTCACCCGCTGCACGTCTCCGCCTCGGGTTGCAGGTTGATCGAGGGTGGAGGCTTCCCCTGCGGTCTTTTCAAGAGCGCAACCTACGAGCAGAGCACGCTCCGCCTCGACAAGGGGGACCGCGTTTTCTTCTCAACCGATGGCTTGATCGAAGCTGAAAACACGGCCGGGGAGGAGTTCGGCCTGGATCGCCTGATGGAACTCTGTTGCCGCCACAGCCAGGACTCAGCCCACACCTTCCTGGATGGCGCCTTCGAAGCCGTGGACCGCTTCAGTGCCGGCACACGGCAACACGACGACATGACTGCGGTCGTCCTCCAATTCGGGTGACCGTGGCGAAACTCGACACTCCGACGCAACCGGCGCCTTCGTGACCTCTCGGGAAGACCGATGCGCTGGGGGCCGGTGTCCGCGGCGCAAGCGCCTCTTCCCATTGAATTGTCGGGAATCGGCATTGGCAATTGCGGTATAATCCGCCACGATAAAGTCCATCATGGGACAAACTCCGACAGCGAAAACGGGCGTGCAGGGACGGCGGAGTGAACGTGTCCTCCTGAAGATCCCCATCGAAGTGGCCGGCAAAAGCGCGGAGGGGAAGAACTTTCGGGAGAAGACAAATACTCTGGTGATCAACCGCCACGGCGCGCGCATTACCCTCAGAAACTCGCCGCAGCCCGAAAGCAAGGTCACTATCACGAACCTCTTCAACCAGGTGGCCTGTCCCTTTCGGGTGGTGGGCCGCACGGGAAGGTCCTTGGGTGAGGGGCCGGAATGGGGCATGGAGTGCCTGGAACCCGACGCGAACGTGTGGGGAATCTACTTTCCTGCCAAGGCCGGAGGAGCCGCCCCGGATGAAGAACCCATCGACGCACTGCTGGAATGCACGAAGTGCGCCTCGCGCGAGCTGGCGCAACTGGTGCGGAATCAGTATCAGACCCTGGCCACCCTGGCCTCCATTCCCCGCGACTGCTCGAAGTGCAAGGGTACCACCCCGTGGCGATTCGCTTTCGTCGAGTCCGCGCCCGAAGAGGTGACGCCGGAACCCCCCAAGCCCCCGGCGCCCGCCCTGCCCTCCCCCGCGCCTCACGAAATCCCGCAGCCCGCGGCGGCTCCCCCGCCCCCCGCGGTGTCCGCGGCGCCGCCTGCGGAGAGGAAACCCGAGGAACGGCGCAAGGTCCGGCGCGTAACGCTCAAGCTTCCGGTCCGCGTCCGCCTGCCCGACGGCAAGGAGGAAGTGACGCGCACCGAGAACTACTCGCGAAACGGCGCCTGCTTTATCGCGACCTTCGAGCTCAAGGCGGACGAACGCATCTTCGTCACCTTGAATTACAAGCCGGGCGCCGATGAGATCGAGACCCCGGCGCGCGTGGTCTGGCGCCGCGCCATCGAGGGATCCAATCAGTCTTATTACGGGGTCGAATTCCAAGGCCGGAAATAAGACTCACACCTCTGGCCGTCCGCAGCCACCCTCGCAGATTCCCGGACCTCCCGCGCCATCCTGCCACGCCGGAGATCCGGGTGTGGCTCCTACACTTCCTTGCCCAGGGTTTTCAGCACCTTGTAGCGCATTCTTCCCAGTTGCACATTCAGGAAGTGCTTGCGGTCCAGGAAGGAAAGCACCGGGCCGCGCCGGAGCCCGTACTTGGAAAGTGCCTTCTTGAGACGCGCGTCCCGCCTGGTCAGAGTCACTCCCGTTTTGAGGGTATCAATGGCGTCCTCTTTCTTGTGCTGGAGCCGGTAGACCTCCGCCAAATTCAAGTAGAGTTCCGCCTGGGTGCGCTTCAACTTCACGGCCTGCATGCAGATCTCTTCGGCCTGGTCCCACTTCCCTTCCACCATCCCCAGGGCGAGGCCCAGATAAGACATGTAGAAGGGATTCGCCTTGTCGAGCTCACAAGCCCTGGTGAAAAGCGGCAGGGCCTTGTCCGGATACCCGTTTCCCATGTACTTCAGAGCCTCTTTGAACGCATTGATCGCATCGATATTGGGCATATCGAATCCCCCAATTCCACTGGCTCATGAGTCGCTTCCCGCACCACCAGCCCGAGACGCCCCACAGCTTCCGAAGTACCGCGCTTCTCGGCGAATCCGCGCCTCACCGCATCCCTCGAGGAAGCGAAACGCTCCGCGGGCCTCCACCGGCAGACAGGCAGAAATCTTGCCCCTAGGCAAGCTTAGGTGTCAAGCTGCTCGATGGACGCCTTGCGGGGGGCGTGGGTGTCCGCCTTTACGCGATACGGGACCGGGCTTCAATGCAGGTCCCCAACGCACCCTCCCCGGCCAGCCGGGGCTCGCTTTGGAGTTGCAACAAACATGAAGCCGCCGTACACTGGGCGTCAATCGGGGGTTGGGGGGAGCCATGAAGGTCCAGGAGATCATCCAATCACGCAAGGAAGTGTTTTCCATTTCCGAAGAGACCACGGTTCACGAGGCCGCCCGCTACTTGCGGGAGAAGCAGGTACGCTCCGTGGGCGTGTGCAACCGTGAGGGAAAGCTCGTGGGCGTGGTCTCACAGAGTGACATTTCCGACAAGGTGGCGGCCGAAAACAAGTGTCCCGCCTGGATGCGAGTCTCGGAAATCATGAGCACGAACCTCGTCACCGTTCCTCCGGAGACCGCCCTGGATGAATGCGTGCGTTTGATGGAACACCACAACATCTACCACCTGCTGGTGGTGACCCCGCAGGGCAAGTTCCTTGGCATGCTTTCCGTGCAGGACCTGCTGCGCGTCATCGCCTCCGACGAGAAGGCGCGCGCCGACATGCTCGAATCCTTCATCTTTCCTTCGCGCTGATCGCGGAGTGACGACTTCTGCGGCCGCCGGTCCGCATCGGTCCGTCTACGGTGTCGCCTCTCCTTTTCCTTCCAGTTCGTCCGCCAACGGGCCGGCGTCGTAGAGATCGCGTAGCGCCATCATCATGGCGCCCGTATGCACCGCGACCGCGCGATTGTTTTCCTCGTTGTAAACGAAGTCTCCCACCAGGCTTTCGATGTTTCCGTCGAAGATCAAGCCGACGATCTCGCCTTCCCGGTTGATGACGGGCGAGCCCGAGTTCCCCCCGATGATGTCGCAGGTGCTGACAAAATCGAGAGGTGTCGCTAGGTCCAGCCGTGCCTTGCGCTCGAGATAGCGCGGGGGCAAATTGAACGGGGGCTTCATATCGAAACTCGAGGCGCGGTCGTAGAGCCCGTAGAAGGTGGTTTTGGAAGGCGCCTTCGTTCCATTCATGGGATAGCCCTTCACCGCGCCAAAGGTGAGCCGCAGCGTGAAAGTGGCATCGGGGTACAGGGACTTGCCGTATACCGCAAAGCGCGCCTTCCCGATCTTCTCGCCGGCGGGAGTCTCCACGCTTTCGATGTTGTTTTCGGACCACTTGATCATCTCGCGCTCGAAAGCATCGACCTTGCGCGCCAGGACGATCAGCGGGTCCGTCGAAGCCTTCACCGCCGCCTCGCCGCCCTCGGCGAGCGACTTGCGCGCGGCGGCGTCCGTGAGCTTCGTGCCCCCGACCGCCTCGCGGGCCACCTCGGCCGGCAAGCGGCCGTTCAGCACCGCCTTGATGAATGGGTCCTGAGACCCCAGCTCCTTCTGCGCGAACTGGAGATACCCGGCGAGCAACGCCTCCTCGTAAGCGGGGTAAATGGGCGCAGGCGAGAAAAGGCGGAAGCGGAGCGACTCGAGCTGGGAGTCGTGATAGCCTGCCAGGCGCTCCCCGTCCGGTTTCTTCACTTCCGCAGCGTACTGCACGATTTGAATCGCCATCTGTGACAGCCGAGACCAGAGCACCGTGCGGAATCGCAACGGCTTGAACATCTCCCGCCGCTTCACTTCCGCCTGGGCGATGGCGTTCCAGGCGCCGCCGAACTCCTTCTGCCACTCCGGCCGCTTGGCCACCCGTGCGCGGAAACCGGCCTCCTCTTTCTGCTTCTTGGCCATCAGGCTCTTGTCGGCCAGACCCTCTTGCTGCCCCGTAAAGGCTTTCAGGGAGTTCTCGATGCCGAAAATCTGCCGGGCGGCTTGACGGGCCTGCTCCGGACCCTGGGCGGCGTAGCGGCGATTGACCTCGAGCCAGCCTCGCAGCCTCGCGAGCGCCAGGGGCAGTGCCACATCGCGCACCGCCTCGAGCTGCGCGACCGTGTAGAGGCGGGACGTCGAGCCGGGATGGCCGGAAACAAAGACCAGTTCTCCATCGGCGGCTCCCTTGGCATTCCACCTCAAGTAGTCCTTGCTCTCCACGGGCCGGCCATACTCGTAAACACGGAAAAGGGCGAAATCGAGGTCGTAGCGCGGATAGGTGAAGTTGTCCGGATCACCTCCATAAAAAGCGATCTGCTGCTCCGGGGCGAAGACCAGCCGCACGTCGGTATATTTCTTGTACCTGTAGAGCCAGTATTCGCCGCCCTGGTAAAGCGTGACGACGTCCGAACGCAGGCCGGTTTTCTCCAGACTCTCTCGCTCGATCCTGGCGATCTCGGCCTTGCGCGCTTTCAGTGCAGCCTCTTCGCTCATTCCCGGCTTCGCAACCGCCAGCACCCGCTGCGTGACGTCCTCCATCGACACCCACTGATTGAGCTCCAGGTCGGGACACTTCAATTCCTGGTCCGGCGTCGCGGCGTAAAAGCCTTCCTTTGCATAATCTTTCTGCGCCGAGGAGACCTTCTGGAGTTGAGTCAACGCGACGTGGTGATTGGTCAGCACCAGGCCATGCGGACTGACGAACGAGCCCGACCCGCCATCATTGAAGCGCACGCTCGAAAGGCGCACGTGCTCCAGCCACTCCTTGGTGGGTGTAAACCCGTAACGCTTCTCGAGCTGTTGCAGCGGCGGATTGTCAAACGTCCACATCCCCTCGTCCGCATAGGAGCGAGGAATGTTCCTCACAATGAGGGCGAATTCCACCAGGATGAGAAGAGGGAGTAAACCCCGCAGACACACACGCTTCTTCATATCGGAACCTCGAAGGATTGAGATGGACTCTCGATTAAAGTCCTCGATGGTGAGCCCGAAGCTCGCCGGTGTCAAGGTTGCCGAGTCGGGCCAAGCTGCAATTTGCCTGACCCAGCGTTCGTCGGCGAGGCAGCAGGGGCGAACGCAAAGCCCTTGAAGCCGTCGCCGGGGCACTCCCATCTGTGCTATACGTACGTTCCGGGTCCGAATTCATCTCGGAGGGTGTGCCCCATGTCCCACGACGCTCATGACACAGGATTTCCCGAACCGCGGGCCGTTGCTTCAGGCTGCCAGCAGAAACGGAAGATTCCTGCCCAAGCCCTTGCTCGAGGGGCGGCGGTCGTCGTCGCAGCCTTTCTCCTCGCCCATCTGCCGAGCTTGTGGGCCCAGCAAAAAGCCTCGGCCCCAAAGCTCGAAATCAAAAGCACGGCCTTCAAACACAATGGCTTCATTCCCACACAATACACGTGTGACGGCTCGGATGTCTCGCCCGCACTTTCCTGGGCGGAGCCGCCAGCCGGCACCGAGAGCTTCGCCTTGATCATGGACGACCCCGATGCCCCCATGGGGACGTTCGTCCATTGGGTGGTCTACAACCTTCCCGCCACCGCGCGACAACTGCCGGAACGTGTTCCCGGGAACAGCGAAGTCCAGGGTGGATTTCAAGGCGTCAACGATTTCCCCAAAACCGGCTACGGCGGCCCTTGCCCACCTCCCGGCAAGCCCCACCGATACTTCTTCAAACTCTATGCGCTGGACTCCAAGCTGGACCTGAAGGGCGAAGTGAAGAAGAGAGACATCGAGGCGGCCCTCAAGGGGCACGTCCTCGCACACGCCGAGCTTATCGGACGTTACGGGCGGTAGCCGCCATCGCCGTCTGCCAGGACCTTTGCGGCCCCTTCCGCTTCGGGACGCCCTTCGTATGGCAGTCGGCGCACTTCACGAAGTGGATGTTGTGCGGGCTCCTGGGGGATTTGAAGGTGGTCTCCATGGTCTCCACGTTCAGTCCGCAATTGGACAAGCGCGGATGACAGTTGGCGCACGACGCGCGCGTCCTCTCGCCATGCTTCTCGTGACACGCGAAACAGCTTAAGCCTTCGTGAACGCCAATGGCCGTCCGGTCGTCCCCGGAATTCACCTGAAAAGTGGACAGCGGCGCGTGGCACTGGTAGCACAACGCCTGCCGGGGGTCAGGGCTCAGGGACACGAGACGTTCCCCTTCCTTCATCACCGGAAGGGAGAGCCTCCCGGCCGCGACAGGGGCCAAGGCGCGGCGATCGAACAGCGCGAGCGACGGGCGAAACAACTCCTGCGTGCTGGCGGCAACCACCACTTTGGCCGGAGGCCGCACGAGCGGGTTCCCTTCCCGATGCATCGCGTGGCAGGCCAGGCAAGGCATCGCGGGCCGATCGGCCAGGCCCTCCGCCTTGATGCTCCACGGCCCGCGAGCATCGAGGGGCGTCACCAGGTCGCGAATCCCACCTTCAAAATGCATGCCGTGGCAGCGGAGGCAATCGTCCGCGAGCAGTCGCTGCCGGTTGTGCTCCGGATCGAGGAAGATCTCCGCATAGGAAGCGGCGTGCGGTCCGGCGGCCCAGTCCGCGTATTCCTGCTCGTGGCATTTCCGGCACCGCTCGCTGACGCGAAAGACATCGCCCTGCTTCAACCGGACTTGTTCGGGAACGTCGCCGCGGAGGTGTCTCACCAGTTGACGGATATTCTTCAGGTGGAAACCCGCATCGAGCGTCAACACATCGCCGTGGCAGGCCTGGCAGGACACCCTGCGGTGCACGGAAGAAGTCCACTGCTTGTAAGGCTGCCAGATTTCGTGGCAGCGCGCGCAGGCCTGCCCCTGGCCGTACTCGGTGTAGAAGCGGGTGATCGGCACCGCCGCCAACGCCACGAACAGCAGGGCCAGCAGCTTGTACGGCCGTTGGAGCCTGGACGACTTTGAATCCATAAAAGATTCGAACGAAATCGCGACGGCCCGCCTTCAGGAGCGAAAGCGCGTTCCCTTCCAAACTTTCACCATGTAATCCGACGCCCGGTAGGCAATGGCCATGACGGTCAGCGCGGGATTGAAGCCGCCGTTGGTCACGTGCACGCTGGCATCCACCACGAAAAGGTTGTCGATATCGTGAACCTGGCAGAACGGATTCACCACGGAGGTCCTGGGATCATTTCCCATGCGGCACGTGCCGGCCTGGTGCTGCCCGGCGCTCAGGCCGCGTCCCGGAAGCTTCTTCCATGTTTGCAGGGCTCCGGCCTCCTTCAGCCACTCTTCCGCCTTTGCG
>Ga0315268_10009005_pt1 | contig 10385 bp, 7 predicted proteins | sample C1_top_MG_FD_204535 | JGI IMG/M metagenome (GOLD analysis project Ga0315268, IMG submission 204535) | Sediment microbial communities from Yellowstone Lake, YNP, Wyoming, USA - C1_top | ecosystem: Environmental > Aquatic > Freshwater > Lake > Sediment | place: USA: Wyoming | collected 2017-08-01 | reverse complement strand
CGGCCACAGCAGCCCATATCCAAGGAGGTAATAAATCGGAGGAGGAGAAACCGTCCGGCTCTGCGCATTCCAGACCTGAAACATCAGGTTGGTTTGCAGACCGTGCACGTAAGGCCAAGCCAAGGCAGCATAGAGCGGGAGTAACAGGCAAGCCGCTATCCCAGCCGCTCGAACAAACTCGGCACGTGCGCCGGGCGGGCGTCTTGCCAACCAGATCGTCGCGTCAGTTGCGATTACGGCGCCCAGCAGCACCAACTCAAAGACCTGCATCAAGCCAACTACAAGGCTGCACACCGCCAAAGCGGCCAGCCATCGCACACCCGGCTGCTCGCGGTAGCGCTGCCATGATACAAAGCCCAGCAAGAGCGCCGCAATCACCCAACCGAAGTGAGGAAACCCCATGATCGAAAAGAACAAGTACGCATCGGCCAGCCAGAAATCCATTGGGGACTGGTTCGGGTAGGAAAAAGACGGGTGAGTCAAAACCAGCCAACCCAAGCCGGACGAGACAATCGCCAACGCAAAGGCCAGGCGACGAGTCGGCGCTGCGGAGATGTGCATGGCGATAAAGAGATACGCCGCCAACAGCGCCGCCAAACCTCCGGACAGCCTGGATAGCTCGTAGGCTGCCTGGGCCCCAAGGCCTACGCGCGAGGCAACCCAGCCAAGCAGAAAATCATACAAGATGACCGGCTCGCTGGTGTGCGGCTCGGGAGTAAAGAGCGAGCGGTAACGCAGCTCGCCGTGCGCGCCCAGATGCATCCGCGCCAGGTGGCTGTTATAGTCCTGCACATCGTAGAGCGCGCCGACGAAACGCAGTTCGGGCGTCTGGGCGAGGTATCCCGCCAGCACCGGTAATGTAGAGATGGCCAGGGTTAAGAGCGAGACGCCGACGACCCAGCGCCATTCGCGACGTGCGATCATGGCTGGCCGCCTCTATCCCGGACAAGAGCCGACCGCCCGATCAGCCAGATCAGTCCCAGCGTGAATGGCAGCACCGGCGACAAAACACGATGCTCGACAGGGTAGCGAGGCTGCGCGGTCAAGACGGGCGGCAGCCAAGACAGAAGCCACAAGCCAGCCCCCCACAAGATCAACACCCCAATGGCGACCAGCCTGCCCCACCGGCCTTGTGATACCAGCAGCTTGACTGCGCCCAGGATCGGCAGCAGCAAGATGACCTGGCTCACGATCGAGACCTGCGGCAGGATGGCAGTCGTGGCAATCAGCGTGACGCCGACCGCCCACAAAAAATCGGCTTCCCGGCCACGACGCGCGGCGACCCACCAGCTATACACCACTGCGCCCAAGACCGCGCAGGCCAGGAGTGGCTCCAGCCAGCCGGACACGCTGGCGCAGCATCTATCGAGAACAACCTGGGTCGGCGCGGCAAAACCCTGATAGGGATCACCCTTGGCCAGTCGCTTGAGAACGCTCGCGATCCACTGGGGCTGCAGGCTCCACGACGCTGCGATCAAGAGAGCGACCACCACGAACGCGCCGGCGACGAGCCGCCATCGGCGACGAGCCACCGCCCAGATCACCATGCCCGGTGCGATCAAGCACACGAGCTGCGGCTTGACGATGGTCAACCCCAGCGCCACGCCCGCCAATCCGTCCCGACGCTGGCTGGCCGCCCACACGGCCAACGCCAGAAGCACAAACAAGATCAGTGTGATCTGGCCGAGAATAAAGCCCCACACCACCGGGTAAAAGAAAAGGCAAAAGGCAAACATCACTCCGCTGGCTAACCGGCTACGCGGCCAGCCCCAAGTCGCGGAGCTCATCGACGTCCCGGCCACGATGGCCGCCTCCAGTAGAGAAAGCCAGGCAGCCTGCGCCCAGGCTCGCGGTAACAGAGCCAGTGGAATCGCGAGGTAAGCCACATAAGGCGGATACGCAAAAATCATCGTGTCTTCAGTGGGGCGCGCCAGGCGGCCTCCGTATACCTGGCGCTGAATCGTCGCCGTCACCTCGGCGGAATACGGGTCCTGACCTTGCCAGACCGCCTGCCCCGCCACCAACGTCGGGTGGATGTCCCAAATGATAAATTGCCCCCGTGACGTGAACACCGCATACAGGGCAACTGTATTGACGACAAACACCAGCAAGCCCAGGCCGACCCACTTGAGCCGCGAGCGTAGGAGGAAAACCGGCATAGGGATTCATTGCTCCTTGCGCGCAAACAACATCACGTCTATATCTCCGAACGAAAACGTCCGCGTCCGCTCAAAGCGCGCGTCCAGCCACGCCACATGCGGATGCGCGCCTTCCATTTCGACTATTGCCTGCTTAAAGATCACGAGCCATACGCGCTGTGCGCCCAAAGTTGCATTGTCAAGCGTCGTCGCGTACAGCCCAAGCGCCTGCTGCGTGGGATAGGCCAGTGTATCCGAGCCGGAGCCGGGCGGGTCGCTCAAAAAGACCTGGGGCAGCGCACGGTCGTAGACGTGCGCCGGGAAAAACGTCAGCTTGTTGCTGTGGACAACGGCATCGCCGGGTCGGATCTGCGCGCGCAGGAATGCATCTAGCGCCGGGTATGGTCCGCGCGGAAAGCCAGCGTAGCCATAAAAGGCGATCAGGATCGCGGCGACGAGCACGCCTAACGGGATTCCGAAAGCAACACGCGCTGGGCGAGGCATCCCTGCCAGCGCCCAGCCGACCAGCGCCGCGTAACAGATCGAAGCCGGAATCAGCCCGCGAATGATATAGACTGGCACCCACTGCGAAATGACGAACATCAGCGCCACTGGCGCAAACGCGAGAACCGCCAGGAATGAGATGGCCCACGAAGGACACAAAGGGCCACTAATCTTTCTCTGTGTTCCTCTATGTCCTTTGTGGATCAACCTGATTACGATTTGCCAGACGACAACGCCCAGCGCCAGTAGCGCGCCGAATAATGCCAGTGGCAATAGCGCACGCGGAAACACGGCGTTTTCAAAGTCGAACGCAAAGGCGATAAGCGTCTGGACGAGCGTCAGCGCACCGGGCCGCGCCACCCAGTACGCTTGGCCTATCTTGCCCATCTGTCCCGGCACCTGCATCAGCCACGGCGCAAAGAGTGCCGCCATCGCCAGCCCCGCCAGGATCGTCTTGAGTGCCAAGGTGCGCTCCTCTCGCCCCCTGCTTGCGGGGAGAGCAGGAGGGGAGCAAAGGTAAGCGCGCATTAGACGTGCCAACACCCACGCGCCCACCGTTACAAACGTCGCAAAGCCCAGATTGTGACTATAGAGCGCAAGCGCGCCGCACACGACGAATGCTGCCCACGCGCGGAGCGAATCATTGTGCCAAGCACGTACCCAAGCCACCAGCGCCGCCACGCTCCAAAAGCCCAACATGGCATACATCCGGGCCTCTTGCGAATAGGCGATCTGGAATGGCGCGACAGCGACGACGAGTGCAGACCATGCCGCGACGCCAGCAGAAAAGAGATCACGCATCAGCCGATAGGCCAGTGTGACAGTTCCCACGCCGTAGCAGACCGAGAACATTCGTATGGCCAGCGGCGATTGTCCCACCAGCGTCATCCACCCATGCAGCAAAAAGTAATACGCCACCGGATGCACATCCGCGGCCACGCCCAGCACTGGCGTCAGCGTCCCGCTCAGGATGGCCGTCAGGCTCTTTTCGGCATACAAGAGGGCGAACGCCTCGTCATACCATAGTGGGCGTCCGTTCAAGTTGACGAGCCGCAGCGCCGCCGCCAACGCCACCAGGCCAGTGACTTTCCACAGAGTCCGCTTCAATCCAACCTGCCTTATCTGGGGGGCCCTCCCGCAGACTCACCACTTGCGGGAGAGTCGTCTAGGTAGCCTTTGGAACGCTGGTGAGTGACCGTCCGGTACAGCCATTTGATCCAAAAGGCCCAGGTTTCCCAAGCCGCTTGCACGACTCGGGACATTCGAGCGCCAGTAGCTCGCCCGGTTTGTCGAGGCACGTAGTCCACATGGACCTCTTCGAGTCTGGCACCCAGGTCGCGCGCCTTGATAATGAGTTCGTGGCTGAGAAAGACGCTGCGTGACTCAATGCGGATGCGCCTCATGACTGACAGGCGATACAGGTTGATATAAGCAAACTGATGTTGCTTGAGCCCAAACAAGAGCTTGAGGAGCAGGATGTTGGATACAGACACCACCTTGCGCCACAACGTATAGTCATGGCGGTCGGAGCGATTGCCCAGAACAATATCCGCTCGGGTGGACGCCTCAATGTACCGATGGAGTTGCTCCAGGTCCATGCCCAGGTCGGCCGGGATAAAGATCATGAACTGTCCCCGCGCGGTCCGGATGCCTGTTTGGATGCCAGCCCCAATCCCCAGGTTGCGCGAATGTCGTTCGAGGCGCAAGTGCGGGTCAGCCGCAGCAAGTGCCGCCACGATAGCTGCCGTCTGGTCGTGACTGCCGTCATCAACGACGAGGATTTCGAAATCGAGAGGCAAGCGTGCCAGTCTCTCAGAAATAGACGTGATGGCAACCGCTATGCCGCTCTCCTCGTTGTAAGCCGGAATAAGGACCGTCAGGTAAGGTTGATGGGACATGGCACAGACCAGAACATCAGGGCTCGATCACGTGGCTTGTCCTTTGCTCATCACTCTACAGGCTCATGGCTCGCAAGCTTGACTAGTAACAAGACGAGCATAACTGTCCGCCGCGGAATGGTGAGATGAAGGCGCTGGCCAGCATCACGTTATACCATACCTGCAGCCAAGAACAGCACTAACCCGGAAGGCGCCCACCACGCAACAGCAAAAGGCAACGCTCGCCGGTGAGCGGTTGCCATCCAGATCAACAGTGCAGCCAGCAAGCCCAGGCCGACACGCAATATAGCAAGCGGGTCCTCCCAGGTTGGCTTGGGCATGATGGCCACAAACGCGGCATGGGCTACCACTAGAAGAGCGTCCCGGCACCGATCGCCAGTGCGTTCCAGCCATGCATCCCGCGCTGCCCATAGCCCCGCACCCACCGCAGGCAGCAAGACCCACATGCCCACAACGGCCTTTCCAATTGGATCGGTCAAATAGCGGATTCCTCCGAAGGGAATCAATATCGGGCGACTCTGATAGGCGGTCATCGGTGTAGTGCCCAACCAAAGTACCAGAATTGCAGACCACACCAAATAGGGCACAAAACTGGTTGCCAGAATAGCGACCTGCCGCCAGCTTTTCTTCGACAAGCACCAGACCAGCAACACCGCCGGAAAGAGCAAAGCTATCTCTTTGGTCAGCCCACCTGCAGCGAATAGGAAAACGGACCAGGCAGGTTTGTCTTTCTCAAAAGCCAGCCAGCCGCCCAGGGCCAGAGCAAGAGCCAGCGGCTCCGTCAAGTCGGCCCGAATAGCCAGCAAAAAAGCCAACGACAATGGCAGCACTAACGCCGGCCAAGCCGAAGCGCCACGTCGTACCAATAGCTCGCTCAAGGTCAGACAGCCTAACACCGCCGCGACCAGATTGACTGCCAGCATCACCCACGGCACCCAGGCCGGCTGCCCTAAGCTGAGCATCCATACCAGAAACGGGTAGATGATACGCCGATACCGAAAGTCCGGCTGATCGAGTTTGGCCTGAGCGCCTAGTGGATCCAACGCTATGGCATAAGAGAATTGGCCGTCGTATCCCGTTCCTCCGCCCCAGGGCCGCTCCACGGGAAGGTTGGCCGGGCGTTCGAACACGAAAGCACGTGGGTTCCAGTTGTTGCTCGCCAGCACCTTCAGGTCAAAGAGCAACAGCGTCAATGCAATAACCACCCCCGGCAAAAGGCGCCTCATGATCGGTCATACCTTTCTAGGGTGCGCAACGCCTGAATCAACTCGATCAGCAGCAAAACGAACAAAACCGTCCGCAGCGGGACCGTGAGGTAGAGCCACGCGTTCATCCCGCGACTGAGAAACACCGGCCACTCGGCCAAATTGATAAAGCTCAAAGTCAGAACGTACAGCAACGCCCGGCCCAGAGGCAATGCGATCAACACAAAGGGGATCAACATGACCAGCCACTGCGGGCTCCAGCCTTTGCTCCAAAGAAAGAATACAACGAGCGTTGCTGCTGTGAATAGCATGAATCGAAGGATGGAAGTCGGAGGCTGGAAATTGGAGGTTGGAGGCCGGCTTGCCCACAGCCATAAATATAAAGCACCAAAGGCAATCAGCGGGATGAGCGGCGGGATAAGCGGCGGGTTACCCTGCGGGGCAATGGCTGCCGCCGGGTCCACGTGTGCATTCGCCGGGCCAAAAATACCCGTGCCCAGGTTGCCATCCACCAGCGCCCATGCTGTCAGCCACGAAGTCTTGGCCGTCTGGGCGCGAAGGGATGCTACCGTAAGAGTCGGGCTGGCGATGAGGAACGGCAGAAGCACGACGGCGCACACGGCAACCAAGGTCAGCGTGTAAGTGATCGCCTGGCGCAGATCACGCCGGAACCGCCAGATGACGGGCACGAGCAACACAGGGAAATACTTGACCATTGCACCCACGCCGGCCCACACTGCCGAGCGATGTGACCGCCCGCGCAGAAATTCGTCGACCGCCAAGAGCAGGAAAAAAGTCGAAATCACATCGTGGTTGTGCCACATTACGAACGTTGGCGCAAACAACGCCGCGTACACCCAGGCCAGCTTGACTGCGCCTTCGCGTGAAAAGGCATGCCCGGCCAGCCGGAACACCATGATGACGTTACCCGCCTCAAACATCATCATCACCAGCGCCAACAGTGTAGCAAACGCCGGGTAGCGATCACCGGTCAACGCATAAACGCCCTGGTAAAGATATGCAAAAAGCGGCGGATACTCAACCCAGTAGCCAAGGAACGGTAGCCGTCCCTCCTTGGCCAGTTGCGCCAGCCCATGATAGTACGGATAGTCGCCATACACCGTCAGGTTATCGGCCGGGTACGCGATCAGCCACATCAGCCGGAACGCGACGAACAATGTCACCACCAACGCGATATCGCGGCGCTCGTCCAGCCATTTGCTGACTCGCAAGATCACAGCTCACGCCTCCATGTCCACTCGCACCACGCTCAAACCAGGCAAGCGCAAATCAATAGCTACCTGGCCCCGATGGGCTGCCAACCAGGCACGAACGGGCGGGGTCGCCTCCGCAAAGACATCAAAGCGGTCAGACTTGCTCAGGCGATGGTTGTACTCACGCGGGCTGCGCCAGACCAGCCACACCCGCTTATATCGAACAGTCGCCGCATCCAGTGTCGAGGGTCCTCCTTCAGACAACACAAGGTATGGCCACTTGTGCGTCTGATACACTGACGTGCCGATCAGCGTTTCTTGATCTTGCATCAAGACCAAATCCCCTTGTCCTAGACCAGCTTCGATGGCCGCCGTCGCGCCCCGCCATTCTTCCTTTGCAAAAAATGGGTCGGCATAAAGTCGACTAGTGCCCCACCCCATTGCGACTAGCACGACCGCCAATGCCGCCATTCGCCAGATCACCCGGCGCCATGCGATGATTCCCAACGACAAAAGCAGCAGATATGCCGGCAAACTCGCCATCAAGTAGCGATCCACATAGTAGGAACGGCGCAGCGAAAGCAAAAACAGAAATCCGATAGGCAGCGCCAGCCACCAGACCAATAGCCGCCGCCGCCCGTTCCAGGGGAACAAGCTCCGCAAGAGAATCAGAGCAGTGCCTGCCATCAATGCGACCACCGGCCATGTAAAGGTCTCTACGTCTGCCGTGGTAAAGTTCCACAGGGTCTGAAGCGAAGCCAGCGGGCCAGGGTTGGGAATCCAGCCTAACCCAGATGGGCGTGCTCCGCGCACCATGTACCAGACCAGCCAGGGAGCCAGGGGGGCAATTGCCACTGCTTGCGCCAATAGCCAGCGGCGCACCAGTCCGGTCTGTCGCAGCCGAGGCAGCAGGTGGATCAGCTGAACATAGAGCAGCGAAAAACTGGCATAGTGCATCAGGTAGGCCAACCCACTACATATTGAAAAAGAGACCCATCGCTGCCGGCCTCGCAATAGCAGAACAAAGCGATCCATCGCCAGCACGCTAAAGAAAGCCATCGGCGCGTACATTCGTGCGTCCTGCGAGTACCAGATGTGGAACGGGCAGACCGCCAGCAAAAGTGCAACGACAATGCCGCCGGCGTGCCCCACCAGCTTGCGTCCCAACTGGTAGATGGCCGGGACAGCTAAAACGCCAAACGCCGCTGAAAGGAAACGAAAGGAATACTCACTGGCGCCAGCCAGCGCCACCATCGGGCGCAACAAGAGAAAGTAGAGCGGCGAATAGATGCCCGCCACTAATAGTGCAGCCAGGCTATCACTTAGCGAAGCCAGTGTGGCTACGCGTGTGAAGCACTCGTCGAACCAAAAGCTTTTGGCGCCCAACTGCCAGAGTCGGAGCACCGCCGCCAGCAGCGTAACGCCCAACACTTGCCATCGGAAAACCTGCGACTTGCTCATTGGCCCTTGCCCATCAGACAAGTGCAACAGGTGGGACAGGGGGCGAATGCTCCGGCTTGTCACGGCTCCAGTACGTTGCTACCGTCAGCAAAAGTAACATCATCAGGGGCACCAACGCACTCAAGGTATCAATCTGGCGCCAGCCTGCCACAACCAACAGCAGGTAAGGCAACACATCCATCACCACGACTGCTCCTCCCCACATCAGCAAACGTCTTGCCCTGTTCATGGAGTTAGACAGGACAAGGACTAGGCCGAGCGGAAAAATCAACAGCACTTGGTCATAGTTCCAGACGTAGGGGGAAACGAACAAGGAGACGCACACCGCAAAGGCGAGCCAAAGAGCCGGGGGCCATGGATCACCGGTACGAGCTAGCCACCAAACGCAAAATGCAATGAGCAATCCCGCCACGATAGCCCCCACCCCTAACCAGATCACTGGAGGGAGATAAGCAGCCAACAAGCTATGCAGCAACCCCCAAAGCGTCGGCACGAAAGTCCCGAACTCAGTTCCCCTCATGGAGCTGAAAAGCCGCCATTGTCCGATCCAATCGGGTTGCAGAAGCAGCGAAAAGCCTACGGCAGCAGCACTGACAACCACAAAAGCAAGCAGCCCTTTCCAGGCCCGGCGCTTGAGCAGCCAGGCCAGCGCCACCGGTAGGATAACCACCGGAACCGAAGGCTTGAGCAGGAGCAAGCTCAGCACGCTGCCTGCTGCCGCATGGTGCTCCCGGCGCATGAGCAAGTAGAACAATGACAAACTGAACGGCCACAGCGCCGAAAGTTGGCCATTGGTGAAAACGGCAATTGTAGGCCGTGAGAGGAAAACTACTGGGGCCAGAAAAACGAGCGGCGGCCGGTCCGCCCGGATCCCAGCAAAAAGGGCCGCGATCGAGACGATGAGCATGACCTGGCTCACCAACTCCCAGGCTGCGGCCGCGAGAGGCAGGGGAAGCATGCAAAAAGGCAGAAATATCAAAGCGGTCGGCAACGGATATGTAAGGATAGGGTTTTCCAGCCACGCCCTGCCATAGCGAGCGTGCAAATCAGCCCAGGCGGCGGGGTCATAATCGCTCACTCCCTCGAGAAGGCCACATCCACTGAGCCGGAAGGAGAAAAAATCTGAATTGACCATGTCGCCGTTCAGCCGAACCATCAGCCAGTCGGCGACAAGTAAGAGCGAGACTGTGCAGACGATGACCGCAGCCGAGACGAGTGGATTCAGACTCTGCCTTTCGCTCATTGGCCACCATGTGTATAGATGACAGCTTGATCGTCACTATAGGCCTGCCGCCATCCGGGCTGCGTCGCCAGCAGCGTCGCCAAAAAGCTGTCCCGCTCTGTCAGCGTCAAGCGTACACTATAACGGTCAAGCACCTCTTGCCAGCCGGGACGGACGAACATCACCTGAAGGTATTGATGCAAGAACTCGTCATCATAGAGGTCGGTGCGCCCATCCACAAACACCGGCTCTTCCGGCAGTGCCCACAACAGGTACCCACCCCAGTTGTAGCTGTTGTACATCGGCCCGGTCAAACGACTTTCCTTCAGCCACTCTACCGCGCGGACGGGCAGGGTCTGCTCTTGCGCCTTGTCTATCATCTGGGGCGAGAGTTCAATAGTGCATCTGAGCAGCACCGCCAAGGCAACCAAAATCACAATCAGCCAATTCAGCACACTCGACAAGGCCGGACGCACGTCTTCGCGCACCGATGCAGGCAGCCTGACCTGCGCCAACACAGACGCAACAACTGGCTGCAACTGCCGCGTCAACACCGGCCCAATCACCAACGCCAGCGGCGCAATGTTCCGTCGCGCCAGGAACGCACTGTACCCAAACACTACCACCACCACCAGGTCACTCCAGTCCCACCGCCGACCTGAAAAACCCACCACCGCCAACAACCCGAATAACAGCCACAATATCGGCTGCTCGTACAAGTTATGAAAGTCCGGCGAGGCCCA
>Ga0315268_10009004_pt1 | contig 10385 bp, 16 predicted proteins | sample C1_top_MG_FD_204535 | JGI IMG/M metagenome (GOLD analysis project Ga0315268, IMG submission 204535) | Sediment microbial communities from Yellowstone Lake, YNP, Wyoming, USA - C1_top | ecosystem: Environmental > Aquatic > Freshwater > Lake > Sediment | place: USA: Wyoming | collected 2017-08-01 | reverse complement strand
GTCCTTCACCTTCTCGCATTGCTACTGGTTGTCTGTTACGCGTGATCTACAGTATATGAAACGATAAAACCTTAAAACAGAAAATCTAAATTTGTGTTGCTTTAATGGGGAAGCCCTTGTAGTAAAGCTAAGGGGCGCGCTTTAGCGCAGAGTTGAACGAAGCCGCTATCGCGGAGAAATGCATTCCGCCAGCCTCACTCTCTAACTTTCGACCATATTGATAATTTTACATCGCCATCAAGCCAGTTTCCGAAGAAAAATTCAAGCACTGCGAATGAAATAGTATATTCCAATCCCCAAATGAGTCTGAACGAAGGGTTTTGAATTTGAGTAATTTAACTTTGTTCTGATTCGATCTGGTTAATAGGTGCTTCTTCGTTTTGCCTTGCCGTTTTATTTCTCAAGCCTGTTTTTTAGTTAAAGCAGAGATGTCTTTAAACAGCTTTTTTCTTGCGCTGTTCAGTGCCAAGGCGGCGTCATTATCGCTCATCATTGGCGCTTGCGCATCCAGTTGCCCAAAGGTAATGCCTGGCTTGAGACAGTCACTGGCATTGAGCAAGCACTGATTTAAACTTCTCATAAGGCGTTTTCATTTCCTCGTAGCGATAACGCTTGCGTTCTTTTCCCTTTGCATCCGTGATCGTTTCCGGGAAGAAACACGGGCGGTGGAAGTTGACGTAAGGATTGAGATGATCGGCACAGAAAGTGTTGACCAGGCTGGCGCAGTATTGAGGGATACCAGAGTTTAAGCCACACGAGATGGGACTGTAAGTACCACATAGTATTTATACCGAAGAAGCGCAAGAAGCGAATATTCGGAGTGCTGCGCAAGCACCCCCTTGGAGAGATATTTCGGGAGTTAGCGAAGGACAAGGAAGCGCAGATAGTAGAAGGACACTTGATGGGAGACCACGTGCATATGTGTATTAGCATACCGCCAAAGTATGCAGTGTCGAATGTGGTGGGCTATATCAAGGGCAAAAGTGCAATAGCGATAGCAAGGCGTTTCGGAGGGCGAGAGCAGAATTTCACAGGCGAAGTATTTTGGGCTCGTGGATATTTTGTCTCAATTGTTGGGCTTGATGAAACGATGGTTAGAACGTACATTCGCAACCAGGAGGAAGAGGATGAGCGGTAGGTACGACCAGATGAAATTAGGGCTGTAGCCGCCTTGGGCGGCTCACGGTTTAATGGCCCCTTTGAGGGGCTCACCCAATAAGCCTCCGGCTTTGCCGGAGGTCATTTAACTTCTTCCGGGTGCCCGGACAAATGTTTTGCGTCATCTTCGTCTCCTTGATCGAACCGGGGACATCCCCCGCGATCAAGGATCGACGATTTTTACGTTAATTGCAGCAAGGTAAATTTGGAGGCTGAAAAGGAAACGGTGGCGTCGGAGCACCACCGCGATAGCGGTTTAGTTCAACAATTGTTCGCGGACAGGGCCGCTCCTTCTTTTATGGTATCAAGCTTCGGGACGCATTTGCGGGAACAGAATCACATCGCGTATGCTGGCGCTATCGGTTAGCAGCATGATCAGGCGGTCGATACCGATACCTTCTCCGGCAGTCGGCGGCAAGCCGTATTCCAGAGCACGGATGTAGTCTGTGTCTTTAAACATGGCTTCTTCATCACCCGCCTCTTTGGCCAGTACCTGCGCATCGAAACGTGCTTCCTGATCTTCGGGATCGTTCAATTCCGAGAAACCATTGGCGATTTCTCGGCCCACCATAAACAGTTCAAAACGCTCTGTTATCGCAGGGTTGGTGTCGCTGCAGCGCGCAAGCGGAGACGCTTCGACAGGGTAATCGATGATGAAGGTTGGATCAAATAACTGTGCTTCGGCAAGCTCTTCAAACAGGGTCAACTGCAGTCCGCCGACACCGTCTTCAATTCTGTATTTGGCCTTTAAATCCTCCAGTTCATTGATCAGGAAATCGCGGTCATTCAGTTGTGCATCGGTAAATTGCGGGTGAAATTTCTGTATCGCCTGATTCATTGTGAGACGCTGGAAGGGCTTGCCCAGATCGAGTTCTTTACCCTGATAGCTGATAACCGTGGTACCCAAAACCTTGCGCGCGACTTCGGCAAATAATTTTTCGGTAAAGTCCATCAGATATTTGTAATCGCGATAGGCTTCATAAAACTCGATCATCGTGAATTCCGGATTATGCCGGGTCGACAAGCCTTCGTTGCGGAAATTGCGGTTGATTTCGAACACTTTTTCAAAGCCGCCGATTACCAGCCGCTTTAAATACAGCTCGGGCGCGATGCGCAGATACAACTGCATATCCAATGCATTGTGATGAGTGGTGAAGGGCTTGGCTGATGCACCGCCGGGAATGGAATGCATCATCGGCGTTTCCACTTCCAGATAGCCGTGGCGTGCGAAAAATTCACGTATCGCCTGTATCGTCTGGCTGCGAACAAGAAACACGCGGCGCGTCTCATCATTGGTAATCAGATCAACGTGGCGCTGGCGATACTTTTGTTCCTGATCGGTGAGGCCGTGAAATTTTTCCGGCAGCGGACGCAGCGATTTTGTCAGCAGGCGCAGCTCGCTTACGCGCACCGAAAGTTCGCCGGTCTTGGTTTTGAACAGTACGCCAACAGCACCCAGAATATCGCCCAGATCATAATGCTTGAACGCATCATGCACGGTCTCGCCGGTGTCGCCATTGCTGATGTACAGTTGCATGCGTCCGCTCATATCCTGCAGCGAGGCGAAACTCGCCTTGCCCATCACGCGTTTCAGCATCATGCGGCCGGCAATCGTCACTTTCACCGGATTTATTTCCAGCGACTCATTGCTGAGCTCGCCATAACTGGTGTGCAAATCAGCCGCCAGATGCTCACGCTGAAAATCATTGGGGAAGGCGACCCCTTGAGCGCGCATTGCTGTTAGTTTGGCACGGCGTTCGGCGATTATTTTGTTTTCGTCTAGCGGTGAAGCGATTGGTTCGGTAGTCATGGTTGAGGGTAAGTGAAAAATTAATTTAATTAGTGATAATAAAGCGCGCCTGTTTATTGAAGTTTAGCGCAATTATTTGGATATATCGGCAAACGTTTTTCGTTTTTTTTATCCAGTAATGAGGAGGGATCAAAATCTGCGAGATTACGCGAACGGTCTTTTGAAGTGGCTATAACCAAGCCTTTGCTATTAGCAGATTGCAGGACTGTCTGTCCTATTGGTAAAACCGTCTTGATTGTCATATATAACATCCGTCAAATTGGTTGAAACGGGCGCATTTTAACACAATGGTCTAGCAAGTTAGATTCGTAGTTGTCCATGCAATAGGTGGCCTTGATGCGGAGGCAAAGATTTTCTGCTCCAAATCTATCTACAATCCACTGGAGAAAGGTAAAAAAATTTTTAGGCAGGAAAAAATAGTGTAGGGAGTTAACGCAGGAAGCTTCAATGAAAAGCTGACTCTTCTCGCCTTTGCAGATGACCGCGAACACAATCTATACACCGTGGCGGTGTAATGAAGCTGCTACTCGACGAAAATTTGTCGAGGCGCATCGTCCCTTTCCTGCAAACCGCTTTTTCTGGCTTTTCACAGGTTGCCTTGTTGGGACAGGAAAGCGCGAGAGATTCAGAAATCTGGCAACACGCAAAAACTAATGGTTTCGTGATCGTCAGTCGTGATTCGGATTTTCAGGAACGCTCACTTGTAGCAGGCCACCCGCCGCAGGTGGTCTGGCTCAAAATTCCAAACCGCTCCAAAACAGTTGTGCTCAATATTCTGCTCGATCACCACACAGAAATCGAACAGGCATTGATTGAACAGAATCGCGCTTGCGTCGAAATCAGTCCCAGTAACCGCTAAAGAGGTTTACTTGCTCTATGGTCAGATGGTAGACAGCCGTTCAACCGTGTCCGGGTAACGCTCGACCATGCGGATCAAAATCGCAGCCTGGGCATTCGGGCTGGCGCGGCCTTGTTCCCAGTTTTCCAGTGTGCGTTCGTTAGTGCGCAAGTATCTGGCGAATACGGTTCGCGACAAATGCAGCTTCTCCCGCAGACTGAGCAACTCTTCCGGGGTGATAGTGGGCGCAGGTTTCTTTTCTACTACATGCTGGCGCAAGGTGATCTTGCCCTCGCGCGCAGATTCGAGTGCGGTGAATCCTTCTTTCAGTTCATTAAACAAGTTACGTTTCATTTGATTCTCCTTGCATCCAATTCCTGCTTGAGCAGTTCCTTCAGGATTTTGCGTTGTGCAGCGGTCAGATCATCCATCTCGTCTTTGTTGAACACGGTGAACAGCCAGAATTGCTTTCCTGGCTGACACCAGTAGTAAATCACGCGGAGTCCACCACGTTTGCCTTTACCTCTTTTTTCATCGGCATAACGTATCTTGCGCAATCCACCCGTGCCTTCGATCATGTCGCCAGCTTCCGGGTTCTTCATCAACATCTTTTAAAACTCCCGAAAACTTTCGTCGAGAAAATAACTTTGCCGATATCTCTCGAATGGCAGCAACTCAATGAAGGTGGCTTTCATAAAGCGATCATACGCAAGTTGCGTATATGATGACAAGGGCTGGGCAGCCATAACACCGCGTCAATCCGCCCACTTCGCACGTTTTCTCAAGTAGTCGCAACAGTTCCTTGCCACGGTTATTACAAAGGCGCGCTCGTCAGAAGAGAGGCCAGAAATCAAAGCATCAAAGACCGCTGTCTCATTTGCTGTTTCAGGACGATGCTTTGATAGCAGATCACCAACAGATAAACGCAAGGCGGTGGAGAGTTTTTCCAGCGTCAATAACGAGGGCAGATTAGCACCCCGCTCAAAACGGGAGATCGTTTCGGCATCAACGCCTACGCGTTCCGCCACCTGTTCCTGAGTCCATTCAAGTTGCTTGCGCCGCTCGGCTACATTCTTCCCAAGCCGTTTGGCCAACCGTTCTGATTCCTTCTGCTTATCCACCATGTTGTTGCCCTCGAAAACAACAAGGATGGCTGGCACTGGAATATGCGAACAGGGTGTGTTATGTTGTAAATGTTGTCAACATGAATGTTGACTTGCAAACACTGCAAACGCCCCCCGCATACTGGGGCTTGCATGCGCATAAGCGGTTTATTTCTTGGTTAGGTACAGATACTTTGTTTACCGGGGCGGCAACATGCACACGAAACAACAATCAGGATTCACACTTGTAGAATTTGCGGTCGTAGTTTTCCTTGTTGGTCTTTTGGCATCGCTCGGCTTATCCGCATTGAATGCACAATTGGCTAGCTCGCGTATTAGCGACACCAAGAAGAAACAAGAAATTATTAAAGATGCGCTAATTTCCTATCTTGGAAAATATAAGCGATTGCCTTGTCCTGCCATTAGTCAAAATGGCATAGATGTGCCAGATGGGCGCAACTCAGCCGCCACTGCGGGGAATTGGGATTGCAAAGCTGAATTTGGATACCTTCCTTATTTTGATCTTGGCTTGCCAAAAAGTGTTGCATTAGACGGGTGGGAAAACTTTTTTTCTTATGCGGTCTCCAGACAGTGGACACTGACATTTAAAAATAGCCCTCCAATTGCAGGAGATACTACAACCAATATAGCTGGCAATGCATTTAATGTTGGAACTCCAGGAGCGTTGACGATCAACGATAGATATCCTGCCACGAACGCCACACCAACACCGATAAGCAGTATTGCAGCAGCGATTATCGTTTCTCATGGTAAAAATGGTTTGGGTGCATTTACATCCAAGGGGACGCAAAATACACCGCCCTCCGTTGCAACAGGTGATGAGATTAAAAATGTACCCAATTCCACTTCGTGGGCTGTTCCAACTGCTTTTTATAAGCGTGAATACACCGAAATTGATGTTCCAACATATGGTGCATTCGATGACATTGTTCTATCACTTAACCCAAGCGACTTGTTAACTCCATTGACGAAAGATGGGGTGCTTAAATCTGCCGAAGCTCAATGGGCTGAACAGATCACAAACATCAAGAACGCCGTTATCGGATTCATATTTTCCCCGAGCAATACTGTTACATGTGCGGCACCAAGCGCAGCAGAATTTGCTGCACTACTCACAGCTATCGATATCCCCAATCAAACAATTGCTGGTATCACCACATTCGCCGACCCATGGGGCTACACAGTGACATACGGGTCACGCATAACAAAATTAACTAACCTTGGGGTACCCACTCCCAATTACTCCACTCCTTACACGCTGACAACGTTAAATCCCAATATAACCACAATCAACACACCACTGATTAGCACGTTCATTGCTAGCTATCCAACATTTTTAGGGAATTGCCCATTATGAAAACTAATTTTAAGTTATCAGCAATGCTGTCACCTGAAATTTTTCTGTCAATGTGGAGCAATATCAAATACTCACTACTGCTGACCCCCGCTATTTTCCTTTTAGCATTTTGGATTTTGACCTTATCAAATAGTGACGTGCTTGCTTCGGTTGGATTGCTGAAAATGATCTTGTGGGCTTTATTGCTTTCTTTCGGTGCAGCGTATTCAGTCACGCTATTCGTCAAAGAAGTGCTGGAGAAACGCGACAGTGAATAAAAGCAAAGGGTTTACCCTGATTGAAATTGCAATTGTTATAACAATAATCGGGATATTGTTGGGTGCTATTTTGTTGCGTAGTGGCTCAGTCATCGGAAACGCTAAAACCACAGATACAATTGCCCTGGTTAAAGATTTGAGCGCTGCGGTAAACGACTTTAAAACTCGCTATCACTATCTACCTGGTGACCTGCCCCTGGCAGGGAATGACATACCTGGCATAGGAGCACCCTGCAATATTTCACCCCCTGGTACGATTGGAGATGGAAAGATTGATCCAGATACTTCACCGGGTATTGGTGAAACTACATGTGTTGCTGAACATTTGGTACGGGCAGGCCTAATAAAGGGAGGTACTACCGGAATATTTACCAGGCATGGTGCGGGTACCCCAGATGTTTTGGTCACGGCTCGCAGGACGACGAATTGGATGGGCGCACTTCCACCTACATTCCCTGCTAATGTTCTAAACGAAATTCAGCTGCTAAATCAACCATGCGAAACGGCGCAAGGACTGGATTCAAAGTTGGATGATGGAATATTTGATAAAGGCAATATCCAGTACCCATCATGCACCCCGGGAAGCAGTACCGACCCCGTACCAATTATCGACATTGCGCTTTAGCCAGCCAGCGAGCACAATATCCCGTTGGATATTGTGCTCTTCTTTCTCAAACCTTGATGGTAGCAAAGTATTTTATGGAAAGTGGAGAAGCGCTCCCTTGGAAGTTCATTGAGCACGGTAAAAAGGCGAATTAAATCCATACCAAGCGTGCATTTAGAAGGGAACACATGTTTACTTATACGCGGCTCTTTCTTTTTATACTGGCGAAAGCATGGCAAACGAGTGTTGTATTGGGGATTATCCAGACTTTTATATTTTTAACTTGTGTGCTTGGTCCGGCGCTGCTTGTGGATATTTTGTGGCTCCCTGTCTACATATGTATCACACTATTCGGGTCGGACAAAAAATAAAACTTTTTCATTTTTGACAAAGGCTTTAACACTACTCCCGAAACCAACTAGGAAAAATTTAGATTATGAACCGACATAAATTAGTTGTTAAAAGAAATGCGCTAGGACAAATGTCCACAAACAATATCGTTACGGATGCATTAAATGCTATGTCAGAAATTCCGGGTGTAATTGAAGCTCGCATTGAAGCAGAAAATAATGAGCAGGTAGAAATTTCATACGGTTATACATTGAACGACAAGTTCTGGGATACGGTGACACATTTGGCGAAATATAATTTGGTGCGAGTTAACTGGAATCAACGACCAGCCTCTTAAGAAGCACCATATAACATGTTGATAATAAAAAATTAAATTTTACGATATTTTAGTGTTTCTTCGGGGCGATTTGCGGACGCGGCCCGATTACTACGCTAACCCGGCCAAGCGGGACTGCGCAAAAGCGCGCAGCCCCTTGTTGCCACTTTAGCTCACAAGGAGCCAGATATGCGAGTTACCAAAGGTGGAACGGATATGTTCTGTCCATCATGCCAACAAGTAACAACGTGCAAAGCTGTTCCTGCCGCTCAAGTCACCTATGAACCGAGTGACTATGCACAACGCAGGCACTACTTAAAGCACGATGACATAAATTGGTTTCAGAGGGGGCGCGAGTGTTTGTCATGTGGACATCAATTCGTTACTGCTGAAGTTGATATTGGATTTTTGGATGAACTCGTAGAACTTCGAGGTGCTCTCAGCGAGATCAAGGCCAATGCAGAAACCTACATCAAGGAATCCTCTGCCGCATCTCAATCCCTTGTCAAACTGAGCGAGTCTTTGAGTGTGCTCCGTGCTTTGAAGGTTTACAAAAGTGAGCGGTTCGGGACATAGGTGTGATCGGTCTAACCTTCCTCCGCCCCGCCCATTCGACAGTGTCAGGTCTTGCAATCACACATACGGCAAAATTCTGCGAGCTAAAAGGGTCAGCTTCGGAGTTATTTTAAACTCTTGTTGCTGCGGCAAAGGGATTGATTAAAACCAAGCCCGCAATGTGTTAGCCGCTTTGCAAATCTTCGGTCAACGGCTCTGCTGCTCCAGAACGTTCTGCAGCTGCAATAATCATTCCGTCCCAGAATGAGGTTTGCCAGGCATCGGCAATCTCCGATGCGCGAATAACCATTTCACCGTCAGCCGCAGTTTTGACCCACGGCAGGTATGTTCGTATGAGCTCGCGAGCCACGGCGGTAGGTAAAGGTTGCGGGATTTTTTTGGTGACGTTGACGAAAAACTCCTGCAACTCCTGCAACACCTGGACGCTTAAACAGCCATTTTCCTGATTCCAAAGATCTGTCAGTATTTGCTTTGTCGTGTTTGTCACCGGCATCACGGTCATGCGCGTAGATCAGGACATTATTGAGCTTTGCATAAATCTTGACACTTTTAAATCCCTCCTAACCTCCCTTTGTCAAAGGGAGGGACACTCTCCGTTTCAAGCGAAGCTGGTTCCCCACTTTAACAAAGGGGGGTAGGGGGATTTGTCTATTCAAATTTCTGTTGTCATGAAATATGAAAAACTCATTAGTATCAACGAAGCGAAGTGCGGTCATGGAGCATCTCTCTGTCTTTTATACCCAGTCCGCCAAGCGACCAGGATTGTTCGAGCATGGACAGTGCAATCTGTTTTGCATGTTCATAGCGGCGGTCTTTGCCTATTTTTTCGCGCAATTCTTCGGCCAGCATGGCGCTAACGCTGAGGCCTTGTTGAGCGGCGAAAACGCGCGCGGCTTTAAGAATCTCTCGATCAAGTGTAAGGGTTATATTCTGTTTCATGGGTATCTCCCATTAAATCATATTGCACGTACTTTACGAGCAACGTGATTGAACCGCCAGAGCTAAAGGAGTTAAAGAGTGAAGACCTCGTTAACGAGATGAAATTTTGTATGGCATTGTATGTGCCGTAAAATACCCGGCAACAAAGGAGAATCTTTATGGGACATGCACTGCACGACCTTGGCATTGATAGCATGAGCGTTGACGAGCGGATCACTCTTGTTCAGCAAATCTGGGATTCTGTTGCTACCGATGCTGGATTGCAGCCACCCAGTGCGGCGGAAAGAGCAGAGCTCGATCGACGCATCGTTGAAGATGACGCGGTTCCCGGCGATGTAACGGCATGGGAATCCATCAAGGCTGAAGCACAATCACGCTGGCAGCGATGACGTTATCTGTTGTCTTTCGGTGGCAGGCGCGGCGAGAGTTTGACTATGCCGGCGAAGGGAATTAGCGCAGGAAATTCCAATTTGTTCGTGAAGTAGATGGTCAGATGGCAGGCAGATGTTCAATCGTGTCCGGGTAGTGCTCAACCATACGGATCAAAATCGCAGCTTGGGCATTCGGACTGGCTCGGCCTTGTTCCCCACTTTGTAAAAGGGGGGCGAGGGGGGATTTGCGGACGGTGATATGTCAATTCAGCGTTTTAAAATCCCCCTCATTCCCCCTTTGTTAAAGTGGGAGGTGAAGTATGCAGCCATCTTGGGCGGCTCATGGTTTTATTAGCGCCTTTGAGGCGCTCACCCAATAAGCCACCGGCTTTGCCGGTGGTAATTTAACTCCAATTCGCAATAGAAACGACATTCATTTTTTTCGTAGGTCGGGTTTCAACCCGACGTTTTTCTCCGATTCACCAACCCCTTCGGGTTGAAACTCGACCTACGAAAAGTCATCTGCCCAATACCCCGTAGCTTGCTGCGGGGTATTTATTTTGTGCGCCCGGCAGGGCGCACTTACTTGGAGGTGAAAGTCCTCTACTCGCCCGGCAAGGGGAAGAGTTAGCTGAACGGCAAGGGTGTCGTGGGTGACTGCGAATCTGGAGGAAGCCGAAGGCA
>Ga0315268_10009003_pt1 | contig 10386 bp, 13 predicted proteins | sample C1_top_MG_FD_204535 | JGI IMG/M metagenome (GOLD analysis project Ga0315268, IMG submission 204535) | Sediment microbial communities from Yellowstone Lake, YNP, Wyoming, USA - C1_top | ecosystem: Environmental > Aquatic > Freshwater > Lake > Sediment | place: USA: Wyoming | collected 2017-08-01 | reverse complement strand
CTCTAACATAGGCTCCTTTACTTGATGGATTCAATCGTCAAGAATTGGCTTCCACCGCTTGTATAGACCTTACCCGTGATGGTGACTTTCTTGGCCATCTTGTCAATGACAGCTGTAGGCAGAGGTGACTTGTCTTTGTTGGGCAACAAGACATAGACCTTATTGGTGCCATCCTCGAGGAGTCCTGCTGGAATGCCCTTTTTTACACAGTCGATGGCGCATTGCCGGTGGCTCTCCCCTTTGGCTCCCATAAGAGCAAAACAGTAAGTATCGATGATTTCTCCAGTGACTTTAACAGTTTCAGCCGCATAGACCACTGGAAACAAAACGATGAAGATCATCAAAAAACCAACTAATCCACTTAGGAATGTAATTTTTTTCATCATTCTTCTCTCCTTTCTTTTAGGGCTTCTCTCCTTTCCTTTAGGGCTCTTGGGTAAGAACGGTTAATAGTAAACCCTGTGTTTCCTCCATCTCTTAACACTTCTCTTTAGTCCCCCACAGCCTACTGCCTTTCACCTCCTTCCAAAATACCATCAGGTCGTTAAGTTTACATAGGGTCGGGAACAACTAGAATATTAATAAAAATCGGATGAAGAATATATAAGGTGAACAAGGTATTTTATGACTAAAAATGCAGTATTTTTAAATTGATTGAATGGTGAAAGGTGGTAAAAAACATGATTCAAGTATTTCAGACACCGCTATTATCCATCCCCGATAGCGTTACCGAACGGGAATCTCTGGACGGGTTTCGCGACACTTTGCTCACAACAATCGGTGACTTTGTTACCAATGGCTCATAACAAAACTGACTAAGTCCGGAAACGACACGGTCATCTTCAGCCCTAAACAAACCTTTTAAGTTTCACTAGGCGATTGTTTCTCTTTCGTTTTTTCAGATATAAAATAGGCACCGAGCGTTTCAAAGATAATTTTAACTGCTGCGAGAGCGGTTATATTACCAATATCCCAATCCGGCGCAACCTCTACCAAATCTAAAGCGACTAGGTCCATGTTATGCTCTTTTTCAATGAAATTTCCTAAATTCTGGATGATATCGATGAGATATCTGGTATTCATACCACCAGGTTCGGGCACTCCCGTACCCGGGGCAATGCTAGCATCCAATACATCGATATCAATAGAAACATACATCTTATTTATTTTCTGGTTCTTTATTTCCCGGAAAAGCATTTCCGAAAAAACATCTGCGTGCAAATTGGTTAATTCTTCCATTTTCCAAAAGTGAACTTTATCTTTGTTAATGCCCTCGAATTCCTCAGGCTCGATATAGCGAAGGCCAACCTGGAATATGTTCTCGGCCCCAATTTCGTCAGCGACTCTTCGGGCTTGCGAAGCATGGGTTTCTTTTAATCCGCTGCGACTGTTTAGATAGTCGGGATGGGCATCAAAATAGATGATTCCCAGGTTCTCTTTCCCATAGATTTTTTTTACTGCTTTTATACAAGGAAGGGTTAGTGAGTGGTCCCCACCCAAAATCACTGGGAAAACATTTCCTTTCCAATCTGGCATGAGGTCAGGAATCACTGTACATCCTTCTTCGTCCGTATTCAGTGGTTCCCCCATCATCCATTCTAAAGCAGATTGAATCCGTTCGAGATTACCCCATCCTAAGGGTGGAACTTCACCGTCATTTCTATAACTTTCCCTGACCTCTCTTAGAGTCTTACTTTCAAAAAGTTTTCCTGACAAGAGATAGGGATGAATATCGACATCTCCTAGATCTATAATTTTTTTATTTACCTGACTTAAATCAAAGCCTCCTTCCACCCCTGAACCAAATTGAGACGAAACTTCACGCATAGCCCGGGGTCCAAAACGAGCTCCGTGGCGATAACCCACTCCGATGTCCATTGGGATTCCAACGATCGCAATCACCGAAGGAGGTATAATCTTATCTTTCTTCCGGAGAATTCCTGCTTTCTCTTCTAGAAACTTCTTCCAAAATCTATGGCTTAAAAAATATTTTCCCTCTTGGCTGCTTGGAATGACCAGGCTATACTCATCTTCAGGGAAAAAAGTCAAAAGATGGGATTGAGCCCCACCCCATGGTCTGCCATGGCCCCAGTTTATAGGAACCAAGGGAACCCTAAGATGTTTTTGTTTACTTTTAGGAATGGTCATTTCTGTTTTCATCTTTCTCCTTCTTTACAAAAATTTTGCCCCACTTGCTTTGCGTTTGACAGCATGCTCATCAAATAGGGACTTCCATTTTTGTAGTCTTTCACTTTATCTCTAATAAGAATTTGTACAATTTTTAATCTCCTTTCTCTTGTTGTGGTTCCCAATGAGCCTGACGTTACTACAAGCAGCCATTGGAATAAATAAGGTGGACCCAGTACTTTTGGGGCAAAAATACTGTATTTTGAAGATAACCTGCTACAGGGTTTACAAGTATTAGTAAGCTGAGTTGATCTACTCTCCTAATTTTTGGAGAAAACCATAATCTTTCTAAAAAGAATTGGGTGATGATTACCCGTTTTGAATTGGGCATAAAAAAGGCAGAGACATTTCTTGCCCTGCCTTTGCTCTTTAAAAATTAAATTTAGATCTATCAGATTCCATCCCAATCGATAGAAGTTTTTTCAGATGGCAACGGTATAACGAAAACTGGTTTTCGAGTTCAATGCAATACCGAACTGGATACACTCCCCAGAAAGGTGTGAGCTAAAAATCCCTTTCCATGAGTCCCAAGGACGATTACGTCGCAACCCTCCTTGTCTGCAGTATTTAAGATCTCTACCGGGGGATAGCCAACACGAACGAGAATCTTCGAAATAAGTTCAACGCACGGAGGGCCCATTTGAGCCTCTACCTTTTTACAAAAATCCTTTAGATGTTTTTTGATCTCTTCAACCGTCTCCTCCTACTGTTTCCGTTTCATTACTTCCGTCATGCCCGTATAAACTTCTGCATAAGGAGGAATGGGTTCAATGGCATGTAAGATAACAATCATTGCATTATGTCTTTTTGCCATATCGGTTGCATAGAGGAACGCATAAGAAGAGTTTTTACTGAGATCAGTGGCATAAAGGATTTTTTTGATTTGTGTGACCATTTCTATCCTCCTTTCCGCCTCATTTCACATTCTCATAAAAGAATTCCCCGTGAGGATTTAGTTTAAGTCCAAAGAAATGAAAAACACTCACCTCTTAAGGACGACTAATCTCAGAGAACCATTTACACTGCCTAATAGCAGCAAACATCGCCACAGCAAAGATCATAACAAGAAGAATCATACCAACAACAATCATACATAGTAGAAGTTGTGGTTTCTCTCTTTTTCGTTTTTGATTTTTTATCCTTTTTGTTCATAATGAACACCTCCTATCTAATTTAAATTTAACAACTAAACTTAAAAATTCAAGGTCAAAAGGTAGAGGAAATTCATAGAATTACCTAAATTTGCTGTCATTCATCTTAAAAATATTTCCCGATGCGGATTTCCCAATCCCAGAGAAACTTTACATCCTTCGCCGGATAAACAGGGTCCGTTTTCACTAATTATTAGTAATAGGACAAATGATTAGGAAAATAATAGAGAAAAAGGAGGCAGGGAGAAAAACTCCCTGCCGATTAAGAAGCAGTAATTTTAATGGTTTTAGTTTCAGTCTTCGGGATTTCAATTCTTATAACCCCATCTTTATAGGTGGCTTTAATTTCGTCACCATTGCTTTTCACATTGGCAGGTAGTCGCACTGAACGAGAGAATTTTCCATAGGTCCTCTCGATGCAATAGCAGTCATCGTTATCGGTTTTAGTTTCCTGCTTCTTTTCTCCTCTGATGGTAAGGAGGTCACCATTGAGGGAAATATCAAGTGATTTAGAGTCCATTCCTGGCATTTCCGCTTCGACCACTACGGAGTCTTTGGTTTCGCTTATGTCCATAGGAACTCCGAAATCAAAGCCGAAATGGAAATGTGGCGTTTCAAAGAACGTATCCCAAAGGTCTGGTAGATCATTAAAGGGTCTAAAAGGAACTAACTCAAATGCCATTTTTATCACCACCTTTCTTCAACTAAAATATAGTTATCAGGAGGTGAAATTTCAAGGTTGCGATGGGTGAGTCCTTGGTTTATGGACATCCCATTTTGAATGATAGCAAAGCCGATATTGTATAGGTAAATCATGAGGAAAGAGTTAAGGAACTATCCCATCTTTAAAAAACTCCCATTTCCAATTGACGATCTTTTTGGTATGATTCATTTTTAAAGGCATGAAGTAAATAACGACACGGCGCCACGGAGATAAGGCGATAGAGGAACAGTGAGATGGCGCTGTCCTCTCACCGTGTCATTCTGTCCGCCGAGCCAATATTGATGAGAGGTGTTTGCAATGAAAACCAAGACTCGAAAGGAATTGCTGGCAGAGATTGAGGAACTCCGAACCCGACTTAAAGTGGCTGAAGAGACGTTGCGTTCCCTCCAGGGAGGCGATAAGGTGACACTGAAGGAGATCGCCCACCTCAAGAAGGCGAATGAAACCCTTCTCCACCTCGCATCCTTCCCTGAATTGAACCCGAATCCTGTCACGGAGGTCGATTTAGCTGGAAATGTCCACTATCTTAATCCGGCGGTGAAACAATTATTTCCTGATCTCCAGACGGCCAGACTCCAGCATCCCTGGTTGGCGGGTCTGGAATCTTTATCTGAAATGCTTGAACACCAGAAAAAAAGGACTTATGTCCGAGAAGTGAAGATTGGCGACATCTGGTATGAACAAACCGTTTACTATGTTTTAGAGGGGAAACGTTTACGTACCTATGGCCTTGACATCACCGAGCACAAGAGAATGGAGGAGGCTCTCCGCAGATCCCGTGATGAATTAGAGATTCGGGTTCAGGAAAGAACTACAGAACTTACAAATGCTTACAAAGAATCAAAAGAACAGTCAATAATTTTGGAATCCTTCTTCAAATATACCGTTACCCCTCTCGTATTTCTCGATCGAGATTTCAATTTCATACGTGTGAATGAAGCCTATGCCAAGGCCTGTCAGCGTGAGGTGTCAGAATTTCCCGGGCATAACCATTTTGAATTCTATCCCTCTGAAGCCAGGAAGATATTCGAACAAGTGGTAGAGACAAGAAAGCCGTACCAGGCCATAGCAAGACCATTCACTTTTCCCGATCATCCTGAATGGGGGACCACCTATTGGGACTGGAATTTAACCCCCATATTAAACGATGCGGACGAGGTAGAGTATCTTGTCTTTTCACTTCGAGACGTGACGAAACGAAAGCGGGCAGAGGACGCCGTGAAAACTGAAAGGCAGCGGTTCAATGACGTCCTGGAGATACTGCCGGCTTACCTGATCCTGTTGTCTCCGGATTATCATGTGCCCTTTGCCAACCGTTTCTTCCGGGAGCGCTTCGGCGAGTCCCACGGCCGGTGCTGCTTTGAGTACCTGTTTGGCCGCAGCGAGCCCTGCGAGATTTGCGAAAGCTATACGGTTCTGAAAACCATGGCGCCTCATAAGTGGGAGTGGACCGGCCCGGACGGCCGCAATTACGATGTTTTCGACTTCCCATTCACCAACACGGACGGCTCCACCCTTATCCTGGAGATGGGCATCGATATTACCGAGCGCAAGAAGGCAGAGGAGGCGGTAAGAACTGTTTCCTTATATACACGGAGTCTCATCGAAGCAAGCCTCGACCCTCTCATCACGATTAGCACAGATGGGAAGATCATGGATGTGAATAGAGCAACAGAGCTTGTGACGGGTGTTTCACGCAAGCATCTAATTGGGACTGATTTTTCAAATTACTTTACCGAACCTGAGAAGGCCAAAGAGGGCTACCAGGAAGTCTTCCTTAAGGGATCTGTGAGGGACTACCCTCTTGCCATTCGAGACTCATCAGGACGTATTACCGAGGTGTTATACAACGCCACATTATTTAAGAACGAGGCCGGAGAGGTGCAGGGTGTCTTTGCTGCCGCAAGGGACGTTACTGAACGGAAACGGGCAGAGGAAGCTCTGCGGGAATCGGAGGCTCGGCTGCGCCATCTCTCTTCCGAACTCCTCTCGGTACAAGAAAATGAAAGGAGACGGATCTCACGGGAAATCCACGACAGTATTGGGCAAACTCTGGCTGCCATAAAATTTGGCTTGGAAAGCAAGGTCGGCCAGATGGGCAAAGGTCCTGCACCGCCCGGAGTTTCATTGGAGAGCATCGTTTCTCTGGCTCAAAATGGTATCGAGGAATCCCGAAGAATCCAGATGGATTTGCGTCCTTCGACCCTGGATGACCTGGGAATTTTAGCCACTCTTGAGTGGTTCTGTCGAGAATATCAAAAAATCTATTCTCATATCCACATCGAAAAAGAGATTGGCCTCCATGAGAACAAAGTGCCTACTCCTCTTAAAATCGTTATCTACAGAGTGGTGCAGGAGGCCCTGAACAATATCGCAAAACACAGCAAAGCAGATTTTGTCCATCTTTCCTTGCAGAAAACCGATGGCACGATAGAATTGGCTATTCAGGATAACGGTCAGGGATTTAATTTAATGGAGGTACTCTCTGTAGAGGGCTCCAAACGAGGATTGGGTCTCACCAGCATGCGAGAGAGGACCGAACTCTCGGGTGGATCCTTCTACATCGAGTCCACAGCCGGGAGAGGAACAACGATCAAAGCGAGCTGGCCAATCTAATGTAGAATGCGGATTGCGGGATGCGGAATAAGGAGAAAAATGAACCAAAATTACCTTAAAGAAAAGACCAAAAGTTTTGCTTTAGAGATAATTAAATTGATTGAATCGTTACCAAGAGGGCGAACGACAGACGTGATTGGCAAGCAATTATTGGATGCTGGGACGTCAGTGGGGGCTAATTACAGGGTTGCTTATAGAGCAAGATTACCAGAAGACTTTATTTCTAAAATGGGTATTGTCGAAGAAGAGGCTGATGAGACAATATATTGGATGGAACTACTTATTGAGTCTGGACTTGTTCAAAAGCAGGATTTAACTCATCTCTTGGATGGGGCAAACCAAATTTTGGCTATGAACGTGTCCTCTATCAAAACAGCAAAGAGGAAAAGAAGTAAATAATTATTCCGCAATCTGCATTCCGAATTCCGCATTATCACTCGCGTGAGATCAGACCTTTTTCTATCGCAAAGACGGTCAGCGCCTGGACGTTGTGGAGGTCCAATTTCTCCATGAGGTTGGCCCGATGTTTCTCCACTGTCTTTGGGCTGATGCAAAGGTAATCCGCGATCTCTTTGCTTTTATACCCCTCGGCAATCAGTTTTAGTATTTCTCTTTCGCGTTGGGTCAGGGTCTCCCATGAGGATTTGGTTTTTAAAGTTCTTCTCCCCTCTAAGTATCCTTCAATCACCTTTTCAGAAATTCCAGGACTAATATAATGTTTACCGCCTAAAACATTCTTCACTGCCATCATCAACTCAGTATGGGTTGCATCCTTTAAGACATACCCGTCAGTGCCTGCCTTAAGGGTAGCAAGAATGTATTCCTCAGTCTTGTGAACCGTCAAAACTAAGATCTTTGTTTCTTTAAATCGCTTTTTAATTTCGCTAATGGCATCCAAACCGGTCATCCTCGGCATGGAGAGATCCATTAAGATCAAATCGGGCTTAAATTTCTCAACGCATTTGATAGCACTGTGGCCGTCTCCTGCCTCCCCTACGATCTCGAAATTCGGATCTGAGGAGAGGAGTGACCGCAATCCCTCCCTGAGGATGGTATGGTCTTCGGCAATAACGATTCGAACTTTTTGACTTATGATCTTCACTTCACCTCCATCCTTACCTACTTACCCTATCGTCAGACTTCCTTCCTCGTTCCAACCTAAAAATACTGTATAAAAACCACCCAAACTACAGTGTATACCCTATTTACCATGTTTGTAAACATTAGTAAAGTTGAGACATGATGGGAAGGGAAGAGAGGTCAATCAAAATAGATATGGGACGCATATTAATTGTTGAGGATAATGCCTTTTTCTTACAATTTCTCAAAGAGACCCTCCATTCCCGATTCCCTTCAATGGATATTCTTGAAGCAGCCAACGGAGATGAGGCGATGCAGAAAATCAAGACTCTTCCGCCCAACGCCATCTTTATGGACCTCAGATTGCCTGGGGAAAATGGCCTTGAATTAACTAAAAAAATTAAAACCCAACATCCTAACATCATTGTTGTCATTCTTACAAATTATGATTTACCGGAATATCGAGAGGCAGCATACCAATGCGGGGCAGATCATTTCCTTCCAAAGGATTCCTTTTTGAAGATGATAAATTCTATTTTACCAAATCGAAATATTGATCACGATGATTCAAATCCCAAGGAACCATCTTAGAGGAGGTAAAATTAGCGTGCCCAAAACATTGATCGTTGAGGATAGTGCCATTTTCCGAAAATTGCTTAAAGAGACCCTGCATTCTCGATATCCATCCATGGAAATTTTTGAAGCAGGAGATGGGGAGGAAGCTATGCAAAAAATTAATTCCGACCTACCTGACCTTATCTTCATGGACATCAAATTGCCTGGAGAAAATGGCCTTGAACTAACCGCAAAGATAAAAGCCAAATATCCTGACGTAATCGTTATTATTCTAACGAGTTACGATACCCCGGAATATCGAGAGGCAGCGGTTCAAGCCAAAGCCAACTATTTTCTTGCAAAAGGCTCTTCAAGCAAAGAGGGTATTTTGAAATTAGTTGAGTCTATTTCGGCAGGCCGGTAACCCCTCATTTCCTCCCTGCAAAGGAGGCCCAGGAAGATTTTATGAAGGAATTCTAAATTAGAATCGCAGAAACCTAATCTCGATCAGAAGGTTCAAAAACATGGGGGTGACATATGGTACGAGGCCAAAGAAAATGGCTCAAACTTTGCTTTATCTCTTCCCATCGGAGCGTATTGATTGGAATTATAAACTCTAATTAAAGGAGGAATAGCTATGGGAAAAATGATTATATGGGAAACTAAAATGGATGTGGCCTTAGCCCGGGCTAAGGCCGAGAAAAAACATATTTTACTCGATTTTTTTAACCCCGGTTGAATTGGCTGTAACCAGATGGATGCAGTTACGTATCCAAATGAAAGTGTGGTCGAGTTCGTCCAAAAAAACATAATTCCTCTTCGCGTGGCATTTGATGCTAAACCTCTGGCTACGGACTTCAATGTCCAATGGACTCCTACTCTTATCGTGCTGGATGAGAATGGCAAGGAACATCACCGGACAGTTGGTTTTTTCCCATCCGATGAGTTGATCCCTTCCTTACTGCTGGGTATCGCAAAAAGCCATTTCGATCAAGAAAGATTTAGTGAAGCACTCTCAACCCTGGATAAACTTCTGTCAGATTACCCCAAGAGTGACTCTGCTCCTGAGGCAATCTATCTGCGGGGGGTCTGTAGATATAAGAGCACCCATGATCCTAAACCGCTTAAAGGGGCCTATGAGCAACTTCAGGCTAATTACCCTTCGAGTGAGTGGACGAAACGAGCCTATCCCTATCGGCTTTTATAAGGATTCTCCATGCCGTCTGATGATCGGTATGGATTGGAGACATTAATAATGAATTACAGTTCCTGTCAACCAACCGTTTCGATGATTCCAAAAAATGCTTGGATGAAGCGGCATGCCGAAGCTTGCTTTGAGAACTCTGTGGGGGGAGAATTTTTTAATTATACTCCAAAGAAAGGTCTTTATCCCTGCTTGGAATGTCAGATCAGGAAAGGGTTGGATTTTTTTCACTTTGGTCCTGGAAGGACTTATGGAAACTTTGATTTTTAACCGACGCCAGTTTTTAACCTTATCCGGTCTTGGAGGATTATTTTTCTTATCCGGTAAACCCAAGATCTCTTTCGCCCAGACAAGAAAGGAGGAAAAAATGACCTATACTGCAAAAGATTACAGCCGACTTTTAGGGATGGAGGGATTCAGTGAAACCTTACTAAAAAACCATTTCACACTCTACCAAGGTTATGTAACCAATACCAATAAATTGTTGGAAACTCTTAGTCAGATGCTCAAAGAGGGAAAAGTTGGCACACCTGAATTTTCTGAATTGAAGCGGAGATTGGGATGGGAATTCAATGGGATGAGACTTCATGAGTATTACTTCGAAAATCTCGGTGGCAAAGGAGGTTTAGAAAAGACAGGAAAGCTGTTTAAGAAAATCTCTGAAGCGTTTGGAGGTTTTGAAGTCTGGGAGAAAGAGTTTAAAGGGGTAGGAGCGATGCGGGGAATTGGTTGGACCATTCTTTATCAGGATTCCCTTACAGGAAGGCTGATCAACTTCTGGATTAATGAGCATGATGTTGGACATCCCGCTGGCTGTAATCCCATCCTGATATTGGATGTCTTTGAACATGCCTTTATGATCGACTACG
>Ga0315268_10009002_pt1 | contig 10386 bp, 8 predicted proteins | sample C1_top_MG_FD_204535 | JGI IMG/M metagenome (GOLD analysis project Ga0315268, IMG submission 204535) | Sediment microbial communities from Yellowstone Lake, YNP, Wyoming, USA - C1_top | ecosystem: Environmental > Aquatic > Freshwater > Lake > Sediment | place: USA: Wyoming | collected 2017-08-01 | reverse complement strand
CAACGAGCGGACATGCCCCGTGGCACAGGACCGTACCGAGCTCGTCAGTATGCATCAGAATGTTATCATAGCAGTGTTTACCGATGACCTCCGTTGCTGCATAGCCGGTGATCCGCTCGGCTCCTTTGTTCCAGTAGCTGATCCTCCGATCGCGGTCGACAAAATATACGCCGTCATACAGGTTGTCCAGCAGCGTCTTATAAAAGGTATCTTCATTCATCATAGGATGCCCGTACCGTCGCTAATCTTGTATCTTCACCGCTTCGAGAGATCGCAATACCCGCTCGATCCTCTCGCGGATATGCTGCTGCTTCCCCTGGACGTGCTCGGCACGCTGCGCCTCGTGCCGCACCCTGGCGAGTTCCTGCTCCAGCTCCCGGACACGGTTCTTCAGCGAACCGTTCTCCGCGGAGAGGTCCTTCACGCGTCTTTCTATTTCGGCAAACCCGCTCTCAAGGTGATTCACGTGGCGTATCCCCTGCACCGGACGTTATTCCTGACGCTGCAGACCGATGTCGGCCGTTCCTGCATTCTTGTTGTAGATCCGTTTATACTCGGCGTAATTCCTCATCACTTTTTTCACGTATCCTCTGGTCTCAGCATACGGGATAGACTCAACGAACACATCCCGGTCCTTGCCATACCCGTTCTTGCTCGACCACCCAACGACCGCTTCGGGACCCGCGTTGTATGCTGCCGCGACCAGGAGCCGATCTCCTTTGAATCGTTTCATGAGATGACCTATATACCAGGTGCCGATATTGATGACCGTGTCGAAATCAAAGAGCTTTTCGGCATCGAAGTTCGGCAGCCGGATCTGTTTGGCCGCCCACTCACCCGTCGCCGGCATGACCTGCATCAGTCCCCGCGCGCCGGCGGGAGACAAGGCATTGGCATGGAACTGGCTCTCTTCACGGATGATAGCGGCCACAAAATAAGGGTCCTGGCCGTATTTGCGGGCATAGGTCGTGATGCTCTCCCAGTAGCCCTGCGGGTAGGCGAGACGCCACAGGTCCTCGTGAGCGCTGCTTTGCGGCGCCTCGAGATACCGCTCATAGTTCCGAAGCACCAGCAGGAGCGACCGGTTGTAGTCTCCCAGTTCGAAAAAGGCCTTGCTCAGACCGATCAGCGCTCCGCGCCGCCGCGGCATTTTATCCTGCAGATACCAGAGCTCGGCCGCGGCCTCCTTCTTCCTATCAAGCTGCATCAGCTCCAGGGTCCTCCGGAACGACGGCTCTTTTGCCAGCAGTTCCCGCGTCTCATCGGTCCAGACCGGCGGGCCCTCTTCTGTTTCGCTTAGGGAAAGCAGATCGTCGGGACAGGGTGTGGCGCCGCACAAGGCCAGATCCGCCTCGATGTCAGCCTGCACTGAAGCGTTCATCGACTCCAGAGCCGACCGGCGTTCCGCAGCGCGATACCCGTAATAGGTGTAGGGCCCTCGTTTGAGCACCCGTTCATAGAACTGCGCAGCCCGTTTCTGGTCTCCTCTTTTTTCCGCGGACCTCCCGAGCCAGTAATATGCCTGGTTCACGAGGAACGATCGCGGGTAACGGCTCACGATCTCCTGCAATGTCTGCTCCGCCTTCTTCTGGTCTCCTGCTCCATACCATGACCACGCCCGCCACCAGATCGCGCTGTCCGCGAACTTGCTTTCGGGATACTCCTCGGTCAGGCGGGCGTAATAGTGCAGCGCCTTCTTCATGTCGCCGGTCTCACGGTAGATGTTCCCGATCAGGAACAGCGCGTCATCAGCCCATTCGCTATCAGGGAACCGGTCGAGTATCCTCTGGAACGCCTTGACGCCCCGGTCCCAATCTCCCAGTTTACTGTACGATTTCCCGAGCCAGTTCAGCGCCTCGGGCGTCCTGGCGTCCCCGGGATAGTCCTTCACCATTCGCTCAAGGACGATCGCGGCTTCTCCCCGTCTGCCGAGATGATATGCCGCGATCCCGGTCCGGAACAGCGCTTCCATCCGGTTCGCTGAGTCAGGCTCCCGCGCCAGCATCTTTGCAAAAGCCTCGATTGCCTTCTCATGCTGGCCTGCGCGAGCAAGGTTCTTCCCCCGTTCGTACAGCTCCGCGGGCGTCAACTCAGGTATATCCACGCCCCCCGCGCGCAGTTCTGCGAGCGCTTTCTCGACCTCCTGGTCCGCAGGATTGCCGGGATAGCGTACGATCACATCCTGGTACGCGCGTACTGCCTTGCTGAGATCCGCTTCCATGGTCAAGGCCCTGCCAAGCCCTATTCCCGCGGCAGGCGCCAGGTCAGATCGCGGATTGTCCTGCAGGAACCGTTCGAACGCCTCTGCGGACTGAAGGTATGCATAGGCATCGCTCAGTGCTTGTGCCCGTCTGAATGATGCGCGTACGGAAAGAGAGCTCGTGGGATATCGCTCAATGAGATGCTGATACAACGCGGCAGCCCGGGAATAACGGCCCTTGATCGCATGGTATTCCGCACAATTGAAAACCGCATAATCCGCAAGCTCGGGATACTCCGCCTGTACACGAAGCATGGCTGCGTCCGCTTCCGAAGCACGGTCGAGCTGTATCAATGCCAATGCGGTCAGGAAGAGCGACCGCTTGTACCACGGAGTGTTCGGATAGCGTTCTGCAATTCTCCTGGCCGCAGACAGTACAATGTCGTTGTTTCCGGCCCGGGACGCGGCCAATGCCGAGCTCAGCAGGGCGTCCGGCCCGGCATCCGGAGCTGTCAGGTCGATCGCATACAGGGGCACCACAGGACGGGGATCAGCAGCAGGAGGAGCGACCGTGGCAGGCGCACATGCGGCGACCAGCACTGAGGCCAGTATAGGTATGAGAGCTTGGAATATGTTCATCAGTATCGAATGTCCGTTGTCCTCATGGAGAACAGGATGATCTGTTACCCATAATATAGTCACCAGCACGGTATGTCAATAGTAGTTCTTTAACCTGCAACGTATAAGTGCATAAAAAAAGGCGGGAATGTTTCCCACCTTCGCTGTTCTCCATATTCAATTGTTCGTTGCTCATCACGATTATATTTCGGAATGCTGCTCGCCCGGCTCGTCTGTTCAGGATCAGCGGCCTACGTCGCTGTCAGCCGCGTCCGTGAGACATCAGAAAATGCGGGAGCTGCTCACGAGCGGTTTTCAAGCGCAGCAGAAACCGCTCCTCCGGCGAAGCTCCGGGATCGATCATGTGCCCGGAAGGCGCGGGCGGCGTGTCAGGGCTGTACACGAGCATGTGAAAGGCCACCGATGTCACCGGTGCATCTGCAAGAGGGAGCTGTTCTATGTGCGACACGAACTCGATCCATTGGTCTGCCATGGCCATATGAAGTGCGGTGTCCTGGGTCTTGAGATAATCCGCAACGGTCTTTGAAGCTGAGGAACCCAGTCCCGAGCATACATTGAGCTCAGGCAGCACGATATGGGACGCTCCATGATCGAATACCCTGCCGAGCGGATACAGCCGGCAGGCAAGCGGCCGTGCCTGGTAGATACGGCATCCCTTCCCGGTCCAGAAGTGGCAGGCAGGGTCGCGCGGCAGCATCACCAGCGGGAACCCTTTTGCACGGTCCGTGTCCACGATATCGAGAAGATCCTCATAAGAGATGTTGCTTGCTTTGCAGATCATCGCGATTTCATAGGGATTCAAGATGATCGGGGCGCTTTTCGTGCAACAGTTGGAGCTGCAGCCGTTCACGCCGCAGGAAAGCTGAAGCAGGTCCGTCTCGTGAAGCACCCGGGCATCTGCACCTGCGATCTTGATGGAAGGAGGAATTTCGTTCGACATCAGCATGTTTGGCAATACTGGGACCACGAGGGAGTAAAGGCAGGAAGGCATAGGGATGTCGAATGAAACCGCCCGTTATGCCCTCCTACCTTCTTAAGGTATCTTCTGACTTCCTTGTCGATCACTTCGTTGTGAGGCGTTTCCCGGACCTCGCGTGCCACACCACGAGAATGGGGCTGGCAACGAACACCGAGGAGTATGTTCCGACGATCACGCCGAGAAGCAGGGCGATCGAGAAATCGTGTAATACTTCGCCGCCGAACAGCACCAGCGGTATCAGAACGAGCACAACCGTCAGCGAGGTGATGATGGTACGGGACAGAACTTCGTTGATGCTGTCATTCACCAGTTTCGGCATCGGGTCTTTTTTATTGCGCTTCAGGTTCTCCCTGATCCGGTCAAAGACCACGACCGTGTCCGTGAGCGAGTACCCCGCGAGCGTGAGCAGCGCGGTCACGATCATCAGGTTGATCTCCTTGTTCAGGATGTAAAAAATGCCGAGCACGGCAAAAATGTCATGCATGGTCGCAATGGCAGCGGCCACGCCGAACCGGAACTCGAACCGGAGCGCGATGTAGAAGATGATGGCAATGATCGACACCGTTATCGCGACCAGGGCGTCGCGCTGGAGCGCTTTACCGATCACCGGTCCGATCTCCGTGATCATGATACTGTTCGCATCATAGGGGTTCTCCGGGAACTCCTGCTTGAACATGGACTGGACCTTGTCCGATGCGCCTTCTGATTCCCGAAGTTTGATCAGGATCTTGTTCCCTACGGTCACTTCCTGGACCGTAGCTCCCCTGAACCCGCTCTTCTCGAGAGCAGTGCGCACTTTGTCGATCGGAAGCCTGTCCTTAAAGCTCAACTGGATCGTGGTGCCGCCCACAAAGTCGATGCCGAGGTTGGCTTTTCCACGGCCGATCTGGACCAGCCCCAGGATCCCGAGCGCGATGAAAAGGCCCGAGACCGTGAACGAGATGTTCTTCCATCCCATGAAATCTATCGTTGTCTTATGCAGAATTTGAAGCATTTTTCCCTCCGGGAGTAATAGTAAGTAAGGGGTCAGGAGTAAGAAGTAAGGAGTGAGGTCTTTTTTGTATCCCCTCGCTCCTCCCGCCTAACTCCTCATGGGTCCCTATATGCTCAACTTCTCCAGCTTCCACTTTGCATTGATGATATCGAAGATCACCTTCGTTCCCACAAGGGCGGAATACAGGTTGATGATAATGCCGAGGCTCAGCGTTACGGCAAAGCCCTTGATGGGGCCGGTGCCGAACAGGAACAGGGCGCCTGCGGTGATCAGCGTGGTAACGTGCGAATCCAGGATCGTCAGGAACGCCTTGTCATATCCCGCATCGATCGCCGCCCGGGGCTGTTTGCCGGACCGGGACTCTTCACGGATGCGCTCGAACATAAGCACATTCGAGTCCACGCCCATGCCGATCGTCAGGATGATGCCCGCTATGCCCGGCAGGGTTAAGGTGGCGTTCAAGAGCGCCATGGCGCCGAGGAGGAACACAAGGTTCAGAATGATGGCATAATCCGCGATAAGGCCGGACATCCGGTAGTACACGAACATGAATACGATAACGAACAGACCGCCAAAGATTGCGGCGTTCACTCCCTTGTCGATCGAGTCCTGTCCGAGCGACGGGCCCACGGTCACGTTCTGAACGATCTTCATGGGCGCCGGGAGCGACTCGCGCAGCACGATCGCCAGCTTCGCTGCTTCGTCATGCGTGAAATTTCCGGTGATCTGGGCGCTGCCGCCGCTGATCCGGTCCTGGATCCGCGGAGCCGAGTGCACCACGCCGTCCAGGACGATGGCAAGCTGCTTGCCCACGCTCTCGCCCGTGACGCGGTCGAAGATCTTGGCGCCTTCGCTGTCAAACGCGATGGATACGGCAGGTTTGTTGTACTGATCGATCCCGACCTTGGCCTCTTTCAGCCGATCGCCGGTCAGGAGGGTCTTTTTATACAGCAAATAGGGCTGCTTGACGACCTTGCCGCTGTTGTCAACGTCCTCGCCGTACATGACCTCGCTGTCAGCAGGGACCTTGCCGGCCAGCGCCTGCTGCAGATCACCGTTCGTGTTCAGAAGCTTGAACTCGAGCCTGCCGGCCGTCTTAATGAATGCGATCGCCTCCTGAGGATTTTTGACCCCCGGAAGCTGAAGCACGATCTGGTCGTTCTCCTGCCGGTAGATCGCAGCTTCTGCCACGCCGTACTTGTCCACCCTCCGGCGCGTGCGCTCGAGCGCCTGCGTAACGGCGAATTCCTTGAGCCGCTTCACTTCGGCAAGCTTCATGGCGTACAACAGTTCGCCCTTGGCGCTGGACTTAAGTTCGATGATGGCGTAGTTGTCCTTCACCAACTTCTCGACCTTCTCTGCCAACGGCTCGGCGAATTTAGCGATGATATCCTGGCCGTTCCTGGTAAAGGTCGCCGCAAGCGGCTGCGACGCTGCCGTGGTCTGCAGATCCGCCGCAATATTGTCCATGGAGGACTCGACCGCTTTTGCGGTGTCAACTTCCATCACCAGATGGCTGCCGCCCCTGAGGTCGAGCCCCAGGGAAATCTTCGGAACGCTCTTGTGCCACCACTCCGGTAGCTGAGCCGTGAGCGGCGTAGACGGGAGAAACAAGAACAAGGCGATCAGGACCGAGAGTGCGATGATCGCCAGTCTCCATTGAATGCTTTTTTTCATGACACATGCCTCCTGCGGGATTCTCTAAAATTGTTCGTCACCGCAACTCAAAGGCCCGAAGGAGAACGGGCGCCTTCCGGTCACGGCAACTGAATGTTCTTCTGCTACTTCTTTTCTTCCTGTTTGTCCGTTACCACCGCACCCACCGAGCTGCGGGTTATCTTGACCTTAACGTTGTCAGCGATCTCGACCGTCAGCGTTTCAGGCGTTGTTCGTTCAACCGTTGCGTACATCCCGCCCGCAGTGATGATCTGGTCGCCCTTCTTCAGATCGTCCACCATTTTCTTATGCTCTTTCATCTTCTTCTGCTGGGGCCGGATCATGATGAAATAAAAGATGGCGAAGATCACGACCATCATGATGATGCCTTGATATCCTCCACCCTGGCCCTGGGCTGCTGCGTCCCCTCCTGTTGCTCCCATTGCGTATGCAGTTGCGATGAACATATACTACCTCCTTAAAGATTATTTACTATCAAGGTCCAACATTCCCGCGGTGTTCCTGAAGAACAGGGAATTGTTGCATAAACTTACTCTTGCGCGCTTCTTTTCGCCAGGAACTCGTTCTTGAACTCTTTGAACCGCCCCTGGGCGATGCTTGACCTGACCTTCCGCATCAGCTCGAGATAAAAGAACAGATTATGGATCGTCCCCAGCCGCAGGGCCAGCAATTCACCCGCGTTGAACAAGTGCCGCAGGTACGCGCGTGTGAAATTTCTGCACGTGTAACAGCCGCATTCCGGATCGATCGGCAGAGCGTCCCGTTCGAACCGGGCGTTCCGGATGACCACTCTTCCGAATGAGGTGAAGAACGTTCCATTCCGCGCATTCCTCGTAGGCATGACGCAATCGAACATGTCAATGCCGCGGTCAACGCCTTCCACCAGGTCTTCCGGCGTCCCGACCCCCATCAGATACCGGGGTTTATCCCCGGGCATGGACGGCACCGAGGCCTCGATCATCTCGTACATCAGCGGTTTCGTCTCGCCCACGGAAAGGCCGCCCAGCGCATACCCGTTGAACCCGATATCAACGAGCGCTTCAACGGAACGTTTGCGAAGCTCCGGGTAGACGCCTCCCTGCACAATGCCGAACAATGCCTGACCTGTATTGGTGCGGGCCGCGGCGCAGCGCTTTGCCCAGCGGAGCGTGCGTTCAAGCGACTCCTGCGCGTAATCGCGCGTGGCCGGGTACGGCGTGCACTCGTCAAAGGCCATGATGATGTCCGCGCCCAGCGCTTCCTGGATCTCAACAGCATACTCGGGCGTGATCAGGTGTTTCGCGCCGCCATCGATCGGAGACTGGAACGTGACTCCTTCTTCAGTGATCTTTCTGAGCTCCGCAAGGCTGAAGACCTGAAAACCGCCGCTGTCGGTCAGGACCGGCCTGTTCCAGGCCATGAACTTCTGGACCCCGCCGAAATCGCGGACCAACTCATGCCCCGGCCTCAGGAACAGATGGTACGTGTTCGAGAGGATGATCTCGGCTCCCATGTCCACCAGGTCCGAAGGAGCAAGCGTCTTGACCGTTGCCTGCGTGCCCACGGGCATGAACACCGGAGTATTGATCTCGCCGCGTGCCGTCGTCATCTTCCCGAGACGGGCTGACGATGCGTGGTCCGTTTTTAGTAGCGTAAAATTGAACACAATGACATAGGGTCATGGGTCATGTAGCAAGGGTCATGGACACCGGAAAGAATCAAGCTCTTCCTTGACCCCTGCCCCTTGACTCCTGACCCTGATTCTTTCACATTCGTTCCGGCGCATTCACGCCGAGGATCTTGAGCGCGCTCTGGATGACCGTTTTCACCTGCTTCATCAGAAAGAGCTTCATTGCCGTCCGCTTCACGTCATCGGTAATGACCCGGTGCTTGAAGTAATAGTTATGGAGCAGTCCCGCAAGGTCCTGGAGATAGAACGTGATGCGGTGCGGCTCGTAGGCCAGCGCCGCTTCTTCGATCAGCTCGGGATACTTCGCCAGGGCCTTGATGATGTTCTGCTCTTCTTCGAGATCGAGCAGCGAAAGATCGGCTGCTTCGCTCTTCGGGATAGCGATGTTCCTGGCCTCTGCCTCGCGGAACAGGCTTGCGATCCGCGCATGGGCGTACTGTACATAATAGACCGGGTTCTCCCGGGACTGTTCCTTAGCGATCGTGAGGTCGAAATCCAGATGGCTGTCGGAGCGGCGCGTCAGGAAGATGAACCGGGCCGCATCGCTGCCTACATCCTGCACCACGTCGCGCAGCGTCACAAAATTCCCGGCGCGCTTTGACATGGGCACGGGCTGACCGTTCCGGAGGATGGCCACAAGCTGCACCAGCAGCACATGCAGCGAATCTTTCGGATGGCCGAAGGCCTGGATCACAGCCTGCACGCGCGGGATATACCCATGGTGATCGGCGCCCCAGATGTTCACGAGCGATCTGAATCCCCGCGCCAGTTTGTTCCGGTGGTACGCGATGTCGGTGGCCAGATAGGTGTAGCTTTTGTCCTTCTTCACCACCACCCGGTCCTTGTCGTCGCCAAAGATGGTCGAACGGAGCCAGAGCGCCCCGTCCTGTTCATACATGTTCCTGCTCTCCAGAAGCTCTTCAATGGACCCCTGCACGGATTTGTCCTTGAGCAAGCTCGCTTCGCTGAACCAGGTGTCGAAACGGACGCCAAAAGACTCAAGATCGGTCCTGATGTCAAGCAGCATGGCCTCTTTGCCGAAGTCGCCGAACGCGTCGACGCACTCATCAAAAGGGGCCTTGAAATATTTATTGCCGTGCAGTTTGGCAAAAGCCTGCGCGATCTCTTCGATGTAGCCGCCGTGGTAGCCATCCTCGGGGAACACCACGTCATTGCCCAGGGACTGTTGATACCGCGTCCAGACCGAGAGGGCCAGCAGCCGGATCTGCCTGCCTGCATCATTGATGTAGAACTCACGGGAGACGTCGTAGCCCACGGCTGACAAAAGGTTCGCAAGCGCATCGCCCAGAGCAGCGCCCCGGCCGTGGCCCACATGAAGCGGGCCGGTGGGGTTCGCGCTCACGAATTCCACGAGCACCCGCTCGCCCTTCCCGATGTTCCGGAGCCCGAAACCCGTGCCTTCCGATTCTATTTCAAAGAGCGTCTTTTTCCAGCGGTCCTGTTTGAAGGTAAAATTGATGAATCCCGGACCCGCGATCTCGGTCTTTTCAATGACGCCGTCCTCGTCCTGCAGATTGGCGACGATGATCTCGGCGATCTTCCGTGGGGGCTTGGACTCGGGCTTCGCGAGGGTCATGGCGAGCGTTGTAGCGAGGTCACCGTGGCTTTTTTCCCTCGGGGTATCGAGCGATATAGGCGGCAGCGTTTCGAGCTTCAGTTCGCCCTTGTGTTTGGCCCGGGCAAGGGCCTGGAGCAGGATTTCCGTCAGGGTTTGTTTCAACTGAACGTGTCTTTCTTCCTTAGTTCCTCCCCTGCACAGGGGATGGAGCACAGGCGGGTATAATGATCAGGTTTCCCTGGGTTTCAGACAGGAAAGTATATCGAATCCTTAAAAAAAGTCAATAAAATAATCCCTTTACTTGATAAAGTCAGTGTGGTAATTTAAGCATCAGGAGGGAATTTGGTATGTGGGTACAGATGAATGTCAATACCATACTCTTCGACAGCAGGAACAGCAGCTACATCGTTGTTTTGAAGGATGAGACCGGGAAAAAGATCCTGCCCATCTGGATCGGGGCCGCTGAAGGCAATTCCATAGCCCTGGCCATGAGCAACGTCAAGTCCGCCCGCCCGCTCACCCACGACCTGATCACCAGCATCTTCGACCGTCTCGAGATCGAGATCGCCCGGGTCGTTATCAGCGACCTGATCGACAATACGTTCTACGCCTCGCTCTATCTCCTGTCCAACAACAAGGAGTTCCATAT
>Ga0315268_10009001_pt1 | contig 10387 bp, 10 predicted proteins | sample C1_top_MG_FD_204535 | JGI IMG/M metagenome (GOLD analysis project Ga0315268, IMG submission 204535) | Sediment microbial communities from Yellowstone Lake, YNP, Wyoming, USA - C1_top | ecosystem: Environmental > Aquatic > Freshwater > Lake > Sediment | place: USA: Wyoming | collected 2017-08-01 | reverse complement strand
GACCTTCGACTTTCTGGTGGGGTTCAACCCGCTCATCATCGTTGTCTTCGGCGGCCTGGGCAGCATGAGCGGCACGATCGCGGCGTCCTTCGGCTGGATCTTCTTTCTGGAGGGGCTGCTGCGGGTCATCCTGGGCCAGATGGGGACCGAGGCCCCCACCTGGCGTTTCGTCCTCTACCCCATCGCGCTCCTCCTGCTGATTCTGGTGCGGCCCCAGGGACTGCTGGGGAGGGCGGAATGGGGCTTCCTGCGCGCCCCGGAGGTGCAGACGCGGACGCACGACGAGCCGCGCGCCACTCCAGTGCCAGCGGACAAGTAGGTGCGAGAACCGATAATGTCGCCGACCCCGATGAACGATCCCGAGAACCCCACGCTCCGGATCCAGGGCCTCACCAAGTTCTTCGGCGGCCTGCGCGCCGTGAGTGACTTCGACCTGACGGTGAGGCGCGGCGAGCTGGCCGGTCTCATCGGCCCCAACGGCGCCGGCAAGACCACCGTCTTCAACATGATCAACGGGCTCTACCATCCCACCGGTGGCGACATCCTTTTCCAGGGGGACAACACCGTCGGGATGGAGCCCTTCGAGATCACGCGACTGGGCATCGGTCGGACCTTCCAGAACATCCGGCTGTTCCCCAACCTCACGGTGCTGGACAACGTCCGCATTGCCTACCACCCGCACGCCGGCTACGACATGATGGACGCCGTTCTGCGGAACAAGAAGTTCGACGCCAAGGAACGCGAACTGACCGAGCGCGCGCAGGATTTTCTGGCCATCTTCAAGCTGGAGAGGATCCAGCACGAACTGGCCAAGAACCTGCCCTACGGACAGCAGCGCCGCGTGGAGATCGCGCGCGCCCTGGCCTCCACGCCCCGCCTGCTCTTGCTGGACGAACCGGCGGCCGGGATGAATCCCGCCGAGATCGTCACGTTGATGGAGTTGATCCACTTCATCCGGGACCAGTTCGACCTGACCATCCTCCTCATCGAGCATCAGATGCGCGTGGTGATGGGCATTTGCGAACACATCACGGTGATGGACTTCGGCGAGGTGATCGCGCGCGGCACGCCGAAGGAGATTCAGGGGGACGTCCGGTGCATCGAGGCATATCTGGGCAAGGGGGCGGCCGGTGTTGCTTGATGTCCGCGAGCTCAATGTCTACTACGGGGCCATCCATGCCCTCCAGGGCATTTCCTTCACGGTGAACGAGGGCGAGATCGTCACCCTGATCGGAGCCAACGGCGCCGGCAAGTCCACCATCCTGTGCACCATCTCCGGCCTCCTGCGGCCGCGGCGCGGCTCGATCCGGTTCAGGGACCGCGACATCACGATGATACGCGCCGAGCAGATTGTCCGGTTGGGGATCATCCAGGTCCCCGAGGGCCGCAAGATCTTCGCGCCCCTCACGGTCCGGGAGAATCTGGAGATGGGCGCCTACACGCGCGAGGGCAGGGCGGAGATCCAGCAATCCCTGGAGCGTGTGTTCGCCAGCTTTCCCCGCCTCAAGGAACGGATCAATCAGCTTGGCGGCACGCTGTCCGGGGGCGAGCAGCAGATGCTGGCCACGGGGCGCGGCCTGATGAGCCGCCCCACCCTGCTCCTCCTCGATGAGCCCTCGATGGGCCTCAGCCCGATCATGGTCGAGGAGATCTTCCGGATCATTCGGGAGATCAACGCCAAGGGCACGAGCATCCTGCTGGTCGAGCAGAACGCCCACATGGCCCTTTCCATCGCCCACCGCGCCTACGTCCTGGAGACGGGCCGCATCGTCCTTGAGGGCAGCGCCAAAGAAGTTCGAGAGAATCCCCAGGTTAGGGCGGCGTATCTGGGCATCAGCTGAATCCCGGGAGCCTCGTTTCCCGGCGCCTCGTCTCCGCTCCATCCCCTTTCCGCAGCTCCCACGCTCCCCGTGAGGCTCCAGCACGGCGTGGCCGGCCTGGGGCTTGCTGTCAGGGAGATCCTCGACGTCGCGCCTCGCCGGTATGTCCCCACACTGCGGGGATTCACTTCGGGCTACGCCCGCGCATTAGGATGGAAGCGGCCATGGTGATGGGAGAATACGGAGCCGCCTGATGGGGATGCGGCGGCCAGTTGGCCGCCCCATCAGAGGGCTAAGGTTTTGCGAACTGCTAGTGTCCTGAGTCAGGAATTCGCCGACTAATTCAGAGCTCCCGGGGCCGGCCCGAGAGGCCGGGCCGCGGGCCAGCCGGCGGGGAACCCATTGCGCTGTAGCCCTGCTGGCCGGTTCTCGACGGAGCCCGGCACCCGCAGGGGTGCCGCCGCAGGCCGCCGAATTATTAAGCGAACTTCCAACTCAGGGCATTAGACTCTCGCGAACTTCTGGAACGTGTGGGAGCCAACAGGAACCAGGCCCCGGTTCGCAGCGAAGGTGTTGGTCACCTCGGCCACGTAGAGGTCGCCGCGGGAGTCGGCGCAAATCCCGTGAGGGGCGATGAAGTTGCCCGGGGCCGTCCGGTCACCCTGGTGGCCGAACTGCGCCAGCACCTTTCCGCTCATGTCCAGCACGCTGACCCGGCCGGGCAGGTCCTTCTCGATCTTGCCCAGGCGGAAGGAGCGCTGGCCTGGGACCCACCACAGCTCCGACACGTAGAGCAGCCCATCTCGCATGCAGAGACCGGTCGGCCGCTGGACGTGGGTCCACTGGTCAAGAAACTGGCCCGTAGGGCTGAAGATCTGGATCCGGTCGTTCTCCCGGTCGGCCACGAACACCCGCCCGTCGGGCGCCACCCAGACGTCGTGAGGCAGATTGAACTGGCCGGGTTTGCCGCCGGGCGCGCCCCAGGATTGGATGAGCTTGCCGTCGGCCGAGAAGCGATGGACCCTGGCGTTCCCGTAGCCGTCGCACACGTACAGGTCCCCGTTGGGGGCGATGGCGACGCCGGTGGGCCGGTTGAACGGGGGGCCGCCGTGCGTGATGCCGGCCAGCCTGTCGTAGGGATCCTTGATGTTGGGATCGTACCCGGTGTCGGACGCCACCCCCGGCGTGCCTAGCATCATCAGCTGCTTCCCGTCGGGGGTGAACTTGCGGACGGTGTGGTCCCCGTCGTCCACGGTGTACACCGCGCCATCCGGACCGAACCGGATGCAGTGGGTGCGCGGGGTGAAGACCCCTTCCCCCCAGGAGGTGGAGAAGGTCCCATCACGCTCGTACACGATCACGCGCGCGTCGCTACGGGTGATGAGGTACACGCGATCGTTGGCGTCCACTCCGGCGCCGACGCAGTCCAGGTGCCGGTAACCCTGGGGGAGCTTCTCCCAGCCCGCTACGACCCGATATCTGAGTTCCGCCATAGCCGTTCCTCCGTTTCCCATTGGTTGCGATCCCCTAGCCCGCAATGGCTCAGGCCCGGGGGCCTTTGGTGCCGCGAACCTGCAGGCCTTCTATCGCGCTGGCGGCGACGCATGGCCGAGTCGACAACAGAAGTTGATCCCCACAGCTATTTACTGTGCGGTGCGTAAAATAGGCGACAGTCGCTCCCGGACCGCACAGTCCGGGGGAGAGTCCGACGAGGGGCGGCGGTCCGCCCCTCTCGGTGGGGTCCGTGGGGAGGGCTGAGCCCTTGCCGCGGGTCCTGTGCAAGGGCGAGGGCCTTCCCCGCGAACGAAGCAGCGCGGGGAACGGTGTAGCCACTATTCCGCGCTGCGTAGTAACATGGGAGGGGCCCCTTCACCCGGTCACGAATCGCGTCGCTGCTTCTTCAGCCTGGAGAGCACCTCGGGGTTGACCGGCGTGAGCGGCGGCTTCCCCTGCAGCACCGCCAGGATGTTGTCGGCCGCCAAGTCGACCATGGCCTGGCGGGTCGCCTCGGTGGCGCTTCCCACATGGGGCAGGACGACCACGTTCTCCATCTTCAGCAGCGGGTTGCGGCGATCGACCGGCTCTTTCTCGAAGACGTCCAGGCCGGCGCCGGCGATGCGTCCCTCCTGGAGCGCCTTGATCAGCGCTTTCTCGTCCACCACGGGCCCGCGCGAGGTGTTGATGAGAAACGCCGTCCGCTTCATCTTCGCCAACTGCGCTTCGCCGATCATCCCCCGGGTGTCGGGGGTCAGCGCCGTGTTGATAGCGACGAAGTCGGACTCCTTGAGCAGGGTATCCATGTCGACGAACCGGTACCCGTGCTGCTTCTCCAGGGTCGGTTGGCGAACCGTGTCGTAGTAGAGCACCTTCATGTGGAAGCCGAGTCCACGGTAGGCCACCTCGGCGCCTATGCGCCCCAGGCCGATGACGCCCAGCGTCCCATGATGAACGTCCCATGCCATGGGGGTCATGCCCGCGGTCTTCCAGTGCCCCGCTCGGACCCACCGATGCTGCTCGCAGATGCGCCGCGCGACCGCCAAGATGAGGGCGAAGGTCAAGTCGGCGACCGTATCGGTGAGAGAGCCCGCCGTGTTGGTCACGATGATCCCGCGCCGTGTCGCCGCGGCGATGTCCACGTTGTCAAAGCCCACTGCGGTCAACCCAATGAGGCGTATGCGGGGGGCCTTGTCCATCAACTCGCCCGTCTAGCCATCGGTGCCCAGGACCGCATCGACATCCGCGATTTCCTTTTCGAACACGTCAACGGGGCACCGGCCAGGCCCCGCCCAGACCCGGGTCTCGCACATCTCGCCCAGCCGGGCCAATACACCAGGTTTCACCGCCCGGGAGACGTACACCTTGGGTTTCGACATCCATACCTCCGTTTCAATTCCCACCGTGCCCAGTGAGCGGGCCCCTCTCTGCCATGGATCGCACTCAATGGTCCTTCAACGATTATCCTAACGAATCCGTGCCCCTCACGCCAAGCGGTAGTTGACAGTTGTCCTCTTCACCAACTGATACACCATGCCCTCCTCTCCCCCACCAGCGACGCCGAGGGGACAAACGCGACCAACCTTGAGTTGCCTCAGGCGAAAACCTGGTGCGCGCGGGGCGGGAGCACTTTTCGGGCCGAGGTGTTCATCTCGTTCGTCCCCCCGCTGGGCACGCCCGTCGCCTTGGCGCGGCCGCTGTCAACAGCGTGGAGGCGGAGTTTGCTCGTCCAGATCCGGACCCCGCGATGGGGGGCCAGGGCTAGCCGCCCTGGCGCTCCCGCGATGTCTTCTCGGGGGCGCTGTGCGGACGGGATAGGGGCGGGGCCGCCGGGCGGGTCGCGGGCTGTGGCGGCTTGGTCTCAGCCCGACTTGGCGAGAGGCGATTGGCGGGCTCGCCCGGTAGCGGATGTGTCCGCACCTCGGCACGACGAGCAGGAGGCGGGGGCACGACCGACGACGGGCCAGTCACCTGCGGCTCGCGCCGTGGCGGCGGGGCCGCCGGGCGGGGCGCGGGCGGCGTGGCGTTGGCGCCCTGCTGAGGGGGTGGCGTGAGTTGACGCATTGGCGGCGAGGGCGGGTGAGCGCGATCTGGCCTGGGGCGCTCAACCGTGCTCTGCCCGAAGGGCGGGCGAGGCAGGACCGGAGCGGTCTCGCGCTGCTGAGGCACCGAGACGATGCGCGGCGCCGGCGTGGGGGCCCCCGCCGGCCCCACGTTCCGCTCCCCCCCGGAGGGCGGCGACCCGAGGTGCGGCGCGCGAGTGGCGACCACCGATCGCCTCAGAATCTCCTCGGAAGGCCGGACGCCGCGCCTCGCCGTGGGCACGAAGCTCCCGGGCGTCGCGGCGACCTGGGGGGCGGTGTGGATCGGCTGAAGGCTCCTCACATCCAGCGTCGTAACGCGCGCCCTGCCGATGCGGCCGTGGCCGAAGCGATTTTCGTTGACCACCACCACGGCGTTCCGGACATTGGTGTTGTGGTAGACGGTGATATTCTGCACGTCTACCAGGGTCGTGTTTGTGACGACCACGTTGTTCACGACGCGCGGGCCGCCCCAGCCACCCCACCACGGCCTATGGATGAAACCCTCCCTCCCCCACCAGGGAACGAGCGGCTCACCCCACCCGAGGGCCACCCAGCCTACCATAGGGCCGCCGACGCCGACGCGCACACCGGGTCCGCCGAAGAATGCGACGAGGGCCGGCGCATAAACCGGCCTCGCCACCACGGGCCCTGGCGCCCAGGCCCAGAAGCCGTCCACATAAACCCAGCGGCCGTGATGATAGGGCGCCCAGCCCCACGGCGCGGTGTCCACCCAGGTCCAGCCGTAAAATGGATCGAGCATCCAGGCGCCCGTGCTGTACGGTGCCCATCCGGACGGCATCGCATTCGGTACCCACACAGAGCCGTACGCAGGCACGACCCGCCAAGTCCCATAGACGTCGAGATCATCCACACCGTAGGTTCCGGGGGCGACATAGCGGGCGCTCACCGAGTCCAGCAGCGCATCGGTGCGGGCGTAGTTCCATTTGTCCCAGTCATCGAGCTGTGGCGCCACGTACGAGGTGACTTGCGGGCTCGCCGTGCCATTGATGATCACCTCCTCGCTCGGCGTAACAGCGACGGCTTGCCCGCTGGCAGGGGTGAGGGTGGCCTGGCCGGCTCGACGGGTGATGAACGAGGTGCGCTCGCCGGTGACGTCTACGCGGTAGTAGCCCGGACGCTCGATAGTGAAAGCCGCATTCGGCGTGTCCACCTCCACCGTAAGCCCGGGCTCGAGCGCGCGCAGGTCAAAGGAGGCGTGCCCCGCGGTCACCTTGAATTGAAGAAAATCCGGTTCCTGGTTCTCCAGGCCGATCTGGGTGTTGGCCCACCCGCGCACGAAGGCGCGCGCGCCGATCTGAAGTTCCAGATTGCCCGGGGACCCGGTAGAGAGTTCGTCACCCGGGGCGAGAGGAGTATTGACCTGCGCCTGCGCCCAGTCCGGGGCGCCCGGGCGCCAGAACGATACCTGGCCTTCCACCATGCTCAGCCGCGGCGGCGTCCGGCCGATCGCGGCCTGCTGCGGGTCTGGCGCGTCAGCCCCCCGCGCGGCCGCCGGCACGCCTGTCAGCGCGGCGAGCGCCAGTATGAGCCTGATGATCCTTCTGGCACGCATCCCCGGATCCTCCTCTGCCTGTTAGACCGAGGGCCCCATAGCGCAGCGTGGCGCCGGCCGAAGCCAGAACCAGTACCGGCAAGGTGTCACGAGCGCCGCCAACCGAAACCCCCACCCCGCCGCCACGCACCGCGCCCCGTGCCCTTGTGCAGTTCCCCCCATTGTGCGAGCTGATCCGGCGTGAGCTTGGATCGGATGGCGAGCTGGGTCTGGAGGCGCTGGTCGAGCATCTTGTCCTGAAGCTGCTTCACTTGGCCCGCCGCCGACTGAATGGCAGCTGGGTCAGAGTTCGGCTGCTGCAGGAGGTTGCGAAGCTCCCTGCGGGCCGCGAAGAGCGTCTGGATGTCCGCTCGTGCCGCATCCCGCCGAGCTTGGAGGATACCCCGGATGTCCGACACCTGCTGATCTGTGAGGCGCAGCCGCTCCTGCATCCGGTGCCAGTAAATCTGCGCTATGGCCGCACGATCCTCGGGGGTGAGGAGGTGCTGCCGTTGGGGGGGTCGCGCGGGTGTGCCCGGCGCTTGCTGGCCCAGAGCTGTTCCGGCGCCGCCTGCCGCCAGCGCGAGCAAAAGCGCCCCCGCCATGAACCACCCTTGGTGTCTGGTCAGATGTGTTCGAGACATGTGTTGCTCCTTTCTTGGTGAATCCGCGGGATTCCCCGTCGCTACACGGTGCACTAGCCAGGCGAACTCCGGCTTCCCTCCCTTCCGAGGGTTATGGAGCCGGAGGCGGGGGCGGCGGTGCCGAGGTGTATGGCGGCGGCCCAGGGGGTGCCGGTGAGTAGCCCGGCGGAGGCGGCGGTGGGGGTGGTGGCAGGGCAGGTCGCCGGGTCCCTCGCACCGCGCCGGGGATCTGGTTTCCCTTCGCATACATGCACTGCTGGAACGCCATATCGTACCGGCGCTGCGCGTGCCAGCCGGCCGCCTGATCGGCGTTGGCGCCGGCCGCCGCCCCAGTGAGGAGGCCGGTCCCGGCGCCGATGGCCGCCCCCGTGCCCGCGTGGCCGGCCAAGGCACCGAGCCCTGCCCCAAGCCCCGCGCCAATCGCGGTGCCCACGGCCGCGCCAACCGCCGTATTCTGGGTCGCCGGCGTTCCCGGCGGCCCCACCTGCTGGGCCGCCCACTGGCGGCAGATGGCGTCCTCAGCCTGGAATTGCTCAAAGGACTTCCCCGGGGCGGGGAGCACCATCACGCTCGGGCCGGTCGGCAGCGTGGCACAGCCGCCCAGCGCCACCGCCGCGCTCCCGAGGAGGAGGATCCATCGTCTCCGCATCGCGCCATCTCCTTTCCTATCTCGGCGGGGTGGTCGGCGGGACCACCTGCATCCAGCCGGCCGGACACTGTTGGATGTACGGGTAGTACCCCTGCGGGTTCGGACAGTAGTACCAGTAGGCCGGCGCCGGGGGCGCCGGCTGCTCATAGACGGGCGGCTGGCGGACGATCACGGGTGGGGCCGGATAGTAATAGGGCGGCCCCCACCACGGGCTCGGCCCCCAGTAGCCGGGTCCCACCCAGAGGGGGACATCGAACCGGAAAAAGACATGCCCGCGCGCCTCGCTGGGGACGGGACTGGCCAGCAGGAGGACGAGGACAACCAGGACGCCACAGCCGATGACTTTCCTCATCTCAGCACCCTCCTGAACCTCCCGAATTTGGGCCTCTCGTGACCGGGCTTTGTCCGTGGAAAACGAGTGGTTACGACGCACCACGCCTGGCTGAAATCTTGCTCCCCCACGACTCCCATCAGGTAAAGACGAGCCCCCTTCCCTTGGCTGCTAGGCCGCTTTCATCACGATATACCGAATAGCAAGCCATTTCGTTTCTGCAAAAAGAAAAAAAGCGGACTTGAATACTGACGATACCTCTTGCCCACCAAACATCTACTCACGAAACACGGCGACCCTCTTGATGGGGGAGATTCTTGCCAGCGCCTGCTTACTCCTCGTCATAGGCGAAGGGGATGATGAGCCGGCGTGGCTGTAGCCGGGCGTGGCGGGATGTGAGATGGAGGACACCTGGCGAATTGGAAAGCTGCGGGGCTTTCGTGCTTGGAAAGAGGATCGCTTGAGAGCCAGACGGACCTGCCGGAATGTGATCCTTGGTTCCTTGCGGACTACGTGGACGGAACGCTCGACTTGGAGAGCGCGCGATCGTTAGAGGAACATCTGCGCGCCTGCGGGGCCTGCATGACCTACCTCCTCAGAGCATGATGCGGCGCAACGTCTCCCCCATCACTCCCATGATCCGCGGCACGAGCGAACTTACCACCCTGCCCGCCAGAGCTCCTGTGCTCGGCGCACCACGTCTCGCGGCGGACACGGTCCCCCCGCCGCCTTGGCGATCCCGTCCACCTGCTCGGGCCGGTTGAGGCCAACGACAAGACTGGCTACCAGCGGGTCCGCCAGGGCGAAGCGGATGGCAAACGCCGTCATGGATTCGCCGATTTCGTTACGGAAGGCCTCCGCGATCTTGCGTCGCTTGGCAATGGCAGGCGCATATTGCGGGTCGGCAAAGCGGTCGCCTTTCCGCGGCGCGGCGCGTTCGTCAGTCAGGATTCCCTCGTACAGCGGACGAATCGCGATGAATCCCATGTTTCGCCGTTCCAGTTCCCCGAAGAGGTCCGCCATCTCCATGCAGGGCTCGATCGCCGGCGCTGGACTTCTCGTCGTTGCCCGGCTCCGTCGCTGCCGCCCTCATCGGTCCAAGGCAGATCACCGACACGTCCAGGTCCGTCCCGCCGAGCCTGCGATAGTTCATAGTTGCTCTCCCTGAGAAGTTGAGAGGATAATTGCTGGCCGGCCGCGCGGGGGCTCGTGCCGACCCGGCGCGCGATTTCAAGACGGCGCTCGGCCCGATCCTCCAGCCTGACCGCTGCCGGGGACTCCCGAGTCCGGCTGCGGAGTATCCGGCGGGCCGGATGGCGATGTCAAGCCGAAACGTTTACGGACTCAGGAATGACTCGCGCGGAACGCGCCCCGCGCGCGGCGAGCAGGGGTTAGGCGGCAGTGGATTCCACGTCTGGCGGACGAGAGGTGGCAATTTCATCGGTCAGCAACCCCGTTATGGGGTGGGCATTCAGGTACGGCTGGGCGAACTCCTTGAAATCCTTCTCGCCGAGAAATCCCTGGTGAACTTTTTCCGGGCCGGCCTTCATCTCCGTCAGGAAATCGGTGGTTCCCATCAGGAACGAGGCCACATTCAACGGGCCGCGGGACACGGCAAAGCGAAGCGCGTGTCCCGCGGCTTCGATGCGCGGCCGAGGGAAACTCGTTCTCGTAGAACAGGCTCTTGGCCCCGAAGGCGGAGGGCTCGGTGCACATGCCGAACTCCGACCAGAACCCTGGGAGGAAGATGCATTCGGGAAACTCCCGGATCGCCTTGAAGTTCGCCTCCAGCCAGCGCTCCTCGCTCGCGTAA
>Ga0315268_10009000_pt1 | contig 10387 bp, 8 predicted proteins | sample C1_top_MG_FD_204535 | JGI IMG/M metagenome (GOLD analysis project Ga0315268, IMG submission 204535) | Sediment microbial communities from Yellowstone Lake, YNP, Wyoming, USA - C1_top | ecosystem: Environmental > Aquatic > Freshwater > Lake > Sediment | place: USA: Wyoming | collected 2017-08-01 | reverse complement strand
CATTTGCATCTTCACCTTTTCTTTTCATAGATGCAATTTTATCCGAGACAACATTACGGCGATGTCTCAATTCCTCGATTTCCGCAAGAATTGTCCTTGCTTTAGTGTCATAAATTTTAAAACCTTCAATATCAGCGCTTTTGCAACGCTTCATAATTGATTTTTGTACCAGGTCCAAATTTTGTCTGACAAACTTTATTTCGAGCATAAGTATCCCTGTTTTCTATAAATTCCTTGTAACTATCCAGGTTGATCAGGCTGTCAGGCTGTCCGCCATACTGTTTGGCGGATTAGCTAAAAAACCTACAGCCTGAAAGCCTACAGCCTTCCGCGTTCATCTGTGTGAATCTGTGACTGAATATAGCCGCATGCAAATAACAATATCGAGCCAGTTTACTTATAACCATGTACCATCTTTTTAGTCAATGATTTTTATAAGTTGACATTTGTCAACTATTAAGTTAATAAGATTATAAATTCCATTATCTCGGGAGATCATGTATGGAGGAAGTTCGGGGAAAAAAAGTTGAAATACGCAATAATATATCAAAAATATTCAGCAAACTTTCGGCTAATAATATATCTGAGAAAACGCAAGGAATAGAAATAAGACTCTTTGAATTTGCCAATTTTGTTGAGGCGAAAACTTCTTTGCTGTATATCAATTCCGCATGTGAGGTTGTTACCGGAAACATTTTAAAAAAATGTTTTGATAACAATAAAATTGTCGTTCTTCCCGCCTTTAATGTGCAAAAAAATGAAATGGTCTTGATGAAGGTCGACAATTATAAAACTGACATGAAGTATGGTGAAAGAGGAATTCCGGAGCCCGATGCCGATAAATGTAAAAATATTCCTATAGAATTTATTGAAATAGCAATTATTCCAGGGATTGCCTTTGATGAAAAAGGCGGGAGGATAGGTTCCGGTGACGGGTCTTATGACAGGTTAATTCCAAAACTTCCTGTTACCACCCGAAAAGTCGCTCTTGCATATGAAAGTCAGATTGTTCAGCATATTCCGATGGAATCCCATGATAAGTATGTGGATATTATCATTACCGAAGACAGGATAATATATAAGATTTGACGGCGTTGTGCTCTTCGAGGTAAGAATCGTAATTATGACGATGCAGAACATCTGATTAAAGGTCCCGAAGGCTTAAAATCTACGGTTGCAGGATTTTTTCAAATTTTTGAAGATTTTCATCTTCTCCAACAGCAATAACGGTATCCCCCGCCTGAATTTTAGTCTCAAAGGAAGGATTAAAGAGCATGCTTCCGTCCTGCTTTTTTATCGCTATGATAATGAGGTTGTACTTTTGCCTGATTCCGGAATCTTTTAACATTATGTTTATAATGCCTGAAGAAGCACTAACAGGAATTTCCTCCATTTTTATGTCTTTACGCTGCTCGGCGAAAGCGAGATCTAAAAAACTTGTTACCGCAGGCCGCAGAATTCTCTGAGCCATGCTGATTGCGCCGATATCATATGGTGAGACCACGTTATTGGCTCCTGCGGCCAGGAGCTTGGATTTTGCTTCATTTCGGCTTGCCCTGGCTGTTATGTACAGGTCAGGATTAAGTTGTCTTGCGCTAAGAACAAGAAAAACATTGTCTGCATCTGTAGCAAGGACTGCAACAAGTCCTTTAGCGGTTTTTATGCCTGCTTTTATCAGGTTCTCTTCATCACCCGCATCTGCGGGCAAATATAAAACTCCATCTTCTTCCATGACAGGGATAAGATCCTTGTTGTTTTCTATAACAATAAGGTCAAAAGCTTTCTTGATCATCAGGTTTTTACATAGCATTTTTCCGATTCGACCATATCCGCAAACAATGTAGTGGTTTTTAAGCCTGCCGATTTTTTTATCCAATCTCCTCCTCCCCAGAATATCTCTAATTCTTCCTTCTACCATGAATTGAACCATGGCGCCTGCTATATATAAGCAGAAACCAACACCGAAAAAAATTAGTATAATTGTAAAAATACGCCCATTCCTGCTGACCTCGTGAACTTCACCGTATCCGACAGTGGCAATTGTGGTTACAGTCATATAAATTGAATCAAGAAGATTCCAACCCTCAATCAGCATATAACCTGCAGTTCCTGCAATACAGATAAAGAATGTTAACAGAAGGGATAATACGAGATGCTTTACACTGTTCATGAAAGTTTCATTTTAATATTATAGTTTCTTCTCCCAATTAGCTGGGAGAAAGGGGTCCTATTACAACCGGCAACTCTTTTGGAAATGATCAACCATTTTATAAGATAAAACGGTAAAACTTTCAAGGCTTGAATTCTTGACGCCGGATAATTCATTTGGTAGAAAACCAAGTATGAATGAAACCGCATTGAAATATGAGCGGATGCGCGAAGAAATGGTGAGAACCCAGATCGAAGTCCGCGGTATAACCGACCCCAAAGTTATTTTTGCCATGCGAAAAGTTCCGCGGCACCTTTTTGTGAGTGACGCTTTGATGGATCAGGCTTACGGCGATTTTCCCCTTCCGATCGGCGAACAGCAAACTATATCACAGCCTTATATTGCTGCGGAAATGACTCAAGCCCTCAATCTGAATAAAGAAGACAGAGTTCTTGAAATTGGCACAGGGTCCGGTTATCAGGCTGCAATTCTTGCTGAAATAGCTTTTCGTGTTTATACAACGGAAAGGATTCATTCTCTTTATGTAAAGACCCGCAATCTTTTTGACAGGCTTCATTATCACAATATCGTGACGAAATATTCCGACGGATCACTCGGATGGGAGTCTGAAAGCCCTTTTGATGCAATAATGGTTACAGCCGGTGCGCCTGATATTCCAAAGGTTCTTGTGAGCCAGCTTGCGATGGGCGGACGATTGGTAATTCCTGTTGGGAATCAATATGCTCAGGAGCTGATCAGGCTTTACAGGGATGAACGGGGTATTCATAAGACAAACCTCGGCGGATGCAGGTTTGTCAAGCTTGTCGGGGAACATGGATGGAGGGAAGAATAAGTGGGTGTTATGCAAAGATCCCGAGCTGTTTCCTTTTCTCAGGCTAGCATCTTGAATATCCGCAGGAGTGGCAAACAACGCAGCCTTCCTGGTGTGTGATAACACCGTTACATTCAGGACAAACCACTATCATGGCCCCGCTTTCGATTAAAGAAAAATTGGTTTTGTTTTTGAGTACCCTTGCAATTGCATCAGGGCATGACAGAACCATTTCTCCGTTCTGCCATGAAGGGGAAGGGCATCTTATTCCGGTCAGCTGTTTAATAACGGCTTCAACTTTTATGCCTGACCGTAAAGCAAGCGATATAAGACGGCCTGCCGCTTCAATTTGAGATGATGCGCATCCTCCTGTCTTTCCCATCTGGGCAAAGACCTCGCACATTCCCTTATTATCCGAATTTATTGTGACGTACAATTTCCCGCATCCTGTCTTAATGCGTTCCGTACTGCCGACTGTGCGTTCAGGTCGAGGTCTGGGGGCAATTTTAACCGGATCTCTGTTTTCCGCTCCGATATTTAACACTTGCTGGTCACGGCTTCCGTACCGGTATATAGTAACTCCCTTGCATCCGTACTTGTGGGCAAGCAGGTATACTTTTGCTATATCCCCCCGTAAAGCTTCGGAGCTGAAGTTAACTGTCTTTGAAACTGCATTATCGGTAAATTTCTGGAAAGCTGCCTGAATTTTTATATGCTGTTCGGGCGATATTTCGTGAGATGTTTTGAAAAGAGCTTTAATATTATCCGGGACTGTTTTCATGTCCTGAATCGACCTGCCTTCTGATATGTCCTCAATAAGATTTTTATTATAAAACCTCTCTTTTTTTGCAATCTCCACAAACAGTGGATTTATCTCCGAAAGCGATTTTCCTTCAAGAACTCTGCGAATCTGAGCTATGGCGAATATTGGTTCAATGCCGCTCGACGTCCCGGCGATAATGCTGATGGTCCCTGTCGGAGCTATTGTCGTAGTGGTTGCATTGCGCATATGGGGAGTCCGGAGGTTATCATAAATACTTCCTTCGTAAAATGAAAAGTTACCTCTTTTTTTTGCAAGTGCTGCAGATGCAATTTTTGATTCTTCAGAAATAAACGACATTACCTTTTCTGCTTCTGATGATGCTTCATCCGAGTCGTAAGGTATTCCCAGTTTAATAAGCATATCGGCAAACCCCATTACCCCGATGCCTATCTTTCTGGTTCCTTTGCTCATTTTTTCTATGCGGGGAAGAGGGTACTTGTTTATCTCTACAACATTATCAAGAAAATGAACTGCATCATGAACGGTTTTTTTCAGGCGGTTATAATTTACCGCCTTTCCCGAAACCATTCCGGACAGATTAATGGAGCCGAGGGTGCATGATTCATAAGGAAGAAGCGGCTGTTCCCCGCATGGATTTGTTGCTTCAATATTTCCGAGATGAGGAGCAGGATTGTCACAGTTTATTCTGTCTATGAATATTATGCCAGGTTCACCGGTCAGCCAGGCGGAATACACGATCGAATCAAATATTTTTCCGGCTGAAACGCTTCTTACGGCCTGGTCCGTCCGCGGGTTTATCAGATCGTACTCGGAATCCTTCTCAAGCGCATCCATGAATTTTTGCGTGAGCGCCACCGATATGTTAAAATTATTCAACACGCCCTTGTCATTTTTCAGGTTAATGAAAAACTCGATATCCGGATGATCCACTCTTAAGATACCCATATTTGCTCCTCTACGGGTACCTCCCTGCTTGACTGTTTCTGTCGCTACATCAAAAACGTTCATAAAAGAAATAGGGCCGCTTGATATCCCTGCGGTTGACAGCACTATGTCCTTTTCAGGACGTATCCGCGAAAAAGAGAAACCTGTGCCTCCCCCGCTTTTATGTATCATGGCCGTATGTTTTAATGTTTCAAATATGCTGTCCATTGAATCTTCAATGGGCAGAACGAAACATGCCGCGAGCTGGCCAAGGCGCCTGCCGGCATTCATAAGTGTCGGGGAGTTGGGCAGAAACCGAAGATTGGTCAAAAGGGATAGAAATTTTTTTTCTGTTTTTTCAACAGCAAAAGAAGAGTCAAATAAAGAGTCGGCGGAAGCAACATGCTTTGCAACCCTTATAAACATATCTGCGGGGGTCTCTGTCGCTTTTCCATCCTTATCTTTTTTCAGATAACGTTTTTCGAGAATTATTCCGGCATTATTTGAAAGAGGTATTTTCATGGCTGTTTTCAACTTTTATCGGCCGGTCAAGGCATTTAAAGATTCCCCGCCGCAAATCCGCCACGGCGGACCTTCGGCGGAGAATCTTCGACCGTAGGGAATAGGGTCTGTTTTAACTTCGCTCGCTGTTTCGGTTCAATGTTACGGTTATTTTTTAACGACGGCTTAATTCATTTTTCATATATAATATAAAAGCTTTGCATATTGGAGAAAGGCTTCTCTGCCTGTTTCGTGTCAGATAAAAACTTCGTTTCAGGTTGAGACCCTCTATGGCAAGCGCTTTTAAAGATCCTTCTTTTAAATCTCCATCAACGGCTATGGTTGAAAGAATTGATACTCCGGCTTTATTTTTTATCCCTTGCCTTACGGCTTCCGTGCTCCCCATTTGTATTGAAATGTTAAGATCATCGATTCCGTACCCTGTTGCATTCAAATTCTGTTCAATAGATTTTAAAGTACCCGATCCGCGTTCCCTTATAATAAACGGTTCGCCGAGAAGCATTTTCAAACCGATGCTCTTTTTTTTCCCCCATTTATGATCGGATGGAACTATAAGACGCATTTCATCAGCAATGAGAATTTCCTGGTGAATCCTTTTGTCTTTTTTTTCCGCACCCACAACTCCGGCCTCGAGAATTCCGGAAAGAGTCTCATTTATTATTTTCTCGGTGTCTCCGATAACAAGTGAAATTTTTACATCGGGATAAATTTTGGTAAAAGCGCCTACGATTCGGGGGAGGATATATTCACCCGGAATTGTGCTTCCTCCTATCACAAGACTGCCTTTTATAATTCCCTGAAATTCGAATAAAGCGCTTTTCATCTCATCATTCAGAGCCATGAGCTTTTTTGCATAAGAGTAGAGCAATTCCCCGGCTTTTGTAGGAACCGCTTCTTTTGATAAGCGGTCAATGAGGCGGCAACTGAAATGGGATTCCAAATCTCTTATATGACTGCTGACAGTGGGCTGAGAAAGATAAGCGGCTTCACCGGCTTTTGAAAAGCTCCTGTGCTCGACGACTTTACAGAAGATGTTAAGGTGCCACAGATCCATTATGTTTTGAATTGGAATTAAAACCGAATTTTTCTTTTAGTTTCTGATTTACTATCGGAGGAACCATTCCGTTGATATTTCCGCCAAACCGTGCCGCTTCTTTTATTATTGACGAACTTGTAAAAATCCATCTCAAGCCTGTCATAAGAAAAACAGTTTGGATTTCTCTGTCAAGACGCCGGTTCATCAGCGCAAGCTGGAATTCATATTCAAAATCTGATACCGCACGCATTCCGCGAAGAATTGCGTGGCTTTTTTTCTTAGCAGCATAATCCACAAGCAGTCCGGCGAATGTGTCTATTTCAACATTTTTGATTTTTTTTAAACTTACTTTCAGCATGTGGATTCGTTCTTCGACAGTAAATAAAGATTCCTTGCCCGGGTTATGTAAAATGGCAACTATTATTTTGTCGAAGAGCTTAAGTCCTCTTTCAAGAATATCAAGATGACCGTTTGTAACAGGATCAAAAGAACCGGGATAAATAGCAATTCTTTTCATTGAAAAAAATCCGTCTGTGTTGTTTTGAGTTTATTCTTTTTCAACATACCATATATTTTATAAACGAAACAAGGGTTTTCCCATATCTTCTTTGGTCTTCTATTTTGTAACCGGGAATATCTTCAGGAATCGTTTCGAGTAAATCATGTTCGATAACCAACAGAGCTTCTTTTTCAAGAATATGGCTTCCGGACAAGTTCACCAAAGCCGGCCTGATCAAATTTTTATTATAAGGCGGATCCATAAAAACAAGATTTACAACCGGAAACTCATGCCTGAAATCAATAAAATTCCTTTCAATATTTAATCCTGTTATTTTAATTCTGTCACTGAGTCCGCAAATCTCAGCATTTTTTTTGATGATTGAAAGCGCCTCTTTATCGTTATCGACAAATAGTGCAAATGATGCTCCCCTGCTCATGGCTTCTATGCCCAGAGCTCCGGTTCCAGCAAAAAGGTCAAGCACAACCGAACCGGCAACACGGGCGGAAAGAATGCTGAAAATACTTTCTCTTAATCGATCCGCTGTGGGTCTTATCCTGATGCCTTTTGGTGAAAAAAGCTTTTTGCCTTTTAAATCACCGCTTATAATTCTCAAGCCCATTAGATTACAGACGCTTTAATTTTTTATGAAGATAACTTCGCCCGACATCGATTTTCTTTGCCGTTTTTGAAATATTTTTTTCATTTTCCGAAAGCTTCCTTTTTATAAATTCTTTTTCAAAAGCCTTTTTGGCGTCTTTCAAACTGTCAATCCGGAAGAACTCCTGTTCGGCAGATTCAATTTTTTCTTTAACAGCAGGTTTATACTGCTCCGGAATATCGGAGACACCAAGCATGTTTTTTTCTACCATTACGGCAATCTGCTGAACAAAGTTCTTCAGCTCTCTTACATTGCCGGGCCATGAATAGTTACATAATAATTCAAGGGCCTTAGGTGAAAGAATTTTTTTTTCGCTTTTAAATTGTTTGACGCATTCGGCTAAAAAAGTATCAATCAAAACAGGAATATCCTCTTTACGGGCTCTTAAAGGAGGAACTTCTATAGGAACAACATTAAGCCGGTAATAGAGATCTTCCCTGAAACTTCCTTTCTCGATTTCTTTTTCTAGGGACTTATTGCTCGCTGCAATTATCCTCACATTTACATTTAAAGTCCTGTTTCCACCAACTCTCTGAAACTTCTTTTCCTGCAGCACCCTTAAGATTTTAGCCTGGGTTTTTAAGCTCATGTCTCCGATATCATCCAGAAAAATAGTCCCATTATCGGCCAATTCAAATTTTCCCCTTTTTTTGGCGGTTTCCCCGGTGAAGGCCCCCTTTTCGTGTCCGAAAAGTTCGCTTTCTATAAACTCTTCAGGAATGGTTGCGCAATCAACAGTTATAAACGGTTCTTCAACCCGTGCGCTTAGCTGGTATATGGTACGTGCAACCAGCTCTTTGCCTGTTCCGTTCTCGCCTGTGATCAGAACCCATGCATCTGTCGGGGCAACTGTAGCTATCTTTTTTTTCAGCTCAACTATCGGGGGGCTGGTTCCGTTTATGGCATGCTTTTCGATAGTTTTTTTTCTAAGATATCTGTTTTCCTCTTCCAGGCGTCTGAAATTCAGCGCATTACTGATGGCAACTATTATCTTGTCTATTGACAGGGGTTTTTCTATAAGGTCATAGGCTCCGAGTTTTGTTGCTTTTACTGCAGTTTCAATATTACCGTGGCCTGTGATAACTATAACCTGCACATAAGGATTTTCCTTTTTAATCTGTTTTAAAGTTTCAATACCGTCTATACCCGGCATCCATATATCCAGGAGAACCAGATCAGGAGATTCCCTGTCTATAATCTTCAGCCCCTCATATCCGTTCGAAGCTGTCATGACTTCAAAGCCTTCATCGGTAAGAAGGCCGCTTAATGATTTAAGAATTGACGGTTCGTCATCGACAATTAATATGGTTGGAAACATTTTTATTATTCCTTCAATCAGATTATCAAAAATACGCCGGTTAAAAACAAGTTTAAACTACAGGCAGCTCAATGATAAATTTTGTTCCTTTCGGGTGATTGTCCTGAACCCGGATAACGCCTTTATGGTCGTCAATAATTGTGTTTACTATAGTGAGTCCAAGGCCTGACCCGGTTTTTTTTGTTGAAAAATTCGGCTCAAAAATTCGCGCCTTATCTTCTTCTGATATACCGGCTCCGTCATCAGCAACTTCAATGCTGACTGTTTTTAATTCATTATCATGCTCAAGTGTAATAACAATATTTCCGTTATCCTTAATTGCGGCAACCGCATTATCAACCAGATTGATCATAGCCTGTTTTATCTGCTGCCTGTCCAGGTTAAGACGCGGTATGTTATCAGGAATATTTATGCCGAAAAGAATTTTTTGATGGCCTTCCTTATAAAGAGCAACAGTCTCTCTGATTATGGAAGGCAAATCACACGGGACCGGATTTGCAGTAGGAAACCTCGCAAAGGATGAAAACTCATTAACAAGGTTTCTAATTAAATCAACATGATCTATTATCATTCTGGTACATTCTTCAAATACCGGCTCGTTGATCTGTTTTGAATATTTTCGCTTAAGTCGCTGTGCAGACAGTTTTATCGGCGTTAATGGATTCTTAACTTCATGCGCTATTCGACGCGCTACTTCTCTCCACGCGGCCATCCTCTGGGCTTTCTCAAGTTCGGTCAGGTCGTCAAAAACCATAACCAGCCCCACGTGCTGCTCGGAATCATCTTTTAATGCATTGACATTTATAAGAAAACTCCGGCGTCTTTCCCCGATGGAGAGACTTAGCGGTAATTCAACAGCATTATCTTTTGATACTGAGAGGCTTTCCATTATTTCGTCGGCAAGGTTAAGATGCTGATCTTTTAAAAGTTCTTTATAGCTTTTTCCTATAATTTCATTAGGTTCAAGATTTAACATCTTTTCCGCAGACTTATTTATTGTAGTGATAATTCCGCCGGCATCAAGGGTTATAACTCCTGTCGAGATGTTTTTTAATACGATTTCCATGTACCGGCGTCTTTCTTCAATCTCGATGTTTTGCTGCCCAAGCATTTTTGCTGAAAGCTCGAGTTGTTCCCTGCCGGTTCTGAGATCCTTTGTCATTTTATTAAATGAGTTGACAAGGCTTCCTATTTCATCGTCTGCCTTTATATCAATGCTGAAACCAAGATCTCCTTCAGCGACTCTCCGTGTGCCCTCAGCTAACTCCATGATAGGGATAGTAATTGATTTGGCAAGATAAAAACCGAACCAGATGGCGCAAAAAAGCACAAGCAATGCAACGATAGAGAGTAATATATAATATGAAATCTGAATTGGTTTTTTAAATAGTTTGATTTGCTGGTATTCTTCAAAGCCGAGGGAAATAGATTTCATTTTGTCGGAAAGATGATTGGAAATCAGGGTTGTCAAAACGATATACCCGCTTGCCTCATTGGGCTGAACTCCGAAAGGCACTGTTCCGATAATCCTTACAAGCTCTCCATGGGATATTTTTTCAGTGATAGTACGGATATTTTCAGGAGACATATCTTTTTTAATATTATCGGGAGTAATGGTATCTAAAGGGAAGTTTTCAAGCTCAGGAGCAAGTGCGAAAGAGA
>Ga0315268_10008999_pt1 | contig 10388 bp, 10 predicted proteins | sample C1_top_MG_FD_204535 | JGI IMG/M metagenome (GOLD analysis project Ga0315268, IMG submission 204535) | Sediment microbial communities from Yellowstone Lake, YNP, Wyoming, USA - C1_top | ecosystem: Environmental > Aquatic > Freshwater > Lake > Sediment | place: USA: Wyoming | collected 2017-08-01 | reverse complement strand
TTCAACGTCCTGGTGCCCCAATCCTGCCCGAATGTTCCCAGGGAAGTCCTGGACCCCAAATCCACCTGGTCCGATAAGGGTGCCTATGATCGGCAGGCAAAATTTTTGGCCGAAAAATTCCAGAAAAATTTCTCACGGTTCACTGACGTAGATCACCTCGTTCAGTACGGTCCTAAAGGATGCTCTAACGACTGAAAATAGGTGTTTAGGTGTTTAGGTGTTCAGGTGTTTAGGTTTTTAGGAAAAGACACTGAAAGACAGGGGCTTAGGTGTTTAGGTTTTTAGGGAAGCCCGCCTTCCCTAAACCCCTAACAGCCTAAACCCCTTCTTTTCCTTAATATCCTGGGAGACTGCATGGCTCACAGTAGCACCCGGCCGCAAGGGTGGGTGAGGATTGAAATAAACAAACAAACATGGTATATCACCTCAAGCTTCAAAAAGAGATGTTGGAAGGGGCACGCTGTGCCTTCCTGCCGGGTGATCCTGGAAGGGTGGAGAAGATTGCAGGCTCCTATGACCAAAAGGCCAGACAACTTGCCAGCCCCAGAGAATTCAACTCCTGGCTGGGATATCTGGATGCCTGGCCGGTACTGACCGTTTCCACCGGCATTGGAGGGCCATCAACTGCCATTGTGATCGAAGAACTGGCCATGCTCGGAGTGGATACCTTCATCCGCATCGGCACAACAGGGGCCATCCAAAAAAACATCCAGTTGCAGGATATTATTATCACCACTGCCTCTGTGCGGATGGATGGAACCTCCACCCATTACGCGCCCATTGAATATCCCGCCGCAGCTCACTACGAGATTGTTCAGGCACTGATTAATGCAGCCCGGTCATTGGCTATCCCTTATCATGCGGGCATTACCGCCTCATCGGACAGCTTTTACCCCGGTCAGGAGCGGTACGATTCATTCTCCGGCTGTGTCCTGAAAAAATTCCAGGGGAGCCTTATGGAGTGGCAGCGGCTGGGAGTTCTCAATTATGAGATGGAATCATCGACCCTCTTTACGGTTTGCAGCACCCTTGGGCTTCGGGCTGGATGTGTCTGTGGTGTCATCCTCAATCGTATGGGAGAAAACCAGATCCAGGAAGAAGTTATCCCCGCTGCTGAAGAAAAAGCCATACGGGTAGCTATAGATGCCCTGCGCCAACTGGTGAAGGGGACCTGATTAACTCAAGATAACCCTGCCTGATCCAGACAGTTGGAAGATCCCCTACCTATTAGCTCGTAACTGCTCTGTGCTCTCAATCTTGAGGCCCCCCGCGGGTCCGGCCAGGATCATCCCTGATGCCTCTCATTCTGCCTGTTTGAGATAGACGCACTTGTCCCCCTCATGCACGCGGTTTGTATCTGCACCGAGAATATATCCGAAAAATGGGTAGACCTCCACTCCTTGAGTAGACCTCCACTGCTTAAGTATACCTTCAATACTTGAGCAGGACTCAAATACCTGGCTATGACTCAAATACTGGCAAGGTCTCCCACACTGAAAGGTCTCTCAGACTGCTAAGAGATCTTCCCAGACTGCGAAGGTTTCTGTAGGCATTCTTGATCAGGCGCTCGGAGGGGCTTTCCCCAAAAGAGTCAAAACGCAGTTCCCCCTCTCCTTTTAGTCCAGCTCTTTAGAGAGCCTATCCGAAAAGTAGAGATAACCCCGATACCGTTGAGGTTTCCCACGACTTTTCGAATAGCCTCTTTTAGTACATGCCGTGCCATTCTATTTCACTTGAGCTAATTATTCTGGGAATCCTGAGCTAATTGATCCACGAGCTTATTGATCCCGTTGAGATAAGCACGGACACTGGCCTCGACGATATCCGTAGATGAGCCATGCCCGAAAACCTTTTTCCCGTCCTTGGAGATACTGACCAGAACCTCGGCCATAGCTGAAGCTCCGGAAGTGACCGCATGAACGGTATAGTCGTCGAGTTTGACGGGAAAATTGATAGCTTTATCAATTGCCTTGTAAGCAGCGTCAACAGGCCCATCGCCCAGAGCTGATTCCAGGACGGTTTCCTCTTCTCCCTTCTCTCTCTTTTTGATCTTTACGGTAGCTGTGGGAATTGAATGTGTCCCGTTTATTACCTGTAAGAAGGAAAGAGAGAACGTCTCCGGCATATTGGGAACTTCATTTTCCATGATTGAGACGAGATCTTCATCATAAATCATCTGCTTTCTGTCCGCAACTTCCAGAAATCTCCCGTAAACCTTCTCCAATCTCTCCTGAGAGAATGGGGGGTAGCCGAGTTCTTTTAACCGATGTTTCAGCCCATGCCTGCCGGTCCTGGCTGTAAGGATGACCCGGCTTTGCGGAAAGCCGATATCTTCAGGGTTGATGATTTCATAGGTCATCCGCTCTTTGAGTGCCGCGTCCATATGGACAAAGCTATTGGCGAGGGCGTTACTCCCTACGATCGGTTTATTGCGTGGCACCATGAGGCCGAAGGTATGGGCTACGGTGCGACTGGTCCGATACAATTCTTTCGTCTGGACCTGCGGCAGAAACTGGAAAAAGTCCTTTCGGGCCAGTATTCCCAAAACCACCTCTTCCAAAGAGGTATTCCCTGCACGCGCACCGATTCCGTTTACCGAGCACTCTATCTGGCGTGCGCCGTTCAAAACGCCGGACAGACTGTTAGCTACAGCCAATCCAAGATCATTATGGCAATGAACGCTGATAGTGGCCTGGTTGATATTGGGAACCTTTTCCCTGATACTGGCGATTAAACTGCCATATAATCCCGGTATCGCATAACCCGTAGTATCAGGAATATTCACTATAGTGGCCCCTGCCTCGATCACCGCCTGAAGGATAGTGAATAAAAATTCCGGCTCAGCGCGAGTGGCGTCTTCGGCAAAAAACTCTACATCTTCTACGTATTGCTTGGCATGTTTTACGATCTCAACAGCTATCTGAAGAACTTCATCTTTGGTTTTGTTCAGCTTACGTTCAATGTGGATATCGGAGACCCCGATACCGGTGTGGATTCGCTTTTTCTTCGCCGTTGCCAGCGCCTCCGAGCATCGGTCAATATCTTCCTTGCTGGCACGGCTGAGAGCACAGATTACGGGTCCATCGACTTCCTGAGCAATCAATCGGACAGATTCAAAATCCACTGGAGATGTTGCAGGTGAGCCTACTTCGAGGACATCCACCTTGAGCCGAGCCAACTGCCGAGCTACATCCACTTTTTCCGTAGGGACCAAATAATTTCCTGTTGCCTGCTCCCCATCCCGTAGGGTCGTATCCAGGATAAATAATTTCTCCTTTTGATCTTTCGCATCCATAGTTTTTAATCCCCTTGCCTTAAATTACCCAGCTTGTTAAAGTGAAAAAGAAAAATTTCTGTTTGCCAGTCTCCATACTCTATAACCAAGATAACCAAACTCTTTTAGCAACAAATAACCAGTATCAGCGAATAACCAGTATCAGCGGATAATCTGATTCTTCTCACCTAACCTAGCCCTCTGGAACTGGATTCATCCTTTGCGGTAGTACTGTCTACACTCTAATGCGGTAGTACTCGTCTACACTCTAAGCTCTGTAACCGAGTGCACTGCTCGGTTAAATTGGTCGGTTTACACGATACAATAAGAGCCTGTTAGAAAATAATACAATGTGTTAATTTTGTCAAACTAAAATTAATAAAAAAATGCCCTGACGTCAGAAAAAGAGATCCGGGCGGCAATCACCTTCCCTCATCACCCACAATCCACCTCTCATCACCCACAACCCATTCAATAGGTTTGTTATCTGCAACGAGAGAAATAATATGATTTTTGTACCAATAATGTTCAATATTCCAGAGTCGATGCTCATAGTCCAGGACAAGGTGCCTCTCATCTGGGATAGCGATAACCTTGCAGACCCGAAGATCCCTGATGCCGACTCCCGTAGCTTTCGTTGCTGCCTCTTTAGCAGTCCAATAGCGGTAAAAAAGATCCCAGCCGGGGTCTGAACAGAGCCGCCACTCATCAGGGGCAGCCAGATAGGCAAAGAGATCCCGGCTGCTGCGAGGTCGAAGCTCTTCCACATCAATGCCAATCCGCTCCCCGCTGACTACCGCAGCCACGCAATACGTTTTATGGGATAAAGACCAATAAACCCCATCTATCGGAAGGGGAGCACCCCGACCATCCTTGCTTAAGGTCCCCAGCGCCACCCCGCTCCTTTGGGCACTGAAGGACAGCGCCTGCCGGGCAGTTCTCTGAAGAAGGGCGTTTTTCTTACGCCCGGACAGCCTGTCAGAACCGGACAGCCTGTCAGAAGCAGGATGCGAAACCGATAAAATAACAGGGTAAAGGGGAGTAATATCCACATTCATCACCTTTGAAAAGAAGGCACAAAGGGGCAAAGGCCTAAAGACTAGGCACAAAGGGGCAAAGGCACAAAGGCACAAAGTTTTTTTTCATCTTTTTTTTGTGCCTGCCCTTGGTTTTTTCATTTCCCTCTGTGCCCTTACAAATAGGCACAACGGCACACGATCACAAAGTTTTTTTTATTTCCCTTTGTGCCTCTGTGCCTCTGTGCCTGGTTTTTTCATTTCCCTCTGTGCCTTTAAGGATTAGACCGAATGGATTTTCGAACGATACTTTTATCAAAATAGTTTACCGACATACCGGCATCCACGATCAGGGTTTGGGCATTGATACCGCTTGACCGGCTGCTCAGGAGAAAAGCCACAACATTAGCCACCTCACGGGTAGCCAGTGCTTTTTTGCGTAAAGTCAACTGTTCAGCAAACAGATAATAATCAAGGTATTCAGGAATACCAGCCGAAGAGGAGGTTTTTAATAGCCCCGCACCTACGGCATTGAAGCGTATCCGTGAGGAGGTGCTGAATGATTTGGCCAGAAAGCAGATTGTGGAATCCAGTGCAGCCTTGACCGGCCCCATAAAGCCGTAGCTTTCCGCAGCCATGCGGGTGGTCGAAATGGACAGGGTTACCACCGACGCATCCCTCTCCAGCATGGGGCCAAAAACTCTGGCGATATGGATCAGGGAATAGCAGGAAACATCCACAGCCTGTAAAAAGTCGTTTCTGGCGGTTTCGTGGAAAGGTTTCACCCCTCCGCTATAGTTGGCAAAGGCAATGGAATGGACCAGACCGTCCAGGCTGGCGTGCTCCCGTTTGATATCGGCAGCCAGTCTTTCGACGTCACCCTCTCTTTCCACATTGCAGACATAAATCCGGCTGCCTGGAGGAAGAAATTTTTGGGCAACATCCTGGATCTCACGGGTTTTCACTGCATACAGAGCCTCAACTCCGAGTTCTTTCAACGCCTGGCCTACATGGAAGGCCACACTTTTCCGGTTAGCTACTCCGAACACTAAAATTTTTTTCCCTTCCATGTCCAGGAAGCTCATTCACTTTCCCCCTTGTCCTGTACCAATGTACAGGCAAACTTGACAGTCACGACAGTTTTTCCTGAAACTGCAACCTTTCCTTTCAAAAAGTATGCACCTCCAAGAGATTCTATTATCTCCACTTCCGTTTCCAGTAAATCATCCGGCTTGATCATACTCCGAAATCTGGCATCCTGGATTCTGGTAAGCACAGGCATGCCCTGCGCTCCTCCTAATGACCCGATTTTTTTGGAGATCAGGATGGCTCCTGTTTGAAAGATGGACTCGCAGATCAAAACGCCCGGCATAATAGGGTTTCCAGGGTAGTGCCCCTGGAAAAAAGAGTCCTCTGGCCGCACTCTTTTCGTTGTTTTTATTCGGTCTGCCGAAAGCTCACAAATAGTATCCACAAATAAAAAGGGATGACGATGAGGAATAGCCTGATAAATCTCCTCGGAAATCATTTCAGAAATCATTTTTTTAGAGTCCTCTCAGAAATCATTTTTTATAGTCCTCCAGTTTTATAGCCCTCCAGTCACTTCGAGAGTCGCACCGGTAATATAAGAAGCCTCCTTGGAGGCAAGAAACAACACCGCATAAGCTACTTCATGAGGAGTTCCAAATCGCCTCATGGGAATATCTTCTCTGTACGCCTTTTGCCTTTCCTCTGACAAATCCTGGATAAATTCGGTATCGATGAAACCCGGAGAAACACAATTCGCTGTAATGCCCCGGGTAGCCACCTCTTTGGAAAGTGCCCTGGTCAAGGCCACCAAGCCTGCCTTGGAGGCTGCATAGTTGGCTTGCCCGGCAAAACCAAACTTGCCACTCGGTGAAGTAATGTTTATAATCCTTCCGTACTGATGGCCCATAAAATTGCGTACCGCAAATTTACACATATGATAAGCCCCCGAAAGATTAACTCCTATCACTGCCTTCCAGTCGGATTCCTTCATCATGCCAAGAACTGCGTCTTTCCTGATTCCAGCATTGTTAACCAGAACTTGAAAGCTTTGATACCTGGACTCCAGATATTGATAAAATTTTTCCACCTGCCCGTAATCAGCCACATCCACTGATTGAAAATCTATATTCGAGGAGAAGTGCCGGTTTTCGTCCAGGAATTGTTCAACTGCGGCTTTGTTCGTATGGTAGATTCCCACGATGCGCGCTCCGGAATGTAAAAAATATTCTGCTATGCTCTTGCCGATTCCTCGGCTGGCTCCGGATACTACGGCAACTTGTCCTGAAAAATCAAACATATTTACCCCTTATGATAACTGGTTGCTGGATACTGGATGCTGGTTTCTGGATGGATACTGGGTGCTGGATACTGGCTTCTGATCTCTATCTGATCTCTATATGTTGGTCTCTGGTTTCTGTTCACTCTTTTCACTGGTTACTGGTTACGAGGTACTATAGCACTTTTCATATAACTTAGCACTGAAAATATTAATTAAGTACCTGAAATTAGCGCTGAAAATATTAATGGGAAAATTGCCGAGAAACCTCCGCCGTGATATACAAGCATCCCATATCCTGCACCCTGCCTGCATTCCATATCCTGCATCCTACACTGAGGTTCTTTTCTATTGTATCAACTTTCGATATTGATTCCATATCCATATCCTGCATCCTACACCCTGCATCCCACACCCGTATGCCGTATCCCGCAGCCCGCAGCCGGTTACTGAGCGCTGATCGCTGCCCCCTGACCACTGACTCCCGCCTCCTGACTACTCATATACCTGTCCACGTCATGAGCTGCGATCACGCCATAATTGGCAGCCCCTAGCCAGCCGGACATGATAATACCTACGGAACCGGTATGGAACAATCCTCCGATGTTCTTTGGAAGATCCATGCTTATTTTTAACCCCTCAAATTTTGTTCCAAAGGATGCGCCCTTCACATGCAAAGCATATCGCTGAAAGGTCCTGGGAGTGGCTGCCTCCGTAAAATCAATTTTTTCCCCAATACCGGGCAGGTACTTTTCCAGACAGCGAATAGTGACGTCAATCAACTCTCTTTTGGAAGCCTTATATTCATCAGGTGAAAGAGAGGCCCAATCATCATAAAGGGCATTAGTTGAAGCCACAATCGTAAATCGATCGGAACCGGGGCGAATGGATGGATAATAAAAAGAAAAGGTTCGGCTCGTAGTATGCCTGCTTCGAAGCTCTTTGGGGTCAAATCTGGCCGATTGCGAGGTAAAGAGGAGATCTCCCACGTAGTCGATTCTCTCTCCCTTTCGAATCCCCATGTAGACCTGGCAACTGCTGTTATTTACCCGCACCTGCCTGGCCCCTTCCAGAAATCCTTCAGGAAAGTGGGCATCTCCCACCAGATCATGAATAGTTGACAAAAGATTGGCATTGGATAATACAGCCTTGCAGCGAATGGTCTGCCCATTCACGGAAACTGCGGCTACCTTCTGGTCTTTGACCAGGATCTTTTCCACCAGACAGTTCAGCCCGATATCCACACCATTTTTTTCCAGCTCAGCCTGCATCTTTCGAATCAGTTGGTCTGTGCCCCCCTGGAAAGTGAACACTCCCTTACTCATAAAATTAGAGAAAACAATACCATAGGTGAGAGCCGGGTCATCCAGATCCGAGCCGTTGGCATAGGTTATCGGCTCCATCAAAAGACGCATCACATCATCCCGACCGGGGAAAAACTTTTCGAACAGTTCCCTGGCGGTCATGGTCTGATCGTCGAAAAAATCCATCTTCTGAACTGCATGGAAAAACCCGCTGACAGCCTCCTGCGTGATGCCGAACCGCTCCTTGAGAATGCGGGTAAAATCCTCGGTATCAAAGGTAGTGGAAAGGGAAAATTGAGGATTATCAAACCGGATTTCCTTCAATTGAACAATGGATTGAGCAATCTCCGGCGACCAGTATTTGCGGCAGGTTTTAATCATGCCCACAGGAAACCCATGAAGGGAGACGTCAAAGATGTGCCCACCTTTCCTGGTAAACCAGGTAGCCAACCCTCCAAGCTTGTTGTGATACTCCAAAAGAAGCACGGAATATCCGCATCTGGCCAGACGGTTGGCTCCGGTAAGCCCGGCCAGGCCGCTGCCTATGACTACAATATCGTACTCTGCTTTCATGTACTCATACCTGTACTTATACCTCTATGCCATGCACTTGTGCACACCCTGAAAGGGTGCAGCCCTATGAGGTTACAGCCCTATTTTCGGGATAGTATCCCGACATGAGAAAGAGCAATTATAGTATATCTGGTATAGCAAATCAAATAATTTTAAGTCTATATTGACATATTTATCATATTCTTATACAGTTAGAGACAGTGAGCAAAAAGGTTCAATAATGAAAGAGGTTTGCGGTGAGTAAAAACGCATATCTATTAATTAAATCGAAAATCAATATTGCCCGTGGGCTTCAGCGAAAGAGAAAGTATGCAGAAGCGGAGAAGGAAATCCAGGAGACACTCCAGGAATACCCGGACAATGGGCTGCTGCTGAATTGCCTGGCTGAAATTTATATGCGCCAGAAAAGATATCAGGAGGCCAATCTTATCCTGGAAAGACAACTGCGGTCAAATCCGAATGACAGCTATACTCTGGCCCTGACCGGCGAGCTTATGGCTCAGCAGGGGCTTTACCAGGAGTCTTTGCCCTATTTCGAGCAGTCCTTAAGTCTGAAGGAAAGCAGTTACCTGTACTCACAATTTATCCGTGCCCTGAACCAGGCGGGCCAGGATGAAAAAGCTTTGAATGTGGTCAATAGCGCTCTGGAAGCCTATCCTCAAGACTCATACCTTTTGGAAGAGAAGGGCAAGGTATTGAAGAAGCTGAAAAAATTTTCCGAGGCTGCCCAGGTCTATGAAAAGGTGCTTGAGACCGCACCTGATGATTCTTTCGCCTACAAGGAGTATATCCGAATCAAGACATCAGGCAAGAAAAATGAAGAGCTTATCAAGGAATTGAAGGCCATCCTGAAAGTTTCCTCCAGGGCAGGCAATCCCCATCTCCATACCCTGCTTGGCGATATCTACAAGGCGGAGAAAAAGTACGAAGAGGCCATTCAAGCCTATCAGCAGGCACTGCGGCTGATACCGGACAATAATTATGTGCTCGGCCATCTGGGTTTTTGCTACTCGAAGCTGCAAAGATATGATGAGGCAAAGGGAGCCTTGCGCTCCCCCTTTATTTATAATCCCACCAACGAATACCTGCGGTCCGCCATTATCTCGGCCTACAAGCACACAGGTGACACGTGCGGCCTGATCGAAACCCTTGAGGAGGCACTCCAGAAAAACCCGAAAGCCTATTCGCTGATCGGCATCTTGAGGAAGATCCAGAAGGAGCAGGAGCAGCAGGATGCGGCCAAAGGGAAATAGGAAGATTCACAAGGGGAAGATCCACAAAAGGAAGATCCGCAAGGGGAAGATCCACAGGGAGCAGCATGAGGCGGTACAACAGGGGGAAAATGAGGAGGAATCAGGGCCGCACATTCCATAATAATGAAATGATATGTATAAGTGGCTGACCCCAATATCTTTATGATTTCAGCAGGCGAATAAAGCCTGCTTGATCAAAGTGATGATCAGATGTCAAAGCTTCAAAAATACTACGATGTCTCATGATTACAAAACTTGCACAATCGGCGAGACTCCATTCCTTATCCCGAGCACTCTTAAGGAGTTGCCATGCTTCATCATCAAGGTTAGGGTCCACATTAACAACTTCAACATATGGCGAGGTTTTCAACCCTTCGATAAACGCAATCGTTAATGACCGGGGAACATGGAGAGGACTGGCCAAAAGCGTTACCAATTCAGCGATAACGTAATTAGTAGTTATAACCTTCCGCCCCTGTTGGCGAGCAGTGCGATAAATGGTTGCAGCCACTGAATGGTAACACTGAGTTTGATCAATCAAATGCCCCCACCCAGAGGTGTCCGCAAAAAGGTCAGGCATGTCAGGTCCCTTTGTCTTCTTTACTGTACATCTGTTCCATTAAAGCCTCACCCACATATTTGTCATGTTGATCTGCCCAACCT
>Ga0315268_10008998_pt1 | contig 10388 bp, 10 predicted proteins | sample C1_top_MG_FD_204535 | JGI IMG/M metagenome (GOLD analysis project Ga0315268, IMG submission 204535) | Sediment microbial communities from Yellowstone Lake, YNP, Wyoming, USA - C1_top | ecosystem: Environmental > Aquatic > Freshwater > Lake > Sediment | place: USA: Wyoming | collected 2017-08-01 | reverse complement strand
CGGAACTGGCAAGAGTGGTCATAGCAAACCTAACGTTCAAATTGAGGAGCAGCGCGCTTTAGGTTTTTGGCCAGGAATCACATCTGCATTTAACTTGCCTTCTTTTTTCTAATCTTTAAAGCGTTTCTGTAGCCATCCAACCAAGATTTCGATAAATTTCCATCTTTGTCTAAATATGGATTTGAGTTTTCATCAAGTGCATTTTGAAAAGCAAGATGTCCTTCACGATATGCTTTAGAAGTTGGATTATTTTTCGGTTTTCTTAGCATCCATATTAGTGGTATAGATGCTATTAATAAAGCTCCAATACCTGTGAGCATAGTTTTAGCACCACTATTTGCGCCAGCGGCAAGTGCAGTTAATTCTCTATTTGGTATTTCTGTGTTTGGTGAAGCATTATTTGGAAAGGCAGAGAATGTTATACCAAGATTCTTTCTAATCGCCTCATCGCACGGCCCATCAATTAAAGATATTTCCTTTTCTGATTGTCTTGCGCACCCAACTGAAATCATATCTCCGCCCCTAATTACAGAGATTCTGATTGTATTCATATTCCCTACCAAACTCGCATTCCTCTGGCTCATAACCATTCTGCTTTTAATAATCCCAAACTTTTCACCCTTGATAAAAACGAAATTTGATTCGTATGTTGCACTTTCTACCAAATCAGCTGCATTGCCACCATGTTCTATAAATGCTTGTTTGGCATCTTTCTTACCGTTTTCTGTTAAATACTTTGCTTGGTAATCTAATAATTCAGTATTCCATGTATTTGCAGTTACATTACCTGCGCTTTGTATCGTATTAAATGTTTTGATATCGTCTGCGTCAGCAGCATTTGCCTGTATTGTAATAATGTTACATAGAATGAATATGATGATAGCTAGATTCATGATTTACAGTCCCTGAATATAAAATTGATATTAAATCCCTGACAGCGCGGCGCAAAGGGATGGAGCGAATCTACAAAGCACTGCATGTTCAGACTACCACCCCACTTTTTTTATTTACCGCTGCTCTGGGTGAGCAACGTATATTAGCCGGCCGAAATGTCGCCTTGCAAAGCGACATTCTGCTCGACGATTGTCATAACCTCAATAAGAGCCGCATGTTGAATTACCTGGACACATTAATTGCCCTTGCAAAGCCGACATTTTATGGAATTTGAAGGTATGGGAATCGCGAAAGACCGCTTTGGGGAAAATGCTCGATTGTCTTTTTTCGGCACAACCGAAACATGCGCGTTTTTGCAATTCAACACAAACGCAATTTTTAGCGCCATCCAGCCCCTAACCGAAAATCAAGCGCGCATTATGGATGCCCAAGCTTTTAGGTTTACTCGCCGAGATAGGCCCGCCGCACTTCCGGGTTCGCGGCGAGCGCAGCAGCGCTGCCGCTCAGCGTGATTCTGCCGCTCTCCATCACATAGCCGCGATGGCTCATTTCCAGCGCGAGCTTGGCGTTTTGTTCCACCAAAAAAATGGTTACGCCGTCTCTCGATACGGCGCGGATGGTCTCGAAAATTTTCTGCACCATGAGCGGCGCGAGACCCATGCTCGGCTCATTCCTGCTCGCCGCCCCGCGCCTTTACCCCGTGCTGCGCAGGGTGATTCATGTTCATAAAACCGGTCGTTTCTATACATATACGTCACCACGTGTATAGAAAACGGCGATTTCCTATACACATTTTTTGGATATGTATAGATTGGCGTCATTTTTTGTGCCTGTTGCTCAGCAGATCATAAAGGGTGGTGTTGATGTAGTAATTTTCCCGGCCAATCTTGCGCTTATCCAATAAGCCGATGCGAATCAGCTCATTCAGATAGCGGGTGGCCGTGATGCGGCTGACGTTCAGCTCAGCCATGACAAAGTCGATCTTGGTGTAAGGGTGGCGGAACAGATTGTTGAGCAAGTCCTGGGTGTAAATCCTCGGCAGTTCGGTACGCATTTTTTGCTTGAACGCCAGCATCGTTCCCTTGATGCCTTCGATCAGCACGACGGTTTGCTTGGCGGTTTGCTCCACGCTTTCGAGCATGAACATTAACCAAGCCTGCCAGTCGCCTGTGTCACGGGTGGCTTGCAGCAGCCGGTAGTAGTCGGCCTTGTTCTGGTTGATATAACGGCTCAGGTACAGCACGGGGATTTTCAGCAACCCTTGTTTGACCAGATACAGGATGTTGATGATGCGGCCTGTTCTGCCGTTGCCGTCATAGAAAGGATGGATGCTTTCAAACTGGTGATGGATGATCGCCATTTTGGTGAGCGGGTCCCAGTCGCACAGATCGTCTTCATTGATGAAGCGTTCCAGATTGGTCATCAGGTTGATGATTTCGTCGGTGTGTTGCGTCGGTGTGTAAACAGTTGCGCCGGTGAGGTCATTCTTCAGCGCGGTGCCGGGCAGTTTGCGGAAGCCCGCACTGTTTTCTTCGATGGTGGCTTGAATATGCAGAATGTGGGAATTGGTCAGCAAGCCTTGAGCTTTGATTTGCTTGTAGCCGTAGCGCAAAGCAGTGGCGTAGTTGTGGACCTCCTTGGCTGCTATGCTGACGAAATGCCGGGCGACGCTGTCACTGAGATACAGGTCGTCATGGGTGGTGATGATGTTTTCAATCGCCGAACTGTCTTTGGCCTCCTGCAAGGACAGTGTGTTGATGAGGATGCCCTCGTTGGGAATGCTCGCCGCAATGCCTTTTAGCTCAGCCAGGGCTTGATGCGCTTTGGCGAGCTTTTTCAACACCGCAGTGGTTTCGATGTCTTGGGCAAACGGCAATAGTTTGATTGTGCTCATGACTGGAGCCCCATTTCGTGCAGGTGTGCTTCCACTTTTGTGTTTAGGTATGCCACTTTGTCAGTCAGCGTGCCGAAATGTTGAAAAGGCGCTCGCACTAAATCCTTTTTTAAGCAGCACGATTCTGGCTTATGTCGAGCAGCTTGTCATTTTTATCGGATATTGATTGTCAGGTATTCAACGTCTGGTTCTAGCACGCCCGAGATACGCGCATTATGGATGCCCAAGTTTTTAGGTTTACTCGCCGAGATAGGCGCGCCGCACTTCCGGGTTTGCGGCGAGCGCGGCAGCGCTGTCGCTGAGGGTGATTCTGCCGCTCTCCATCACATAGCCGCGATGGCTCATTTCCAGCGCGAGCTTGGCATTTTGTTCCACCAAAAAAATGGTTACGCCGTCTTTCGATACGGCGCGGATGGTCTCGAAAATTTTCTGCACCATGAGCGGCGCGAGACCCATGCTCGGCTCATCCAGCAGCAGCAAGGTCGGCCGGCTCATCAGGGCGCGGCCGATGGCGAGCATTTGCTGCTCGCCGCCGGAAAGCGTGCCGGCGTGTTGCGCGCGGCGCTCGAGCAGGCGCGGAAACAGATCGAATACTTTTACTAAATCGGCATGGATACCGGCTTTATCGCTGCGCGTGTAGGCGCCCATGGCCAAGTTTTCTTCGACCGTCATGCGGCTGAATACGCCGCGCCCCTCCGGCACCAGCGCAATGCCGCGCGCGACAATCTCGTGGCTGGCCAGGTGCGCGAGAGCGTGTCCTTGGAATGTCACCGCGCCGCGTGCCTGAACCATGCCGGTCAGCGCTTTGAGCAGCGAAGATTTGCCCGCGCCATTGGCGCCGATAAGGCAGACGAGTTCGCCCGCATCGATGTGAAAGCCGGCGCCCACGACGGCTTTCACGCCGCCATACGCGACGCTCAGATCGCGGGCCTCAAGCAGGTGCGTCAAGGCTGCCTCCCAAATAGGCCTCGATGACGCGCGCATCGCGCTGTACTTCCGCGGGCACGCCCTCGGCGATTTTTTCGCCGTAATCCAGCACCAGCACCCGGTCGCACAGCCCCATGACCAGCTTCACGTCGTGCTCGATCAGCAGCACCGTGACGCCGGAATCGCGCACGCTTTGAATCAATTGCGCCAAGCCGCCGCGCTCACTCTGATTCATACCGGCGGCGGGTTCGTCCAGCGCGAGCAGCTTGGGTTCGGTGGCGAGCGCGCGCGCAATCTCCAGCCGGCGCTGATCGCCATAGGAAAGGTTTTTCGCCAGCGCGCGCGCATGCTTATCCACTCCCACACGCTTGAGTAGGGCGTGCGCGCGTTCGCGCATGACGGCTTCTTCCGCGCGGGTTGCGCGGTTGCGCAGGATCGCGCCCAGCACGCCGGCGCGGGTGCGTATATGGCAGCCCACCAGCACATTGTCGAGCGCGCTCATGTGGGAAAACAGGCGAATGTTCTGAAACGTGCGCGCCAAGCCTAAGCTAGTCACGGCATGCGGTTTCAATCCATGCAAACGTTGGCCGTCGAGCCGTACTTCGCCCGAGGTGGGCGTGTATAAGCCGGTGAGACAATTAAAGAGCGTGGTTTTGCCCGCGCCGTTGGGGCCGATGAGGCCGAAGATTTCGCCGCGCCGAATGGCGAGGCTGACCGCGTTCAGGGCAAGCAGGCCGCCGAAGCGTTTGCTTAAGTGCCGCGCTTGCAGCAAGCCCTCAGCGCTGCTCGTCATACAGCCCAGGGGGTTGCTCGCCGCCCTGCCCCAGCTCGCGCCGGCGTTGGGTGGAGGGCCACAAGCCCGCCGGGCGGAAGATCATCATCAGCACCAAGGAAAGACCGAAGAGCAGCATGCGCAAATCGGACGGATCGACAAGCACATGGCCGAACGCGGCGCGCTGAAAATCGCCGATGTAGCGCAGGGCCTCCGGCAAGATGGTGAGCAAGAACGCGCCGAGGATGACGCCCGGAATATGGCCCATGCCGCCGAGCACGATCATGCACAGAATCATGATCGACTCCATGAGATTGAAGCTCTCCGGGCTGACGAAGCCTTGAAAACTCGCGAACAGCCCGCCGGAAAGACCGCCGAAAGCCGCGCCCATGGCGAAGGCCAGCAGCTTGAGGTTGCGCGTGTTGATGCCCATGGCTTCGGCCGCGGTTTCGTCTTCGCGGATCGCGGCCCAGGCGCGGCCGATGCGCGAATCCTGCAACCGTATGCAGATAAAAATCGCCAGCAAGGTCAGCGCCAGGAAAAAATAATAATAGGCGTGCGCGCTGGAAAGGCCGGGAATGATATCTTGCGGGCGCGCCAGTGACAGGCGGCCGATGGAAATCGGGTCGATCAAATTAATGCCCTGCGGGCCGTTAGTGATGTTGACCGGCCGATCGAGATTGTTGATGAAAATGCGGATGATCTCGCCGAAGCCCAAGGTCACGATGGCGAGATAATCGCCGCGTAGCCGCAGAGTGGGGGCGCCCAGCAGCACGCCGAATGCCGCCGCGATCACGGCGCCCGCGGGCAGCACCAGCCAGAACGGCAAATGCAAACCGAACTGCGGGCTTGCCAGCAGGGCATAGACATAAGCCCCCACGGCGTAGAACGCGATATAGCCGAGATCGAGCAGGCCCGCATAACCGACCACGATGTTGAGCCCGAGCGCGAGCATCATATACAGCAGCGCGAGATCGAGAATGCGCACCCAATAAATGCCCAGGCCCGCTTGCACCACGAACGGCGCGACAGCCAAGGCAATCCCGATGAGCACAAAGCCCAGCCAGGCCGGGCGGCGCGATAAGAAGTTAAGCGCGTTCACCGACTCTTTCGCCCAACAACCCAGATGGCCTAAACACCAGTACCAAAATCAATACGAAAAAAGCGAACACGTCTTGATAATTGCTGCCCATAAAGCCGCCGGTGAGATCGCCGATATAGCCCGCGCCCATGCTTTCGATCACGCCCAGCAACAGCCCGCCCAGCATCGCGCCGCCGAGATTGCCGATGCCGCCGAGAACGGCGGCGGTAAAGGCTTTAAGGCCGAGCAGAAAGCCCATGTAGTAGTGGGCGATGCCGTAATACGCGCTTACCATCACGCCGGCCACGGCGGCGAGCGCGGAGCCGATAATGAAGGTGAGCGAAATTACCGAATTGATGTTCACGCCCATCAGCCCCGCCACTTGCGGCGATTGCGCGGTGGCGCGCATGGCGCGGCCGAGTTTGGTTTTTTGCACCAAAATGATCAATCCCGCCATGAGCACCAGCGACAGCACGAAAATAAAAATCTGCAAGGCACTGAGGGTGGCGCCGCCGAGATGATAGGTCGTGCGCGGCAAAATCGGCGGGAAGGAAAGGTATTGCCGGCCCCAAATAATCATGGCCAGATTTTGCAGCAAGATCGATACGCCGATGGCCGTGATGAGCGGCGCCAGGCGCGGCGCGTGCCGGAGCGGCCGATACGCCACGCGCTCGATGGTGAAGCCCAGCAACATGCAGGCGGGGATCGCCGCCAACACGCCGACCAAGACGATCGCGATGCCGGGCAGATCGACATGCGCGCCGACGAGCGCGCTGATGACGCTGAGCGCGACCATGGCGCCGATCATGGTGACTTCGCCGTGGGCGAAATTGATCAGCTCGAGTATGCCGTAAACCATGGTGTAGCCGAGCGCGACGAGCGCGTAGACACTACCGAGAACGAGACCGTTAATGAGTTGCTGGAGAAAAGTATCCATAACGCAGGAGCGGACCGGGATCCGCTCGCCAGATTATCGCGGCGCGGGGGAGGCGTCGTTTTTCACGGTTTCCAGCGGCACCCATTTTCCGTGCTCGACCCGATACAGGGTCACGCTGCCGTTGGTCAGGTCGCCCTTGGCGTCGAATTGAATGTGTCCGGTCACGCCATTGAAGTCGGTCTTGGCAAGCTCCGGCAAATATTTGGCCGGATCCGCGGAGCCGGCGCGCCGCATGGCCGCGATCATCACTTGTACCGCGTCGTAGGCATAGGGCGCGTAGTTTTGAATCTTGCCGTACTTGGCGTTGAATTTTTGTTGGAACTCTTTTCCGCCCGCCATGCTGGCGAGCGGCACGCCGGGGTTGGAGGCGGTCACGCCTTCTCCGTCCGCGCCCGCGAGATGCAGAAACTCCGTGGTTTGCACGCCGTCGCCGCCGAGAAATTGCGCGCCGAGGCCGAGGCGCCGCATCTGCTGCACCATGGGTGCGGCTTGCGGGTCCATGCCGCCGAAGAAAATCAGATCCGGGTTTTTGCTTTTGATCGAAGTGAGGATGGCGGTGAAATCGGTGGATTTGTCGGTGGTGTATTCGCGCGCGACGATTTCCGCCCCAGCCGCTTTCGCGGCTTTTTCCACTTCATCCGCGAGGCCTTGGCCGTAGGCGCTGCGGTCGTCGATGATGGCGATTTTTTTCGCCCCCATCTTGGTGACGGCGAATTGACCCAGCACATGCCCTTGCTGCGCGTCGTTGGTCATGACGCGGAATGCGGTGTTGTAGCCTTGCGCGGTGTACTTAATGGCAGTGGCGGAAGGCGAAATTTGCGGAATGCCCGCATCGTGGTAAATCCGGGAGGCGGGGATCGAGGTGCCGGAATTGAGGTGCCCGATCACGCCGTTGATTTTTTGGTCGGCGAGCTTTTGCGCGACGATGGTGGCGGTTTTCGGGTCGGCGGCATCGTCTTCGCTGACCAAGACGAATTTGGCTTTTTTGCCGCCGAGCAGAATATTCTGCGTGTTCGCTTCGTCCACCGCCATGCGCGCACCGTTTTCATTGTCCTTGCCCAGGTGCGATTGCGGGCCGGTGAGGGGCGATACCGAACCGATTTTAACAATCACTTCATGCTGGTTTTCGGCACTGTCTTTTTTGCCGCAGGCGGCGGTGGTTAACCCAACGGCGAGAATGAGTAGCGGGGTAAGCAAACGGAAATTCACGGGGCGTCTCCTGATGCGTAGGCGGGTTTGGGCAATCGCCAAAGTATAGCGGAAAACAAAAAAGCCGGCGCTTGAGCCGGCTTTTTCGGTGTGCGGGAGACACTTACTTAAGCGAAAGAATCCAGTGCACGATAGTCTTGATGTCGGCATCGCTCAGTTGCGGATGCGGTGGCATCGGGATTGCGCCCCACACGCCGCTACCGCCATCTTTCACCTTTTTCACCAGTTTGGCTTCGGCGGTTTTGTCACCCCGGTATTTGGCGGCGACATCTTTATAAGCCGGGCCGACCAATTTTTTATCGACTTGGTGGCAAGCCATGCAGGCGTTTTTTTGTGCGAGCGCCAGGCCATCCGCCATGGCGTGGGTGCCAAATAGCAGGCCGGCGGTGATACCGATTGCGGCGAGTTTCATTTCATCTCCTTGATTAATGAGGGGGTAAGATTTTTGTCCGCGGCTATGTTAATCGCCTTGCGCGCCTTTGCATAGTGCAATCAGCGCTTCGGGCGTGGTCACGGCTGGTAGGCAACTAACGCCGCGGCATACCCAAGCGTTGACCTGGGATGTTTCGGGCTTGGCGAGCGAGGCCGGTAGGCCCGTTGTGGCGTTGGGGAGGTATAAGGTCACGGTATGCGGCAGATAGGCCAAGGCCAGCGCCGCGCGCCACGGCGCGAGCGCTGGCGTCGGGCCACGTATGAGCACGATATCAGGCGGGGATAGGTTTTCTTTCAGGCCGATTAGCAGCGTCGTGTAGCCGGAAGGCTGGCTGGAGATGGCTGGATAAAACAAGGTGAGCGCGCGCTGTGCCGCATCGAGGTAGCGCGTCTCGCCCAGCACGTGCCCCAGGCGCTGCAAAGCGCACACGGCAACGCCGTTGCCGGAGGGCGTGGCTTGATCCGGCCCGGGCTTGGGGCGATGGATCAGTCGCTCATGGTCGTGACTGGTGAAATAGAAACCGCCTTGCGCCGGGTCTTCAAACTGCGTCAACAGCCGGTCGGCCAAGCCCTGCGCGAAGACCAAATCCTGCGCGCGGAATTCGGTCTGCATGAGTTCGAGCAAGGCATCGAGCAAGAATGCATAGTCGTCTAAGTAGGCGTTTAGCTTGGCTTGGCCGTTTTTATAGCTCGCCAATAGCCGCCCGTTTTGCCACAGCCGGTCGCGAATGAAATCCACCGCTTGCTGCGCGAGCCGCACCCACTCGGGTTTATCGAAGACCTGTGCGGCGCGGGCCAGGCCCTTGATCATCAGGGCGTTCCAGCTCGTCAATACTTTATCGTCGCGCCCGGGCCGCACGCGGTTTTCACGCGCGGCAAATAGCTTGTCGCGTGCCGATGTGAGCGCTTGCTGCGAAGATTCAATAGATATGGATAGGCTATCTGCCACGGCCTCGAGTGGCTTGGCGATGACGAAGTGCCAGTGCTTGGCCTCGAAATTGGGTGGGCCGTCCAGCCCATAATGCGGGGCGAGCACCGCATATTCTTCCGGTGTCAGCAAGGCTTGCGCCGCTTCCGGCGTCCAGACGTAGAACTTGCCTTCTTCGTGTTCCGAGTCGGCATCCAGTGCCGAATAGAACCCGCCGGCCGCATCCCGCATTTCACGCACCAGCCAGCCCACCGTCTCTTCGCAAACCTGCCGCAAGCGCGGGGCGCCAGTCAAAGCATAGGCGTCGGCGTAAAGCCCCAGCAAGGGGCCGTTGTCATACAGCATTTTTTCGAAATGCGGGATGGCCCAGTGCGCATCCACAGAATAACGGCAAAAACCGCCACCGAGCTGATCGTAAATGCCGCCTTGCTGCATTTTATCCAGCGTGAACAGGGCCATCTCGCCCACGCGCAACATGCCCCCGGCCGTGGCGTAACGCAGACAAAAATCGAGTTCGGTGGGGCGGGGAAATTTCGGCTCTTTGCCAAAACCGCCCCACACCGGGTCGAAGCTGGCGGCCAGTTCGCGCGCGGCTTTATCTATCGGAGCAAGCGCCAGCTGCACGCTACTTTTGGTAGGCGAGGTTGCGTCGAACGCAGCGAGCATTTGGGCGTTCTGTTCGCTAATCTCGCTTTTGTGGCCGGCATAAAACGCCGCCACCCGCGGCAATAAATCGAGAAAGCCCGGCATCTGGTAGCGCGGCTGCTTAGGAAAATAAGTGCCGCCAAAAAACGGGATTTGTTGCGGCGTGAGGAACATCGTTAGCGGCCAACCGCCGCCGCGCTGCGCCAGCATCTGATGCGCGAGTTGGTAAATCTGGTCCAAATCCGGCCGCTCTTCGCGATCGACTTTGATATTGATGAAGTGCGTATTCATGGCTTGCGCGACTTCAGCATCCTCGAACGATTCGTGTGCCATGACATGGCACCAATGGCAAGACGAATAGCCGATGGAAAGCAGAATCGGCTTGTCTTGGCGGCGTGCCGAGGTAAGCGCTTCCTCCCCCCATGGGTGCCAATCCACGGGGTTGTCAGCGTGTTGCAGGAGGTAAGGGCTGGTCTCTTGGGAGAGGCGGTTGGGCATGGGACGCCAACCTTATTCTTTGATTAAATCGCGAATAAGCCGCTCGATCTCCGGGTGGTCGAATTCCCGCCCGCCCACGGCGCGATAAACTACCCGGCCGCGTTTGTCGACGAGAAAACTGGAGGGTAGGCCTTGCACGTTCCATGCGCGTGAAGCCGCCGCTTTCGAATC
>Ga0315268_10008997_pt1 | contig 10388 bp, 5 predicted proteins | sample C1_top_MG_FD_204535 | JGI IMG/M metagenome (GOLD analysis project Ga0315268, IMG submission 204535) | Sediment microbial communities from Yellowstone Lake, YNP, Wyoming, USA - C1_top | ecosystem: Environmental > Aquatic > Freshwater > Lake > Sediment | place: USA: Wyoming | collected 2017-08-01 | reverse complement strand
GTCTTCGTGTGGAAACGCGGGTGCTTCAGGAAACGACGGATGAAAAGAGCGCATTCCTCCGGCGCCAGATCCAGATACACCAGTGCGTAAGCCGCGTGGCACAAATGGCGGTAGAAGAAATGCACGTCGCGCGTGAAGAAAGTCGGCTGCTTCAAGTGATGTAGCAGCCCGATGATGCCGTGATCGCCGATGCCTGGCTCCGCAAGGTTCTGCCCGATCAGCCGGCAGGGAACGCCCGATAGTTGCAGCAAGTCGCGTTGTTCCAGCGGGATGTTCGCGTCGAGGACGTTCATGCTGTTGCGGCGAGGACCGTTGGCAGCGCGTGGGACGAGAGCTTGCGGTCGGGAGTCAACAGAGACCTTCGCGCCAGATGGACCGCCTCGGTGATGGCCTCCTTGCTCAGCCGTCCGGCCCCCCAACGCTGGATGATGAAGTCCCACGAAAGGCCGCGCTCTACGTCCGCCAGCACGTCGGCCACGAAAATGCGCGTGCCCTTGAAAGTGACGCCACCGTGGCAAATCCTCGGGTCAGCCACGATGTATCGGCCGAGTTCAATCCGCTCAGACGCAGATTCCGCTCTGGCATTCCTGCCGTTTTTCATGGGTGCAATCTACTGCTTCGGCAAAGCGCCGGCAAGGAGATCTTCGCAGGGCATCAGGACCATTTCATAATCTCACACCAGCGGCCCGAATCGGCTGAGGCGCAGAACGGGCTCGGCGGCGGCGCGCGATTGGGCCAGGTCAACCGCAAACTCCGCCACCCAGTCGTTGTGCTCGTCGGGGTCAATGAGCATCTGTTGGACGCGCCAGTGCTGCTTGTCGTCGTCGGGGAGGACGTAAGTGTGGCGCAGGTTGCGGGCGTTGGGGTCCAGGCAGAGGCGCTCGTGTTGGGCGTAGTAAGCCTCTATTGCCTCGGCGAGGCGGTCGGCCGTCCACGGCTCGCCGCCGGGCTGGTCGGGTGAGCTGAGGCAGGCCAAGGCGGCGTCGTATTCGCCAATGGCCATCGCGCGCAGGAAGGTGAAGACGCGGTTGCGGATCGCCGCCGTGAAGGCCTTGACATCGCCGGTAACGTCGGGCGCGGCTTCTGCGGCGGCCTTTTCGGCGCCGGGCGGGCGCGCTTCGGCCGCCGTGGCGCGCAGTTGGAATCTGGGGTCGCGCATCCGTTCCCATTCTTCCAGCAGGCTCGAATCCACCTGCCGGATCATGGCTCCGAAGTAGAGTTCCATTTCGCGCACGGCGTCGGTCTTGGCGGTGTCCGGGACGGTCTGGGCGAGCACCTTGTGGACGCTGGACAGGTGGCGCAGCAGCAGGCCCTCGGCGCGCTGCAAGTCGTAGTCGCGCACGTAGTCCGCAAACGAGCGGAAGGACTCGAACATTTCCCGCGCGATGGATTTGGGCCGGATGTTCTCCTGGCCGACCCACGGATGCCGGTCGGCAAAGGCGTTGAAGGTCGAATAGATGAAATCGCGCTTGGGTTTCGGGTACTCGAGCTTCGCCAACTCCTCCATGCGCCGGTCGTAATCGAGTCCCTCGGCCTTGAGCTGCGCCACCACCTGCGTCTTGAGCTTGTCCAGTTGCCGGCGGAGGATGATGTCCGGGTCTTCGAGAATTGCTTCGACGAGGGTGAGCAAGTCCAGGGCGTAGTCAGGCGCCTGCGGGTCAAGCAGCGGAATGGTTTCCAGCAGGTACAAGGAGAGCGTCTGGTCCATCGAAAAATCCTCCTGCAGCTCCACGTTGACTCGCAGGTAGGCCCCCTCCGGCGTTTTGGGAATGAACTCGATGATCTTGCGCGCCAGCAGCGAGCGGAATAGTTGCCAGGCGCGCCGCCGATGCTGCTCCTTGGCCCGCGGTGACTCGTGGCAGCGCCGAATCAGCTCGCGCATGGCACGGCAGCCGTCGCCCTTGCGGCTGAGCACGTTCAAGAGCATCCCGTGGGAAACCTGGAAGCGCGAGGCCAACCGTTCCGGCTGGGCCGCCACCAGCCGGTTGAAGGTGTTCTTGTCCCAGTTGACAAAGTTCCTGTCCGGGGGCCTGCGGCGGACGAATTTTTTGCCGTCGCGCTCGGCCTTCTGCTGGAGCTGGAGGTTCTCAATGACGTGTTCGGGCGCCTGGACGAGCACCCACCCGCGCTCGTCGAAGCCTTTCCGCCCGGCGCGGCCGCTGATCTGATGGAAATCGCGCGCGCTCAGGATGCCGGTCTTTTGGCCGTCGAACTTGCACAACTTGGTGAAGAGCACGGTGCGAATGGGGACGTTGATGCCGACGCCCAGGGTGTCGGTGCCGCAGATGATTTTGAGCAGGCCCCGCTGCGACAACTGCTCGATCAAGACGCGGTACTTCGGCAGCAGGCCCGCGTGATGAATCCCGATGCCGTGGCGCAGCCATTTCTTAATGTCGGGGCCATAAGGGCTGCTGAACTTGAAGCCCTCGATGGCTTCGGCCAGGGCCGCCTTTTGCTCGCGCGTGCAGACGTTGATGCTGGTGAAGTCCTGCGCGCTCTGGGCGGCCTCCAGTTGTGTGAAGTGGACGACATAGACCGGGCTTCTGCCCTCCGCGACCAGGCTTTCGAGGGTCTGCGCCAGGGGCGTCTCCGAGTAGGCGTATTCCAGCGGCACGGGCCGCTCCTGGGAAGCGATGGCGGCGGTGGGGCGTCCGTTGAGCCGCGTGAGTTCCTCCGCGAAAAAGCTGGTGTCGCCGAGGGTGGCCGACATCAGCAGGAAGCGGGCCTGTGGCAGCGTTAGCAGCGGCACCTGCCAGGCCACGCCGCGCTCCTGGTCGGCGTAGTAGTGGAATTCGTCCATGACGACTTCCTGGACGTTGGCGCGCTGACCCTCGCGCAAGGCGATGTTGGCCAGGATTTCGGCGGTGCAGCAGAGCACTGGCGCGTCGCGGTTCACCGAGGCGTCGCCGGTGCTCAGCCCGACGTTGTCCGGGCCGAACTCGCGGCAGAGGGCCATCCACTTCTCGTTGACCAGGGCCTTGATCGGGCACGTATAGACCGACCGCTTCCCTTGGGCCAGGCTCTTGAAATGCAGCGCCGCCGCCACCAGCGATTTGCCCGAACCGGTGGGCGTGTTCAGGATGACGTTTTTCTCCTCAAACAACTCCAGCAGCGCCTCCTCCTGGGCCGGGTAGAGCTGGAGCTGCTTGCTCTGGACGTACTCCAGGAACCGCCCCAGCAAATTGTCGTTGCTGAGGTTCTCGTCCCGCGGCAGCAGGTCGTAGAGCGTCAGGTGCGCCACGGCGCAAGTCTATCGGCAGGGATGGCGATTGAGAAGCTTCACTGAAGGGCATCGCTCGAAGTGCTATCCAATGCCGGAAGAAAGGAGGCGAAAGGGCCATCTGGACTGTCCACGCTGGGCCCCAGAAACGGCCTTGCCGACCCCAGGGCCGGTGCGTAATCTGCGCTCGTCGCGCGAACTTTGGCATCATGCTTGATTCTGGCCCCAACAAGCTTGGCCTTGGTGAGACTGGCTGCCTCGTTTGGGCCGGCGCGCGGGGAGGCCTGCCGTGAGCTTTCCCGACATCCGCCGGCGCTGGCTGGCGCAGGCCCGCATCGAGCGCTTCGAGGACATCGCAGCGGCGCTCCAGGCCAAGCAGGCCCAGCTCGAAACCGAGTTCACGAAGGCCCTTGCCCAGCCGGACCTGGCGGCGCTTGGCTTTCGCGTGGTGGCGCTGCGGCCCCAGGTGGAGCTGAGCGCGCCCGACGGCACGGTCATCAGGTTCGCCGAGGTGGGCAAGTACGAGGCCCGCGATGCCAGCGGGCGATGGGCCCGGTTGGGCCCTGCGCGGCTGCGGGAGTTGACCTCGGGCCGCGTCCACGGTCTGCAGAAGCTCAGCGACCTCGCGTTGCGCTTGGGCCAGCTTGGGCAGGACCTGGCGCGGCTGCCGGAGGAACTCGGGGCCTTTGCCGGCGAATACCGCCAGCGGCTGGAAGCCTTGAGCCGAGCCGCTTCACCGCGGGCCGCCGAGGCGGCGCAGCAGGAACTGGACGGATTTTTTGCCGAGCACCAGGAGGAGTTGCCCCGCTGCGTTGAGCAGGAGCTCGAAGATGCCAAACACCAAGCCCTGCTGCGGGGGCTCTTTTTTCCCAAGCCCCCGACTGGCGTGCAGGCGACGTCGCATCGGAGCGACTGCGTCAAACTGATCTGGGCAAGCTCCGCCGGAGCGGAACAGTACCTGATCTACGGGTCCGAGCAGGCGCCACCAGCCCAGCCTACGTTTATTGATTCCGTCGAAGGAGGCAAAAACGAGTTCGAATGGAGGGCCGCCCCGCCGGGGCGAGAGTTTTACTTCTACGTCACGGCGAAGAACCAGGCGGGCGAAGTCAGCTTGGGGCAGGTTTCGCCGGCTCGGGGCAGACGGACTGAACCGCCACCAGCGGGAACGGTAACCGCGGCCGTCGTCGAAGAGCTCCTAAGGAAACTCAAGGACGCCGAGGAGAAGCCTCGTCGGGAAGCCGAGGCGCGTGAAGCCGCCCGGTTGGCGGCGGAAGCTGAGGCGAAACGGCTGGCCCAAGAAAGGCACGTAGCCAAGGACAAAGCCAAGGCCGAAGCCGAAGCCTGCCGATTGGCCGAAGCGAAACGGCTGGCCGAGGAAGAGGCCCGGTTGGCGGCGGAGGCAGAGGCCAAGCGGTTGGCAGAGGAAGAGGCCCGCCAGGAGGCCGAGGCGCGCGAGCAAGCCCGGTTGGCGGCGGAAGCCGAAGCCAGACGGCTGGCCGAAGAGATGGCCCGACGCGAGGCCGAAGCGAAGCGGGTGGCTGAGGAAAAGCGTAAAGCCGAGGAGGAGGCCCGCGAGGCCGCCCGGTTGGCCGCGGAGGCCGAGGCTGAACGGCTGGCGGAAGAGAGACGCATGGCCGAGGAGAAAGCGGAGGCCGAGGAGAAAGTCCGCAGGGCAGGCGAAGCCCAGCCCGAACAGCAACCTGTGAGCCCGCTGCGGACACAAACCGAAATAGCCAGCCAATGGGAAGACGCAGCCCAGGCCGAACGGAAAGCCGCCCGCTGGCGCAAGATTCGGTGGGCGGGCGTAGGATTTGCAGCCGTAGTAATTGGGCTCGGAATCACACTGCTGATTGTTCTCCGCGGCCACCGCCCGCCCTCAGAAGTCCCCGCGACCGGTGCCGGGCCTCCGCTCGTGGCTCTGACGATCAGCGTCGCGCCCACCAACGCGGAAATCTGCATGGATGGGCACCGCGTGACCCCCGATGGGCAGGGCGTCGCACAGGTCGCGCCAGGAACCAGGACTATCGAGGCGCGGCTGGCGGGGTATGAAACCAATACAACCAACGTGACGGTCCAGAGCGGGACGCCAATGACAGTCAATCTCGGCACCCTGCAGCCGCTGCCGGTGGCAGTGACCGTCCGCGTCGCGCCCGCCAACGCGGAAATCTACGTTGACGGCCAGCGGGCGACGCTAGATCGGCAGGGCGTGGCGATGGTGGAGCCGGGAACCAGGACGATCGAGGCTCGGCTCGCTGGTTATGAAAGCAAAACAACCAACGTAGTTGTGCAGGTCGGGACGCCAACGGTGGTTGCCCTCGGCGCACTGCGGGTGCTACCGGTGGCGGTGACGGCGAGCGTCGCGCCCACCAACGCTGAGATTTACGTTGATAACCAGCGCGTGAGCCGCGATCGGCAGGGCCTGCTGCAGGTCCAGCCGGGAACCAGGACGATCGAGGCTCGGCTGGCTGGTTACGAAACCAAAACAACCACCGTAGTTGTGCAGATCGGGACGCCAACCAGGGTTGATTTAGGCACGTTGGGCGTGCTACCGGTGCCTGTGACAGTGAGCGTCGCACCCACCAACGCTGAGATTTACGTTGATAAGCAGCGCGTGACCCGCGATCGGCAGGGTGCGCTTCTGGTCCAGCCGGGAACCAGGCGGATCGAAGCGCAGCTCGGTGGTTTCCAACCCAAGGGGACCAATGTAAAGGTCCAGGTGGGGATGCCAGCCCGGCTTGACCTCGGCACACTGCTGCCGCAGCCAGTGGCTGCGACGGTGAAAGTGGGGCCGGCCAACCAACTCGTGGGCCTCGGCCAGGTGGCGACATTAACCGTGAAGGCCGGCGGGACGGAACCACTCCTTTATCAGTGGTACAAGGACGGGGTGAAGTTAGTGGGGAGCGAGCGGGTGAGCGGGGTTGAAAGCCCAACGCTCACGATTGGGAGCATGGCTAAGGAGGATGTGGGAACTTACACGGTGGAGGTGCGTAACGCCTGGGCCGTGCGGCTCAGCCAAGCGGCGACCTTGTCGGTTGGCCCGCCCGGCTTCGTGTGGATTCCGCCCGGGACCTTCACCATGGGCAGCACTGCCACTGAGCGGCAGCGCTTTCCTGGGGAGGGTCCGCAGACTGTGGTGACGATAAGCAAGGGCTTTTTCATGGGCCGTTATGAGGTGACGCAGGGTCAGTATCGGGCCATGTTCGGGACGTATGAGTCGTTTTTCCCGTGGGACCAGAACGTTCCGGTGGAGCAGGTCGACTGGTTTCATGCAACTGAGTATTGCGGGAAGCTGACGGAGCAGGAGCGGGCGGCGGGGAGTTTGCCTCCTCCCTATCTCTATCGTCTGCCGACGGAGGCGGAGTGGGAGTATGCGTGTCGGGCGGGGACCACGACGCGCTTTAGTTACGGGGATGATCTGGGCTTCGGCTACTTGACCAACTACTGTTGGTATCTCTCCAACAGCGGGGGCAAAACGCACCGGGTGGGTCAGATGCGACCGAACATCTGGGGTTTGTATGACGTGCACGGAAACGTATGGGAGTGGTGTTTGGATTGGTATGGGACGTATCCTGGCGGGCGTGTGACTGATCCCACTGGTCCGGCGTCAGGGGAGCGCCGCGTCGCACGGGGCGGTGGGTGGGTGGACGAACCGCTGTCCTGCCGGTCGGCTCGCCGCCGCTCCTTCCTGCCGGGCCACCGGACCAACTACATCGGTTTCCGGGTGGTTCTGGCCCCAGGTCAGCCTTGAGGCAAGGCGAGCCGATGGCTGAGGCGAGCCGGGCCGGCGACTGATACGGCCACATCCGCATGGGTGACCAGTCACGGGTGACGAGTCACCGCTCTATCCTCACGCCAAGGCGCCAAGGGCGCAAAGCAGGTCTTCTTTCCTGGCTTCCTGGTTTCCTGATTCCAGATTAGACATCATGCCGCGCGCGGCGCCACAAGCGATGAAAATGAAGTCAGAGCCTCCTTACGTCGGCTCCTACGCATTTTCACATCAGAAGTCGTCGCAAAGCTCGCCGTGCTTATGGTTCGGGTTGGGGATGAGCTTGCGGTTGCGGAGGTCAACCCTCCAATCCATGTCCTCCAGCGGGATTTGGCCGACCACATTGGGGAGTCCGTCAGGCACTTCGATGACATCGAACCTGCCGGAACGTCCCTGGATTTCCAAGTCCACCAGCGAGAAGACCCGGCGCTGAACGTCCATGTTAGCCATGGTGCGCGAGATTACCCGGCTGATGGGCCGAAGCCCAAGTTGCTGGATGACAGACGACTGGAGATACAACTTGACCGCGCCGGTGTCCACCAGCGCCTCGGTCTCCACGCAGCGCGGGGGCTCAGTCCGCTCGCCCAAGGCGAGTTTCTCGATGTCCAGCCAGTTCTGGACCTTGATTGGGATGCTCGGTTCACCCATGAACAGAACATACACTCGGGGCCAGCTCAGGGCAAGTGCGTGGTGCCAGTTGAGCGCGGTGGGCAGACGGCAGACTTGTCCCCTTACCGGCGCAACGCTCATTGACACCCCGCTTCAGCGGGGTGTGAATGAGAATCGGCCACCAAGGCACATCTTGCCCGCCTGTACTGCTGTGGTGACCACCAATGGAAAACTGACGCCCCGAGGAATCCCGGCTGACGCCGGGGCACGCTGTGGGAGTCCTCTGTCGCCGGTGCGCGGGGCCGCGCGCCAACCGGTTTCTTCGATGCGCTTGAGCTCCGCCTGGAGGTCGGCGCCTTCGTAAAAGGAGAGCCAGCCGCGCACACGCACCGTCTCGCCCGGCGCGCAGTCAGGAAACTTGGGGTCGGCGTGGAGGCAGGGCACCTGCTGATTGCCCCAGCAGCGGTCGCACGGCTCCCACCCGGTGATGATCCACCGCCGGCCATCGTCCGACCGCACGGCGGCGTAAGGCTTGGTGAAGACCTTGTTAGTGGCGGTTAGTTGGTTGAAGCCGACGGCGGCCTTGAGCATGACGCAATTCTGCACGCGCAGCCCGGTGAGCTTGTCCGGCGTGCCGTTGCGCAGCCACAGTTCCAAGCGCACCGCCGCTGGCGTCGGCACGGCCTTGGCACCGAACACGATGCCGTTGGGCAACGCGCGTTCAATGTCGAACGTGCCGTCGGAGCCGCGGTTCCATTCAAGCCGGGGCAACTCCACGCCTTGCTGGGACCAGATGGTCGGCACGTGGGTGTGGGCAAGATAAATGAGGCCGAGATTGGAAAAGATGGCTTCCGGCACGTCCACCACCACATAGCTCGCGTCATCCCAGGGCGTGAAAACGCTCAGCTTGGTCTCGCGCTGCGGCCTGACCGCGCCTTCCAGGAACCCGAGGCGCGGGTGGCGTCCGCCTGGATAGGGCAGCACGCGCAACGGCTCGCCGGGCGCGCGGCGGGGCGGCGGGCGGTTGACGAGGTCGAACCTCCGGAGCGCCGCGGCGACTTCATCGGGCGTCAGACCGGTGGCGGCGCTGACTTCGCCTGTTGTAAAACGGTGGAAGACCACCATGTTCTGGAGCCAATAGCGCAGGTCGGCGTCGTTGGCCGGGCGGCGGAACTCGCTCGGCGGTTGGCTGGGCTGGGCGCGCGGCCAGGCGGACATCAGGCAACAGGCCACCAGCATAGTCCATTGAATCCTCATAGCAGCTTGTGCGGGTAGAGGACTTGACTCGAAACCCCGGACAGGCTGAACAGGATTAACAGGATAGGGAAGCTGACCAGAAGATGCCTGCCGCCTCCGGCGACGCGAAGCGTTTGGAGTGCGGCGGCTTGCCGGCGCTTTTTGACGGTCCGCGGCGGTGGAAAGCGGGAGCAAGCTCCCGCACTCCAAACGCTTCGCGCCAGCGACCGCCTGTCCCATTTTCATCCTGTGTCGCGCCACGTGGCGTGGCTTGGGGTTTGCCGCATCAGCGGGAGCTTCAGCCGGTCTTGAGCCACGGCGCGCGGCGGAGCGCCTGCTGTTTTTCCTCGACCCGGAAGATGCGGCGAGCGTTGCCGCGCATCAGCGGCTCGACCAAGTCGGCGGCCTCTCTGAGCGAGAGCCAGTCCTCGGCAACCAGTCGCCGGAGTGCCTGGACAATGCCCTCCCGCGCGATAGCGGCATGGCCTACGACGGGTTCCACGGGGATGTAGTCGCCCCCAAAGGTGAGGAGCTTGTTGGCTGGCGCCGTGACGAGGAAATCGCGGAGGAATCGCTCCGCCGCGACCGGGTTGATGATCCACGCCCAGCACAAATCAATGACGGCGTTGTGGTATTGCTTGGCCAGCGCGACCATCTGCTCTTGAAACGGGTAGCCGATGTGCATCAGCACAAAGGTGGTTTCGGGCGCGCCGCGCAGCAACGCGGAGACATCGCCCGGATTCGCCCCCACCCGGTCCAAGGGCATGGAATCGTGGCCGGCATAGTAACCGGTGTGAAGCTTGACCGGCAGGCCCTTGGCGGTCGCCTGCCGCACGCAATACCAGAAGAGGTGATCGTCCAGGGCCTTGCGTTCTTCGGGCGTGACCGGTTCGTTGGCGAGCAGCTTGCGGCACGGCTCGGCGGCTTGCTCGGGAGCTACGTCCGCAAAGTCGAGCCGGCGCTGATACGCGATCTGGGTCTTGACCGCGACGGCATAAGGGCCGTACTTCTCAAAGTAGTGGCCGATGACGCGGTGGCAACCGGCGAGGTCGCTGGCCTTGCGGCCATCTTGATCGGTCAGGCGGCCCCAGTTGCCGGCGTAGGCGCTGAAGCCCAGGATGCTCAAGTCCTGCATCAACAACAGCGGCTGTTGCGATTCCATGAAGGGCGCTTCGAGGGAGTTGACCTGGCACGACTCAACGCCGGCCTGCTCGCCCAAGAGCCGCGCATAGAAACCGGGCTTGACCCAGCGCCGGTAGCCTTCGGCGACCCGCCTAATGGTCTTCGCCTCCAAGTCGCCCACGCCATAGAGCCTTTGGATGGCCAGGCGCACGGCTCGTCCGTAGCCGGTGTGTTTGACAGCCGGCCAATATGGTTCGAGGAGAGACCATTTGCGTTCGGGAGGCAGGTCGGGCGAGAGCAGTTGGGTCAAGGCCTGTGGGGGCATCCCGGCGACCTTCAAATCCGCGTCGAGGTAGTGGGAGAACAGAAGCGCCCAATCGTTGCACGGCAGGCGTGGCCGGGGCTGGCTCCAGCCCGTGCGCTGGTCTTCTTCGA
>Ga0315268_10008996_pt1 | contig 10389 bp, 11 predicted proteins | sample C1_top_MG_FD_204535 | JGI IMG/M metagenome (GOLD analysis project Ga0315268, IMG submission 204535) | Sediment microbial communities from Yellowstone Lake, YNP, Wyoming, USA - C1_top | ecosystem: Environmental > Aquatic > Freshwater > Lake > Sediment | place: USA: Wyoming | collected 2017-08-01 | reverse complement strand
ATTTAGAAGTATACCAGGCAGGAATGATGTGTTACGCGGATGCGGCCATCATGGACAATGCAGGGTATTTATACTTGGTATCTCTTTTTGGCCGGCCGAGTTTGGTCAAAGCGATCGGAGCGAGTTTTTTGACGGGAAAAGGCATGCACGTTAACGGCGTATCCGCGATCAGACCGACCAAGACTTTGCAGACCGCCACTCAGAATCTCGACGACGGCTTGGCGCACAAGGTGATATTTGCACCGGAGTTTTTCACCGGCACGAATACGAGAATCTTGCTCGGCGAGGACCGGAAGTCGGCTTTTCGGCTGCTTGATTCCGCCGTGTCAACGCCGCTCAAGGAGGAATGGTCGGATTTTCTCTGGGAAACCGTTTTTACGCCGTACCCTTTGATCGGATTTGGGCAGGTCGATGGAAAGGACTTAAGCGAGGTCTATCTTGTCAACGTCGAAAAAACAACGGACCAGATAGACGCCCTGATCGTAGAAGAAATCAAGGCCGGTAATCTGCAATAACACCAGGTCACAAACACAAACATTCACCCCGGCAAGGGGACGGATCATCTGCCCCGCCGGGGGCATAGATGTTTTACGTCCTCTTGCCGTTTTTACGGAAAGGAGAAGATATAAAGTGCAGATGACATTAAAGGAATTCCTGACCAATTTTGGTCAGGCGTTAAAGGAAAAAGTTATCAGCAGCTTTCATCCGCTGTTTAATCCCGGCACGATGGATACATGGGACGAGGCGGCGGAAAAGAAGCTCGAAGGATTGAAGCGAAAGTGTCTTCCCGCCCAAAAGAGGGCTGTGATTGCACTCGCCAAAGGGTTTTCGGTCGCGGAAAAGCGTGGGTTGATACTCTGCGCAGAACAAGGTTCGGGAAAAACACAGCAAGCCATTGCCGTCGCCCATCTGCAGCCGAAAGAAAACTACCGTGTTATCGTCATGTGCCCCCCACACCTTGTTCGAAAATGGATAAGGGAGATCGAGGCCATCCTGCCGACATGCAAGGTGGTCAATCTCAACGGCAAGGGCCTAAAAGACCTGATCCGGCTTCGGCGCAGCAAAAAGCCTACCTGCCCGGAATTCTATGTGGTTGGCAGAGAAAGAGCCAAAAGTCATCATAGATGGAGGAAAGGGGCATTCCGTCAGAAGCACATGGATCGTAAGCTTTGCCCAAAATGCGGAAAGGAAGTCTCCTTGGAATTGCTCAATTCCAGGCCGCAGTGTTCGCAGTGCAGAGAACCGCTCTATGCGGCGGACAGGGACGGCGTTAGACGTTACGCAAAAGCTGAATTCATCAAGAAGCATTTGCGTAGTGTTTTTAATTTATGTGTCATTGACGAGGTGCATGAGCTAAAGGGCGGCACCACGGCGCAAGGTCAGGCTTTGGCTGACATCGCTTGCGTCAGCGAGCGGACCCTGGCCCTGACAGGAACGCTTATGGGCGGGTTCTCGACCAATCTTTTCTATATTTTCTGGCGGCTGATGCCCCGGAAAATGAAGGAAAAGATGCAGGCTTTCAGGTCCCCGATGGGCTTTGCCGAGGCATACGGTATCGTGCAACGGTCGTATGTTAAGCAAACCGACTCTGAGTATACGGTAGAGTCTATCGGCAGGAGCCGGGGAACCCGAACGATCGTAACCGAAAAACCGGGAGTATCAACTCTTATCCTTACGGATTTTTTGTTGGAGCATACGGTTTTTCAGCGTCTTTCCGACGTCTCGGAAGCTTTGCCGCCTTATGATGAAAAGGTGGTCGAGGTCGGCATGTCGCCGGATCAGGAAATCGCCTATAAAGAGTTTGAGTTCACGTTGAAAAGCGAGGTAAAAAAAGCTCTGGCAAGGAAGGACCGATCGTTGCTCGGTGCACTGGTCAACTCGCTATTGGCTTATCCCGATGGTGCGAGGCGCGGTGAGATTGTTCTTCACCCACGCACCAAAGACCTGGTAGCGGAAGGGCCTCCGGTAGATGAGCGGATTCTTCCCAAAGAAGAACAACTGCTCAAAATTCTTGCGTCTGAAACTTTAGAAGGCCGGCGTTGCCTGGTGTACCTTGAGCACACCGGAACCCGCGATCTGATCCCTGATCTGATGACACGGATCACGGAAAAAGGATTGAAGCCGTTCGCCCTGCGGAGCACCACGGTTGATACCGAAAAACGCGAGGAATGGGTAAAGTCCAAACTGGAAACCGGTGATTTTAATGTCATGATTGCCAATCCCAACCTTGTCAAAACCGGGCTTGATCTGCTTGAGTTTCCGACAATTATTTTTTTTCAGACCGGATACTCAATATACACGCTGCGGCAGGCCAGTCGCCGCTCCTGGCGGATCGGTCAGGAAAACCCCGTACGGGTGTATTACCTGTCTTACGCCGATACCATGCAGTCAATTGCATTGTCGCTTATTGCGACCAAGATGGAGACCGCATTGGCGGTTGAGGGCGACCTGTCCGACAAAGGACTTGCCGCTCTTGCGGAAGGGGCCAATTCGATGATCATTGAGATGGCCCGCGTATTAACAGGAGAACAGGAAGCACCGGAGATGACCGATAGCTGGAAGGAGTTGAAAAAGGCGGAATTTTCGTCTGATTCGTTCCTGGACAGCGCGGCGGATGTTGAAGAGGCGACGACCACCACGACCACCATCACCAGCGGTGATAGGACTTCGACGATCACGTATCAGAAGATCATTCGGGGAAAAGTATTTCCGCGAAAAGGATATGCCGTCGGAATCGTGAACAAGCATAAGTTCTTTTTTAAGGACGGCAAAGTGCTTTACAACGGGAAGCCCTGCGGAAGCTACGACAAGAAAGGGGTCGGCGAAATTAATAAAAAACCGATCCAGCTCGTCAAGTCAGATGGGGGTTTTCTGTTGATGGAAGTTGTTCCGGCAGTTTCGGAAGCGGCATAACAACATAGAAACCAGAATTAAAAGGGAGTCTATAGGCGGTTGCTTATACTCCCTTTTTTTATTGAAAAGCAAAGGAGCAAAAGCGTGAGAGCCACTTTGAGAATCCAAGTTCAAGAAGGCCAAATTTTTTCCTCTCAATCAAAAATACAGGAACAGCCTTCAACATATCAACATATGGGCTTTTTACCGAATGGCAGAATTTGGCTAAAAGCGTTTAACGGAAATCCGAAAGACGATTGTGAGGTTGATCCGGAATGGTTTGATTCAAGAAAAATTGTAATTCTCCTCAAAAAGGAGGTGTAATTACAACCTATCAACGTCGATAAAACAATGGACCAGATAGAGGCTCTGATTCTGGAAGAAATCAAGGCCGGCAGGCTGCACAATAACACTATGCCACAAACACAAGCATTCCCCCCGGTGGGACAGACCATCTGTCCCACCGGGGGATCGGAGGCGGCGTAATAAAAACTTGACGACAAGATATAAAATGTATTACTTTTGAATAAAGTAAACCCTAAATCGAAAGGGACGATTATGATTACAGAAGCCAGAAAAATCACCCGGAAGGGACAAGTCACCATTCCGAAAGAGATCCGCAAAAAACTCGGAGTGACATCTGTATTTTTCGAAGTGGTCAATGAAGATGTCGTGATAAGGGCCGTAAAGGACGCCGCGGGGTCTCTTAAGCAATACGCCCGGAATGTGAAGCCGGCCATGTCCATGAAGCAGATGAAAGACAAAGCATGGGAGGAGGTGGTGCGTGAAAAAACAGACAAAACACCATCCTGATACAAACATCATCATCCGGTATCTCACAAAAGACGAGGAATCCTCCTACATCAAGGCCAAGAACTTCTTTGATGATGTAAAAGATGGAAAGACAAAAGCCATCATTTTAGAAAGCGTTCTCGCCGAATGCATTTATGTGCTCATCAAGATATATAAAGCGCCAAGGGATGTGGCGGCAGACAGCCTGATCGATATACTGCACTATAATGGAATTGCAAACACAGACCAGAAAGAGCTCATCATGGCCCTGCGGCTCTTTTCTGAACGCAATATCGATTTTGTCGATTGTATTTTGTGCGTGAAGGCAGCAGTGCCCGATGCATCACTTTTTACTTTCGACAAGGAACTCCAAAAAACGAGCCGTTTATTATTACAAGAAAAGAAACCTTGACCGCAGCCTTTATGAGAGCTGGCAATTGACAGTTCAGCGCCGTAGCCGCTGAAAAATTTATCACCGCAACACTTGGTTGCGAAAAAAATCCGCCCCCCGGATTTTTTTAAGCCTGGGACAATTTGTCTCGGGCTTTTTTTTTGTACTTTCGTACCTGTGCCCGAAAAAAATTTAGCCGCTTTCTATAATACATGTAGAGCGGCTTTTTTATTGGCCCCAAAAAATTGGTCCAGTTTTTATATCAGACAGGAGGTTAAAAATTTTTTCATGATTTCGATTTCAACCATTCCGGGCGTCAAAAAATTTCTGAAACCAGCAGAAAAGAATCAGAAACAACAAGGCACGGATAGAAAAAAGAAAAAACGCAAAAAGGATGTTCCTATCAGCTTGGACATCGAAGCCATTGCGCCCCTGTGGACGAAGGATAGACCGGACCCGGCAACAGGTTCCGCTGACCGCCCGACCTGGGAACACGTCATGATCAATAATTTTTACGATACGCACATTTTACCTCATGTCGGTGATTTGGCGGAACCGGCAAAAACAGCAATCCATAAAATCCTGGGTTTGCTGGACAAACACGGCGACATCCCATCGGAGACATCGGACGGCAACATCATTTATGAAGAAATTTCACTTCTGGACCATGTCCTGTGCGTGACGCGCTGCATCCTCGATAGAGTCAAAAACGATCCCAGCCGTTGTGAGGTTATCGGCCGGTATCTCATCATCGGCTTGGGATTTTCTTTCGGGATGGTGACTGATTTCAAAAACAGTGATGATCTGGCTTACAAATCCCTCATGGTGATTTCCCCGCTGATCGAGGATCTGCGCGACAAAAACACAATATGTCAGGCGATCAAAGAAGGATTGTCCGAAAACAATCCAAAAAGCCGGGAAGGAAGGGTTTTGCAAACGGCAATCAACGCCGCCAGAAAAGAGGAACGCGAGACGGCCATCGCCCTGGCGCAGGTATGGGGAACTAAAATATCCGAAAAAAACATTGTCGAGGCCATAAAGCGAGAATTTCCCGATGTTTAAAAACAGTTTAATCCTATTGATTTTTCTTTCAACCCTTGCGGGTTGCTCCCACCATTCGGCCTGTGGAATGGTTGAACCAAATTTAGGTCAGAACACGGGTGAGCCGCCAACCAAAATCGTCAAAGCTATGTATACGGATACCTATGAGTTTGCCCAGGACGAGACATCAAAAAAATTCGTTCTTTCCAATAACCCGCCCGACGTGAAACCGATTGAAAAAGCAATCAGGATCAACCTGTCGGCCTCTGCAAACCATATCCAGGTGGAAGCAATCAATGAAAATAGTGTCAGCCCCAAAAAATCCGGAGAGATGGTTTCCAATTCAAAATCATCCGGCACTGTGATCTCATCTTCGGATACTTTCATCGTTTATTTTGATCTCAATTCTTCCGTCATTTCCCGGCCGGAGTCACTCAAACTGAACAGCTTTATTGATGAGTTGAAAAGCGCCGGCATCCATCGGGTAGACATTACGGGATATACCGATCGGACAGGTTCTTCTGAAGTGAATAACGCCCTGGCTATAAAAAGAGCAGAGGCTGTAGCAGATGTTTTTACCAAAGCCGGGTTTACTGTAACCGCCCAGGGCAAAGGCAAATGCTGTTATATCGACCCGCAAAACCAGCAATTCAACCGCCGTGTTGAGATTTTGGAAGAAAAGGGCCGCACGCGAAAGGAGGTGGTCAAAAGCAATTAAAGTTAAGCCGTGTTTTTCGACCGGCAACACAAGTCAAAAGCCGTCCGGTTTATAACGACCGGATCACACACAACCTCTTATTTTCATTCAAGGAGTTTACAAATGAACAAGGCATTGGCAGTACACAAATCATTGGCGGTCATGGATAAGATCGCCATGCAAGCCGAACTTTTCCGGCTGGACGCTTTATCTTTGCTTCGGAGCAAAAAAGCCGTCCGCCTGGTGAACCTGTCCGCTTGCGCGTTCTGCGGATTCTTCGGCGTGTTCTTCATCCTCGCGAATGCGGCGAACGCTTTCACGGCCCCGGCTGCAAGTTCTTTCGCGTACACGATCTACACCATCGGCGTAACCAACATCCTTAAAGGACCCATTGGTTTTGTCGCCGGTGTTTCCGCGATCGTACTTGGCGCGATCATGGCGATCCAACAGAAGGTCATGATGGCGATTCCCTGCATCCTGGGCGGTGCTGCGTTAATGAGCGCCGACACCCTGCTGACTTCCATGGGCATGACTTTCTAATCCCGGGGAGACTCCCCCTCTCCCCTTCAGTCTTGCATCCTTAGCCGTTATCGGCGGGATGCAAGACTATTTTTTATGGAGGTTTATCGTGACACGGTTTCCACAATATCTTTCAGCACCAATACAGGTGCTCTGGTTTGAGGCGGACGAACTGGGGATCATCATGCTTTGTTTTCTGCTGGCTGAGGTATTCAAGGGCTGGTTTTGGCTGATGGTGATCATCGGTCCGTTCGTCTATTCACGCTCCAAGTTAAAGTATCCGCGGGGATTTCTAAAACACATGCTGTACCTGAGCGGTATAAAGGAACTCCGCAGCTATCCCTCCACGTTTGAAAGGATATTCAACGAATGAAAATTCAAACGTTTTTGCAACAATCGTCCAATATTTATGCTGAAAACCGGTTGCTTAAATTTACCGTGGTATGTCTTTCCATCGGTGTCGTTATCAGCAGCATTTTTTCATACGCTGCCTTAAAATACCAGCGCGTGGTGATCCTGCCGCCTGTGGTGGACAAGCGGATCGAGATTACCGGAAATAGTGTGAACGAAGATTATGTCCGGCTTTTCGCCCGGTATGCCATGACCCTGCTCAACGATTTTACGCCAGGTGCAGCACCCGGCCAGTTTGACGAATTGCTTGCCCTTTCTTCACCGTCTTTTTATCCGACATTTCAAAAAACTTTAAACGGGTTGAAAGACACCATCGCCAAACTTAATCTCACCAGCATATTTTATCCGCAGGCCTTATCGATTGATACAGATAAAAAGGTCATCGAAGTGACAGGAGAGCAGAAGCATTTCGCCGGTGCCGTCATGGTGGATGACGGCGTAAAAAAATACCAGATCACTTATGTGATCCTAGACGGGAGGTTTTTCATCGATGGTCTCAAAGAGATCGCTTCAAAATAAGCTTATACTTATAGTTACATCCCTGATTTTTCTGTTTTTGTCCGGAAATTGTTTTGCCGCGCCTTTTACGATTGACCTTGGGGAAGACAACTCCATGGTCGCCGTAACCGAGGCGTGGCAAAAGCTGCCTGATCCCGCAAAATCACAGGCCGTTATCTGTCATGCCGAGAACACCTACAAGCTCCGCTGCGGGGAAGCGCCGGATCCCAAGCCGTTGGAAGGGATGCTCGAACCGTTGAAGACAGCCGGATTTGCCCCTTCGATCATCCAGGAGGATGTATCCGGGTGCGTACCCGCTCAACAATTCGTGGAGACGTTTTGCAGCGAAAAACCTCCGGACCCACCAAACGACCTGCAAAAAGCAGAAAATGCATCCTCAGATCTAACGGAAAAGCCCTTGGCTGCGAGGCTTATGCCGAAAAAAAACGAGTACGACATCAATTCACGTAAACTCGAGATGGCAAAAGCCATACCCGACATTGAGCCTCCCTATGCCGATCTGCATGATCCCAATGTGACGCAATACGAAAACAGCACGGCCATGATGGTGCGTCCGGATGTTGCAACCCAGGTGCTGATGAGCAACCGGGACATCAACCGGATCATCTGCGAGAGCGGCGCCATCAAGGACGTGGTCTATTCCAGGGAAAAAGGGATCGATGTCAAGATTGACGGGGATAACGCGTTTGTAAAGTTTTTGATCAATGGGAACACTGCTACAGGCGGCATATCTTATGCCACGGTCCCATCCGAATTTTACGTGGTGTGCGGAACAGCCGGCGACGTTTACACGCTGGTTGCCTCTCCGAAGAATATTCCCGCACAAACGATTTCGCTGACGTCTCCCCGAAAAAATCTGGACAAGAACCTTTCTCTCTTTAAAGGAATTCCTTTTGAGGACATGGTCGTCTCCCTGATCAAGGATGCTTACACCGACAAAATTCCGGACAGCTTCACCGTAAAGCCGGTGAACCGTTCAGTCAATGTTTTCCGGGACGTGGATGTTTTCTTAAAACGGAAAGTGATCATTGACGGCGAGGGTCTGATCTTAAACGAATACGATCTGACGTTAAAACCTTCCGCTCCCGAAACCGAAAAAACCGTAGAAGAAAAGAATTTTCTGGTTCCGGAACTCACTCAAAACCCCGTGGGTATATCTCTCGAACATCTGACTGTAAAAAAAGAGCATCCCACGAGATTGTTCATCGTGGAGAAACACAATCAGGAGAATGATCAATGATTTTTGAAGAACAAGAGAAAAAGAAAAAAGAAGGAGCAAGCGGACGATTCGCCGGTGTGAAAAACTGGTGGGCCGATCAGCCGTCCAAGAAAAAACGACTTATGATCATTGTCCTGATTGCAGCGGGTATTATTATTTTTGCCACAGGCGGATACCTGCACAGGCGGCAAGCTAACAACAATGCCACACCATCTGCAACATTTGAAAAGGCACAAGAGGTATCGCTTAATCCCAACCTGATCGAAAAAAGCATGTATATCGAGGCCCAGGAAAGCCTCAACTCCCAGCAGAAGTCTTTAGCCAATATTGAAGAGGAGATCGCAAAACTCAAAGCCCAATCCGCATCCGGGGCTGCTCAATCAATTCAACAGCCGGCGATATCCCCACTCGACGTACAGACACAATCAGGACCACTTCCGCCGCCCATGCCTTCGGCAGTAAGCAGCCTGGCAACCCAGGCCCCTGCATATAATTTGCCACCGCCGCCAATGGTCGCGTCCGGCCAGGATAAAAAAAACAGTCCTGAGACACTCGGCGGCATCGAGCAAGTCGTAAACAGCACCCCGGAAACTCCAGAAAACCCGGACGATAAAAAAAAATTCCAAATTTTTTTGCCCCCTTCTTTTATGGAGGCGACTTTATTATCCGGGGTCGATGCCACAACAACTTCCCAAGGCAAGAATGATCCCGTTCCGATCCTGATCCGGATCAAAGACCTGGCCATCCTGCCGAACATGGTGAAGGCCGACCTGAAAGGTTGTTTTGTTCTCGGCGAGGGAAAAGGCGACCTTGCCACCGAGAGGGTCGATGTGCGGCTGCTGACGCTTTCCTGCGTATCCAGAAACGGTGAGGCCGTTATTGACCAGGCCGTCAAAGGCTATGTCGTGGATGGTGACGGCAAGGCGGGTCTTCGGGGAGCTGTGACAGCCAAGATGGGCGCGCTTCTTGCCCGAAGCGCCTTTGCCGGTTTCTTGGGCGGTGTGGGGCAAGCCATGCAGATGTCTACCCAGACCACCCAGACTACGGCCCTGGGGACCCAGGAAAACCTATGGAATAAAACGGATACTGACAACCTGATTCGGGGCGGCGTGGGCGGAGGAGTGTCCCAGGCCGGAACCGATCTTCAAAAATTTTACCTGCAACTGGCACAACAAACGCTTCCCATCATCCAGGTAGGCGCGACAAAAACGATCACGGTCGTGGTCAGCGACGGTGTGAATCTGGAGGTCAAAAATGAATCGCTCGTTAAATAAGTTGTTTATAATAATGATGTTGTTTGGCGGATTGTCTTTTTCCGGGTGTACGGCCCTGGTCAGCCCGTATAATTCTGAATTTCAATGTCCGACCATGGATAAGGGAAAATGTGTGTCAGTAAAGACCGCCTACGATGAGAGCGTGGACAATCCCCTGGTGCGGGACGGAGATCCACCCTGCAAGGATTGCGACAATGACAAGAAGAAGGATTCAATACAGCCCTCTCCCGAGCTTGCCCCGGCCAATCAGGGACCCAAGTCGGATTTTCAGAACGCCATGTATCAACGGCTGGCCTCCTTGATCAGCCAACCGACACCACCCCTGGTCGCGCCGTCTGAAGTGATGCGGGTGCTGATTCTGTCCTATACAGGATCGGACAACAACCTCTTTTCCTTCCGGTACGTTTATTTCTTTGCAACCGACCCGAAATGGATTTTCTCAACCACAGATGGAGGCAATTGACATGGGTCTTGCACATAATCTCTTGTACGGGCCGAACGGCGGTTTGACCCACAACATGCTGAAGCGATTGTCAGCCCGAAACAAGTTTTCGGATTACCTGCCTTACCTGGCCTATGATCAAGAATCATCTGTATATTTAAACTCTGATGACACCTATGGATTCCTGTGGGA
>Ga0315268_10008995_pt1 | contig 10389 bp, 6 predicted proteins | sample C1_top_MG_FD_204535 | JGI IMG/M metagenome (GOLD analysis project Ga0315268, IMG submission 204535) | Sediment microbial communities from Yellowstone Lake, YNP, Wyoming, USA - C1_top | ecosystem: Environmental > Aquatic > Freshwater > Lake > Sediment | place: USA: Wyoming | collected 2017-08-01 | reverse complement strand
CATGAGTTATCAGAACGACAGTCCTGCCCTTTTCCTTATTCAACCGTTGGAACGTGCCTAAAACGATTTCTCCGGTTTTAGTGTCTAAGTTGCCGGTCGGTTCATCAGCCAAAATCAGCGACGGATCATTGACCAAAGCTCGGGCGATAGCTACACGCTGGATCTGTCCGCCCGATAGTTGATTGGACATATGCCCGAAATGAGCTTCATCCAAACCGGAAGATAACAGCGACGCTCTGGCCCGCCTCTCCCGTTCATCGCGATGAACACCCATATAAACCAGAGGCAGCATTACATTCCTAAGCACAGTTGCGCGCGGCAAAAGGTTGAATGATTGGAAGACAAAACCGATCTTATTCTTCCTGATATCAGCCAGCTCGTCGTCGCTCATAGTGGAGACATCTTTGCCGTCCAGAAAATACTTGCCTGAGGTGGGCGTATCTAGCGCTCCCAACATATGCATTAACGTGGACTTGCCTGATCCTGACGGTCCCATAATGGCTACGAATTCTCCATCCTCGATTTTAAAACTTACATCGTCCAAGGCGCGCAATTCCGTATCGCCGGTCTTATATATTTTTGTCAAATTCTTTACTTCAATCATAAATTAATTGCCCGGCCTGAAATTAGCCCCGCCGCCAACTCCTCTGCCCGCGCCTATGCTCTGCAATAAGCTCGGAGCTTGAGTCGATGCCTTATTGACGGCAGTAACGGTCTTTAGCACGACATACTCCCCTGCGGCCAAGCCCGAAGTGATTTCGGTGTTATTATCATCAGCTACGCCGATGGTTACCGGGCGATTTTCCGGAACTGACGTTGCTAGGACGCCTTGGGCGGAATCAGCTGCCGCAGGATCGACATTGGCCAGGACCTGGACATAATTATTTGCGCCTTGGCTCTTAATAGCCGAATTAGGCACTGCCAAAACATCCTGATTGATGCTGGTAATCACCATGGCTGATACGCTCATTCCAGGTTTAATCCTGTCATCCTGCGTATCAAAAGCGATTTGGACATTATAACTGACGACGCCCTGAGATACTGTGCCGATCGTATCGATGCTAACGACCTTGCCGGTCATCGTCAAGTCGCTGACCGCATCGAAAGTCATCGTGGCTTTCTGCCCCAATTTTATGTTCGACACATCGACTTCATTAAGAGAGATTGAAACGATCTGTTGCGGAGTAATCACGGTGGCGATAGTGGCGCCGGACGATACTGGATCGTCAATCTTGACCGGAATACTGGCAACAATGCCGTCAAACGGAGCGACTATCGAATAATTAGCGTAAGTCTGTTCTGCATCCAAAAGCGCGTTTTGCTTTGCTTGGAGCGCTAGTTGCTGAGACTGTATATCCAATGGATTAGCCCCAGCCTGAAGCTGCTGCAACGACAAAGTCTTTTCAATAATCGTCCGATCAGCCGAGTCAATAGCTGTAGCATAATTGACTAAATTATTCTGCAAAGAAATCAAATCAGCCACATGACTGTTAATTTTGCCTGAATCAGTTATGAGTCCTGTTTGCATAGTCGTTACTTGGGAGAAAATCTGCGAACCCTGCTGCAGGCTCCGATAATCCGACCAATCGCTCAATAAGGTGGCTTCGCTTTTTGCCGCCTGCGCCATTTTTTTGGCTGTGACGACAGTTTCATCGAGCAATTTCTTGACGGTCGCGGCATCGGACGAATCAGTCAGATTCTTATAATCGGTGAAATTAGCATCATAGGCGATTCTGGCAGTATTGTAATCGTTCTGGGCGACTGTTTCCAAATCCCCTATTTGCGACCGGTATGCCAAGTTTGTCGTATTGAATAAAGCCGTATTATTCGTCTGATCTTTGCCGATCGACGGCTGGCCTGCGCCGATTTCTGTGCCGAATTGATTGTCATACAGATCATTGATGATAGTCGGCAGATCCAAAAACGAAGCAGTAACGGCATTGAAAGTATCGACATAAGTCGCATTCAGATTGCTCGTGGCAGCCAGCTTATCCTGTTGAGCCTGAGTGATGGCATTCTGGGCCTGAGTCAATGTCAATTGATCGGACGGCTCCCGAAGCTTAGCTAATGCCAGCTTTGCCGTATCCACATTGCTTTGGGCATCGCGTACCGCTTTTGCCGCATCAGTCGCGTCGAATCTGACCAAAACAGCGCCAGCTTTGACTTGCTGGCCATTCTGCACTCCGACAAAAGTGACTTTAGTATTGCCGACCTTCGACGTTAGCACCACCTGATTGGAATTAGAAACCTGGCCCGTGCCCGACACAGTCGTCATAATCGTGCTTGTGGCTGCCTGGCCCAGGATATATCGCGTCTCCATCTTCGGTCCGAAAAATGCCTGGTAGCCGTAATAGCCGCCGAGAGCAATCACGATAATAATGATGGCGGAAACGATTTTGCGCTTGACGATGAAGCCGCCGATAGCCTGAAGAAACTTTTTGATCATATTTTATTTTATATTATATTCGATTACCGCCGCATTTTACATACCGTTTCTGCCCAATGACCGCATTTAAACACATTAAAGATGAAAAATGTCTGAAGCCGCTTAATGGCGCGATTAATATTGGTCTTTCTTTAAAACGTCATCCTTCTGTTTTAAACAGAAGGATGACGGATTATTTATCAAATTGACGGATTAATTTTTGATATTTAACTATCACTTGACTGTAAGCAGCGCGCTCAATGATTTTATGCTGCCGGCAATATTGCTGACGACAACATAGTAACTGGTGCCGCTTAATATCTTAGCCGCATTCGCAATCGAATATGTCGCGCCGGTTGCTCCCGGTATTTTCGAGCTTTTCCTGTACGTCTGCTTGTACCACTGGTAAGAGAGCGGCGCTGTGCCGGCCGCCGTGACGCTAAAAGTAGCGGTTGCCCCCGCATAAATATTCTGCGGAGCAGGTTGAATGGTAATAAACGGTTTCACGGTATTTACGCTTAAAGTCGCGCTTGTCGATGTTGTCGTTCCGGCTACATTAGTCACAACTACTGAATAAGATCCGGCGTCGTTCAGTTGGGCGCTCGGAATCGTATAGCTGGCCGCTGTCGCGCCAGCGATATCGGTCGGATTAGTGATACTAGTCTTCTTGCGCCATTGATAACTCAAGGGCGATGTGCCGTCGGCGATGACAGAAAAAGTCGCAGGACTGCCCACACTGACTGATGCGGATTTCGGCTGGGTCGTGATAGAAAGAGCGACAAGTGCTTTTGGCACCGGCGGCGGAGCAACAATCGGATACAATTTAATTTGAGGAATTATCTGCTTGCTAATTCCCGGCCCTGACCAAAAAAGTTGGGCGGCGGCATAATACGTATTGTCATAGAACTCCACTTTGATATCATGTTGGCCGGTCGATGTGGCAGTATAAATTCCGTTCGTTTCAGTCAGAGCCTGATCAACCCATTTATCGACGACTAATTGGCCATCAATCCACAAGCGGCCGCCGTCATCAGTGCCCAAGTAGAATGTGTAGAAGCCGGTCTGATCGAGCTGGACCTTGCCTTGCCAACGGGCGCTGAAATTATCAATATTGATGCCTAGACCGGGAGAATTCAACCCCCAATTAAAATTAATATTCGGGTCAATCCTAGTTAATTGCGGCGTGCCGGTCAACGTCATATTATTATAATAAGAAGCCTGCAATCCGGTGCCGCTGCCGACTGGCGTCGGCGAAGGAGAAGGTGATGGATTTGGAGTTGGAGTAGGCGCCGGAGCTGGAGCAGGAGCTGGTGCTGGAGCGCCTACAACCTCAAAAGCACCGATATCCGGATAACCGTCATTGCGCAAATGTCCGGCATAGTCATAGGGAATATATAATTGCGCGCCCGCGTTAACAGCCGGCGAAGACAACGGTATCGTCATATTATCCGCGGCCAAACCGGGATTGACCGTCAAGCTGCCATGGTCGTAGCCTGCAATCCAGTTCGAGAGACTAAGACCGGATGGAGCGCTAAATGGCGTATAGAATGGTCCGTTTGCAAAGGAACTCAGCCCGGGCAATTCGAATGATCCGCTATTTAGCATGCCGTAATAAATATTATTGCTGAAATCAAGTTTGCTCGCAGCCTCAGCGATCCCGTACGTCCGATAATCATACAATGTTAGAATATTGCTGCCGCTGATGACGATATTATTTTTAAAATGGACATCTTGAGTGCCATTAAGAGTTGCAGTGATAGGAGGGCACGGACCGGTCGTACTCACATATTGCGACGAACAGCTTAAAGTGCTGCCCCCGGCGAACGGAGTAATGGCAATAACCGGACCAGCATTATTGACAATAGTATTGTTATAAAACTGAACATTTGAAGAATCTTGGACTGTAGATGCGCCTCGGATCCAAAGCACGGGGCCGACGGCCGGATTATTATAAATAAGATTGTTCTTAATCAACAAATTCTTGATACCGGCGAATTGGAAGATATGTCCTGATGCGCCATTGTTATCATGAATCTTGTTTTTCTCAATCACAATATTCTGTATAATATCAGGATAGCCGACATTAGCATCAATGCCGATGGCAAAATTATTATTATAAATTTCATTGCCCCTGATATCCCAGTTATACTGCTGGCCGTGCGCCGTGATACCTCCCCAGCCGGTGGAGCCGCAATCATGCAGCTTATTATTCTCGATCAGTGAATTATGAGAACTGCCGGACAAATAAACGCAATGGCTTGCCGATCCATAAACGTTAGAATTGCTCAAATAAGTAAAATATGGATCTTTGTCGCTGCCGAAGCCGACTGCTCCGATCCCCGCAGCGTTAATTTCTCCCTGCTCAAAAACTGTTCCATCGCTGCCTGCAATATTCATTTGTCCGCCGTTTATCTTAACATTTCTAATGATCATATTTATTCCAGGGCGCTCTGAAATGTTGCCACTAAGATAAGCCTTGCTCCAAAGACTGCCAGAAATTTCTAATCCGTCGATTATTATGCCTTTATTGTTGCCGATGCTGCGTGGATTATCGATTGCGGACAGCAACCCGTTATTGCCAGAATCATAGGCAGTATTAGTAAAAAGTCTCGGCCTGCTGCCTGTACCATAGGCGCCGATAGTTATATAATATGGGGCGCTGCGCAAATATGAATATAGGTCAACCCAGCTTCCGACGACAGCGTCATAATGACCGGCAATGAGTTGCCAATCTCCCGCAGTATCAAAACTTTGCCCGCGCTTAAAAAGTATTTGGCTGCCATCAGCCACCATCGCCATGGTGGCTGTTAATTTCAATTTGGCGATGCTTTTCCATGCAGTTGATTCCGTCAAGCCGTCATTAGAATCATTCCCGCTGACAGAATCGATATAATAAGTCTTGGCCGTAGCCGGCCGCGATTTGGTTGCGACCTTAAAAGTTGAGCTGCTTTGAGCGCCGCTCGCATTATAGACCGTCAAGGTAACAGTAGACGTAGAATTCGGATTTTCGAATCGATGACCGACAATCATGCCTTCCTGATATTGCGGATAAGCCGGATTGGAAGCATCACCGAAATTCCATTCATAACGTTCTACTCCGCCAATCGAGGCAGCTCCACTAAAGACGATAGTCGCTGGAGCAATCATGGTTATAGTATTGCCTGACCGGCCGAAATTATTCGTTTGGATTACGGCCGTTGGGGCCGCCGTTCCGATATACGGCACCAGCGAGAACGCAATCATTAGCGAAGCGGCGGCAATTCCGACAATCAGCAGCAAGCCGATGCCTATATCCGTCCTGACTCTAGCCTTTACTAAAGTTTCAATTTGATGTGCCATATTCATATGATGATATTATTTTATGATGGTTATATTATAGCATATATTGGACACAATCATAAAATCCGTCCGCCGCGGCGAACGGATTAAATTTTTATTAAAAGTCTGAAAGCTAAACTTTTTCCCAGCTGAATTCTGGCCGGCCGAAATGTCCGTAAGCGGCAGTCGACTGATAGATCGGGCGACGTAAATCGAGCGTCTTAATAATTGCCTGAGGCGTCAAATCGAAATTACTCAGGATATACTGTACGGCTTCATTTTCCCGCGCTGATGTCCCTGCGATAATACTGACACTGACATCGACGGGCTGAGCCACGCCTATGGCATAAGCCAAGCGAACCTCGATTTCATCTCCGTAACCAAGCGAAACCAATTTTTTCGCCAAATATCGCGCCATATAAGCCGCGCTGCGATCGACTTTGCTCGGATCCTTGCCCGAAAAACAACCGCCACCGACTCGGCCGATGCCGCCGTAAGTATCGACCACGATTTTCCTGCCGGTCAGTCCGCAATCGCCAAAGGGGCCGCCGACTTCGAACCGGCCCGTAGGATTGATGAAAATCTTCGTCGCGCTAAACTGTGTTCCGCCCAAATGCGGATTGATGACCGGTCCGATCTTCAGCCATTTGCCGCAAACCGGCTTGACCACATTTTCATAGACGTATTCTTCCAGATCACGGGCTGATATCTCCGGAACGTGCTGCGTAGAAATGACAATGGAATCAGCGTAAAGCGGCTTGCCATTATCGTAACCGACCGTTACCTGGGCTTTGCCATCAGGCCGGAAGGGACAGGCCGGATCGGATTTGCGCAGTTCTGCCAGACGGAAGCAGATCTGATGGGATAATAAGAGCGGCAGCGGAATATTTTCGGGCGTTTCATTCGTGGCATAGCCATACATCATGCCTTGATCACCTGCTCCGCCCGTATTGACGCCTTGAGCGATATCCGGCGATTGCTGGCTGACCAATATTTGTATATTAAAGCTATCGATTTCCGACTGAGTATAGCCAATCTCCTTTAAGGTCTGACGCGCGATAGCGGTATAATCGGGAGAAGCCAGGGTGGTAATTTCTCCAGCAATAATCAAATTATTATCTTTTATCAGGCACTCAGCGGCCACGCGAGAATTCTTATCCTCTGCCAAGCAGGCGTCTAAAATGGCATCGCTGATCTGATCGCACATCTTATCCGGATGGCCGGCGCAGACAGATTCGCAAGTCTTGTAAGTAATATTGGGCATGTATTAAAAATTAGTTAATTATTTATCTTGGAGCCTGAATTATCCGGCCGCAAAACAAACAAAAAAATCCTCAACCGATCAGGAAAGGAATTTAAAATAAAATCGACCTTTATCTTCCCCTTGCGGGCCAGACTTGGCACCATTCCGGATAAATCCGAGGGTTGCCGGCGGGTCAAAGGACTGGATTCCTCACCGCTCTCTTGATAACTTGGTATTTAATTGTTGAACTCATTATATCACGGACTGATGCCAAGTCAAATTAGTCAGTTGTGGATAATTATTTGAATTTTTTTAGCGCCCTCACTATCGCCTGCACAACTCTTTTATCCGTCACGTCCGGCAAGATCTTATCTTTTCTCGGTTTGACGCAGGAGGCGATGGCTTGAGCGACGGCGATTTTCATCTCCATAGTGACGGTGCGGATTTTGTAATCCAGCAATGCTCGAAATAGCCCGGGGAAAACTAAGGCATTATTTATCTGATTGGGAAAATCCGATCGTCCGGTGCCGACTATGGCTGCGCCAGCCTTCAACGCCAAATCCGGCATGATTTCCGGCACCGGATTGGCCATTGCAAAAATCAGCGGCCGCTTTGCCATGTTTTTAATCATTTCTGCGGTCAGCAAGTTGCCTTTGGAAACGCCGATGAAGACATCAGCGCCGGCCATGGCTTCATGCAACCCTCCTTTGATCTTGCTTTTATTAGTTTTCAGGCTGATATCGCATTTGATCGGATTCATGCCTTCGCAACCCTCATAAATCGTGCCATGGCTATCCAGCAGAATTATGTCATCAACTTTCTGATTCACCAGTAATCGCGCAATGGCGATGCCGGCAGCTCCGGCGCCATTAATTACGATTTTCAAACTGGATATTTTTTTCTTAGTCACTTTAGCAGCATTAATCAGCGCGGCGAGAACGACGATGGCCGTGCCGTCCTGATCATCATGAAAAACCGGAATGACTAATTCCTGTTCCAATCGTTCCAAAACTTCGAAACACTCCGGCGCCGCGATGTCTTCCAGATTGATGCCGCCGAAACTCGGCTCGATTTCTTTGCAGAATTTTACAATTTCATCGGGAATTTTAGATTTGATGCACAGCGGCATCGCGTCGATCCCGGCCAGCTCTTTAAAGATGACGGACTTCCCTTCCATCACTGGCATGGCCGCTTCAGGCCCCAAATCGCCCAAACCCAAAACTGCCGTGCCATTGCTCACGATCGCCACTTGATTGGCTCGGTTGGTATAGACCCAGGACAAGTTCTTATCTTTGCCTACGGCCGAAGAAACCGCGCCCACTCCCGGCGTGTATGCTATCGCTAAATCTTGTTTCGTTTTGATTTTTACTTTAACCTTGATCTCAATCTTGCCTCGGCGCTTCTTGTGCAATTCCAGTGATTTTTTATTATAATCCATATATTTGATTACTTCAGCAGATTTTTATATTTAGCCTCCAGCTTATGGATTTTCGGCGCAATGGTCAAGTCGCAATAAGGCTCATCGGCATTATGCTCGTAATATTTCTGATGGTAATCCTCAGCCGGATAGAATTTCTCAAGCGGCTTCAATTCAGTCACGATTGACCTGTTAAAAGCCTTGCGCTCTTCTAATTCTCGGATGAAATTTTTCGCGACTTCATGCTGCCTTTCGGAGGTGAACAAAATTATCGATCGGTATTGCTCGCCCACATCATTGCCTTGGCGGTTCAAAGTCGTCGGATCATGCAGATTGAAAAATATATCTAGTAGCGCCTGATAGCTGATGATATTAGGATCGTATGTTATCTTGATGACTTCAGCGTGGCCAGTCCGACCGCTCGAGACGGCTTCATAATTCGGTTCCTCCATTGTGCCGCCGGCATAACCCGAGACAACTTCTTCCACTCCTTTCAGCCAATTGAAGATAGCTTCACAGCACCAAAAACAGCCGCCGCCGAAAATTGCGGTTTCCTTCTTAGCTGCGTCTTTCAAGTCTACGAATCTCATCGACAGCGAATTTACGCAATATCTGGTATCTTTAGGCGTCATCATTTCGCCTTCGAAGACGTGTCCGAGGTGCGCGCCGCAAGTGGCGCAAGTGATTTCTGTCCGGCTGCCATCAGCGTCTATCTGACGTTTCACTGCCCCAGGAATAGCATCATCAAAACTCGGCCAGCCGCAATGCGCATCGAATTTGTTTTCCGAGCGGTAGAGCGGCGTGTTGCAACGTCGGCAGAGATAAATGCCGATGTCGTTGAAATTTTCGTATTCGCCGCTGAAAGGCGCTTCTGTTCCCTTGCCGACCATCACCGCTTCTTCTTCCGGCGAAAGCTTGCTCAATTCCATAATATTAATTTAGACAATTTTCATATTTATTTCAGATGATTTTCTTTCAATAACGTCATTATACAACTTTTGACCTCAAATATAAAACCCGAACCTTTTTCAGGTTCGGGAGTCGATTCAAGGTGCTGGCATCCAAACAAAGTAATTGGTCTTGTCTTCCTGTTCCTCGATGTAGCCCTCGGGCTTGTACAAATGGTCTGGTAATTCCAATTCATAAATATCCAAGAAATGGCGTGTGGAGATGCCGGGAAACGAGACCGATGGTACAAGCCCGCTATTATTCGGACCGCAATCAGTAAGCGGCAATCGCTCGGAAATTCCTAATTCTTCTTCCAGGGCGCGATAGGCGCAATCGAGGGGATTTTCGTCAGGTGATCTTTTCTCACCGATACTTGTGCTTAAATTCCGTTTCTTTTCTCGGCCATCCTTAAAAACTTGCCGATCTTCGACGAGCTTAAGCCTGATGTCACCGACCCGATGGAAGATATTAATGCAAGAGCCTAAGGTTATTTTGACGACTCCTGCATCCGTGAATTCAAGAATACTCTCGCCGCTCTCGATCTCTTTCTGCAGATGCTGCAAAGTCTTGGCGTCGCCCTTGCCCCACTCATCCAGCGGCACGTGATGAGCGCGCAACACGTGTTCCAATCTTGGAATCGAATAGGTCTCGGGCGACCTCAGGACCGTATCCGTATTGTAGTTCGTAGACTTGTCCGGCATGATATCCCTCCTTTCGGGTTTGTGCCTGATCGAAAACTAACAATTCTGCTTCTAATTGTCAATTATACTTTATATTTCTTTCTGATATCAGCCTCGCCCGCCTTCTCCGGCTCAACTTTCAAATACTTCGCGGCCAGCCAGGTGGAAATCGGAATGGCCGAGCACAAGCCGATGACGCCGACCAAAGTCCTGACGATTTCCGTCGCGACCTGCTCGTTATTAATGACGTCGGTAAATGAGACGAAAGGCTGGGTATGCAAATTAATCAAAAGAATCAGCGGTAACGCGGTCGAAATGTAAGCCAGAAATAATGTATTGATGATAGCGCCCAAATGCG
>Ga0315268_10008993_pt1 | contig 10390 bp, 6 predicted proteins | sample C1_top_MG_FD_204535 | JGI IMG/M metagenome (GOLD analysis project Ga0315268, IMG submission 204535) | Sediment microbial communities from Yellowstone Lake, YNP, Wyoming, USA - C1_top | ecosystem: Environmental > Aquatic > Freshwater > Lake > Sediment | place: USA: Wyoming | collected 2017-08-01 | reverse complement strand
CTGGCAGTGGGATGGATTCACCTTTAAGACCTCTCGGGTAACCTTGACCATCCCATTTTTCATGATGGCAATAAGGAATATCCAGGGAACCTTGTAGATATTTTATTGGGGATAGCATCTGATATGCGATGGCAGGATGTGATCGCATCACTTCCCATTCTTGTGCCGTTAGGGGTCCTGGTTTCAAAAGGATGCTGTCTGGAATGCTCATCTTGCCAATATCATGCAACAAAGCTCCGCGGTGAAAGTAAGCAATTTCATTTGGGGAGAATCCCATCAGTTCAGCCAATTTTCCAGTCATCTGGGCTACCCGCTGGGTATGGCCTTCAGTTTCCTTGTCACGCAAATCCAACGCCTTCGACCAGCCTTCAATGGTGGCATCATAGGCCAGCATCAGCTCGAGGTTGGAGCGCTGCAGGTCCGAATAGAGATTGGCATTATCAACCGCGATCGCCACCTGCCCTGCCAGGATTTCCATGAAATCCATCCATTCGCGATTAGGATCGATCGGGCTGCGGTTGAAAATTTCCAATACACCTTCCACCTGCCCTTTGGCGATTAATGGGACCGCATAATAGGCTATAAATCCTTCCTGGGTAAAAGTGGGTGACCGCAGGAAATCGGTTGTTCTTGTTTGCAGGTTGGGGATATGGACCGTCTTTCTCTGAAGGGCAGCCTGACCCGCGTATCCTTCGCCCAATCTCAAATGTGTGAATTTCAAGGCTGAGGTTTTTAAACCACTCCCCAGCGCATAATTCAAAGACTGGGCAGTTGGGTCAAATAATAGAACCACGGCTGCATCAATCGCCAGTTCCGCGATGACATGCTTTAATACCACCTCCAGCACCGGGTTGATATCGATGAACCCTGAAATGGCCATGTCGATCTCTCGTAAAACCTGGGTTCGTCGTAATCTGCGCTGGGCATCTTCGAACAACCTTACATTTTCAATGAAAATGGCGGTCTGGGAGGCCAAGCTTAAAGCCAGTTGCATCTCACTCGCACTAATAATATGCTCTTTTTTCTCCTCATTGTATAATTCCATCAACCCAAGGACTTTATCACGGGTGATCATAGGAAGAAGTAAAAGCATTTGTATGGATTGATCTTTCATCAATTTCAATTCAACTTGATCAATATTTGGATCATCCGCAACTTGCATAAGGAATTGCCGGGTTTCAAGAACCCGGCGGGTCGCCGGATAATCGTGGAGGGAATAAGTGGTTCCGGGCGGGTCGACTTTATCGAGGAATTTCACCCGGTGATCAGCGAGGGTTCTAATCTGTTCCGTTTCCTGATCCCAAAGTGAGAGCGTGCAGCCATCCACACCAACAGCCTGGGTTACCTGCTCAAAAATGGTTTTAAGAGCTGATTCAAGGGTAATGTTGGTACTTAAGGTCATTGAAGAAGTATACAGGGTGGTCAACTCCCTTGTACGGACCAGCTCTCGTTCATAAAGTTGCGCTTTTTCGATTGAAATGGCTGCCTGGTCGGCAAATAAACTAACCAACCTGATTTCTTCCGGCAGGAATGGACCTGAGTGCTTGGTATCTGAAACATTGATCACACCAATAACAGATTCCTTGACCTTTAACGGAATTGCTAATATTCTGTGGAAAGGTGTATCATCATAAACTTTTGACCTTTCCTGCCATTGATGGTAATCTTCAACGGTTAATGTCTCTCCCGTCTGCATCACACGACCCGAAAGTCCTTCCCCAATCTTGATCTTGTTCAAAACATGCTTTTCCAATTCGCCATGACCAATTAACAAGGTCAGGGTCTGGCCATCCGGATCAAGGAGATACAACCCACCACTATCCACTCCGATCAAGGAAGCGGCTCGTTCGACAATTAATTTAAGCAGCGAGGTCAGGGTCGATTGCGAGTTAATTTCAAGGGAGGTCTGGTAGAGGGTTTCCAATTCCTGGACTCTTTGCTTTTCTTTAATTTCAGCCTGTATGCGGTCGGTGATGTCTAATAGGACCCCTTTCCAGAACCTGGGGCGTCCCTCGTCATCTCTTTGCAGTTCCGCTTCATCACGTACCCATAATACATGCCCATCACGAGCCACAAGTCGGTATTCCGCTTTGAATGGTTCTCCTGTCTTATTTGTACGAGTATTATCAGCCACAACACGTTCGCGGTCATCAGGGTGAATGAGTTTTGTCCACAGTTCAGAATCCGAAATCCATTGCTCTGGTTTGAATCCGGTATAGGATTCGATCAATGGGCTCATGTACAAGGTGGAATTCTTATCATCCAGGTCATACATGTAAACCACAACTGGTATCTGCTCGACCAGCTCACGGTATTTCTGTTCAGCGTCCTGTAAAGCTTTTTCAGCCTTTTTTCGCTCGGTGATATCCCGGCCAAAAATTGCCAGGTGAATCACTTCCTCATCCTGATTCTTGATCGGAAAGACGTTATTCTCAAAATAAATCCCCTGCCGATCATCCTCCCAAGTCTCTGGCGTCCCTGTATTGATGATACGGTCGATATGCTCCTTCCGAGATCGTGCGACGTCAGGCGGCAGAAACGATGAGTAATGCATTCCTTGAAGTTCGGATGAGTTCTTCCCCAATTTTCTGGATGCCTCACGGTTGATCAGTTGGACCAAGCCTGACCGATCCAACAGGAAAACCGAATCAGTGGTGGAATCGACTGTTCCCCTCAGGATTGCTTCCGCGTTCCGCAAGGCTTCCTCAGACCTTTTTCTTTCAATGGCCATGGCTATCTGGGAAGAAACAAATTCCAGGAGATTCTTATCCCTTTCATTAAAACGGATACCTTCGGTATAACTTTGAGTAACCATCACACCAATGATGCGTTCATTGACTTTCAATGGAACACCCAGCCAATCCACTGATTCAGAACCCACCAACTCGATCTCTCCTCGCTGGGTTAATTCATCGATCACAGGTTGAGGAGCGAGCAATGGCTTACCAGTTCGCAGGATATATTCGGTCAACCCATGGCCTGGTTTGCGCGGTTCAGGAGTGGTATCAAACTGGTCAATAAAGTAAACGAACTTGAGCATGTTGGTATCTGCATCATAAAGGGCGATGAAGAAATTACCAACTTCGATCAAGTCAGCCAGGGATTTGTGTATGAGTCCATAAAGTTCATCCAGGGAAACAGCTGAATTTGCCATCTGCGAGATCTGGTAGGTCACTTGTTGAACTTTTTCAGCCTGTTTTTTCTGAGTGATATCTCGACAAATAATAATGTTTCCAACCAATTCTGGTGATGTAAATAAACCTCTAAATTGAATTTCAAATAGCTTCCAGTTTAGATTCTTGCACTGGATGCGGATCTCGATGGATGGAATTAATTCGATGGACTTTCCAGTTGAATTTGCTGTCAATGACGCCTGCATGGCATCTTTGTCATCCTGATGGATCAGGTCATTTATATTCATCGCAGCCAGAGATTCTGGTTCATATCCTAAAGCTTCCCGGACAGAAGGGCTAATAAAACGTATCGAGCCATCATCACCCAAAATAACAATAATCTCACCTGTACTCTCCAGGAGGTTGCGAAAATGGTTTTCGCTTATCGACACTTGCCTGGCTTGTTGCTCGATCTGGTCATGGTCTTTCTGCCGGATGTAACTGGTGACCAGAACCAGGGCACTGACCAGGATGACCATACCCAGGATCAAATGAATATCAAACACCATACTTCCGGGAATTATCAACGGAACAAAATAAATACCAGCAATGGTAATCAGGGAAACCAAAAGGATCCCATAGGTCGAATATAAGAGACCGCTGACGATCACCCCCAGGACCAAATAAGCAAGAAATTCAGGGTTGGAGGCATGGGTATAAATTCCAACAAAACTGGCTGAGAGTGTTGTCAGAACCATAAGAACTGAGGCAACCTGAAAATACCGGCTGCGGCTGAAACCATAGATGAGACCGAAAAGAACACCAAATCCAATATCGATCAACACCAAGTTGTTCTTGGATATGATTTGATCAGGTGAGGAATATTGCCTGAGCAAATTAATGACTATTGAAATAATAAAGAATAGAACAGCAATGAGAGCCAGGACAGACAACACCCCTACCCGGCGTCGTTGTTCAGAGTTTTGAACAGTCGGGTGCAATTCAATCAACCGGGAGAAAAACCGCAAAATGCTGGTTATCATATCGGGTCTGTGTGAAATGGATCAATTTGCATTGCGTTTGCGATGTTACTGACCATCTCTAATTCCATTCGATTATTAAAATATTTTCCTAAATACTTTCTCTTTATTCGATAATTGATTGGAACACTATAACAATTTGATAGTTATCCAAACAAAATTGTTAAGGTTGGTTGGTAACAATATTCCTTAATGATTATCGCATAAGGCGAATTAACACATTAGCGCTGAAAATGGGTATTTTCTGTTAAGTAAATGGTCAATAATAAGGGGAAATTACAAGATGATCTGATTAAAAGGAGGTTGTATTCAATTTTGCTTAGAAGCAAATTTTGCAAATCAACGATAACCCAAGCATTATAGGGTTTAGGAAGGGAACACCCGGGTGGGATTTCTTGAAGTGAAAAAAGGCTTACTCAATATTTGGTTACAGCCTTCAGGCTGAATGTGCAGGGATATAGTTCCTTGCGGTTCTCCACAACATCCCAGGCGTCATACCCGCTATAAAAATATTGTGGAAATTCATGCAGGCTCTCGATTTCCATGCCATGGCTGCAAAAAGCAGTGACCACCTCTCCCAGTGTCCAGTTCCATTCATAGAATTTCCCATGGACCTTTAGGTCTTTCTGGGCATAGTCTGTGAACTCTCCATATTCTTCGACTTGCTTATGGAAATAATCATCCTTCACCACGGCTTCATCCTGGCTGCTGACATCCAGCATGTAGCGTACAGGATGACCATCATGCAGGTAGAATAACCCACCAGGCTTGAGCAGTTGGCATACGTTGGACGCAAATCTTCCCAGGTCTGGTAGCCAGCATAACACGCCGGTGGAAGCAAAGACGATATCAAAATGACCTTGCAACCTGTCCATCGGCTGCATGACGTCTGAGACCAGGAAGGTGGCGTCCAATCCCATCCGGCGCGCCAATCGGCGAGCCAGGCGGATGGCAGTTGGCGAAATGTCCAAGCCGGTGACTTCCGCACCCAGCAACTTCCATGAGAGCGTATCCATTCCAATGTGGCACAACAGGTGTATGAGCCGCTTGCCGGTTACATCGCCCACTTCGGCTCTGATCACTTCGTTGATGAGTGACTTTCCTGAAAGAAGTGTATCGATATGGTAAGTTTGATAGTGTGATTTAGCCAACCTGCCCCAAATTTGCCGGTTGGCACGCAGCATGGGTTCCATGGCGAGGCTCCTTCCATCCTGGTCTGTGCTAGGTCTTCAACTTTCCTGTCAGAATTTACCACATATTGAGCAGCAAATCCCCCTATTAATAAAAACGACCTGGCAGGATTAATCTTCTGCCAGGTCGAAAGTGAACCTGTAGAGCTTATGCCCAACCACGCAATTGCATGGATTTGACCACGCGGTCGATAGCCACCATGTAGGCGGCATCACGCATATAAACCTTCTGCTTGTTGGCCATATCCAGTACACCATGGAATGCGGAGGTCATCTTGGCGTACAATTTCTGCAGAACTTCCTCTTTACTCCAGTAGAAGTTCATGTCGTTTTGAACGCTTTCGAAGTAAGAGCAGGTCACTCCGCCGGCGTTGCACAGGAAATCCGGGATGTCGAAGATGTTGTTCTTCTTGAAATATTCATCGGCTTCCGGTGTGCATGGTCCATTGGCGCCTTCCGCCACGATCTTGACATTCTTGGACATCTTCTGGACTGTGTCCCCATTGACATGCCCTTCGATGGCAGCCGGGATGAGCACATTGCAGTCCTTCTCGATCCACTTATCACCTGCTTCTATCACGTATCCGGCAGCCTGGGCTTTGGCCTTGTCGATGGTGCCGTACTGGTCCACGATGGTCAGCAGGAAGTGAGGATCGATCCCGTCTTTGTGGCTGTAGGTGTAGGAAGTTTTGTCGTTGCGGTCCCAGCAGGAAACGCAGGCGACTTTGCCGCCCAGCATGTCAATGAAACTGATGGCGGCATATTGAGCCACGTTGCCGAAGCCTTCGATGGCTGCCACGCTCTTCTTGGGGTCAATGCCCAGGACCTTCATGGCCTCACGCACGGTATAAATGACACCAAAACCGGTGGCCTCGGTGCGGCCGAGTGATCCACCGCCGCCCAGGGGTTTGCCGGTGAAGACGCCTGGTGTAAACTGGCCGGACAGTTTGGAGTATTCATCCATCATCCAGCCCATCATCTGGGGCGTGGTACCGACATCCGGGGCGGGGACATCCTGGCGCGGACCGATGTTGCGCCACATGTTCTGCACCCAGCCGCGGCATAGACGTTCCTTTTCTGCTACGGACAGGGTGGCGGGGTCAACAATGATGCCGCCCTTGCCTCCGCCCAGCGGTATATCCGCAACAGCGCATTTCCAGGTCATCCAGGTGGCCAGGGCACGCACGGTGTCCAATGTCTCGGACGGGTGGAAGCGGATGCCACCCTTGTTAGGGCCGCGGGCATCGTTGTGCTGAACGCGGAAGCCCTGAAAAATTCGCAGGCTGCCGTCATCCATGCGTATCGGGATGCGGAAGGTGAACTCGCGCATCGGCCAGCGCAGTATTTCGCTGACCTGGGGGTCAAGGTTTAACTCTTTGGCCACACCATCAAATTGCTTTTGGGCCATTTCAAATGCATTAATCTGTCCTGACATGTTTCACTCCTGTAATTAGGTTATTTCTACATAAAATAAAAGCGGACATCCCGGAAGGGAGTCCGCTTGTTTACCGGATGATGTCGTTCAACAATTCCATATTTTGTCCACTGCCTGGTGCATGACCTGAATTAAAGTTAATCGATTACATGTTTTCCGTCAATATGACAAACTGCCGTCCCTTGCGTGACGTCCTGCGTGAAGTTCTTCAATAAAATATAAGGGTATTAAATTTTAAACTTAAATCAAGAATTGCGGCAGGCGTTTCTGCAAAAAAGCTGCCACCCCCTCCTGGTGTTCAGAGGAATGGCTGGCCATTTCCTGCAACTGGCCTTCGCTTTCCAACACCAGCTTCAGTTGGGAAAGCAGCGCCAGGTTGAAAGCTCTCTTGGTTAAACCAAACGCACCCACTGGGCCGCCTGCCAGGTCGTCTGCCATCCTGGCAGTGACCTGTGGCAGCGCTTTTGGCGCCACCAGCCGGTTGATCAATCCCCAATCTAGCGCTTGCTGCGCTTCCAGGCCGACATTGGTGAAGGCCAATTCACTTGCCCGACCCAACCCGATTAGCAGCGGTAGGAATAATGAAACGCCTGAATCTGGGACCATGCCGATGCCTGTAAATCCGACTGTAAAACGGGCATTCGTGGAGGCGATGCGCAGGTCACAGGCCAGGGCAATGCCCAGCCCTGCGCCTGCTACTGGTCCATTGACCGCAGCCAGAATCGGTTTTTCCACCTGGCGGATGGCCAGGATGAGGGGATTGTAAGTCTCCTCCAAATGTTGACGATAGGAGATGTGCTGCCCCTGGGCGGTCAGCATTTCATTAAGATCATGACCAGCACAGAACACTCCCTGTGAGCCGGTGATCACGATGCAACGTACAGCCGCGTCATTGGCGGCAGACTGTATCTCAGCCAGCAGTTCAGCCACGCTGTGCACATCCAGCGCGTTAACCGGTGGACGCTGGATGACCAGGGTCAACACCCCATCCTTGCGATGGGCAGTGATATTTTCAGTCATCGCTTTGTGTTTAATTCAACTTATCGGGGTCATCGTCCAGGTCGTCATCGTCATTGGTGTCAAACTCATATTCGACCTTTTCGCTGTCCAGGTTCAACCAGAGCAATAACATATGGCCATCTGGTGAATCCATGGAACGCGCCGCGATGATGGGTGCCTGCTGCTCCAATCCAATATCGTTCTTATAGTGAAGGTGCATGGGCAGACCGGTAGTCCAGGCGCGGTAACAGCGTTCGACCAGGGCCGGGCTGTTGAAAGCTCGCAGCCGGGTCATGACGGTGACATTGTAACGAGGTCCCTCCCCCACACCCAGCGCCCAGCCATCCTGGACAGGTTCAAAAACTGGCGGGGGACCTTCAATGATAGTAATTCGATCGTCTTCCATTGGGTATTTTCCGTGGCAAAATCATACCATAAAAGTCATTGCGAAGTCCAACACGGGTCCCACCCAGGGGGTTATCAGAAAGAGAAAGTCATGATTTATAATCACCTGGCGAGAGATTGGATCAACTGGAAATACAGGACCATGTATAAACTGATCATCCTTTTCGAACACCCCATTGATGAACAGGAGTTCCAGGAGAACTGGCAGAAATTTATGTCCCTGGCTGAGAAACTGCCGCGTCTGAAGCGGGAGGTGGTCAGCCGGGTGCAGGATACCATTCACAGCCCGGGGGAAAACCACATCACCCGCATCCACGAATTACTGTTTGATTCTCGCGATGCATTGGAAACCGCCATGGGTTCGCCTGCCGGGCAGGTGGCTGGCCAGTTCCTGCAGGCTTTTACTTTAGGTCGGGTGACGTTGTTGATCGCTGAGCACATGGAAGCCTACGAGCGGGAATTCCAGTCGAAAACCGGCTGACCAGCCATCCTTTGTTTACATACACAAATTAATGAAACCAGGGGATTTTAGTAAAGGGTTATTTGCGCGTGGAAGGTGGATGGTTCATTCCCATGTAGACGCCTCCCTTTTCCAGTTCATCCAGCATCTGCTGCAGGCGTTTTTGGATGGTTTCCGGTCGTTTGGCACGCAGGATCCAGCCCAGGTAGTCGTTGCGCTGGTAATCAGGTCGCGCCTGGTAAGTTGCCAGCAGATTGCGGGCTTTGAGCGCTTCGGCTACAAAATGGGGCATGGGTTGTTGAGCACGCATGAGTGGTGACACTTGAAATTTACCGGCTTTAAGAAATAAAGATAAAAAATGTTTACAATCCATCATCCGCGGGAGGGACGGTGGGACCATAATCCAGCACTTCCCGGGTCTGGCCGCCACCCTGGGGCGGGCTGACGATGCCCTTATCCTGCATGCTATCCACCAGGCGGGCAGCGCGGGTGTAGCCGATACGCAGACGTCGTTGCAGCATGGACACCGAGGCGCGTCCCTCCTTGCGGACGATGTCAATGGCCTCGTCCAGCATCGGGTCGCCCTTATCAACCGGGCTCATATCCTCGAACATGGGCACCTGCCGCAGGGGCACACCCGAGGCGGCCGGTGCATCCACGATGCCACCGGCGGCAGCCATCATCGGGCTGGCGGCACCCGCCAGGCTGCGCCAGTAGTGGGTCAGCCGCTGGATCTCGGTATCTGAAACGTACACTCCCTGAACCCGAACCGGTGCAGGGGCATCCGGCGCTTGGAACAACATGTCGCCGCGGCCCAGCAACCGCTCGGCGCCAGGGTGGTCCAGGATGACGCGCGAGTCTATGCCGGAAGCCACCATGAAGGCGATGCGCGCCGGGAAATTAGCCTTGATCAACCCGGTGACCACGTCCACCGACGGTCGCTGGGTGGCGATCACCAGGTGGATGCCGGTGGCCCGTGCCAACTGAGCCAACCGGGTAATGGTGCGCTCGGTCTCGTCGGGGGCGATCATCATCAGGTCAGCCAGTTCATCGATCAATACTACAATGAAGGGCATGCGAGAGCTGCCCTTGGAAACCATGATCTGGTTGTAATTGGAAATGTTGCGGGCACCCACCTCGGAAAACTTATGGTAGCGGTTATCCATCTCACGCGTCACCCACTGCAGGGCGCCCACCACCCGTTCCATCTCCACCACCACCGGTGAAAGCAGGTGTGGGACTCCGTTGTAATTGGTCAGTTCCACCCGCTTGGGGTCAATGAGCACCAGGCGCAGGTCATCCGGAGTGTTGTTGAGCAGCAGGCAGGTGAGGATGGCATTGACACACACCGACTTGCCTGAACCGGTCGTGCCGGCGATCAGCAGGTGGGGCATGGAGACCAGGTCAGCCACCAGCGGATGCCCGGCCACACCCTTGCCCAAGGCAAAACGCAGGCTGGAGCGCATCCGTTTGAAGGGTTCGCTCTCGATCACCTCGCGCAGCATGACCAGGGACATTTCCTCATTGGGCACTTCGATACCGACAAAACTGCGCCCAGGGACCGGCGCCTGGATTCTGATTCGCGAGACTGCCAGTGCCAGAGCCAGGTCATCAGCCAGTGCGACGATCTTGGCCACGCGCACGCGCGTCCGACCGCCGCGCGATTCAATGAAGAGCGGCTCCACCCCAAACTGGGTGATGGCCGGTCCGCGGCTGATTTCCACCACCTGGCCGGGAGCGCCAAAGGA
>Ga0315268_10008991_pt1 | contig 10390 bp, 17 predicted proteins | sample C1_top_MG_FD_204535 | JGI IMG/M metagenome (GOLD analysis project Ga0315268, IMG submission 204535) | Sediment microbial communities from Yellowstone Lake, YNP, Wyoming, USA - C1_top | ecosystem: Environmental > Aquatic > Freshwater > Lake > Sediment | place: USA: Wyoming | collected 2017-08-01 | reverse complement strand
AGGGATTCTTTCCCATCTTTCTTTTTTAGACAAGTTCTTTCTCGGCCAGCACATAGGTTGCTGAAGCCAGAATGTGTCTTTTAGGATTTTTTTCCAAAAGCCGATCAAGAGGGCGCAGAAGTAAGCCCAAAAGCTGCATGCCGCGTCCCAAAAGCACATTCAGTACCGGCGGCATGTATTCGAGAAAGAACTGTGCATTCAAGTTCGTCATGGCAACGACAGGTCCGAGACAAGCGCCCGATGAGATAACCTTGAAGCCATGCGAGCTGTACAAGTACTCATGCCCACTTAAGGTATAATTTTGGAAATGGCTGGGATAGCCATGATAACCCTGCATGAAGGGAATGACCGACAAAACTTGCCGTCGTGGTTTTAGGACGCGATGCATTTCCTGAACGGCAGTTATTGGTTCGCGGAGATGTTCCAGCACGGCGGTGCAATAAATAGCGTCCAAAACACAGTCATTATAAGGCAGGTCATGCGCATCCCCAATAATATCGACATTCGGAAATGGCCCTATGTTGAGATTTGTTACGTTGGGGCCGTCACGCGTCGGTCCCCCGCCGATGGAAATAATCGCTTCATTTGCGGGACGATTTCTAATAACTGTATCAAGAACCGCAATAAAATCGTGGCTACTGAAGTCTTTATAAAAATAGTTGCGTATCCTTTGATAGAGACTAGGTGAATTGTACTCGTCTTCCATTTCGGTGTTTTGTTCGAGCAATTTCTGAATGTCATCTTCACTTTTCAGAATGATTGGAACCGCATCGCGCGCCATCGCATAGCGACTTTGTCCATCGCCTGTAACCAAAACTTTGCCGTCCAACGCAAGTGTCATACCAGTTCTTACGCAGCGCAGCATGCCAGCATTTATTTGATCACGAACATCCATAATTCTTCTCAAGCTTAAAAATGAACTAACTCCCTACCGGCAAACCAACCAGAAGGTGTGCTGCCCTCTGGTGGCGCGGGAGTTAGTGAATTGCGATGAAACGATTGCGACGGCCATTGGGCCGCGAGGCCTTGGACATCAGGGAAATTTGCTCACACAAAAATCCCGCCGCCGCCTCCAGTGGCCGTGTGGGTCGGAAAGACAGCATCGTGTCGTGATGCTGACACCACACACGCGTCGCGTCAATATCAAAAGGGCTATCGATCGCCGAATTAATTGGTCGGACTGAATCTAACCTACTTTCTTCTCGAAGAGCATTAAACGCGACAAGCCCAAGACAGATTACCAGCTTTGGCTTTACGATTTTAATCTCTGGTAACGTAAAATCGTGAGCCGCATTGCGTAAGTCCCTTGGTGGTATAGATTGGGTCATAGTACCGCGCTTAATAAAGGGAAACAGATTGGTAGCGTAAATATCTTTAAGCTCAACCCCAAAGATTTCCTTCAACAGACTTTTGAGTTTATTGTTTGTTGGCAGATTCGGGGAATGCCCTAGCTGTTCGGAATATTTGTCGAATGCTCCACTCAGCGATTGGTCTGAACTCCAGTCCTGAAGCACGACCATGATCTCTGCATCAACGTTGTTTGCTGATTTGGTATAGGGTGAAACATAATCACATTCGTAACGGCCTTCGTGATAATCGCCAATGCAATTGTAACCGCTCCACCGAGTTGCTTGTCGTTTCCTTGCCAAAGCTAACAATTCAGTTCTCTTGTCCATGCATTTAAGGAAACCCTGAACAAGCCACCGGCTTATGCCGCTTGTTCAGAGCTTTCCTAAGGGGCGCCTCAATATATTAGTGGCAATTTTAGGTCTACAGATTTTCTTGCAGCTTGGGCTAAACTATCATTTTGTTGTTGCTTGTCCTTTGCTGTTCGTTTTTGCTTTATCAACCGGTTTTTCTTACTAATATATAAATAAAGAATACTAAAAAAGATACTAGGCCTTTTTTTTCTATACTAAGCATTTGCAATAGCTGTTTGCTGAAGTGAGTCCTGAGCCTTACTTAATAGTGTCTGATTGTAAGATTTATGAATTTATCCACAGGCGATTAGGTAGCCAGAAAGGCGTACTGCTTGGTTTCCAGAAGGGCGTATGTCGGTAGCCAGAAAGGCGTAAAGCTCCTGAGTCATCTTTATTTAGTAGCCAGAAGGGCGTACGTGCTGTAGCTGTCACTGTCTAAACAGACAGGATATATGCCTTCGGTAGCCAAAAATGCACATAAAATTTATAACTCATTGAAATCAAATGATTCATAAAACCCAGGCGTGTTAATGTCAGATAGCTAAGTTCTAGTAACTAAAATAACTCTATAAGCTAGACATATTCAACTGATTGATAATAAACGTATTAATATATATATCTTCGCACCGAGTAAAGATATCCCAATGCCTGGGCGTAAGAATCTTTGCTTCGGTAGCCAGAAAGGCGTACGACAATCAATATAATCAAATAGTTATATATGTAGAAAAGGCACCCTATCCACTTGTATACTAAGATGTAACGAAATACAGTGCAGTAAAATAAATATAACTATATGTTTATTAATAATAATAAGTAGAAAAATAGATACTGAAGGATTATCAGAAACCACCAGGTCACCGCTTATACGCCCTTCTGGCTACTGAAACTATCAAATAAGACTTTTATAGACAAAAAGTCTCATATGGATTATAAATATCATATGACCAGCACATCACAACTACCCGTTCCTCAACCAAGTCGCGTCCCTAAGGACCTATCGGGCCCTGGCCTGCGCAGTTTTTTCAGGATCATGGACACCTGGCAGGTGGAGGAAACCGCGCGCGTGCGTATTCTCGGTGTGCCCCGCTCCACCTATTTCCGATGGAAGCGCGATCCAAATGATGCGCGTCTGAGCCACGATACGCTTGAGAGACTGTCGTACGTTTTCGGCATATTCAAGGCGATCAGTATTCTTCTGCCGAACAACGAGGCGGCCGACACCTGGGTGCACCGCCCAAATAGCCATCCATTGTTTGGTGGGCAGCCACCTATCGTGCGTCTGGGCGGTGGCAACGTGGCCGATCTCTTCGTGGTACGGCAGTTCTTGGATGCAGAGCGGGGATGGAATTAGAAGTTATCCCCCGATCGGATGAGCGCTGGGCCGCCACCGCCAGAATTGTCTCAAGCCGCTTTCCCACCGTGGGTTTATTCGACCGGGTCGCCGATCCGGCTGACCTCGAGGCAGCCTACTACATCGAGTCCTTAACAAACCCACGGTTGCGCGAGGAAGTGGGAGAGATCTCAATGGTGGCACCCGAAGAACGTATCAGTGGTCCCGGCACGACACCGATCATGGCTGCCTTCACGCACATCAATCCATTTGGCTCTCGCTTTAGTGAGGGGACCTATGGCGTTTACTACTGCGCACGTACTATGGCCACGGCCATTCGCGAGACCGTGCATCACCGGGAACGTTTCATGCGGTACTCGAATGAAAAAGCGGTGACCCTGGAGATGCGTGTTTATTATTCAGACATTCTCACCACCCTGCACGATATCAGGGCATTCCGCCGCACCATGCCTGAATGGTATGCACCGGATGATTACCGCGCACCACGTCAACTGGGTGCCGCACTCAGGAGTGAGGGATCTTTTGGGATTGTCTATCACAGCGTCAGGGATAACGAGGGGGAATGCGCGGCCATACTGCGTCCCCGGGCACTGAGTCCTGCACGTCAAGGCGAGCACCTGGGGTATCAGTGGGACGGCAATCGGATTGCCAACGTGACGAAACTGGAACTCAGTTTCTAGGAGCGTTTCTTTGAGGGGCGCCGTATCTCAAGTGTGAGTGGCGAGTTCCGCCCGGTGCCGTCGATCTTGGCGCTCTCCGCCCAGCCCGTTTTGACAATAGGTTTACAAAATCCCTCCAGAACTCCTTGCTTAAAAAACTTAATGGCTGATTTTGAGCCAGTGTAAGGCTGGAGTTTCTCGAGGCGAATCCGGAGCTCCGTACGCTGGCCCCAGAGCTGGGATGAGCAGTAACGATAGACCGCCTTACCAATGTCAGATAACTGATAGCGAATATGCAGGCTCTGCAGCGTATAAACACGCATCATCTCGACCACGCCCGGGTGGAAATAGATGGTAAAGCCAGACCCAGTGTCCGCCTTGCCCTCCCTGTTTTCGTGACCAGACAAGTAGAACAAATTCATGTACGTGAAGATTTCTGAGTCGGGACGCCAGATCTTGAGGTTGACACGCGCCATGCGTTCTAAACTGTCCTTAACATCCTCAATTCGTGTCCCGTTTATTTTGTGTTTAAGATCCGCCTCGGATTCCGCACGGATGCGGTTGAGTGTCGAGGCGATCCGATAAAATGTTGACTCCCCCGCCACCACATCCACCTCGGCTAACATCTGGTCCATTTGTTCGCGCGTCAGATCGGTATTGCCATCGCTGTGCAGCGGCACTAGGGACAAACCTTTGTGCGCCATTTTTGGACCACGAATTAGTTTTTGGTGGCACATCCGATAGGTGTGCATGAAGATGTCCTCGTCGGTCATGCTGAGACCAGGACCAAAACGGGTGACGCGACCAAATGCTGTTTCGAGCTTTTCGCCTTCGGGCGGGGCATGGAATGGTTTGGCCGCGCTGAAAATGGGCATGCGCGCAAAAAAAGTCGGGATCTTCGCGACCGCTCCATCCTCTTCCGGCATCGGCAATACCTGCACGATGGGGAGAGCACCGCGGCTTATCTTGTCCTTCGCCGCGCGGAACTTAGCCTCTTTCGCTTGTTGTTCTAGGTTGGCTAATTTTTCTTGAGTGGCTTTTCTTTCTTTCGCAATCCGAGCTTCCGAGTCGGACCCGAGGACTTCAGACATTGAGCTTTCATTGATTTCCTCAATGTCACTCATGCCCCACTCCCGGTGCTGAACAACGGCATCTGCCCAGACGTATCAATGACCCTTGCCTTAGTTAAAAGCTCTTCGCCGAGTTTCGTTATAATTAAATTTCGGCGCACTTTCTTGCGATCGCGCCGTATGCATTTTTTCTTCTGCAACGCCTGGAGGAAACTTCGCGCCGTTTGCTGCGTGACACCCATCGATTCGGCCACTTCGGCTTCGGAGGGTGAACGCTCATTATTCACACGGTACGTGTATATAAAAGACAAACAGAGAGCTTGTTTATTTGTCAGAACAGGCTTCTCCGGAGGAATCGATGGGGTCACATCATCTTGGCTTTGATTTATTAAATCAGCCACTTGTGCGGTGACAACATTTTTAGCAACGGGTATCAACACACTCATTTAATACTCTGTATAATAGCCTGTCAAACAGTTGTTTGCCGGAGATTATGCAGCCATTCAGATTAGGTTGCCATTTTGACAGCTGAACCATCTATCTATTATCAACTGTATAATGTACCTAATTAAAATAAACAATCAATTGTTTAAAATTAAGTACAAAAAATAATAATTTACAGAGGCTATTCTACGGTAATGCCCAGTCGCTCCAAAAGTCCCGCTAAGACATCCAGGTTGTTTTCGTATTTAAGCATCAGCCACCCATCGCTCAATCGTGCCCGGCACTGCAGCTGTTCTGACATGGCATCCTCTAACCGGCGGGTATCTGGATCCGTAGCTCGGGCGTTGCTGGGCGGAATCACCTCCCCCTCCCCGCCTTTCAATCGCCTGACCAGCATTTCCGCCTGTGGACGTGAAAGTTTTTGCGCCACGACGTGCCTGGCCATCCGGATTTGCTCGGCTTCCGGCAGCGTCACCAGTGCGCGTGCTGTTCCTTTAGCCAGTTTGCCGCTATCCAGCAGTTGCTTGATCTCATCGGGGAGACGCATCAGTCGCAGCTCTTGAGAAACGGCAGAACAGGTCTTGCCCTCCCCCTTCGCCAGCGCGGTACGAGTTAAACGCCGGTTGTTTTCGAGTGCGACCAGGATCCGCCGGGCACTGGCCAGGGGTGCGCTGGTTGATTTTGTTTTCGACGAGACCCGGGCAGCATCATGCTGCGCGAGCAGTTTGGCAGAACTGTCGGATACTGATCCGATTTCAACAGGGACACGCGGGAGACCCGCTTGCTGGGCAGATAACCAATCGAGCACCCCGACCAGGACCTCATAGCTGACCATATTATTCCGTGAGACTTCACGCACGAGGATCGGTGTGGCAATGCCGAATTTTTTCACCCGGGCAATGTCAGCTGTTGTGACCGCAGGCAAACTGGCCACCTCGTGATATGGACTCAAAGAGAGAGATTCTGTCGGTATTTCTAGCTCCATTTCGATCACAAATTGACACGTGTCAAATAATAAAGCAATTCCTAAAATTTCAAATTCGTACGCCTGTGTTTCAGCTGACACTTTAACGTCAACACCTCTCCAGGCGGTGGGGAGGCCGGCTAGATGATTTTCATAAATAACGAGTAACTACACCACGAAGTGATTCTGTTTCAGAATAGCTATGATGAACATATAGTTATACAATAGATATCCGATAGCTATCCGATATCTCTGTAACTAAAGTGCATTAAAAGCTATCTGCTAGCTATCGGATATCTTGACATAGCGGATAGCTATCGGCTAGCTTACGCAATCTCAACTGGATGAGGTAAGCGGCATGCCCACGATAGTTTTCAGTTCCTCAAAGGGTGGTGCGGGAAAAACCACTTCCGCTCTATTGTTGGCGCTTCAGTTATCGAAGGCATATCCAACAACACTGATTGACGCGGATCCCAACCGACCGATCACGCGCTGGACCACCGGCGGCAAGAAACCGGATGATCTCACCGTGCTAAGTGATGTGAATGAAGACAACATCCTTGAACGTATCGAAGAAGCGGCCGCCGTTACACCGGTAGTCATAGTTGATTTAGAGGGCACGGCCGCCAAGATCGTGCTGCTTGCTGTTAGCCAGGCCGACTTTGTTGTGATCCCAACGCAAGGCAGTGAACTGGATGCGACAGAAGCAAGCAGGGGGATCAAGGTGGTCCGCCAGCACGAAAAAATGACAGGGCGCAGAATGCCGTACTCCGTGCTTTTGACCCGCACCAACCCCGCGATCCGGACCAAGAACACCAACCAAATTGCGAATTCGCTCAGAACGGTAGGCATTCCGGTGTTTAAAACGGAACTCAATGAACGCGAGGCGTTTAAATCAATTTTCTCGTTCCGCGAAACCCTCGACGGCCTAAACCCAGCCGAAGTCGCTAATCTCGACAAAGCGCGGCGTAACATTGAGGAGTTCGCGATAGAAATACTGCAGAAACTAGCTGGTAATAAGGTAAGCCATGCCGCAGGTAACCCCGTCACTCACACAACGGGGGCCGTATGAGTAACGAACGCGTTAATCCTTTTGCCGATATAGATCTCCCGACCTTCACGACAAAGACGCACGCCCAGAAACCCGTGGATAAGACGGCGATCGATCAGATTGCGCACGATCAAAATTTTCCAAGCCGCCAGGCGATCAAGAAAGAAGCAGAAGTGCCGATAATCCGGAAACGGCGCGCCTACATAACGGGGCGCAGCCGGCAACTCAACTTTAAAGCCACCTCGCAGACCGCCGAGCGTTTTTACGCCATGGCCGATAAACGTGGTGTGAAACTATGTGAGTTACTCGAACTGGCACTCGATGCGCTAGAAAAGCAATAATAGGGTAGGGGACAGGGTAGTTATCTCTGACCTCTGACCTTTGGGCTTTGCAGTATGTGATGCGGGTTCGCCCTTGTCGGTCTGCATCGGGTTGGTGTAAGGTGGTGCAAGTGTTGACTACGGAGGTCAACGGATGCCCGCCAGTAAAGTGAAAAAGACAAAAATGAAAACCGAAGCGATGCCGCGCGCATCCGTGAGCTTTCCGCCAGACATATACAGCACCTGTTCTTCAAGCCGCGCTTTTCCAGATAGGCCAGCGCTTCGGGGCTTTGCTTCAAGGTGTCGTGGTAGTAGCCGATGACCTGGTTGAGCAGTTGTTGGTCTTCCACGTCGAGCGACACGGGCGACGGCAGACGGCGGACGCGGGAGATTTTCAACGGCCGCGAACTGCTGGCGGCTAAGGCGGGATCGTTGCGCAGCAACTCGACGGCGTGACGGAAGCTCACGCCGTTCCACTTCATCGCCCAGTCGATCACGCTGCCGCCCTGCTGGCAGGCGCCCAGGCAATGCCAGAGGTTCTTGGTCGGCGTCACGACCAGGCTCGGCTCGTGGTCGTCGTGGAAGGGGCACAGGCCGAGGAGATTGTTGCCGTGGGGTTTGAGTATCACCCCGGAGGCCTCGACCAGGGCGACGAGGGAAGTTTCATGCTTTAACCGTTCGATCTCTTCCTCGGGGAGGCGGGGCATTTTTCGGGCTCCTGTAAAAACCTTGTCAAAGGGGTCCGGCGGCTTTTTTGGGTGCGGAACTTGGCTTGCCGACCCTGATCCGATAATATCGAACTATCCGATATCGTGTAAAGGGTTTAATCCATGTCCACCCAGGCCGCTGCGCGAACCGACCTTACAATCGTCCCACGTCATCCATCCTGGGGAGCGATTGCCGTGGCAAGAAGTACGACGACGGACGAAGAGACCATCGGCCAGCGCCTGGCGCGGCTACGCAAAGAGAAGGGCTTAACACAGGTCGAGCTCGCCGAGCGGTTAAAGATCAACCAGTCGATGATGTCGGACTACGAGCGCGACGTGATCCGGCTGCACGGGGAACTGATCGTGCAGCTCACGGGGATACTCGGGGTATCTGCCGATGAGCTTCTCGGGTTGAAGGCCGATGCCAAGAAGAACGGCACGGTCAAGAACCGCCGCCTGCAGCGCCAGGTGCAGGCGGTCGATAAACTCAGCAAGCGCGATCAGCAGGCGGTACTGCGGACGATTGAGGCGTTTTTGAGCAAGGCGGGATAGCGGCCACGTGAGCACGGAGATCGTCTATGATTTTGAGTGGGACGCGGCCAAGGCCAGGACCAACCTCCGTAAGCACGGGGTATCGTTCCGGGCGGCCACGGCAGTGTTTCGCGATCCGCTGGCGCTCACGACGTACGACGACGAGCACAGCGAGCACGAGGAACGGTGGGTCACCCTCGGCCGTGCCCAGAATGGACCGTACCTGGTGGTGGTCCACACCGTGGCCCAGGTGAGCGAAGCGGAGGTCCATATCCGGATCATCTCGGCGCGCGCGGCCGACCGCCAGGAAATACAGGATTACGAACGAGCGCCGCGCTAGCGGCTAAAGGTGATGCCATGAAGCAGCGATATGATTTTTCCAAGGGCGAACGCGGGAAGTTCTATAAACCCAATGCCGTGTTTCGGCTGCCGGTCTATCTCGACGCGAAGGTGGAGAGCTACCTCGCCGCCAAGGCCGACGCCAAGGGGGTCGAGCTCTCCGAGCTCGTCAACGAGCTGCTCAAGAAGGACATCGAGTTGATTGAGGCGGGGCGGTGATCCATGCGGCGGGTTACGGCGCGGTGCGCCTAACCCGCCCTACGCGAGCTGGTCAGCTAGTCGTCTTTGGCTTCGCCATTTGATTGCTGCTGCTAAGCCTCTTCGTCAAATCCGGCTATTTTGGCAATCTCCGGATATTTCTTGTAGATCGGCCGCATGAATTCAACGTGGATGTCACCACGGATTTGCATGAGTGGCTGCACGAATTTCTCTAGCTGCTTAATTTCACCATCCTGTATTTCAACAACGGCCGCCCATATCTTCTTGTCGGCTTCCAACAGCAGATCAAAAACCTTTCTGAATTCCTCGAACTCGCTGTCCATAATTAGCACCCGTTCCTGTCCATGCACTGGCGAACGCATCGATGGAAGTCCATACCGCCTGCATCGCCCCTATTGCGTTTGGGTTTCTGCAATACGAAGTCAGAGCAACCCTGGATGCACTGCTTTTTTACATTCTTGCATCGCTCTTCTTCCTCATTCGGACAAAGCTCACCAGAGTGCGTCAGCAATCCAATCCCGAGTCCGATCGACCCGCCAAGCGCCCCACCGGCACCCGAGCAGGCCGCGGACGGAATGCCAAGTGCATCGCACAGACCGCCAGCCGCCGCAGCCTCACCGGTTGGATCAGTCCAGCGCAGCGGATTATTGGCGACGTACGCATACGAGTTCAACTCAAGCGGTGGCTGATCCAACAACCCCGCGCGGAGGTCAGCAAATCCCATCTGCACGTGCTCGCCGACACTAATCGGATCACTGCTGATGTACCTGCCCGTTTTGGGATCGTAGTATCTGTGCCAGTTGTAGAACAGCCCCGTCTCGCTATCGAGGTACTGGCCCGGCAGTATTCGGATCGGCCTCTTCCCCCGGGTGGAGCACTTTTTTGAGGGAGAATGACAGATTATAATTGGGAATTATATACATGACTCCCTAGCCACTCCATAGATGGGGATCAGGTCTTCTCCAACAATGATCCAGTTGAATAAATTCGCTATTTTGTCCCGGCGTCCAATCTGTTTTGATAGACCCACATCGG